>ENA-ORML01001121-ORML01001121.1-human-gut-metagenome-genome-assembly--contig:-NODE-1121-length-25287-cov-9.115013_pt1 | contig 25287 bp, 19 predicted proteins | sample MGYA00242103_ERZ508995 | MGnify/ENA primary metagenome ERZ508995 (study PRJEB26280, sample SAMEA2338702) | human gut metagenome | biome: human gut; feature: human-associated habitat; material: faeces... | reverse complement strand
GAAGCCGAGCGCGTCCACCAGCAGAAGCCGCCCGGAGGCGCGCTGGCGCACCTCTCTGGCCGCATCGAGAGAGCCGAGGCGGTCGTAAAGCTCCCGCACCTGAATGGTGTGGCCGACGGCCCACGCCGCAAGCTCCGCGCTCTGGCGGAGCGTAACGCCGATGGGCGACGGATGCGCCAGCAGCGCTTCGCGCATCTTCTCCGGCAGCTCCGGCGCGTCGGACAGATAGAGGTGATATTGCAGCTCCTGCCGCGAAAGCTCGCTCTTCGACTCCGGCTCGCGGATATACAGGCCGTTTTCGTAGATGAACGACTGCACGACCGGATCGACCAGCATCGAGATATCCAGCCCCCGGTCCACATATTCGCGGATGCGCGTGGAGCTGACCGTCTCATAGAAGGCCGGGAGCGTCAGCACGCGCAGCTTGCCGCGGATGATGCCGGAAAAGTCCTGCCTGCCGGAGTCCGCGTCCTCGCCGCGATAGAAAATAATGTGGTTATATTCCGCCGCGGAGCCGGGCTGTGTGCTGCGGTAGGCGGAGGCATTGCGGATCACGTCGCTGCCCGCGACGAGATAGACCTCCCGACCCGGCAGGAGCGTCTTGAGCTGCGCCAGATCGCGCGGCATGGCGATGTTGATCGGGATATCGTCCGGGAACAGGTAGGTGTCCCACTGGTCGGCGGCGGAGATGGCGACGATCTGGCGGCGCAGAAGCTTCGCCAGCGTCTTTTTGCTCCACGAGAACTCGTCCACCGCGAGATAGACCTCGAAGCCGAGGCTGCGGATGCGCTCGACGATCTGCTTGTGTCCGGCGGAGAAGGGGTCGAAGGTGCCGGGGAAGAAGGCGGCGGGCTTCTGCGGCCCGAATGGAAACGCGCCAAGCTCCACCTCGTGCTGCACCAGAAAGCGGTAGAGGTGATTGAGCATCGCCGCCGTGTGGAACACCGTCAGCCGCGCCTGCCGCGGCTGCGACAGCAGCGTCAGGAGCTTCTTGTGCAGCCGTGCGAACAGCACTCCGCGCAGGGCAAGCGGCAGGCAGCCGCTTCCGAACACGCGGCAGCAGAGCACCTGCATCGCCGCCTGATGCACGGAGTCGTCATAGTGGCTCACGCCGGTCATAAGGTTGCCGAGAAGCCGCCACGTCATTTCGTCGGACTGCCCGCGCAGGGAGACGACGACCTCACCGATGGCCTCGAGCGCCACACAGGCCGTGCGCGGCGCGGCGCCATGGGCCATTTTTTCGAGGTATTCCACCGACTCCAGAAGCTCCTTTTCCGGCAGCAGGCAGATGAAGCGCCCGATGTAGGGCGGGATGAAGCGCGTGATCTGCTCCTCACCGGTCTCCAGCTCCCGAAGGAGGTCGCAGGCGATCTCGTTGGCCTGATCGGCGGAGAGCATCGGCGCGATGCGCAGCAGGTGCTGTCCGGCGGACTCGCGCACCGGCAGATGCTCCGACACGCAGAGAAGATTGGAAAAATGCAGCGCCGTGTGGAACACGTTCCGGCCGCTTTCCATCGCATCGGCGCACAGCAGCGAGATCTGCTCCAGCTTCACCGTCCAGTGGACGGCGTTTTTCAGATTGCTCAGATAGAGCAGCGAAATTTCCGCCTCGCTCAGCGCCGCCTGCGGCGTGCCGGTCAGAATGCCGCGCAGATAGGCCAGAGCGGGTTCATTTTCCACCGGCTGTGCGGCGGCCAGCGCCGACACCGGCCCGCGCAGCGCGTCGAGCGCACGCAGATGGCGCAGGAGCTGCATGGCGATCACGCGGCAGCGGAGCTCCTCGCTTTGCAGCATTTCCCGCAGCGTCCCCAGCAGCGCCGGAAGCGCGTCCTGCGGAAAATAGCGGCATGGGACGTGGCACAGCGCGTCCGTCAGCACGAACCGCCTCGCGTCGTCCGGCGCTTCCAGCGCAGCCAGCAGCGGAGCCAGCAGATGCGGGGCCTGTTTTTCCTCGCAGGCGGCGAACATGCTCTGGCAGATGGTCTTGAGGGAATTGGCGATGCGAAGCGCGTGCTTCGGCGAATATTTCCGGTCGGGATACAGGCACGCCTGCATATAAAACTTCCAAAGCTCCACCGCCTCGTCCAGCAGCGCCGCCATCGCGGGAGTCATCGCGCCCTCGTGCGCGCCGTGCGGGCGCTCCTTGCGGTATTTGGGGCCGCTGTTGGCCAGCAGCTCGCCCATGATCTCACCGGCAGTGCGGCGGACGTCTCCGTCCGGGTGGATCAGCAGCTCATACAGCAGCGCCAACAGCTTTTTCTTGTTCTGCTTGGAGAGATAGGTGCTGTATTCGCGGAAAAGCGTCAGATCGGTGCGGATGCGGTGCAGATTTTTTTCGCTCTTGGCCTGTTCCAGCAGGCGCGAGAACGACTGCTCGATGCTGACCGCCCGCATGAGGCGGATGGAGCCGGAGAGCGTCCGGCTGCGCAGCGCCTGAAGCGCCTCCTCCGCATCCATCAGCGAGGCGTCCTTCTGCTCGGATGGCAGCAGCTCGTCCGTGTCAAGCTCCGACGGAACGCCATAGGACGCCAGAAGCCGTTCAAAATCGCGGAGCTTGGAATAGACCGTCTGATACCGCCGCTGCTTTTCCGGCGTCATGTCGGCCAGCTTCGAGAAGATCATCTCATACGAGGCCGCCAGCGAGTAGACGCGGATGCGCTCGCGGCCGTTTTCGCGGATGCCGCGCACGCGGAAGTCCGCGTAGATCAGCAGCAGCGATTCGATCGGCAGATTCTCGAATTCGAGATCCCACGTCGAGTGATTCGCCGCGACGTGGCCAAGCTCCTCCATGCCGTTTTCGCTGAACCACTGCCAGGTATAATAATAATGAAGGTAGGGGATGCGCGCGGCGTCCTCGCCCCGGCAGCCGAATTTTCCGATGTCATGGCCGAAGGCGGCGGCGCTGACCAGCGGCAGATCGACCGGAATTCCGGCACGGCCTGCCAGAATGGCCGTGTGCAGCGCCAGATTGTGGACGCCGATGGTGTGCGAGGCGGGGTCGAAGCTCCGCAGCTCGCGCGTGATGCGCAGCAGCGCCAGAACGTGGCCCTCACGCACGGCGCGCAGGAAGGCAGCGTATTCCTCTTTCACGCGGCTCTGCCCAAGCGCCTCCGGCGGAAGCTCCAGAAGATCGGTCAGCGGGTCAGGATCGCCTGCGTACCGCGCAAAGAGCGCCTCCAGCACGGACAGATACTCCGTCTGCTCCGGCGTCAGCGCCTCCGCCGGATGCGCCTCGTCCGGGAAAAGATTCGCGCTCAGGCGGCTGCAAAGCGCATCCAGCCATGCCTCCGGCTCCGGCAGCTCCGGCCGGAGCTGCTCCAGCGCTTTCCGGCAGAGCGCCGCGTCGTGCCCGTCCAGCGCCAGCAGCGCGGGAGTGTCCCGGAGCGCCTCCGGGAGCGCGTCATAGTTTTCGTTTCCTCTGTATCGCATCGCCGCCACCGGCCCTTCCCTTCGATCCGCCGCGGCATTGGCCGCAGGCGGTGTTTTTGTTTGTATCATAGCACAGTTTTTTCCGCGCTTCCAGATTTTTTCCGCAAAAAATGCCGCAGAGGAGCGCACCTCCGCGGTACGGACTTTGCTCCGCAGGCCCATCCTTTTCTGTACCAGTCGGTGCGGTATCGCTTCGCGGACATCCTTTTTCCGGCTTGCCGGAAAAGAATGGAGAGAAAAGAGGCGCGGGCACGCGAAAAGGCTCCTGCCGGACGGCAGGAGCCTTCTGTTATTTCCGCAGGATGCCGCGCACGTCGCGGATCGCGCCGCGCGGACATTTTACAAGGCACTGGCCGCAGCTGAGGCAGAGCGTCTCGTCGATGCGCGAGAGGTTATTTACCACGCTGGCCGCCCCGGAGGGGCATGCCTTGACGCACAGGCCGCAGCCGATACAGCTGACCTCGCACTGCTTCCGCGCGTCCTTGCCGGGCGCTTCGTTGGAGCAGGCGACCACGATGGGGAAGATCCGCTCATGGACGTGCAGCACGCCGCGCGGACACTCGCGCGTGCATTTGCCGCAGCCGAGGCATTTTTCCCCGTTGACCTCGGCCACGCCGAGGTCGTTGATCTCGATGGCCTCAAACGGGCAGACGCTGACGCAGACGCCGCAGCCGACGCAGCCATAGATGCAGTCTGCCGTCGCGCGGCAGCCGCCGCTGCAGGCGGCGTAGGCCACCTTTTTTGAGGGCTTTTTCACCATGGCTCACACCTTCCTTTCATACGGCGTCCCGCTGAGCGGGAGCTTTTCGCGCCGCACGCCGTCGAGCCGGTAATAGGCGTCGGCGATGGCGGGCGCGGTGGGGATGGAGGTGATCTCGCCGATGCCGATGGCGCCGCAGGCGACGTTCAGTCCCGGCTTGTCGATCACGATGGCCTCGATCTCCGGGATCTCATGCGCGCGGAAAAGACCCAGCTGGCCGTATTTTTCGATGGGCTTGCAGTTTTCGTCGATGGGATACTGCTCCGTCAGGGCGTAGCCCATGCTCATGACGACGCCGCCCTCGATCTGTCCCTCACAGGACTTTGGATTGACGGCCTTGCCGACATCGTGCGCGGCGATCATTTTCTCCACGCGCGCGGTCTTGCGGTCAAGGATGCAGACCTGCGTCGCGTAGCCGTAGGCGACGTGGGAGACGGGATTCGGCACATCCGCGCCGAGCTTGTCCGTCTTGGCGAGGTATTCTCCGTAGAATTCCCGGCCGACGAGCGGCGTCATGCTGCCGCGGTAGGCCGCGCAGAACGCCTCGCAGGCGCGGCGGCACGCCTCACCGGTGACGAGCGTCTGGCGCGAGCCGGAGGTATCGCCGCTGTCAGGCGTTATGAACGTGCTGTTGCCGTCGTAGACGACCTGATCGCGCGTGAGCTTTGCGTTTGTCACGACGAGCTGCACCAGCACCGTGCCGAGACCCTGACCGATGCAGGACGCGCCCGCGTAGATATGGAGCTTTTCGTCCGCCTCCACGATCAGCTTGCAGCGGCCCCAGTCGGGGAGGCCCACGCCGACGCCCGCGTTTTTCATCGCGCAGGCGATGCCAACCGGCTTTCCGGCCCTGCGCGCGGCGTCGTACTCGGCCTTTACCGCGTCCAGCGTTTCCACAAGCCCCGTCTCCGCGCCGACGATCTGGCCGTTCGGCAGGACGCCGCCGGGGCGGATGGCGTTGCGGTAGCGGATCTCCCAGGGAGAGATCCCGACGATGTCCGCCATTTCGTCCAGCAGTGATTCGATGGCAAAGCAGGTCTGCGTCACACCGAAGCCGCGGAACGCGCCCGCAGGAGGATTGTTGGTATAGTAGGCCGTGCCCTCGATCTCAAAATTTTCATAGGCGTAAGGCCCGGCGGCGTGGGTACACGCGCGCTCGAGCACCGGCCCGCCGAGAGACGCAAACGCGCCGGTATCGGATGTGACCTTTGCCTTGACGCCGAGAATTTTTCCGTCGTCGTCGCAGCCGAGCGTGAAGTCCATCCAGAACGGATGGCGCTTGGGATGGATGAGCAGCGATTCCGGACGGGAGAACTTTACCTTGACCGGGCGGCGGGTGCAGTAGGCCGCAAGGGCGGCGTGGTGCTGGACGGACATGTCCTCCTTGCCGCCGAAGCCGCCGCCGATCAGCTGGTTTTCGACCTTGACCTTCTTTGTGCCGAGCATCAGCGTGCATTCGTGCAGCGTGGTGTGCGACGACTGGTCGGTCGAGAGGATCATCACGTCGCCGTCCTTGTCGATGTAGGCCACAGCGCACTCCGGCTCGAGGAAGGCATGCTCCGTCCACGGCGTTTCAAAGTGCCGCGAGATGACGTGCGGCGCCTTGGCGATGGCCCCGGCGGCGTCGCCCCGGGAGACGTGCTTGTACGCCTGCACATTGCTCGTCTCCTCATCAAAGACCAGCGGCGCGTCCGGCGCGGCGGCCTCGACGGGGTTATGGACGGCGGGCAGGACCTCATAATCGACCTTGACGAGTTTTTTTGCTTTTTCGAGCGTTTCTGCGTCCTCCGCCACGACAAGGCAGATCGCATCGCCGAGATAGTGCGTCAGTCCGCCGACGGGAATGAGCGTATATTGGTCGTGCTTGATGTGGCCGACCTTGTTTTCCCCGGGAATATCCTCCGCCGTCAGGACGGCGACCACGCCCGGAAGGGCCTTCGCCTTGGAGGCGTCGATGCCGAGGACGCGCGCGCGGGGATATTTGCTGCGGACGGCGGAGGCATAGCACATGCCGTCGAGATACCAGTCGTCGGGGTACTTGCCGTAGCCCTGCACCTTTTCGGCCACGTCCAGACGGTGGACGGACGAGCCGAGCTTCCAGTCGGACTGCGAGGGCTTCGGCACCGCGCCGAGCTTTTTATATTTTGCCGCCAGACGGACGGCCTCAAAGATCTTCACATAGCCGGTGCAGCGGCAGTAATTGTTGCGCAGGGCGCTGCGGATATCGGCCTGCGTGGGGTCGGGATTTTTGTCGAGCAGGGCCTTGGTGCAAAGCACCATGCCCGGAATGCAGAAGCCGCACTGGACGGCTCCGGCCTCGCCGTAGCAGAAGGTGTAAAGCTCCTTCTCCCAGTCGCTCAGGCCCTCGACCGTGAGGATATGGCGGCCCTCCAGAGAATCGGTATCGGGCGTACACGCGCGGATCGGCTCGCCATCGATGAGCACCGTGCACGCGCCGCACGCGCCCTCGGAGCAGCCGTCCTTGACGGAGGTGAGGTGCAGCGTGTCGCGCAGATAGCGCAGCAGCTTCTGATTTTTCGTGACCTCCGTCTCGCGGCCGTTGATGTAGAATACAGCCATGGTCTTTTCTCCTTGCGGTATGAATTCGGGAGCTACGTCACAGCAAAGGGCTGTTCTCGGCGCAAAGCGCCACCGTCATTCACCTGTATCCATTATATATTCGTTTTCCGGCATTCGCAATCAATTTGCCGCTTTCTTTCAGAATTTCGTGATTTTTCATAGCCGGAAGGATGAAAAACTGCCGGAACGCACAGCCCGGCGGCGCATCTGTTCGGCCATGTCAAAAGGTGCCTCCGTCCGCCAGCCGCCGGGAACGCGCCGGAGGCGCTTCCGGCACGCAGCAAAAATTCATGGGGAATTTTTTAGAAATTTGTCTTGCTGTTTTTTGAAAGTTAGTGTATCCTAACTCGTAGAAAACGCATATCCTTTTACAGGAGGGAGCTTATGACACTGGACATGCTGAACGCCGGAGAAAGCGGCGTCATTACCGCCGTCGGCGGCGAGGGCGTGCTTCGCTGCCGGCTGCTGGATATGGGACTGATCCCGCAGACGCGGATCACCGTCTCGAAGATCGCGCCGATGGGCGACCCGATGGAGCTTCAGCTGCGCGGCTATGTGCTGACGCTGCGCAGAGAGGACGCCCGCAGCATCGAGATCAAAAAGGCGGAGCCGTAAGCGAGGAGACGCCGGACAGGAGGAACACTTATGATTTTTGCGCTCGCAGGCAATCAGAACTGCGGCAAGACCACGCTTTTCAATCAGCTCACCGGCTCGAACCAGCACGTCGGCAATTTCCCCGGCGTGACGGTCGATCAGAAAAGCGGACAGGTACGCGGGCAGAAGGACTGCACCGTGGTCGATCTGCCGGGCATCTACTCGCTGCGGCCCTATACCGCCGAGGAAATCGTGACCCGGAATTTTATCCTTGAGCAGAAGCCGGACTGCATCATCAACATCGTAGACGCGACCAATCTGGAACGCAATCTCTATCTGACGCTCCAGCTGCTCACGCTCCAGGTGCCGACGGTTCTGGCGCTCAATATGATGGACGAGCTGACCGGAAACGGCGGCTCGGTCGATACGGCGCTTTTGTCGGAGCTTCTGGGCGTGCCCGTCACGCCTATCTGCGCGGCCAACGGCGAGGGCGTGGAGGAGCTGATCGAAAGCGCCGTCCGCGCTGCGCAGCAGCGGCAGAAGCCCGCCGTCTACGACTTCTGCCCAAAGGGCCCCGTCCACCGCTGCATCCACGCCGTGTGCCATGTGATCGAGGATCACGCGCAGGCGGCCGGGATCGGCGTCCGCTTTGCCGCGACGAAGCTCATCGAGGGCGACGAGCAGATCGCGGACGAGCTGCACCTCGACCCGAATGAATTGGAGCTGATCGAGCACTCCGTCGTGCAGATGGAGCAGGAGCGCGGCCTTGACCGGAACGCCGCGCTGGCGGATATGCGCTACAGCTTTATTGAAAACGCCGTGGAGCAGGCCGTCGTCAAGCCGCGCGAGAGCCGCGAGCATCTGCGCAGCAGCAAGCTCGACCGCGTCCTGACCGGAAAATACACGGCGATCCCCGTTTTCCTCGGGGTCATGCTCCTGATCTTCTATCTGACGTTCAACGTCATCGGCAAATTCCTGAGCGACCTGCTCGCCCTCGGCATCGATTCGCTGACGGGCGTGGTCGATCGGGCGCTCACGGCCTACGGCCTCAATCCCGTGGTACATAGCCTCATCATCGACGGCATCTTTAAGGGCGTCGGCGGCGTGCTCAGCTTCCTGCCGATCATCGTGACGCTGTTCTTCTTCCTGTCCATTCTCGAGGACACCGGCTATATGGCCCGCGTGGCCTTTGTGATGGACAAGCTGCTGCGGAAGATCGGCCTTTCCGGCAAGTCCATCGTCCCGATGCTCATCGGCTTCGGCTGCACGGTCCCGGCCGTCATGGCCACGCGCACCCTTTCCTCGGAGCGCGACCGCACCATGACCATCCTGCTGACGCCGTTTATGAGCTGCTCGGCAAAGATCCCGATCTACGGCTTCTTCTCGGCGGCATTTTTCCCGGAGCACGCGGCGCTGGTCATGATCGGCCTGTATGTGTTCGGGATCCTGATGGGCGTCGTCAGCGCCCTCATCCTCGGCAAAACGGCGTTCCACGGAAGGCCGGTGCCGTTCGTGATGGAGCTGCCGAATTACCGCTTCCCCAGCGTTAAGAGCGTGGCGCTGCTGCTGTGGGAAAAGGCAAAGGATTTCCTTCAGCGCGCCTTCTCGGTCATTTTCCTTGCGACCATCGCCATCTGGTTCCTTCAGAGCTTTGACGCGCGGCTGAACGTCGTCGCCTCCAGCAGCGACAGCCTGCTTGCCATGATCGGGCGGCTGGTCGCGCCCGTCTTCGCGCCGCTCGGCTTTGCGGACTGGCGCTGCGCAACGGCGCTGATCTCCGGCTTCATCGCCAAGGAATCCGTCGTCTCCACGCTTCAAATTCTGCTCGGCGGAGCGGGCGTCCCGACGCTCCTGTCCACAACGGCGGCGGTCAGCTTCCTCGTGTTCACGCTTTTGTATACGCCCTGCGTCGCCGCCATCGCGGCCATCCGGCGCGAGGTCGGCTCCGGCGCGAGAGCGGCCATGATCTGCGTGAGCCAGTGCTGCGTGGCGTGGCTGTGCACGTTCGTCGTGTTTACGATCCTGCGGATCGTTTGAGGGAGTGCGCGCCGAAGCCCATTACCGCGCCTCCGGCGCATACGAAATGCGCCTTTTGCGCAAAATAAAAACCGCCGGACGGCATGTCCGGCGGAATTTTTATCGTTTGTCTGATGCAGACAGAACGCTTCGCGCAGCTTACTTTGCGAAAACCTTCTTGAGACGGGCGAAGCGGGGCAGGCCGTCTTCCTTTTCGAGCTTGGTCTCGCCCTGAATGAGCGGCAGCGCGTACTTGACGAACTCCTCGGTGACGTTGTTGCCCTCGGCGTTGATCCACTCCTTCGGGAACTTCTTCTCGAAGTTGGCGACATCGGACAGGTCGAACAGCTTGGCCTTGCAGGTGTAGCCGTTGGTGCGGTCGCACTCGAAGCCGACCATCTTGTCGGTCGTGCCCTTCAGCATTTCTTCAACAGCGGTCTTGCCGGACATATAGGACTCGTCGATATCGGTCTGGGACGCGCAGTGCGCGGCGCAGCGCTGGAGCAGGCTCAGCTCGATGCCGCGGACCTTCGCGCCGGTCTTTTCCTTGCAGACGTTGGCCAGATGTGCAGCCAGTCCGCCGAGCTGTGCGTGGCCGAAGCCGTCGGTCGCGGCGGTCTTGGCCTCGGAGACGAAGCGGCCGTCGGCATAGTGGATGCCCTCGGAGACGGCGACGATGCAGTTGCCGTTCTTCTTATAGCACTCGGAAACGTCGGCGACGAACTTGTCCATGTCGAAATCGACCTCGGGCAGGTAGATGAAGTCGCAGCACGGCTCCTTGGCGTTGGCAAGCGCGGCAGCGGCGGTCAGCCAGCCCGCGTGACGGCCCATGCACTCGATAATGGTGATCTGGCCGATGTTGTAGACGCGGGAGTCGCGGGCGACCTCCATGACGGAGGTGGCGATATACTTGGCTGCGGAGGCGAAGCCCGGGCAGTGGTCAGTGCCGAAGAGGTCGTTGTCGATGGTCTTGGGAACGCCCATGACGCGGCAGTCATAGCCGACCTTCTTCATATACTTGGAGATCTTGTTGCAGGTATCCATGGAGTCGTTGCCGCCGTTGTAGCAGAAATAGCGGACATCGTACTTCTTGAAGATCTCAAGGATGCGCTTGTAGTCGGTGTCGTCCACGTCGGGATCGGCGATCTTGTAGCGGCAGGAGCCGAGTGCGGAGGACGGGGTATAGGGCAGGCGGTCAAGCTCTGCGCGGTCCTCTGCATCCATATCGAGCAGCTGGTCCTCCAGCACGCCCTTGATGCCATGGTACGCACCGTAGACCTTGGTGATGCAGTCGGCGTCAAGCGCGGTACGGATGACGCCGTATGCGGAAGCGTTGATGACGGAAGAGGGGCCGCCGGACTGACCGATGATCAGAGCGCCCTTCAGAGATTCGGACATAGTAAATTACCTCCATGCGAATAGAATATGTTGAACAAAACAAAATATATCACATTGCGCGGAAATTGTAAATTCATCTATTGCAAAAATAGATGAAATTTGCTAGAATTCTTCGTAGATATTGAATAAACAAGGAGATGTCAATATGCCTCTGGTAACTTCTACCGAAATGTTCAAGAAGGCTTACGACGGCGGCTACGCCATCGGCGCTTTCAACGTCAACAACATGGAGATCGTTCAGGGTATCACCGAAGCCTGCAAGGAAGAGAACGCTCCGGTCATCCTTCAGGTCTCCAAGGGCGCGCGTGCCTACGCCAACCACACCTATCTGGTCAAGCTGGTTGAGGCTGCTGTTGCCGAATGCCCCGAGATCCCCATCGTCCTGCATCTGGACCACGGCCCCGATTTCGAGACCTGCAAGGCCTGCATTGACGGCGGCTTCACCTCCGTCATGATCGACGCTTCCTCCAAGCCCTTTGCCGAGAACATCGAGATCACCAAGAAGGTCGTCGAGTACGCGCATGACCACGGCGTCGTCGTCGAGGCCGAGCTTGGCACCCTCGCCGGCATCGAGGATGAGGTCAAGGTCGCTGCGCACGCCGCTTCCTACACCCGTCCGGAAGAGGTCGAGGAATTCGTTTCCAAGACCGGCTGCGACTCCCTGGCCATCGCCATCGGCACCAGCCACGGTGCATACAAGTTCACGGCTGCCCAGTGCACCCGCAATGAGCAGGGCATTCTGGTTCCGCCTCCCCTGCGCTTCGACGTCCTCGAAGAGGTCTCCAAGCGCCTGCCCGGCTTCCCCATCGTTCTCCACGGCTCTTCCTCCGTTCCTCAGAACTATGTGAAGATGATCAACGAGAACGGCGGCAAGATGCCCGACGCCGTCGGCATCCCCGAAGAGCAGCTGCGTCACGCTGCCGAGCTGTCCGTCTGCAAGATCAACATCGACTCCGACTTGCGTCTTGCCATGACCGGCACCATCCGTCAGTTCTTCAACGAGCATCCTGACAAGTTTGACCCGCGCGAGTATCTGAAGCCCGCACGCGCCAACATCAAGGAGCTTGTCCGCCACAAGCTGGTCGACGTCCTCGGCTGCGCCGGTAAGGCCTAATTGCTGAAATACGAGATCTCCTCTGCCGCAGGGCAGAGGAGATTTTTTATGGCTTTTCGGAGCCTGCTTCCGGGCGAAGAACGGTGAAGATGCGTTCGGGCTGCGCCTCCCGGCCGCCCGCCGCCAGCCAACCGGCCTGAAACGCGGCCCGCGCCAGCGAAAACAGCGCGTCCGACGCTTTGTCATATTCCGCCTGTTCTAAGAAGCGCCCGAAGGCCGCTTCATATTCGTTGCTGTGCATGACGCTCGCCTCCTAGCTCCAATATAGCCCGATTATGGATAATTGTCAACTATGGGACTCTCTTTATACGATGATTTCATCGCATAGAGGGGGAGTATGCATGATTAGCTTTGACCGCTTATGGGAGACCATGAAACAAAAGGGCGTCTCACAATATAAGCTGATCCGCGAGTATCAGTTCAGTGCCGGTCAGCTTGACAGGCTGCGTAAAAACGCCAATGTAAGTACCTTTACGCTCAATCAGCTCTGTCAAATCCTTGACTGTGAGCTGGAAGATATCGCGGAGTATAAAAAGGACGAACAGGAGCTGGAATATGGAGCCGCTGGTCATTAAGAAGCGCGGTGAGGACGGATACCGGATCATTACCGTCCGCATCCGGGAAGAGACGCTGGCAGAGCTTGACCGCCTTGCTGCGGAAAGCAACCGTTCCAGAAACGAGCTTATCAACCTCATTCTGGCGCATGGCGTCAGGAATATCGAGATCGAATAGGCATGGGTACTGTGAAAATGAATAGGCCCCTTGAAAAAGCCTGTCGGAAAAGCGGAGGATGATGGCATGTACGAGCGGATCCGCGCACTGCGGGAGGACAGAGATCTGACGCAGCGGGAAATGGGACAGCTCCTTGCGTGCAGCCAGCGTATCTACAGCAATTATGAGCGCGGCGACGTGGATATTCCCACGGCTGTTCTGATCCGCCTCGCGGATTTTTATGATGTGTCCGTGGATTATCTGCTGAACAGGACGGACAAGCCGAAAACAAACAGATAGCGCCGTCCCGCCGCAGGGCGGCGCAAAGGCCCTTGACAGGCAAAAGCGCACGCTGCATTTTGCAGCGCGCGCTTTTCATATCTTTTCTATTTTTTACATTTTCCCATAGGCAAAGCGCCGCTGTTCTGCTATAATACAGGTAAAAATATGCCGCGGGAGGAATTTTATGCCGAACGGACTGAAACAGCTTGCCGAAAATCTGCTGGAGCTGAAGGAGGCTTTCTCCGAGGAGGAATTGCTTGCCGGAAGCCTCCATCCGCGCGCGGAGCATGTGATCCTGCTGCTGCGCAATCTCGCGGTAGGCGCGGCGGCGGCCCTGTTTCTGGTGTCGCTGTTCCATCTCCCCTGCCGGTATCTGCTCAAGGCCATCGCCTATTTCTTCGGCGCGGCGGCGTATTTCTGCGAAATCCTGCTGCTGACCGACTGCTTCACGCAGAAGGTTCCGCACCGGGAGATGTTCATGGCATACTGCTTCGGGCCGATGTATATCCTCCTCGGGATCAGCTATCTGTTCCACTGAGGGCCGGCTCAGATTGTCCAGTCGATCTCCTGCTCGTCATGGGCGCGCAGGAAGGCGTTCAGCTGTGAGAACGGGCGACTCCCGAAAAATCCGCGGTAGGCGCTGAGCGGGCTTGGATGCGGAGCCTCCAGCACGAGGCGTGGATAGGACGAGGCCTTGCAGACGGCGGCCTTTTTCTGCGCCTGCGCACCCCAGAGCACAAAGCCGACCGGCTGCGGAAGCTGCGCGACGGAGGCGACGACGGCGTCGGTGAAGCGCTGCCAGCCGAAGCCCCGGTGGCTGTTGGCCTTGCCGGCCTCGACGGTCAGGACGGTGTTGAGCAGGAAAACGCCCTGTCGCGCCCAAGGCGTCAGACAGCCGCAGGAAAGCGGCGGCAGACCGAGGTCGGCTTGCAGCTCCTTGCTGATATTTTGCAGCGACGGCGGCAGCTTCACCCCCTTCTGCACCGAGAAGGCCAGACCATGCGCCTGGCCCGGCTCATGATACGGGTCCTGCCCAAGGATCACGACCCGCACCCGTTCCGGCGGCGTGAGGGAAAAAGCGTGGAATACGTCCGCCTCCGGCGGAAAAACGGTCGTGTGCGCGTAAGCGTCCGCGACCTTTTTTTGCAGCTCCTCAAAGTACGGTGCGTGCAGCTCCTTTTCCAGCAGCGGCACCCACGCGCCGAGCGCTTTCAGATCCGGCATGGCAAAGCCTCCCTGTCCCTTATTTTATTATAGTATATCCGCACGGAAACGGAAACTCAAGCGCGGCGTGCGCATAGAGTGTCGGGAGGTGATGTTTTTGGAGATCCATGTGGTAAAACGCGGCGATACACTCTACTCGGTCGGAAGGATGCACGGCGTTGCGCCGGGACTGATCGCCCGTTACAACGGCCTGCGGGAGCCGTACCGGCTGGCGGTGGGCCAGAGCCTGCTGATCCTGCGGCCGCTGCTGACGTACACGGTGCGCGCGGGCGACAGTCTGTATTCCATTGCGCGGCAGTTCAGCGTGACGGTGCAGACGCTCTACCGGAACAATCCGAATCTCGGCGGCAGCAGCCGCATCTATCCGGGGCAGGTGCTGGTGATCCGGCTGGAGGAGGAAAAAAGCCGTCCGCTGGCGCTGAACGGCTATGCCTATCCCTTCGTAAGCCCGGCGGTGCTGCGCGGTATTTTGCCCTACGCGGGCTACCTCGTGCCGTTTACATACGGGATCACCGCGCAGGGCGGGCTGTTCGACCTGAACGACACGGAGCTGCTCGCGCTGGCGGAGGAGTACGGAACGATGCCGCTGATGCACCTGTCCACGCTGATGGAGAACGGGAGCTTTTCGAGCCTGCGGGCGGAGGAGGTGCTGCTCGACCCGGAAAAGGCAGAGAAATTGATCGAGGAGACGGCGCGGACGATGCAGCGCAAGGGCTACGCGGGCGTGGATGTGGACTTCGAGTTTCTGGGCGCACCGCTGGCCGAGGCGTATGCCGATTTTGTCGGCGCGCTGCGGCAGACGGTCTCGCGCCTCGGCGGGATCGTGATCGCGGCGCTTGCGCCCAAAACCTCCGCCGATCAGCCCGGTATCCTCTACGAGGGCCATGATTACGCGAAGCTCGCGCGGAACGCCGACTATGTGCTGGTGATGTCCTATGAATGGGGCTACACCTACGGCCCGCCGATGGCGGTCGCGCCGCTGGCAGCAGTCCGGCGCGTGCTGGACTACGCGGTCTCGGAGATGCCGCCGGAGAAAATCTTCATGGGCTTCCCGAACTACGCCTACGACTGGACGCTGCCGTATCAGGTGGGCAGCACGCGCGCGGAGCTGATCGGGAACGAGGCGGCGGTGCAGCTCGCGGTGCGCGTCGGCGCGGAGATCCGCTTCGATGAGACGGCGCAGACGCCGTGGTTCACATATACCGGCTCGGACGGACAGGTACACGAGGTCTGGTTCGAGGACCCGCGCAGCTGCCTTGCGAAGTTCCGTCTCCCGGCGGAATATGGGCTGCACGGGCTGGGCGTGTGGAATTTCATGCGGCCGTTCACGGCGGCGTTCAGTCTGATGAATTACCTGTTCCGGCTGGGAGAGTCTGTGGATAACTGAGCAGATTTCCTGCTTTTCTCAACATTTATCCACAGAATATCACAGCTTTTGCACAGGAAAGACGGCTTCGTTACAATTATGTTACAATCCCGCGCAGACCCTTGCGCTTCCGGCCCGGACTGCTTATACTGGAAAAAACGGCAGGATTGTCCACGAAAGGAGGGGCCGGGAATGAAGAGGCTTTTTTACACGATGCTGGCGGTATGCCTGCTCGTGCTGCTGGCGCTGCCGGCAGGCGCTGCGGAGCGGGATACGGCGTTCTCGGATCAGGCCGAGATCCGCAACGGCTATGCGGTGCAGATGCTGGTGGAGCTGGAGCTGATCGGCGGATATAAGGACGGAAGCTTCCGGCCCGGCGAGCCGATCACCCGTGCGGAGACGGCGAAGCTGATCGCGTTTTTCTGCACGGATACGCCCGAGCCTGCCTCGTGGGTCTCCTTTGCGGATACGAACGACAGCTGGGCGAAGGATTATATTGCCTATTGCGCCGGCGAGGGCATCGTCGGCGGCTCCGGCGGACTGTTCCGTCCGAAGGACAATGTGACGGCGCAGGAGCTGGCCAAGATGCTGCTGGCGGCGGTGGGCTTCGATGCCTCGCGCTATACCGGCGCGGGCTGGGCTGCGCGCGTCAATGCCGATGCCGAGGAAAACGGCGTTTACCACAGCTTTACGGGACGGTACGACGAGCCGGTGACGCGCGACGACGCCTGTCTGCTCATTTATAACGCGATGCAGTGCCCGGCGACGGACGGCACGGCAAGATATGTGCTCGACGAGCTGATGAATCCCAAGACCTATCTGGAGGAGCGCTTCGGCGCGGTGCGCTATACGGCGGTGCTGACCGGGAACGAGTGCGCCGATCTGACGCAGACGGACGCGGCGCTGAAAAAGGGCGTGACCAAGCTGGAGGGGCACAAGGAGTTCGCCGTGTCCACGGGCCTCGGTCTGGTCGGACACCGGGTGGATATCTACCTCCGGAACGGCCGCCTGCTCGGAACGCCTGCGGAATCGGTCACGGAGCGTTCGCTGACTGTGATGGACGCGGGAAGGCTGGAGGAGCGCTGCGCGGAGGCGGGCTTGACGCTCGACGCGGCGACGCAGTATTATCTCGATTACAACGCTGCGGACGCGGGCGTGCTGAGTGAGCTGCCCTACGGCGCGGTCGTGACGGTGATCGACTATGACGGCGACGGCGTGATCGACGCCGTGCTCGTGCTGCGCTGCGCGGACGGAACGGTCACAGAGGCGGAGCCTCTGAGCGTGCGCAGCAGCATCGGAAACGGCTGGGCAAAAGCGTTTTCCGATTCCGGCGCGCTGACGGCCGGAGAGGACGTCCGCTGCGCGGATATCTGCGGCGTGACGTATGTGCTGCCGCTGCAATAAGAAAGGAAGCCCGGAGGCGAATGCCTTCGGGCTTGGTTTTTGCGCCGGAGGGCGCAGAATGCCTCCGGCGGCATACTTTTTTCTGGCTTGTCAGAAAAAAGTATGCAAAAAAGAGACGCTGGGGACGCGAATAGCGCTTCGCGCCTGAGCCTCTAACCTTTGGCCTTTTTTGCTTGGCCCGTTTCTCTTCCGCAACCGATAGAGACTGCGGAGCAGAAACGGCCTGACCTCAAGTAGACCGCATTTGTAGGGGTCGATGCCCACATCGACCCAATAAAAATTACGAATTCGCCGAAGATTTTCGTAAAACAACATATTCTGCCGGGACGATGTGGGCATCGTCCCCTACGGCCCTCAATAGAACAAAGATTGTCCGAATTCCATACGTCAAATATTCAACGGGCGCAAACGGAACAACTCGCACTGAATATTGTGCGCTTGGGAAACCCGATCAGACGGCCCGACCGAAGGGCGTTCCTTGCGGGACGCGCTTTCGGTGAATGGTACGCAGAATCAAAATGCCTTTTCTGCGCGACAGCGCTATTTCGTTCTCCAGCGCCTCTTTTCTCCCCATCCTTTTCTGGCAAGACAGAAAAGAATGGGCCGTCGGAGACACACCGCGCCTTCGGCGCATCCGAATGGGCCGCCGGAGGACCTCAGGGCAGAATTTTGGAGGGCTTCAGATAACGCTCCTGTTCGGAGAACACGCAGCCGCAGTATTTCTGGATATAGAAGCCCAGCTCCCGTGCGCGGGTCTGGCCGTCGCGGAACATGGGGCGGAAGTCCTGATAATAGAACTGCACGTCGTATTCCTCGGCGGCGCGGTAGGCCACGTCGCGCATCAGCTCATGCTGCTGGTAGGGGCTGATAAAAAGCGAGGACGTGAAGGCGTCAAAGCCGCCCTCCTTCGCCATGCGCGCCGCCTCGAACAGGCGCATTTCATAGCATTTGACGCAGCGGCCGGAGATATCCTCCGCGACCGCGCGGACGAAGGGCCGCAGGCCGTAGTCGTCGCGCACCAGAAGCGGCAGCCCGATGGTTTTCGCGTACTCCTGCAAACAGTTGCGCCGGGCGCGGTACTCGGTGAAGGGATGGATATTCGGATTATACCAGTAGCCGGTCAGGTCGATCCCGTCGGCGCGCAGCGCGTCGATGGGCATGTTTGCGCATGGCGCGCAGCAGATATGCATGAGAAGCTTCATGAAAACGCCCCGTTTCCGTGCGCGCCGTGCGCGCATTCTTTTCTGCCATTATACCACACCGCACGCGGCTTGTCACGCGCACGGGCAAAACGGAAAAAAACTGCGGTTTAATTCGTTGAATTTGAACATGGACAGAAACGGCGAACAGTGCTATAATCTCTGCTAATATAAGCCACAAGAATTGCTTAACACGAAAGGACGGATCTTACAATGGCGGCTCCCATGGAAAGCTATGCAGGAAAAATTCAGAGAAAGCTGCTGAAAAAGCAGCGCGTGATCGAGGCGGCCTCCGGCCGGGAAAAGGCCGATCTGGTGCTCAAGAACGCGACCTATGTGAATGTATTCTCCAATGAGCTGCGTACCTGCGATATCGCGGTTGCAAACGGCCTGATCGTCGGCATGGGCGAATATGAGGGCGAACAGGAGCTGGACATGACCGGCAAGATCGTTTGCCCAGGCTTCGTCGATGCGCACATCCATCTCGAGTCGAGTCTTGTTTCTCCGCGTGAATTTGCGAAGGCCGTCCTGCCGCACGGCACGACCACCGTCATTACCGACCCCCACGAGATCACCAACGTCATGGGCACCGACGGCATCGACTACATGTTCCAGGCCACCGAGGGCCTGCCGATCGACGTGCGGTTCATGCTGCCGTCCTGCGTTCCGGCGACGCCGATGGACGAATCCGGCGCAAACCTTGACTACCGCGCCATCGACTCGTTCTACGACTACCCCAGAGTGCAGGGTCTGGCGGAAATGATGAACGCCTACGGCGTCATTCACAACGACGCGGAGGTCGTCTCGAAGATCATCGCCTCGCAGGCGCACCACAAGAAGATCGACGGTCACGCGCCGGGCCTGACGGGCAAGGATCTTGACACCTACATCGCCGCGGGCGTCTACTCCGACCACGAGTGCTCCGACATCGAGGACGCGCTGGCAAAGCTCCGCCGCGGCCAGTTCATCATGATCCGCGAGGGCACCGCCGCCCGCAATCTCGAGGCGCTGGCGCCGCTGCTCACGCCGCAGTACGCCGACCGCTGCATGTTCTGCACCGACGACAAGCACCCGAGCGACCTGCTCGAAAAGGGCCACATCGACTATATCTGCCGCGAGGCCATCAACAAATACGGCGTCGATCCGATCATCGCCGTCAAGGCCGCCTGCCATCACGCCTCGCGCTACTTCCTGCTCAACAACCGCGGCGCCATCGCGCCCGGCTATCTGGCCGACTTCGCCATCATCGACAATTTCAAGGATTTCAACGTGGAAATGGTCTTTAAGAAGGGCGTGCTGTACTATGACCACGGCCAGCTGAAGGACTTCCCGAAGCCGCAGATCGAGGAGTATCTCGACCAGCGCGCCCACGACACCTTCCACGTCACGCCGCTGACGGAGGAGGACTTCCGCGACGTGCGTCCGCGCGCGGTCATCGGCATGGTCCCCGGCGAGATCGTCACCACCGACAACGGCTACGCCGACAAGGTGGACACGGAGAAGGACATTCTCAAGATCGCCGTCGTCGAGCGGCACAAGAATACGCACCATATCGGCCTCGGCTATATTCAGGGCTACGGCCTGAAATCCGGCGCGGTCGCAACGTCGATCTCCCACGACTCGCATAACATCATCGTCGTCGGCACGAACTCGAAGGATATGGCCTTTGCGGTCAACCGCATCGTGGAGAATCACGGCGGCATCGTCGTGACGGAGAACGAGCAGGTAAAGAGCGAGCTGGTGCTGGAGCTGGCCGGTATCATGAGCGACTCGCCGCTGGTCGAGGTCAATGAAAAGCTCGAGGCCGCCAAGGACGCCGCGCACGCGCTGGGCGTCGGCCACGGCATCGACCCGTTCATGACGCTGAGCTTCATGGCGCTGCCCGTCATCCCGACGCTGCGCATCACCACGCGCGGCATCATCGACGTCGTCACGCAGCAGTACATCTAAGCCCGGAAGGGCGGCCTGCCGAATTGCGCGGTGCTGCCGTTTCGCCGGAAGGGCCGGAACGCGCGGCGTTTTTCCGTTTTCGCGCGGGCATGTCCCCGAATGTTACATAAACCCCGCTTTGTTACAATCAGATTACAAACCCTCCCGGGCACTTGACCTTTGGGAGGGTTTGAATTATGATACCGACAGATAGTAGTTGTGCCATGCGCCAGCTATGCAGCGGAGAACACAACGACTAAAATTTACAAGGAGGAAAACTCAATGAAGAACTTCAAAAAGGTTCTTGCTCTCGTTCTGGCCATTGCTACCATTCTGAGCTTTGCCACCATTGCGAGTGCAGCAACTGCGGACTTCAAAGACGCCAAGGATGTCACCCATACCGAGGCTGTCGATGTTCTCTCCGCAATCGGCGTTCTGAACGGCTACAAGGATGGCGAATATAAGCCCAACCGTGTGATCACCCGTGCAGAAGCTGCCAAGATCATCGCTATGTTTGACAATGGCGATACCGACATCAAGGAGCTTTACGCTCCGGTCAACTTCACCGATGTGAAGGCCGGCCACTGGGCAGAGAGCTTCATCTCTTACTGCTACCACACCGGCATCATCGCTGGCGTTGGCAACAACAAGTACGCTCCTGACGCTGACGTCACCGGCGTCCAGTTCCTGAAGATGGTCCTGGTCGTTCTCGGCTTCGACGCCAAGGAAGAGGGCCTGGTTGGTACCGGCTACTCCGTCCGTGCCCGTAACCTGGCTCGTGCAATCGGCCTGCTGAACGGCATTGGCAACGATTTCGACTACACCAAGGGTCTGACTCGTGACAACGCTGCACAGATCATGCTGAATGCTCTGCAGACTTCCACTGTTGAGTACGGCAAGGTCGTCACCATCGCCCCGGGTGTTGCTTTCATCGGCGACTCCAAGGCTACCTTCACCGGCAAGCTGCTGGCTGAAGAGTGGAACCTGCACGTTGAGAACACCATCGACTTCTTTGGTCGTCCGGGTCACAAGTGGAGCTTCCATCACAACAACTACCCCAACCACAGCCATGACGTCGTTCTCGCGAACTACGTTGACACCCCTGTCGCTACCTACACGACTGAGGTCGACGGCTGCACCATCTATGACGATCTGGGCGTCGAGCTGATTTACCAGTCCGAGCATCTGGCCGATCCGGGCGCTACCTCCTACACCGACGGTGTTCTGGGTGCGAACGAGAAGATTGCTGACAGCACCAAGGTTTCCACCGGTGCTCAGGGCCAGCTGACCGAGATCTATGCGATCGCTTGCAACGGCGGCAAGACCGTTGAGTATCGCATTGTCCACATCAACACCTATCTGGCTCAGGTCACTGACGTCAAGGACGAAGTCAAGGACGGCAGAAACCATGTCCAGACCCCGCGCTATGTCACTGCTACTGTTTACGCTCGTACCAACAACGAGAACTACAAGGGCGGCGCTGCCATGGCGACCCTCGCCAACACCGGCTTTGTGACTGAGAACTTCGCAGAGGGCGACTTCGTTCTGGTTCAGGGCGTTGTTACTCCTGACAAGCAGGGCGTTCTCGGCATCGACATCAAGAGCATGACTGCTGCCAAGACCGAGCTGACCAAGCTCACCGGCCTCGACAACATCTCTGCTGTCGCTAACATGTATGTCAACGGCACCAAGACCCCGGTCGCTTGCAAGTACGCTTACGATGCTGACCGCACTGTCGCGGATTGCTGGGATACCTTCACCTTCATCTATGACTCCTATGGCAACGTCATCGGCACCACGAAGTACACCGCTCCGGCGAACTACGCTGTGCTCGACAAGCTGTACATCGACTATGCGAAGGGCGACGGCACTGTCTACGCGACTGTTGTGACTCCGGCTGGTGAGAAGACTGACATCACTGTCAACACCATCACCGCTATCCTGCCGGGCAACGAAAACACTGGCAAGGCTGTCAAGGCTGCTGACTTCATCGCTTCTCTGGATGACGATATGTTCAAGGGCCTCGGCTTCCAGTATCAGTGGTCCGGCTCCAAGTTCTACAGCTACTACTATGGCCAGCTGGTTGACTACGTTGTCAACGAGAATGGCAGCTACGACATCAACATCCCGGGCCGTGCAAAGCAGGTCAAGAACGCTATCATCGTCAAGGGCTCCAAGTTCATCTACGACGGAACCAACACGAAGATCCCCGTTCTCGAGGTCACTGCTGACACCATCTTCCTGTATCAGAACGGTTATGCTCCCAACGCTACCTACACCTCCGTCACTGGTTACGAGAACCTCCCGGCAACTCTGGTTGCTACGGAGATTCAGTACATCGTGAAGGGCGGCAAGGTTGCTCTGGTCTACGTCCTGAACCCGCAGCCGGTCAACTCCTACAAGCAGGTCTACTACGCAGGCGGTCAGCCCAGCTATGACACCTCCACCGGTGTTGGCATCTACACCTACGCAGTGAAGGTCCTTGGCGAGAACGGCATGGAAGATGGCGTTATCACCTCTAAGGAGCCCGTCTTCTCCGGCAAGCCCGCTGGCGTTTACAAGGTCACCCTGAACGCTTCCGGTCTGGCTACCAAGGTTGAGCTTGCTTCCGCTGACAACTATGTTGTCACCCTGCACGCTGCTCCTGTTAACAACACGACTTACTGGTACGGCACTGACGAAGCGCACGCTAAGATTCTTGATCTGTCCGTTGTTGCGTTCTTCAATGTCTCCGGTGACAACACCGTTAACAAGACCAACCTCGATGGCAAGAATGTCTCCCTGATCTTCGACGCGAACGGCGCCGCTGTCGCAGCTTACTACTACGGCTAATCTTCATTGAGACTTTCCAAGTCCTAAGCAAAAGAGAGAGCCTCCCTTCGGGGAGGCTCTTTTTTGCGGCCCTCCGGCCTTTTCCGCGGGCTTGGACTTTCTTCGATTGACTTTCCGGCGCGTTTTCCGTAGAATAGAAAAACACACACAAGAACAGGAGGCAGAATATGCAGACATGCTATAACTGCGGCAAGCAGGTTTCCGATGAAACGTTGATCTGCCCGGAGTGCGGCGCGCTCGTCAAGCGGTATACCTCGCCCGCGCGCAGCCCGGAACAGGACGCGCCCGGCAGCGCCGGCGCGAATGGAGCGGCCGCTTCCGGCAATGGACGCTACGCGCCGATCTTTGACGATACGCCCAACCGCGCGGGCTATACGCCGCCCCGGCAGGGCCGCTCTGCGGACGACAGCGGCGACCCGGACTACAGCGCCCCGTGGGACGAGCCGTCCGACGCGCAGGAGACCTACGATACATACCGCTATTCCGCGCCGGTCGGCGCAGAGCCCGGCTTCCGCCCGGCTCCGGATGCGTATTCGCAGAGGCCCATCCGCGGCAGCGTCTGGCGCGACCGGTACGGCGTACATATGAAGGGCGGCCTGACGGCGTGGTTCATCATCTGCGTCATTGCATCGGCGTTTCTGGCGACGTCGATGTTCAGTATGCAGCTCGTCGTTCAGAATCAGGAGCTTTATTACGACATGCTCAGCGAGATCATGGGCGACGCAGAGATCGTCCGCGACACGCTCGATATGATCGTCCGCACGGCTCCGCTGCTCCTGCTTGCGGGCATTGGCGAGACGCTGACGGTCGCGGCGGGGATCTGGCTGCTGGTGTCGAAGCGCCGCGCAGCGTGGATCTCGTTCCTTGCCGCAAAGACGCTGACGGCGGCGGCCCTGTGTATGTCGCTCGTGCCGTACGGCGTGATCTGCGCCATTGCGCTGCTCGTCAGCCTGCTTTGGCCGATGGGGAGCCGGAAAAATTTCAAATAATTTTCCCGCAAGCACGGAACTTTTTCCTCCGCGCATCGTCAGTATAAGGGCATTTTAATAAGTAAGGGGTTTACCGACTATGAAACTGTTCGTTATCCTGCTGTTCGCCGCGACCTACGTCGCCATGATCGCGCTGCCGAAGTGGCGCTACATCGTCGCGCTGGCCTCGGCGGCGATCATGATCGTCTCCGGCGCGCTGCCAGCCGCAGAGGCGTTCGGTCAGATCGACTGGAACGTGCTCATGATGCTGGCCGGAACGATGGGTACGGTCTCGCTGTTCATCGCGTCGAGAATGCCGGAGCGCATGGCCGACCTGCTGCTGAAAAAGACGCCCAATATCATGTGGGTCGCGGTGGCGCTGTCCGTGTTCGCGGGCTTGATCTCCGCGTTCGTGGATAATGTGGCGACGGTGCTGATGGTTGCGCCGGTGGCGCTGGCCATCGCTACGAAGCTCGGCACAAGCCCCGTCCCGCTGCTCATCTGCATCGCCGTTTCGTCGAATCTTCAGGGCGCGGCGACGCTCGTCGGCGACACGACCTCGATCATGCTCGGCGGCGCGGCGAATATGAACTTCGTGGACTTCATTTTCATGGACGGCAAGCCCGGTATCTTCTGGGCGGTCGAGCTGGGCGCGCTGGCGACGGTGCCGGTCATTATGTTCTTCTTCCGCAAGGAGCGCGGCCGCGTCACGGTCGGCGAGCCTGCGAAGGTCGAGGACTGCGTCCCGAGCGTGCTGCTGCTGGGTACGGTCGTGCTGCTGATCGCGGCGTCATTCATCCCGGAGCGCCCGGCGCTCACGAACGGCTTTATCTGCATGGGCGTTTTCGTGATCGGCATGATCTATACGCTCGTCTGCAAGAAGAAAGCTGAGCTGGTCAAAAACGCGCTCACGGAGATCGATTTCCAGACGCTTCTGCTGCTGGCGGGTCTGTTCATCGTCATTGGCTCGCTGACCTACAACGGCATTATCGACGATATCAGCCAGCTGCTCGTCAATCTCGGCGGCAGCAACCTGTTCCTGATGTATACGCTGATCGTCTGGGCCTCTGTCCTGTTCTCGGCGTTCATCGATAATATCCCGTATGTGGCGACGATGCTGCCCGTTGTGGCCGGGATCGCCTCCCGCATGGGCTGCGCTCCGCATCTGCTGTACTTCGGCCTGCTCGTCGGCGCGACGCTCGGCGGCAACCTGACGCCCATCGGCGCTTCGGCCAATATCGCGGCCATCGGTATCCTGCGCAAGGCAGGCTACGAGGTCAAGACGAAGGAGTTCCTGCGCATCGGCGTGCCGTTCACGCTGCTGGCCGTCCTCGTCGGCTACCTGTTCTGCTGGTTTATCTGGTCATAAGGCTGAACGTGTCAAAAAGATATTTTTGACACGTTCTCAAACGGGAAACGCTACGCTGGTTTTTCGTCGCAGCAAACTTCGCATCCTTCGTCCCGCCGCAAGCGGCAGGCCT
>ENA-ORML01001116-ORML01001116.1-human-gut-metagenome-genome-assembly--contig:-NODE-1116-length-25382-cov-7.073834_pt1 | contig 25382 bp, 24 predicted proteins | sample MGYA00242103_ERZ508995 | MGnify/ENA primary metagenome ERZ508995 (study PRJEB26280, sample SAMEA2338702) | human gut metagenome | biome: human gut; feature: human-associated habitat; material: faeces... | reverse complement strand
ATCGCATCGGACATATCGTGCCGTCGATAGCTGTTCTCCATGAAGAAACACCCCTATGCGTTTTTCTTCATTATACCACAAAACGACACTTTTGTCGACAGTGTCTAATACATTGTAACTCAAATTTTACGAAATGGGAAGGGGAACACTGGAACCTTGTCATGTTTTTTGATTTTGGCTTGTCGGGCGTTTTTCACGATTTTTGCAAATTCGATCATCATCAGGGTGAAGGGGCAAAAAAGCCCTTCACGGAGGAGATGATGTCCCTTGATTGTGTGACCCCGGCTTCCAACCAACTATATTTGACACCGCAAAAGCGGAGAAAGTGAGATTTATGAAGGAATTCAACAACATCAAAATCATTGGCCTTGATAACGGCTATGGCAACCTTAAGACAGCCAACGGTATCTTTGCCGCCAACGTCGTCTGCTACGATCACGAGCCCGCCCACGCCCATGATGTGCTGGTTTATAACGGAAAGTATTATGTCATCGGTGACGGTCATCGAGAATTTATACCGAAGCACTGATGCAGCACTTTTTGTTAGGCGCGATCAGGCGTATTTTCCATCCTGGATGTAAGTACGAAGAAATCCTGTGTTTGGTTGGAGGGCAAGGCATCGGCAAATCCACCTTCATCCGATTTCTGGCGATAGTGGATGAATGGTTCAGTGACGATATCCGCAGGCTGGATGACGATAAGATTTTTCAGCGCCTTGTGGGCCACTGGATCATCGAAATGAGCGAAATGTTGGCTACCAATAATGCCAAGAGTGTGGAAGAAAGCCGCTCATTTTTCAGCCGCCAGAAGGATACCTACCGTGTGCCTTACGAGACGCAACCCCGCGACCGTCAGCGTCAGTGTGTGTTTGCGGGAACGTCGAACTCCATGGACTTTCTTCCGCTGGATCGTGCTGGGAACCGGCGATTTCTGCCGGTACTGTGCGATGGCGAACAGGCTGAATGTCACATTCTCGACAACGAAGAAGCCTCCCGTGCCTACATCGAACAGGTGTGGGCGGAAGCCATGGCCATCTACCGCAGCGGCGAGTACAGTATGAAATTCAGCAAGGCCATTCGGGAACAGCTTGTGAAGAAGCAGCGTGACTTTATGCCAGAGGACGTAACCGCCGGAAAGATTGTAGAGTTCCTGGGCCGCACGGATCATGATCGGGTATATGAGCTTCCTTAATTAGTTGTGATGTGATAACCGATAGCCCGTCCTCCCAACAAAGGAAGACGGGTTTCTTCTTTCTACACCATCCTCAAATACTTATATGAATAAGCGCGGAGGGGAAAAAGCGCCGCCTATCGAAATGTAACATGAACGGCTTCTGCCGCTGTCGGCGGAGGCGCTGCACCTTGACACTTTCATATCAGATGCCATAGACATGCTTTCTTAGGAGGAAAAAAGCATGTCCAAAAGACAAAGATTCCATATCACGCTTCCGGGCGGAGAGCAGATTTGGATTACCGGCAACACCATTAGTGAAGCATTTGAGAATGGCCTGAAAAAAGTTGGCGGAGGCGAAAACAAACCATTGCGTACCACGCCGACCCTCAAAAACTATGCGGAAGAATGGTGGACGCTATATAAACTGCCGAAGCTGAAACATACCACGCTGCGCACTTATCGCAATCTGCTGGATAAGCATATTTTACCGTACATGGGTGGTATGTCGCTGCAAGAAATGACGACAAACAGCATCCAACACTTTTTCAATGAACATGCGTACATGGCGCAGTCTACCGCGCGGCAAATGCGCATTTTGCTCCATGAGATTTGTGCGGCGGCAGTTGAAGATGGTTATCTCGCCAAAGACCCGACTTGTAGCAAACGCCTGATATTGCCCGCCAGAAAGAAAATGCGGGAGGCTTTACCAACGGCGGATTTTCTGGATGTGCTGGCAAATCTGTCGCGGCTTGCGTCTCAAGATGCAACGCTGCTTGCGCTGCTGACCTATACGGGAATGCGAAGAGGCGAGGCGCTGGGACTACAATGGGGCGATTTGGATTTTGATACCGGACTAATTTCCATTGAACGCAATGTAACCTTCAAGGGCAATCAGCCCGTCGTTGGAACACCAAAAAGCGCGGCAGGGCAGCGCTCAATCCCGATGGTGAAGGAACTGCGCCCCTACCTGCATCCAAAAGAGGATCACCTTTTTGTTGTGGGCAATGGGGATACGCCTATCACGGAAAGTGCCTTTGACCGGGCATGGCAGCGCATTGGAAAAACCGTTGACCTTCATGGCGCAACGCCGCATATCTTTCGACATACCTATCTCACCATAATGGAGGCGGCGGGCACGGATGTCAAAACTCTGCAAACGATTGCGGGCCATGCGGACATCCAGACCACCATGAACCGCTATGTACATAGCCGCCTGGAAGGAATTCAGACAGCGGGCGCGGCATTCAGTGAGTTGACGGCGAAATTGACATCCAATATCGCGCGGAAACCCAATGAAAATAAGACTTTTGCGCCCTGTTTTCAAGATGAAAACTGACATGTTGGTTGACAAAACCGCCGATTTCATCAAAACACCCTTGTTTCGAAGGGTTTCAGGGCAAAAAGAAAAGCCTCAAACCGTTATGGCTTAAGGCTTTATCTCTGGTGAGCCCGGCGGGATTCGAACCCACGACCTTTTGATTCGTAGCCAATTCAGCCAGGCAGCTGGAAGCATTGATTTACAAGGGTTTGCGGATCTGAAAATCTCAAAAAAACCATTTTGACTACCGATTGACTACCTAAACCCCATGAACGACTCCCTGCGGCTTCTTTCCGGTTCGCTGTTACGGAAGGATAGGACAGGCCCCAAGAGGGCCTTGCCGAAAATTGCTGTAAAAGGAGATCGTCAACATGAAAGCGCTCAAGAAACATATTTCCGATGAAAAGAATGGACTCGATTATGTACGGATTGGCGACTATTACTTCCCCGACCTGCGGCTGACGGAGGAAATCCGCCCGATAGGAAGATGGGGCAGGATGCATAAAGACTATTTGGAGCAGCATCATGCGGCCCGATACAGCTACTTGCTCTTGTCCGGCAAGCTCTGGACGTATCTGGCGGACCTCAACGAGCAAGCACAGGAGCGGATGGAATGCATGATTACCCAGATGAAGGCAGCGGAGGGCATAACCGAGGAGCTGAAGGCCCGCGACCCCATGGCGTGGGTGGGGGCGATGAACAACATTCGCAGCCAGGACGAAGAAATCATTCTGCGAGAGATGATCTATGAGAAAATGTCATTATTTCAACATGACATTTCAATGTTGACAAAGGCCCGTACCTTGTATATAATGGAATCGGCTCGAGAGAGCTTCATTTTTGAAGCGGGATTGTTATTTTTCGTTCATGACGAAAGAGGGTTAGAGATGAAACTACGAGACCTTGCAATCGTTCGTAGCGGGCTGGTTTTATCAAGAAAACAGTCCAAGGAACGGGGAGGTGATCGTTATCCTCTGCTGAACCTGCGATGTATCCGGCAGGAAGGATCGGTTGATTTGGGGGAGGCCGACGTCTACGAGGCCAAAGAGACGTTGAAGGACGAATATCTCACGCAAAGCGGCGACATTATCATGCGGCTCACCGCGCCATATACCGCCGTTTTGATCGATGAAACCACGGCCGGAATGGTCATCTCCTCAAACTTTGTGGTGATACGAACCGAAAGCGGGCTTCTATTGCCGGAATACCTTTTCTGGCTGCTGAACACCCAAAACATGAAACGGAAAATTTATGAAAACGCCACCAGCAACATGCTCGGTTCCGTCAAAGCGACCTTCCTGATGGACCTTGAGCTGACCGTCCTTCCTCTGGAACACCAGCGCAGAATCGCCCGGTTGAATCTGCTGGCAAAGAAGGAAGAACGGTTGCTCAAAGAACTGGCGGACGAAAAAGAGAAACTGTATGACATCCTCCTTAACCAGGCCTACAAGAGCGCAAAGAAAGGAAAATGAACATGACCACCAGAAAAGATATCGAGCAAGTCCTGTGGAACGCCTGCGACAGCTTCCGAGGAAAGATCGACAGTTCCCGTTACAAAGATTATATTCTCTCCATGCTATTCGTGAAATATCTGAGTGACGTTTCCAAGGAAAAGCGCGAGGAGTACATCAAACAGTATGACGGCGACATGCGCCGCGTGGAGCGCGCCATGAGCCGCGAACGCTTCGCCATCGACGAACATTCCACGTTTGATTACCTCTATGAAAACCGCAACGATGCGGAGATTGGTCAGAAGATCAACGTGGCGCTGAGGCAGATCGAGGATCATAACAGCGGAAAACTGCGAAACGTGTTTCGCGCCATCGACTTCAATTCTCAAGTGGATTTTGGCGAACCACGGGAGAAGAACGCGACACTCCGAAACCTGCTGGAGGACTTTCACGATCTCGATCTGCGCCCCAGCCAGCTGGGCTCTTCTGATATCATCGGCGATGCCTACGAATACATGATTGCCATGTTTGCCTCCGATGCCGGGAAGAAGGGCGGAGAATTTTTCACGCCCAGTCAGGTTTCTGAGCTGGTGGCCTCTCTGGTGGAGCCGAGGGAAAACGACCGCATCTATGACCCCACCTGTGGCAGCGGCGGCTTGCTGCTCAAGGCATATAAGAAGGTGCCCGGTGGCAAGGCAGCCCTCTACGGTCAGGAACTCAATGCGCAGACCTGGGCGCTTTGCACCATGAACATGTTCCTCCATGGCGTGGATGACGCCCGGATCTGGCAGGGCGATACCCTCTCCAATCCGCAGAACATCGAAAATGACGGCCTCATGACATTTCAGGTGGTGGTGGCCAATCCACCGTTCAGCCTGGACAAGTGGGACAGTGGCTTTCTTGCAGATGCGGAGGCAGACAGCAAGGGCAAGAAAAAGATGTCCGCGGAGCTGGACCCGTATCACCGCTTCAACTGTGGCGTACCTCCTACCTCCAAGGGCGATTATGCCTTTGTGCTGCACATGCTATCCAGCCTGGACGACCAAAACGGTCGTATGGCGGTGGTATTGCCCCATGGCGTGCTGTTTCGCGGAGCCAGCGAAGGGCAAATCCGCCGCCGGCTGGTGGAAATGCGGCTGTTGGATGCCGTGATCGGCCTGCCTGCCAACCTGTTCTATGGCACTGGCATTCCGGCCTGCATTCTGGTGTTCAAGAAGAACCGCATTCGCGACGATGTGCTGTTCATCGACGCTTCCGGCGAAGGCAACTTTGAGAAGGGCAAGAACCAGAACATTTTGCGCGACAGCGATATTACCCGCATCGTCAACGCCTACAAGGCACGGGAGAATATGGACAAGTTCAGCCATGTAGCGTCTTTTGAGGAAATCAAGGAAAATGACTTCAACCTCAACATCCCCCGGTATGTGGATACCTTTGAGGAGGAGGAACTGGTGGATATCGACGAGGTGAAGCACAACATTGCCAGCATTGAGGCCGAACTGGCCGAGGTACAGGCGCAGATGAAACGATATCTGGAGGAGCTGGGGCTATGAGCGGCGAGCTGGCGAATACGGGCAAAATCCTGATCTATCAGAATGAGAAGGGCGATACCAAGATTGACGTCTACTTTGAGGACGACACCATCTGGATGACGCAGCGCTCTATGGCGGAACTCTATCAAGTAACCCCGCAAAATATCACCACACATATTAAGCACATTTATGAGGATGGTGAGCTGGAGCAGGAACCAACCTGTAAGAGTTGCTTACAAGTTCAGATGGAAGGAACCCGTCAAATTCGCCGCGACATAAAATTCTACAATCTCGATATGATTCTGGCCGTGGGCTACCGGGTGCGGAGCAACGTGGGCATGCACTTCCGCCGGTGGGCCAGCAATGTGCTGACCGAGTATATGAAGAAGGGCTTTGTCCTCAATGACGAGCGGCTGCGCAATCCCCGGGAATTCGGCGCCGACTACTTTGATGAGTTGCTGGAACGCATCCGGGACATCCGGGCCAGCGAAAAGCGGGTTTATCAAAAGGTCAAGGAGATTTTCGCCCTTTCTGTGGACTACGACAGTCAAAGCCGGATCGCGCAGAATTTCTTTAAGTCGGTGCAGAACAAGCTGGAGTATGCCGCCACGGGCCATACCGCGCCGGAGATCATCGCCACTCGGGCGGACGCTTCCAAGGACAACATGGGCCTGACCGCTTTCAAGGGAGCCAAAGTGCGGCGGGGCGATGTGACGGTGGCGAAAAACTACATGACGCATGAGGAGATCAGCACGCTGAATCTGATCGTAAACATGTACCTGGACTATGCGGAGCTGCAGGCCAAGGGACACCACCCCATGCACATGGCGGACTGGGAAAACAAGCTGGGGGATTTCCTACGCTTCAACGGCCGGGAGGTTTTGGGAAACTTCGGGACCGTGAAGCGGGAAGTGGCAGAAAAGCTGGCCCTGGAGCAGTATGCGCAGTATGACGCCCACCGCCGGGCGCTGGAAGCGGCGGACGATGTGGACAAGTTGGCGGCGGATGTGAAGCGGTTGAACCTGAGAGGATAAGAAAGAGGGGGATTAAATGGGAGATATACAATACAGAAAAGGATTTATTATTAAGAAAAGAATACTAAGAGAAGATGATATTCTTCGAATGGCAAATTTGATTCATAAGCAATTCCAGCAAGGTGATTATAAAGAAGAATACGAACTTTTATTTGACGATCAGAGCAGTATTACAGGAAAAAACAATATGGATGTGTTTAAGTCTTATGAATTTAAGCGACGGAGGTGCGAGCGCCTTTACTTTACATACAAATCAGAAAGGTTAGAAAAAGTCATAGAAATAAAGCTGTATAATTCAGTAATTACTCCAATCGATAGTAGTATAGAAATCAGAAGTGATGATAAAGATTGGTTTAACTCCATCTGCAATGAAATTTCAACTATTATTAGTGAAATGGAGAAACAAAAATTTGCTATAACATTTCCCGTAAAGCTCTATGGTTCTCTGATATTAAGCTCAATAGAGGGTCTTTTAATTTCTTCTGCGTTGGATAGAGTTTTTCCAAATGTATTTACAAGGTCTCAGTCCAGTAGTCTCACGGTGGCAGCTTGCATGGTATTTTTCTTGATAAACTTTTATCTGCTATTTGAACTAATGCGGAAAGCTTTTCCTAGTGTGGAATTCTCCTTTGGTCCAACGTATTTAAATAAAAGCCGGAAAATTCGAAACAGCCTGGGTGTGCTTGTGCCATTCCTAATTGATGTAATCTTCTTTGCCTTTGGATATTGGGGATAAGAGGTAGAAATATGGATTCGGAAATCAAGCAGCGAATTGAGATGGTTCGCCGGGGCGAAGTGCCGGAGGGGTACAAAAAAATACAAAGAGACATTATTCCAAAAGACTGGACTATCAAATCACTGGCGGAAGTAGGTAATAATTTCAGTTATGGAATGAATGCAGCGGCCAAGGCATATGATGGGCATAATAAATATATTAGAATTACTGACATTGATGATAATACTCATATATATACAGGGCTGGATTTAGTATCCCCTAATGCGGACTTAGAATTAAAATATAGAGTCCAAGAAAATGATATATTATTCGCTAGAACAGGTGCAACAGTAGGGAAAACTTATCTTTACAATAAAAATGATGGCATCCTGTTTTTTGCAGGCTTTTTGATACGAGTGAACATACCAATAGATAATAGTTATTATGTTTACGAACAGACCCTAACAGGAAGATATTTGAATTGGATAAGAATTATGTCGCAGCGTTCTGGGCAACCTGGTATAAATGCACAAGAGTATGGCACTTATTCTTTTCCCTATTGCTGTGTTAAGGAGCAGCAGAAAATCGCCGCCATCCTCACCACCCAGGACAAGGCGATTGAGCTGAAAGAAAAGCGACTGGCTGAAAAGCAGCGGCAGAAAAAGTATCTCATGCAGCAGCTTTTGACCGTTAGAAAACGTCTGCCGGGGTATATTGGAGAATGGACAACATTACCACTAAAATATCTATCAGAAAAGCAGAAAAAGAAAAATAGTGGTTTCCAATACAGTCTTGTGCTATCTAACAGCGCCCAACATGGAATTGTATTACAAGATCAAGAGTTTACCAAAGAAATAGCAAATGCAGAACGAATCGATGGTTATTATATTGTTGTGCCGGGAGCGTTTGTTTACAACCCACGAATTTCAATTTCAGCGCCGTGCGGTCCAATTAATGTAAATGAGACCGGCAAAACGGGCATCGTGTCGCCGCTTTACATAGTATTCTCCATTTCAGCACCAGAGATAGATCAGATTTTCTTGAAATATTACTTTCAGTCTTCCTGCTGGTACAAATATGTGAAAGGGGTGGCCAATTACGGAGCACGGCATGACAGAATAAGTATTTCTGATGAGGATTTCTTTGAAATGCCCATCCCTTTGCCCATAAAGGACGAACAATCTGCCATCGCCCAGGTTCTCTCCGCCGCCGACCGCGAAATCAGCCTGCTCCGACAGGACATTGAACAGGAAAAGCAAAAGAAAAAAGCCCTGATGCAGCTGTTGCTGACGGGCATTGTGAGGGTGAAAATATGAGACGAAATATGGACTTGTGTCGAGACATTCTTCTACAAATGGAAGATGCTGACAGATTATTGAATCAGTCAATAGACGAACTAAAGGAAAAAGGATATTCTCTCAATGAAATCATTTTTCATTGTCGTCTATTGCATGAACATGGATTTATAAAAGAATGTATTGTCAATGAGGTTCATGGCATTGTCGCTGCATTGATTGTGTATGGTCTGACCTGGGAGGCACACGATTTTATAAGCAGCATTCGGCAAGACACCATTTGGAACAAGACAAAAGACGTTATTACCCAAAAAGGTCTTCCCATGGTTCTTGATGTGGTAAAAGAAATCAGCCAGTCCATTGTTGCAACTATGGTGCAAGGCGCAATCAAAGGGCTCTCGCAGTAAAAAGGTCGGGCTTTCCCTTAACAGCCTGGCATCTGTTGACATTTACGAAAGGAGGTACCGCGGTGGACCCAACCCTCTATCATGAAAAAAGCAGCAGCCAGCAGCCGGCCTTGGAGCTGCTCCAGTCCATGGGCTATACCTACATTTCCCCGCAGGACTGCGAGACCCAGCGAGGCAGCCGGTACCATGTGCTGCTTAAGGACATTCTGCGCGGCCAGCTGCGGCGCATCAACCGCTATGCCTTTGCCGGCGCGGAGAATGAGTTTTCCGCCGCCAACATCGAGCGCGCCAGGGAGGACCTGGAGCAGGAGCCAGCCGCCGAAGGACTGGTACGCGCCAGTGAAAAAATCTATGACGCACTGCTGCTGGGCAAAAGCTATCCCGAAACCGTAGGCGAGGGGTTGACCCTCAGCTTTAACCTACGATACATCGACTGGGAGCATCCGGAAAACAATTTGTTCCATGTGACGCAGGAGTTCGCCGTGGACAGCCGGGACAAGCTACATAATGCCCGGCCGGATATCGTATTGTTCATTAACGGCATCCCCTTTGCGGTCATCGAATGCAAAGCCCCTCAGGTCAGCGTGGAGCAGGCCGTGGAGCAAAATGTGCGCAACCAACAGAAGGAGTGTATCCCCCAGCTCTATCAATTCGCGCAGATTGTGATAGCGACCAACAAAAACACCGTCAAATATGCCACCGCAGGCACCGCTAAAAAGTTCTGGAACGTGTGGAAGGAGCAGGACACCGCCTTTCTGGAGGATGCGTTGGCCCGGCACGTAACCGGCCGCATGCCCACCGAGCAGGACCGAAACCTGATCTCCCTGCTCAGCAGGGAACGGGCCATGGAGCTGATCCGCTACTTTGTGCTCTTTGACGCCAACGTGAAAAAAATCTGCCGGTATCAGCAGTATTTCGCCATCAAGGAGATCGTCAGGACCATTGCGCAGCCCGATGAAAAGGGCAACCGGCAAAGCGGCGTTGTCTGGCACACGCAGGGCAGCGGCAAAAGCCTGACCATGGTAATGCTGGCGAAGTATCTCCTGATGGAGCTGTCGGATTGTAACCCGAAGGTGGTTATTGTCACCGATCGTAAAGATTTGGACCGGCAAATCACAGCCACATTTGCCCATACCCGCCTCAGTCCGGCACGGGCCGCCAGCGGGCGGCATCTGGTAGAGCTGCTGGGCAGCGGCAAGGCGGATGTGGTCACCACCATTATCAACAAGTTCAACACCGCCGAAAAGCTGGAGCACAGAAACCTTTCGCGGGATGTGTTCCTGCTGGTGGATGAAAGCCACCGCTCCAATTATGGCCTGCTTGCCACTAAAATGCGCACGGTGTTCCCAAATGCCTGTTATATCGGCTTTACCGGTACCCCGCTGATGAAGAGCGAGAAAAACACCATGGCCAGGTTTGGCAAGTTGATCCACAAATACACCATCAAGGACGGCGTGGACGATGGGGCCATTGTCCCGCTGATCTATGAAGGGCGGTTCGTGGAGCAGAACGTGGATGAGGCCAACATTGACCTGTGGTTCAAGCAGACCACCAAGCGGCTCACGGAAGCGCAGCGGGAGGACCTGTCCCGCAAATGGAGCAGCATCCGCCGCCTAACCTCCACCGACGCCCGCATCAGGCGCATTGCGCTGGATATCAACGAGCACTTCATGGAGGGGTATAAACGCACCGGCTTCAAGGCCATGCTGGCTACCAATTACAAGCGGGACGCCGTGCGGTATCTGGAATGCTTTGAGCAGCTGGGCGACCTGGAGTGCGCCGTGGTGATCTCGCCTCCCGATCTTCGGGAAAGCGTGGACGACATGGACGAGGGCTCCGACGATAAGGTCATCGCCTACTGGAACAAGATGATGAACCGCTACGGCGATGCAGACACCTATGAAGAAGCGATCAAAAACCAGTTTTGCGCTGGGGATATCGACATCCTCATCGTGTGCAGCAAACTCCTCACTGGCTTTGACGCGCCCATCTGCCAGGTGCTCTACATCGACAAGGAGCTCAAGGAACACGGGCTTTTGCAGGCCATCGCCCGCACCAACCGGCTCTATGAGGGCAAGGACTACGGCCTGATTGTCGACTACCGCGGACTGATCGAAAAGCTGGATGCCGCCATGGACCTGTACAGCGGCGCGGGACTGGAGAACTTTGACGGCAGAGACCTTAAAGGGGTTGTGGTGGATGTCATGTCCTGCGTGGGTGGCCTTCGGGACGCCTACACCCGACTGGCCGAGCTGTTTGCCGGGCTGAAAAATCCACGCGATATCGAAGAAGTCGAGGTGTTTCTTGCCGACGACAAGATACGGGAGAGCTTTTACCAGCTGCTTTGCACCTTTGGCAAAGCATTGAGTCTGGTGCTGAACGCAGAGCAGGCCTATGCCGCGTTTCCCAAAGATGAATTAAAGCAGTATCAAAACGCTTTCGTGTTCTTTTCCAAGGTACGCCGCAGTGTAAAAATCCGGTATTGCGACGCGATCGACAACCGGGAATATGAGCCCCTGATGCAAAATCTGCTGGATACGCACCTCTCGGTAGCCGGGCTCAAGCAAATCACCAGCCCCATTAACATTCTCAACAAGGATGACTTCGAGCACGAGCTGGAGCAGCTGGGCACGCTTCGGGCAAAAGCGGACGCCATTACCAGCAAGCTCAACCGCAGCATCAGCGAAAAGCATGATGAAAACCCCGCCTATTATGACAGCTTCTCCAAGCGGATTAAGGAAGCTCTGGAGCAATACAAGGAAAAGGTGATCTCCGAGGCAGAGTATCTTGCAAAGATGCGTGCCATCATGGAGGACTATCACGCCGGAAGAACGACTGTAACCTACCCGGAAGCTATTCGGAACAACGTCCACGCGCAGGCATTTTACGGCGTAATATCAGCGGTGTTTGATGCGGCCGACGAAGCGGAAGTCTCCCCTGATTTCGCGGCGGAGATCGCGGAGGAAATCACGAAAATCATTGCGAAACACAGTCAGGTGGACTGGACCAGCAGCAAGACTATCCATGACCGTATCTCGCAGGATATCGACGATCTGTTCTATGCGTATGAAAAGCAGCGCGGCCTGAAGCTATCCTTTGAAACCATCGACAAAATCATTGAAAACGTAAAAACCGTTGCGCTTCGGAGGTTTTGACCAAGATGCCACAGGAAAGGACCATATTATACGCCGGTGCCCCCCTTCGCTATCTGCTGGAGCAAAAGCCGGTGAAAAACCTAAACTTGCGCATTCACAGGGACGGCAGCGTATTCGTTTCCGCCCATCCTGCCATTTCGGTTGAAAGGGTCGACGCCTTTGTGGCAGGCAAAGGCGGCTATATTCGCTCAGCACAGAAAAAATACCGGGAGATGGCTCAGTATGCGCCACAGCCCAAGCAGTACGTCAGCGGAGAAACCTTTTACCTGCTCGGCAGAGGCGTTCGTCTGAGCGTTGAAAAAAATGTGCGGGACACTATTTGGAACGATGGCGTCTATCTATACCTTCAAACAAAAGACCCGGATGATTTTTCCAAGAAGCAAAGGCTTGTCACAGCCTATCTGGACGAGCAGTGTCACGCTGTTTTCAGCGAAATTCTTTCAGAAATCTATCCGATATTTCAAAAATATGGAATTTCCATGCCTGCCTTGCGCATCCGCAACATGGAAACCCGCTGGGGCTCCTGCCTGGCCCAAAAGGGCATCATTACGCTAAATAAACGCCTACTGGAGGCGCCTCGGCACTGCATCGAATATGTCGTGATGCATGAGCTTTGCCACTTCCTTCATCCCGATCACTCAAAGCGCTTTTACACCTTCCTCACAACACTGATGCCTGATTGGCGGGAGCGCAAGTCCATTCTGGACCAAAACGCCGCATTCTGGCTGTAAATGGCTAGACGCATGAGGCGGGAAACCTCTGCTCAGCGCAGATCGATTATTATATCGTGTATCTGGAACTGCTGCGCAGAGGCTATGCCATCACCGTGGGAAGAGCAGGGAATAAGGAGATCGACTTTGTGTGCGACAAGCGGGGAGAAAAGCTCTACGTGCAGGTTGCGTATTTGCTCGCTTCGGAGGAGAACGTGGCGCGAGAGTTTGGGGCATATGACGGCATCCGGGACAACTTCCCCAAATATGTGGTTTCGCTGGATGCCTTTGATATGAGCAGGAACGGAATCAAGCACCGGAATCTTTGCGATTTCCTTTTGATGCAGGAGTGGAATTGAAGGTAAGCGCAAGGGGCTTTTGACTTTCGGAGCTCCCTTGTTGCACTCCGTTTTTCACTTTTTCCTGTATCGTTGCGGATGCACCGGATAGGCTTTCGCCTTTTCTCTCATGTTGTTGGGATTTTTGATCATTTTGGACAGGCTCAGAATTCGCAGAAACGCCGAGAAATCCTCTGAGGAAATCTTTTCAAAGGGGATCTGCATCTTGTCGCAGAATACGTGGATCATCGTTTCCGTAGAACTGCCCTGCTGAATATCCCGCTGGAATTTATCCTTGATATCCTCCAGCGTGGGCTGCGGGTCGGCGGTGGTCTTGTCTTTTCGATGCGCTTCCCGGATGTCCCGGAGGATGCTGTCCAGATCGTCATGCAGGATGTGGCTGAAAAAGTCGCTCTCCTGCACCTGCCCCAGTTCTAACGTCCGCACATAGAGGTCGTTTTCTCCAGGCGCGTATTTGCCCAGGATGGTCTGCCGGGTGGCTTCCAGAATAAGGTTCATCTGGTCCACCCGCATATCCGCGATCCGGTCGATGAAGATTTCCATATCCACCATCAGCCGTTGGAAGTTGGAATGCGTGGCAAGTTCGCAGAGCAGTCGGTTGTTGATTTTACCGCTGCTTAAAAGGGTCACCATATCGTCACTCAGATGCAGAGCCTGAAGCTCTGTGTTTGGGTGATTTTTATTTTCGGACAACCCCAGCAGATAGTCCGTGGATACGCCATAGAAATTCGCCAGCGTTGCGATCGCAAACGGGCTGATATCCTTGTAGTCATCGGTTTCATATTTTCCCAGTGCCGATTTGGACAGACCGGTCTGCTCCGCCAGCTGTTCCAGCGTCAGGTGGCGCTCCTTGCGCAGGTCCTGAAGCCTTTCCGGGATCGTCAGCTTTACATACATCCAAAGTCCCCTCCCGATATTGCTTTTTCCATTATCTTCATTATAACACGATTCCATAAGCGTGGAAATATACGGATTTTGAGCGCTTTTCCGACGTTTTGGATATACGGGAACGGGCCTCTTTTTTTTGTAAACTGGTTCTTGTCGCCGGGACATGAACCTTGAAACAGGTTTGTCAATCGGGGGCTTGGCTCTGCGGCAAAAAAAGAAAGGGAGGAAATTTACCATGAAACTGAGCATGAAGGAAAAGAAGATTCTTTACGCTTTCGCCTGTCCCAGCCATGATAACACGGTGGCACGGCTGAAATGGCTGACGGCCCTGACGGTTGATCCGGAGGCAAAACGCCGGATGCTGGAGCTGGCCCGGAAGATGGAGACGGAGGTAGATGAAAGCAGGCACGAGGCCTTTTACCACCGGCTGCGCAGAGAGATGGACGAATACCACCGTCTCAAGCGCAGTCTGCATGCGCTTAAAGCTAATGAAAACGATGAGGAGGGGTGGCGTGACGAAACTGTCTAGGTATGAAAAAGAAACCGTCATCAACTGGAACGAAGCGGAGAAACTTGCCAGCATCTATACCTTCAACGCTGGGTTGAAGCGCAGGCTGGCGGATTTCAGCCGGAGGTATCCCATGCTGTGCCGCTTGGAGCTAAATACGCCGGAAGGCGGCGTGACCTATGTGCTGGCCAGACTGTCCATTCGGCTGGTGCCGCCGTACAGCGAAGAACGGCTGGCCGCAGCCAGAGCGTACGCAAAGGAACATGGTTTTCAGACGGTAGCAAAAACGTCTGAAATGGGTGCTCTTTCTGAAAAAACACCGGGTCTGCATCCGGCGCCTTGATCGGTAATCCCTAAGGGCGTATTCCGCATCCACCTTCCGCCGTCAGAGGCAAATGCGTGGATGCGGAGCCGGTGAAAGCGGCGGAAATTGCATGGGCGATGGACGCCGGCTTTGCCGGTGCGGGTGTGCAGAGGGCAGCCAGCCCTTTGCGCCGGGGTGCAGGTGCGGCAGCGCACTGCTGGGGTCAAGGGGCAACGCCCATTGGGCGGGTACAGGGCGGCAGCGCCTGTGCGGAGTGTAGAGGCGGCGAGCCTTTACTCCGGTGTCCAGAGGTGGAAAACCTCGGCCCAGGGAAAGTTGATGCCTGCGTCAACTTGTACTGGGTATTACCTGACGCAGACTTTCGCAGGATTTGCGGCTTCGCCGCCCTTCCCCGGCCCCGGAACATCTTCGCAGGAAGGAGGGAAATTGTTTGAAACTGACACGACACAACGGGCGCTCCGGCAAGCATGGCACCTACAATCCCCGCCACAATGACCGCCGGTTTGATGTGGAGAACAGCGAACACATCGACGCAGAGCGGGCCAGGCAAAACATCTACTGGGACTGCTACCGGGGCTTCACCACACACGAGTTCCGGGAGAACCCGGAGCAGCCGGATTTCAGCTTTGAGGAAATCGAGCGGATGTACTACTACGAGTATTATTCTGACCATGTGGAGGCGCAGAACGCCCGGAATGAGAAAACCCGGCACACCGAGCGCAACCGCACCGTGGAGGACTTGCTGAAAAACAACAAGACCTGCCCGGAGGAAAGCATCTACCAGATCGGCACACTGGAAGAATCCGTCCCGCCGGAAACGCTCTTTCGCATCGTCAACGAGTTCTATGAGGAATTCGAGCGCCGCTTCGGTTCCCATATCCACATTTTAGATTGGGCGCTCCATCTGGACGAGGGGACGCCCCACATCCATGAGCGCCATGTGTTCGACTGTGAGAACCGCTACGGGGAACTGTGTCCCCAGCAGGAGAAGGCGCTGGAGGAACTGGGCATCCCTCTCCCGAACCCGGACAAGCCAAAAGGCAGGCACAACAATCGGAAACAGACCTTCGATGCGGTCTGCCGGACGATTTTGTTTGACATCACAAAGCGGCATGGGCTGCATCTGGATCAGGAGCCGTCCTACGGCGGACGGGAGTATCTGGAAAAGCAGGACTATATCCTGATGAAGCAGAAGGAGCAGCTGACGGCGCAGGAGCAGAAGCTGGAAGAACTGACGCTCAAAATCGAGGACGTGGAGACGCTGCTGGATGATGTTTCCGATGTGGCCTATGACAAGGCGGTGGAGGTGGTGACCGATACTGTCCGGCAGGAGACACACAAAGAAGATATTCGTTTGATTGAGGAAACAAAAAAGTGGGTACTTTCGCCGGAGCGGAAGGCCCCGCAGAAGGAGCGTGACTACGCCGCCGCCCGGCTGGATGGAGTGATTACCAAAATCAAACGTGTCATGCAGAGTGCCCTGGCAAAAATCCAGAAAACGCTTATGCAGCCGGAGGTCAAGAAGGCCGGTAAGGAGCAGATCAAGGAGAAAGCCAGAGAATCCATCCGGGATAAGCTGGCGAAAGACAAGCTGGACGCTGACCGGGATAACCGGGAACGCTGGGAACGTGAGGGGCGGATCGCTCCGACTAAGAAACACGATATGGAGTTATGAGGCATCTGATTTTCTGCGGAAACCAGGTGTCTTTTTCTCTGTCTGGAGGTGAGAAAATCGAATGTATTTGAAGCGGTGAAGGAGTCTGTCACCACAAGGCAGGCTGCGGAATATTACGGGGTGCAGGTTGGCAGGAATGGGATGGCCTGCTGTCCCTTCCACGATGACAAACATCCCAGCATGAAGGTTGACCGCCGGTTCCACTGCTTCGGCTGTCAGGCGGACGGGGATGTGATTGATTTTACCGCCCGCCTGTTTGGTCTGAGCGGTAAGGAAGCGGCTCTGAAGCTGGCGGAGGATTTCTCTGTCCGCTATGACGCCAAAGGCCATGACCCGCCCCGCAGGAGGCCGGTCAAACGGAAAATCAGCGAGGAACTGCGCTACCGGCAGGCGGAGCAGAAATGTTTCCGGGTACTGTGCGATTACCTGCATCTGCTGGAACGCTGGGAGAAGAAATACGCTCCGCAAACGCCGGAGGAAGCATGGAATCCGCTGTTTGTGGAAGCACTGCAAAAGAAAGCACACACGGAGTATCTGCTGGATGTTCTCCTGTCCGGCAGCATGGAGGAACGGGCTTCCGTTGTCGCCCAGTACGGAAAAGAGGTGAGGAAGATTGAGCAGCGAATATCAGAGTTTGCCGCCAGCCACCCGGCAGGCCGCCATGAGCGCAGCCGAAGCCTTAGCGCCGGAGCAGAGCGCCTCTGAGGTGCGGGAAAGCCTCTCCGTCACCGAGAAGGGCCAGCCCGCCAACACCATCGGCAACTGCCGGACGGTGTTCTGCCATGACCCTCTCCTGCGCGGGGCGATCCGGCTGAACCTCCTGACTGACCGGGTGGACATTGTGCGGGATTTGGGCTGGCGCAGGAATACCAGCGCCCTGACGGATACAGACGTGAAGTATCTGCTTCTCTATTTTGAGCAGAACTATGGCCTGACCAGCGAGAAAAAGATGACAGCGGCGCTCTCTATCGTGGCGAATGAAAACTGCTACCATCCCATACAGGACGTGCTGAACGGCCTTGTCTGGGACGGGACGCCCCGCATCCGCTCCTGTCTCCATCACTTCTTGGGTGCGGACGAGAGCGACTATGTGGAGGAAATGCTGAAACACTTCCTGCTGGGGGCTATCCGGCGGGTATTCCGGCCCGGCTCCAAATATGAGGAAATGCTCTGTCTGGTAGGCGGTCAGGGCGCTGGCAAATCCAGCTTCTTCCGCCTGCTGGCGATCCGGGACGAGTGGTTTTCCGATGACCTGAAAAAGCTGGATGATGACCGGGTGTTTTTGAAACTGCAAGGACACTGGATTATTGAGATGTCGGAGATGCTGGCTACCAGCAGCGCCAAAAGCATTGAAGAAATCCGCTCATTCATCAGCCGCCAGAAGGAAACCTACCGGACGCCCTATGAAGCCCAGCCCAAAGACCGGCTGCGGCAGTGTGTGTTCGGCGGTTCATCCAACACGCTGGACTTCCTGCCCCTTGACCGGGCCGGGAACCGGCGCTTTTTGCCGATCATGATTTACCCGGAGAATGCGGAGGTTCACATTTTGGAGGACGAGGACGCCTCCAGAGCCTATCTTTTGCAGGTCTGGGCGGAGGCCATGACGATTTACCGCAGCGGCCACTACTCTATGAAGTTCAGCAAGTCCATCCAGCGCCAGCTGGTGGAGGTACAGAAGGATTTCATGCCGGAGGACACGGAGGCCGGGCAGATACAGGGCTTTCTGGAACACTACACCGGCAGCATGGTCTGCTCCAAACAGCTGTTCAAGGAGGCGCTGGGCCACACCTATGACGAGCCGAAACGGTGGCAGCTGCACAATATCAACGAGATCATGAACACGGTGGTGACGGGCTGGAAGCCGTTCTCCAATCCGAGGATGTTCGCCGGGTATGGCAGGCAGAGGGGCTGGGAACGGGACGTTTCCGGCAACGAACTGCCCGGCAACGAAGATGGATTTGTGGAGCTGACCGAGGAAGAATGCCGCCAGCTGGAACTTCCCAAAGAGTGGATCGCATAAAAATAGCGGTCTGTTGCCGGGATGGTTGTCACTTGGTTGCCGGGTTCGTTGCCGGGGATTTTCCGGTCTGGATACGGAAAAAGCCTGTAAATAAGGCATTTTCTAATATCTATCTCTATCTCCGGCAACGAAAGCAACGAGATTTTTCAAGAAAATTTAGAAAGTAAGATTTGCAGGCCAGACGGTAGTTTACAGGTTTTTGGAGGTTCGTTGCCGGACTTCGTTGCCGGTGTGCTATTGTCTGGCCTGCCACTCTATGGAGGTAGCCTATGGAAAAAAGCAAGCAGCAGAAAAATAAAGTCCGTTTTATGGTGGTGCGGGAGTTCTCCGGGGAGAAATCCATGCGGGAAGCCTTTGAGCAACTGATCGAGCGCCAGACCTGCGAACACTTCGAGGAATGGCTGGAACAGCGTGAGATGGCGGAGAACGCTGCGTAAAAACGGTTGATTCAGGGACAGGGGCATGGTATGATAATGGTATCGTGTCCCTGTTCATAGAAGGAGAACGCTATGAGCAGGAAAAAACAAGTCTATGAGAAAATCACCGCTCTCTACTGCCGTATCTCTCTGGATGACGGCGGCGACAATGAGAGCATGAGCATCAGCAACCAGAAAATCATGCTTCGGGACTTTGCTGAAAAGCATGGGATGTTCCAGTATGAGTATTATGTGGATGACGGCTATACGGGCCGCAATTTCAACCGCCCTGCCTTCCAGCGTATGATCGCTGACATTGAGGCAGGGAAGATCGGCTGCGTCATCACCAAAGACCTATCCAGACTTGGTAGGAATTATATTGAAGCTGGCAGCTATATCGAAATCTTTTTCCCCAAACACAATGTGCGCTATATCGCCATCACGGACGGCGTGGACAGCCTGACCCGTCAGGAGATGGACATTACGCCCTTCAAGAATATCCTGAACGATATGTATAGCCGGGATATTTCTAAAAAGGTGCTGGCGGGCATCACGACCCGCTCCCGGCAGGGAAAGTTCTGCGGAGGGACGCCGCCCTTCGGCCTGATGCGTGACCCGGAGGACAAAGGGCATCTTATCATTGACCCGGAGACAGCGCCGATCATCCGTAAAATCTATGACTATGCCCTTGACGGGCTGGGCTGCATGAGGATTTCCAAACGGCTGATGGAAGAAAAAATCCCCATCACCCATGTCAAGGCCAATACGGAGTTTGACGCCAACTATTACTCTTGGGGCGGCGCAAGGATCAGCCATATCCTGCGGAATCCCTTTTATAAGGGCGCACATCTGGTCTTTCGGACACACCAGAAGGGCATCCGCTCCAACACTTATGACATTATCCCCCGTGACCAGTGGGAAGTGATCGAGGGCTGCCATGAGGCGATTGTGACGCCGGAGGAATGGGAACAGGTACAAGCTATCATTGACCGCAAACCACCTATCATGAAAGGCAATGCCTGCCCCTTTTATAATCTGTTCCACGGGCTGGTCTACTGCGCTACCTGCGGGAAGTCCATGCAGGTGCGGTATGAAAAGGTCGGCAGAACCGGGAAGAACCGGTTCACCGGCGAGATGCGGGAACCGATTGACAAGGCGTACTATATCTGCCAGACTTATAACCGCATGGGATGCAAGGTCTGCTCCAGCCACAAGATCGAGGCCAGAGATTTATACAATCTGGTGCTGAAAGACATTCAGGAGCTGGCGGCGCAGGCCATGAAGGACGCCGATGCGTTCTATCAGCACCTCAGCAGCCGGATGGAGCGCCGGTATCTGGTAGACGCTTCTCAGACCGAGAAGGAACGGAAACGGCTGGAAGCCCGGAATCAGGAAATTGATGTGATGTTTTTAAGCCTGTACACGGATAAGGCAAAAGGCATCCTGACCGAACAGCGGTTTATGAAACTGACGGCGGCGCTGGAACAGGAGCAGGAATCCAACCAGAAGCGTCTGCATGACCTGGCGATGATGCAGAGCCGGGCGGACGCACAGGAAAGCGAAGTCCGTACCTTTATCAAGGAAATCCGGCGCTATTCCGCTATTGAGGAACTGGACGAGGCAATGCTGAACCGGCTTATCAGCCGGATTCTGATTGGCGAGGTCAAGAAGGTGGACGGACAGAAGGTGCAGAAAGTCAAAATCGTTTATAACTTTGTCGGGGAAATCCCGGAGATTGCAGCATAAAGACAGTACAGCCCTCCCCGTACCGGGGAGGACTTTTTGATATTTGGAAAAGATAAAAATGTATGTGTTATTTATAGCATCCTAAAAGGCCATTGTTTCCAAAATACCGGTTTTAAGATTTTGAGCAGCAGCGCTCAATGGACGTTTCCTGTCATATACCATACAAATCTGACGTTCAGGGATTGTTTCCCGCAGATGAATCTGGACGATCTCACGTTGCTGAAGTGCTTCCTTCGCCATTGGTTCTGGAAGAAAAGCTAGCCCTAATTCCGCTTTTACCAAAGGTAAAATCTGATCTGTGGTAGCTGCTTCCGTGTCTGGTATCAACTCCAACCCGTGGGACAGGAACAATTTATGATAAAAATTCCAGGTCATAGTTTCTTTTCCGAGGCAAATCAACGGATAATTTTTTAGTTCGGCAAGTGTCAGCTCCTGGCTGCCCAGTGCCGTAAAAGTTTTGCCGCCCACAAGAATTTCACGGAAGGGCCGCAAATGCAATTCCTTCAAAGAGGTATCCACGTTGGTCGGCGTTGATACAACAGCAAAATCAACTTCACCGTTTTTAACAGAGCGGATGGCTTGCGGAGTGGAATGGTTATATATTTTCAAGCGAATACCGGGATGCTTCATGTGAAAGGGCTTCAATATATCCAGCAGGTAGATATTCAATGCGGTTTCGCTGGCTCCGATTGAAATACTTCCATGCTCCAAACCACTGTGCGCATTTAGTTCGGTTTCGGCTGTTTGTATCTGAGAAATGGCAGCTTCGACATGAGTGAACAACATTTCTCCTTCTGGGGTCAGTTGAACACCTCGATTGGTGCGTATAAATAACGTACAGTGCGTTTGCTGCTCCAGGCAGTTCATGGCGCGGGTAACGTTGGGCTGTCCGCTGCCCAGTGCATGAGCCGCTTTTGTGAAATTCTTGTATTTGGCTACATAATAAAAAACCTTGTAATATTCAAAGTTGACATCCATCCAGGCATCCTCTTTCTGATATGCTAATTGCTGATGATCACTATATCAATAATACTTTTTACATATTCCTGCCTGTCCAGTATAATAGATTTTGGTTCCAAAAACAAGTGAAGGAGTGCTTTAGTATGAGTGAAATCAAAAAAGTTGTGCTGGCATATTCCGGTGGTCTGGATACCTCCGTTATTATCCCGTGGCTGAAAGAACACTATGACAACTGTGAAGTGATCGCTGTCTGTGGAAATGTTGGACAAGACGATGAATTGGATGATTTGAAACAGCGAGCAGTGGCTTCTGGAGCCAGCAAACTTTATGTCGAGGATTTAACGGATGAGTTTGTTAATGAGTTTGTTATTCCTACTATGCAGGCGGGAGCTGATTATGAAGGGTATTTATTGGGAACCAGCCTTGCCCGCCCTATTCTGGCTAAGCGTGTCGTGGAAATTGCAAAGGCAGAGGGGGCGGATGCTGTTTGCCACGGCAGCACCGGAAAGGGCAACGATCAGGTGCGATTTGAGCTGGCCATTATGCACTTTGCGCCGGAAATGAAAATCATTACACCGTGGCGGGAATGGGATATTCAAAGCCGCAATGAGGAGATTGATTACGCCGAAGCCCATCATATTCCTTTGAAAATAAATCGAGAAACCAATTACTCAAAGGATAAAAATCTTTGGCATCTTTCTCATGAGGGATTGGATTTGGAGGACCCAGGTAATGAGCCGCAGTATGAAAAAGAAGGTTTTCTGGAAATGAGCGTTTCTCCACTGAAAGCGCCGGATACTCCTACATATGTGGAGCTGGACTTTGAAAAAGGCGTACCTGTTAAGTTGAACGGCAAGGCAATGAAATCATCAGACATTATTTCTAAGCTAAACGAGATTGGCGGCTGTAATGGTATTGGCCTGTACGATGTGGTGGAAAACCGTCTGGTTGGTATGAAAAGCCGAGGAGTGTACGAGACACCGGGCGGAACCATTCTGTATAGAGCGCATGAGATATTAGAAACACTGACATTGGACAAAAAAACTGCCCATAAGAAAAAAGAATTGTCTATTTGCTTCGGTGAGTTGGTTTACGACGGACAGTGGTTTTCTCCGCTGCGCAAAGCGTTGTCTGCATTTGTGACAGAGACGCAGCAGACCGTCACCGGAAAAGTACGTCTGAAGTTATATAAGGGCAACATTATCAATTCAGGTGTGTGGTCCCCATATTCTTTGTATAGCGAGGATATTGTCACATTTAATGAAGGAGAGGGCTATCAGCAGTCCGATGCTACTGGCTTCATCCGTCTTTTGGGGCTGCCTACCCGTATACAGGCGTCTGTAAATGCCCGAAATAGAAGGGAGGCAGAAAAATGCTGACTGCGGTGACAGGTATCAAGTGGGGGGATGAAGGGAAAGGACGGGTTATTGATCTGCTGGCAGAGCGGGCGGATATTGTCGTGCGTTACCAGGGGGGAAATAATGCCGGGCATACGGTCGTAACCAAACAGGGAAAATTTATTCTGAATCTGCTACCATCCGGGATTCTTCATCCCAATGTGGTGTGTGTTCTTGCGGATGGTATGGTAGTTGATTTAGAGCATCTCTCCAATGAAATTGCCGATATTCGCGGCAAAGGGGTGTCTGTAACACCTCAAAATTTCAAACTGTCCGCTCGTGCAACCATCTCCATGCCGTGGCATCGGATACAAGATGATTTGGAGGAAGAACGTCTTGCGCAGAGCGGAGTTGCTTTCGGCTCTACTCGCAGGGGAATTGCTTATGCCTACAGCGATAAGTATCGCAAAAAAACATTGCGTTTAGGTGATCTGCTTCATTTAGATGAGCCATATATACAGGTTCGTCTAAAAACCATGCTGGAAGCAAAAAATTTGGAACTGGCAGGCTGCTATCATCAGGAGCCAATGTCTTATCCGGCCCTGCTTGCCTGGTGCCAGAAGCAGGCAAAGGAGTTTTTACCCTATATCTGTGATACCGGAAATTATTTGGATACAGCGTTATCGTCAGGAAAACAGATGGTTTTGGAAGCGCAGCTTGGCGCTATGCGTGATATTGACTATGGCATTTTCCCCTACACTTCCAGTTCTACAACGATTGCGGCCTATGGGCCGATTGGAGCGGGAATTCCTGGCGTGCAGCCTGACCATGTGGTCGGTGTGTTAAAGGCTTATTCAACGTGCGTTGGTGCAGGCCCATTTGTGGCCGAGAACGCTATGCCTGAAGAATGGAAGGAATCCCTGCGCAAGGCCGGCGGTGAATATGGCGCTGCAACAGGCCGCCCACGCCGGGTTGGGCCATTTGATGCGGTTGCAAGCCGGTACGGCCTAAAATGCCAACGCGCTGACAAAATCGCATTGACTAAGTTAGACGTACTCAGTTATATGCAGGAAATTCCCATCATTACGGGATATTTGTACAAAGGCAAAGAAACAGACACCTTTGTTCCTACGGAAAATCTGGAAGAATATCAACCGGTTATCAGCTTCATTCCCGGCTGGAAACAGGACATTTCCGCTTGCCGTCGCTGGGAGGAACTGCCGGATGCTGCAAAAAATTATATCAAAACGCTGGAAAAATTACTTGATCACGAGATCCAGTTTATCTCTGTCGGCGCAAAGCGCGAAGAATATCTGATAAAGGGGGAATGGCTGTGAGACACCTGATTGAACCAACCGATTTCAATGACGATGAAACGATGGCAGTCCTGGATTTGGCTGATCGAATTGCCGCCGCTCCGGAGATGTATGCGCATGTGGCTGACGGCAAAAAGCTGGCGACCTTATTTTATGAACCCAGTACGAGAACCCGGCTTTCTTTTGAATCTGCCATGCTAAGTCTGGGCGGGCAGACGCTCGGCTTCTCCGGAGCAGAACAGTCCAGTGCAACCAAAGGAGAAACGGTTGCTGATACAGCTCGCGTAGTCAGCTGCTATTCCAATATTATAGCTATGCGCCACCCAAAAGAAGGTGCTCCGCTTCGCGCTTCCATGTTTTCCAAAGTTCCTGTCATAAATGCTGGTGACGGAGGCCATAATCATCCTACACAAACTTTAATTGATTTGCTGACGATTCGCCAGCGCATGGGACGGTTGGATCATCTGACCGTTGGTTTTTGCGGTGATCTGAAGTTCGGCCGGACAGTGCATTCTTTGGTCAACAATCTTGTTCGTTTTTTAGGAAATCAGTTTTATTTTATCTCGCCAGAGGAACTTCGCATTCCCGAATATTTGAAGGAGGATACATTGCACCCGGCAAATTCCTTATATTGGGAGGTCAGCAGTTTGGAGGACACACTCCCTAAGCTGGATGTGTTATATATGACCAGAGTGCAGAAAGAACGTTTTTTTAATGAGGAAGATTACATTCGGCTAAAGAGCATCTACACGCTTGACCCTGAAAAAATGAAATTGGCTAGGCCGGATATGCCTGTGTTGCATCCACTGCCTCGTGTCGATGAAATTACTCGGACGGTAGATGATGATCCCCGTGCCGCTTATTTTGATCAGGTGCAGAATGGCGTTTATGTTCGCATGGCACTAATTATGGCTCTGTTGGGAATTGCCGATCCTGTGACTGGAGAGAAGGTGTTAAAATGCTGAAGGTAGAACCCATTCAAAATGGTGTGGTTATTGACCATATCCCCGCTGGGCGCGGTATGGAAATTTACCGGCTGCTC
>ENA-ORML01001095-ORML01001095.1-human-gut-metagenome-genome-assembly--contig:-NODE-1095-length-25850-cov-4.094825_pt1 | contig 25850 bp, 24 predicted proteins | sample MGYA00242103_ERZ508995 | MGnify/ENA primary metagenome ERZ508995 (study PRJEB26280, sample SAMEA2338702) | human gut metagenome | biome: human gut; feature: human-associated habitat; material: faeces... | reverse complement strand
GATTAATGGATGGAAACGGATGTTCTATCGGGACACACATTTTGTCCTATAAGCCCTCTTTGTCCCGCCCGTTTTATACGTCGGCTAGCTATTAAACCCGTTGAACTTGAGATAGCTCATCAAGTAAGCCTTCGAAACAAAGGATGAAACCGCGCTGCGCACAAGCAGCGACTCACGCGTTACCTGATGCGCCGTATCGGGAACCGGCGTCTGCTCGACGGAAAACGCCGAACGAATCGATGCCTCGAGCTGATCGACCACATAATCGAAGGCCGTCGGGGCATCGTAGCTCAAACGCTGAATGTTAAAGAGTGCCTGCACCGCAGCGATAGGTAGCACCTGCTTAAAGATGCAGATAGCAATCAGGCGGGCAATCTGCTCGCGGCCATATTGCTTTTTGACCGGAGCAGGCACCAGGCCGACCTTCACGTAGTTATTGATCATCGATGGCGTAATGACGGGCTGCTCAACGCAAATGGACAGCGGCTCCATCCAAAGCGCAACATACTCAATGACCTGGTCGCGGTAGAGCGTCACATTGGGCAACTGATTATAGCGCGGCAGACTCAACGTATTGAGTTTGCGAACGATATCGGACTCAATAAATGCATCGGGCAGCACAGTGGGCTGAATATCCTCAGGCTTAATGCTGACCGACGAATCAGACATCGGAATAACGTGTTTAACGTGGTTCATAAAGGTCCTCCGTTCATTTTCTATATTGTATTCTAGATTATCTAGTTTTGCATACCACATAGCCGGCAAGTAAAAGTGGTTGGACAGCACATTGATGCACCGTCCAACCACTTTGTTTAAAGATAGCAACTTTACATAAGATATATTATCGTACTTATCTACGGAGAAATGCGTATGCGCTGGTTGCCGCTATGGCTCCGTCAGAAACCGCGGTCACAACCTGGCGCAAACGCTTGGAACGGATATCGCCTGCGGCAAATAGACCTGGCGTGCGGGTCGCCATGGATTCATCAGTCAGAATGCCGCCATCAGGCGCCAGATCGACTAGATGCTCGACAAGTTCGGTATGGGGTTGCGTCCCGGTATAGACAAAGATGCCGAAAGAGCCGGGCTCAAATGACTCGGTATGAATTTCCCCGGATGAATTGTCCTTAAAGGCGATCATCGTTGGCATGGCTTCGCCCGAGAGCTCCACAATACTAGTTTGGTACCTAACTGTAATATTGTCTTTTGCGAGTACTTTCTGGACAACACCATCAGGCGCACGAAACTGGTCGCGGCGCAGCACGATGGTCACACTGCTGGCGATTTCTGACAAGAACAGGGCTTCCTCGCAGGCGGCATTGCCGCCACCGATGACAAAGACCTGTTTACCGCGAAAGAACATGCCATCGCACGTCGCGCAATACGAAACACCGCGACCGCGATACGTATCCTCGCCAACAAAACCAGCAGATCGCGGCGTAGCACCCATGCAAGCGATAACACTCGAGGCCAGCGTATCGCCCATATCATGATGCACCGTAAACAGCGCAGTATCGGCATCGTAATCGATACCCGTAACCATGCTCCATGTAACCTGTGCTCCCAGGCCCTCTGCATGCTGCTGAAAACGCTCGCCGAGTTCGGCGCCACTCAAGAGCGGAATACCCGGATAGTTCTCAACCTCATTGGTTGTGGCAATCTGCCCTCCCGACATGCCCTGCTCAATCACAGTCGTCGTTAGGTTGGCACGCGCAGCGTAAATGGCGGCAGCATAGCCCGCGGGGCCGCCACCGATAATCGCAACATCGATCGGCTGATCGGTAGTCATGAAGAGACCTCCTGTCGAAAGATTGGCGTTCTTTGCGCTCATACCCAAATTTACGTGAACATGACACTCATGCACTACAATGATAAATTGCGTATCAAAGCTGAAGGGGAGTTATCGATGGATCAAACGCAGACGAGCAACGACGCTCCCCTGCCCACGCAAAGCACTCCCCAACCGGAGCAAATGACCGTTTCACCTGCACAAAAACCCCTAGTAACCATTGTGCACGCATCGGTTGGATCGGGCCACAAAGCCGCCGCCAACGCGATTGCACAAACATTTGATCTTATCCGCGGCACCAAGGGAATCCCTGAGGATGTTGAGATCGAAGTCCTGGATATCCTCGATTTTGGACGCATTAGGTTCGATGGTAATAAAACAGCAGCTTCGTTTACCGGCGCCACGCGCCCCATATATGACCTAACCTGGCGATATACGTTTACGGGACATCTGCTCTGGGGTGGCGGCACGGCATGGTCACGTATTATGTTCCCCGCCTTCAACGAATATATTCGTAGCCGTAGGCCTATAGCCGTGGTCGCAACACACATTACGGCAGCCAATGTTGCTGTGGGCGCCCGCGTCATCACGGGTATCGATTACCCGGTCATCTGCGTACCAACAGACTATGAAGTCGAAGGCTTTTGGCCCCACAAGGACACCGACCTGTTCTGCGTAGCCAACGAATTTATGGCCGAGACACTTCGCCCCCGTAAGGTTCCCGAGACCAAAATCCGCATTACAGGCATCCCCATTCGCGCCGGGTTTGATACGGGCTACAATCGCGAGGAAGAACTCGAGAAGTTCAATCTCCCCGTTGACAAGACCGTTGTGTTGGTGATGGCCGGCGCCAGTTTGCCTCAACCGTACGTTCGCTTTCGCGCGGAGATGGACCGCACACTCCCCTTCCTGCGCAGCTTCGAGGACATGCACTTTGTCTTTTTGCCGGGCAAGGATAAGGAATACGCCACCCGACTCAAGACGCTCTTCGACGCCATGAAGCTCGACAACGTCACGGTTCTGGACTACGTGGACGACATGGCGGCCCTCATGCACGGCTGCGACCTAGCAATCCTCAAATCGGGCGGACTCACCGTCACTGAGTGCCTGTGCGCTCATCTGCCGATGATCCTGCTGGGCAAATCATACGGCCAGGAAAAGGCCAACACCACGATGCTCACCGGCATGGGCGCCAGCATGCATGTCACCACCGCACGTGAACTCATCGTGACGTTGCGCCATCTCCACGATCATCCGGAGTCGCTCAAGGCACTGCTCATCAATGGCGAAGTGCTGCGCCGCCCCCGCGCAGCCGAGGACATCGCCATCGCAGCCATGGAGCTCGTAGGCAAGCCCCAAAAGCGCAAACGAGCCTTCTGCCGCTTCTACTGGGGAGGAAAACCCGCGCACATCCGCTAGCGTCTTAATGTCCGCTTGCCTGAGGGAGGCCCCTATATATCATCCCGTGCTCAATCATTCTCGCTTCGCAGGGCACACTAATCCCTCCCGTCCGGGGCTCACCCATATCATTCCATGCTCAAACATTCTCGCTTCGCTGCGAAACTGCGCGTGGAACGATATGGGTGAGCCCCGGACGGGAGGCTTCTTGCTTGAAAACAAATTGAAATCCAACTAGTAAGCCGGTGCGACAAAGGAGAAACCCCCTTGTCGCACCGGCTTACCAATTAATTAATGCTAACGGTTACCAGCGAAGATACACGGTAGTTGCAGGCATGCAAACGTAGCTCACCCGTGGGAGGTCCCTATATATCGTTCCACGCGCAGTTTCGCAGCGCAGCGAGAATGTTTGAGCATGGAATGATATATAGGGACCTCCCACGGGTGAGCGGACATTACAATACGCCGCTAGAACCGAAACCGCCGGCTCCTCGGTCGGTTTCGTCTAGCTCTTCTACTTCTATGAGATTGACCGTGGGGACTTCTTGGATGACGAGTTGGGCTATGCGGTCGCCTTTGTTGATATGGATGTCGTTGGCGGGATCCAGGTTGATGAGGATAACCTTGAGTTCTCCTCGGTAGTGGGCGTCGATGAGGCCGGGCGTATTGACTATAGACAGGCCCTGCTTGATGGCCAAGCCGCTGCGGGGCTGGACAAAGCCGGCGTAGCCGTCGGGCAGGGCGATGGCCAACCCAGTAGAGACCAGACGGCGTTCGAAGGGCTTCAGGACGCAGTCCTCATTGGAGCGCAAATCCAAGCCGGCATCGGTGGGATGGGCGTATTTGGGAAGCTCGACGGTGGGGTCGAGACGCTTTATGTTGACGGTAAAGTTGGACATGGAATCACCTTAGCTTGTCGAGCTCTTGCAGAAACTCATCGACGTCTTTAAAATCGCGGTAGACCGAGGCAAAGCGGATGTACGCCACCTTGTCGATCTTGGCCAAACGCTTGAGCACCATGTCACCCAACTCATGGGACGTGACGGCCGTCAGCGTGCGAGAGCGCAGCTCGACCTCGATGTCGTCGATAATCTCATTGAGCTTCTTAGTGTCGATATCGCGCTTGATGGTGGCGCGCATCAAGCCGACGAGCAGCTTATTGCGATCGAACCGCTGCTTGGTTCCGTCTGACTTAATGACCTCGATTGGGTCTTCGCATCGCTCAAACGTTGTAAAGCGATAGTTACACGAGCAACATTCACGACGGCGCTTAATGGTGTTATTTGACTCCTGCATACGAGAATCAACGACGCGGGTATGTGCCTTGCCGCATTTGGGACAGCGCATGGTACCTCCTCTTAAACGATAACAAGGGTACCATGCGCAGCGCGATAAAGATTACGAACGAGCAGGAACCTTAAGATGCGCACCGGCGGCGAGCGAACCATGCTCCAGATGATTGACGTTACGGATCATGTCGGAAGTCTCTTGCGTGGAAAGGCCTTCGATTGGATATTCCTCGGCAAGAGACCAAAGAGAATCGCCAGGCTGAACGCGAATGGTCTCGTAGGTAACGTTGGAAACGGACTCGGCATACGCGGCGTGACGAGCGCTAAAGACCGACGTAGCGAGGACAAAGAAGAGCGTAAGCGCAACGGCAACGGCGACAATCGTCGGAACCTTCAGGGCAACGCGAGCCGGCGCGATTACAGCCTGCTGATTGCGGGCAGGCTTTACGGTCAAAGTCTGAAAGCCGGAGCGGCCACCCTGAACAACCGTAAAAGTGGGTTCTGCAGGCGTCTCAAGCTTAAGGGCAAGGTTTCCCTGGACCATATTCGTTGCGTTCATCATGTTCTCCTCTCGCGTGTTTTGCTGAGAACAGTTTTATCAAGCCGCGCGGACAAAAATGTCTAGCGCGAGAACGAATGTTCGGTTATTATTATCTTCGAACAGTTGTTCCTGTCAAGCAAAATTCGAACATTTGTTTGACATGGGTAGAGAGGATGCCCTGATGGCTCGCAAAATTACCAAGCGTCAGCAGCAAATTTACGACTTCATCAAGGAATATCAGCAGGAGAAGGGTTATCCGCCCAGCGTGCGCGAGATGGCTTCTGCCGTGGGCCTTTCCTCCCCCAGCACCGTGCACGCCCATCTATCTGCCCTGGAGGCGCGCGGGCTACTCAAGCGCGATGCAACCAAACCGCGCGCCCTGGAACTCTTTAACGAGGACGGTTCCTCTGTCTCAATTTCTAAATCTGACGAGCCCACCGCACCTCGCGGAACGGTCTCGCTACCGCTCGTTGGTCGCGTCGCGGCTGGGATTCCCATTCTGGCCGAGCAGAATATCGAAGACACTTTTACTATCCCGACCGAAATCGCCACTGATCAGGGTTCCTTTATCCTTGAGGTGCATGGGAGCTCAATGATCAATGTCGGCATCCTCAATGGCGATTACATCATCGTCCGTGAACAAAAGAGTGCCATGAACGGCGAAATTGTCGTGGCCATGATTGATGGTTCAGCGACCGTCAAGACGTTCTACAAGGAGCAGGGACGCGTACGCCTACAGCCTGAGAATGACACCATGGAGCCTATCTATGCAACGAATCCCATTATCTTGGGCAAAGTGGTCGGCTTAATGCGCCGGTTCTCGTAATGCAAAAACGCATCACCATCTTTGATACCGTCCGCGGGTTTACGATGATTTCAATGGCAGGTTTTCACGCTTGCTACGATCTCGCCTACCTGTACGACTGGGATATGCCCTGGTTTACCCAGACCGTCTTTCAAGACATCTGGCGCGCCAGCATCAGCTGGGTATTTTTGTTTATCGCAGGTTGGATGTGCACGCTCTCACGCAACAATGCTAAACGAGCGGCCAAGTACGCTGCCGCAGCTTTGGTCGTCTGGATCGCAACAACGCTCGTATCGGTCGACGATTCAGTGAACTTTGGCATCATTTATTGCATGGCGGCATGTACCGCTGTAACAGCCGTAGCACGACCGATGCTTAAGAAAGTGCCCAGCACGTGGGGCATTGCGATATGCCTCGCTCTCTTCGCGGCGACATGGGGCATCCCGAAATCGACCTATTCATTCCCCTATTTGGCGTGGCTAGGATTTCCCGGCCCCCGGTTTGTTTCAGGCGACTATTATCCAATCATCCCGTTCATATTCATGTATCTCACAGGATACTTTGCTGCGCGCACCGCTCAAAGATGCGGACACCCCGCCCCAAGCTGGGCCTACGCCAACCCCCTGCCGGCGCTCGCCAGCCTTGGACGTCATGCACTCCCCTTTTATCTGCTACATCAGCCCATCATACTGGGCATTTTGGAGCTCGCCTACTCGGTGCGATAACGCTCGAGCCGCGGTGCAATACGAGCCGGCAGTTTCGCCACAATACGAACGCCATCCTCAAGATATTCCTCGTGCAAAAGGGTCCCCTGCTCATGCACGAGCGTGATGAGCGCACCTTCACGATACGGAATGTCGGCTGAAAGCAGTACATCGGTGGCAGCTGCCTCGCAAGCAATGCGATCGACGAGATCGTCGAGCCCCTCGCCCGTTTGGGCCGAGAACAGAACGGCTTCGGGATAACGACGACGGAAACTCAATCGATCGACGCTATCGAGAAGATCGATTTTATTGAACACCGTAAGCGTTAAACGCTCTCCGGCACCGATCTCATCAAGCACGCGGTCGACAGCCTCAAGCTGTCGCTCATAGTCCTCATCAGACGCATCCACGACTTTGAGAATTAAATCGGCACCCAACACCTCGGACAACGTCGATTTAAAGGCATCGACCAGACCATGCGGCAGCTTTTGAATAAAGCCGACGGTATCGGTAATCGTCATTCCGCGACCGCCGGGCAGGCGATACGAACGCGTAGTCGGGTCGAGCGTAGCAAACAGCTTGTCCTGCGAAAGTACCGTAGAGCCGGTCAGACGATTGAGCAACGTCGATTTACCGGCATTGGTATAACCGGCTAACGCGACGCGAAACGCCGGAGACTCAATGCGGCTCTTGGACTGGACATCGCGACGCTGTTCAACCTGCTTGAGCTCACGACGAAGCGCAGCGATCTTATTACGAATGAGGCGACGGTCGACCTCGAGCTGACTTTCGCCCTGGCCAAAGCGTGAGCCGATGCCGCCGCGCGTCTGTTCCTTGGCGAGATGACTCCACATGCCACGCAGACGAGGCAACAAATATTGAAGCTGTGCCAGCTGTACCTGCAGACGTCCCTCACGCGTCTGAGCATGAAGGCCAAAGATATCCAAGATCAGTGCAGTACGATCGATAATCTTTACCGGCTCGCCCACGGCTTTCTCCAAATAGGATTGCTGCGAGGGCGTCAGGTCGTCGTCAAAAATAACGACATCGGCATCCATGCGATGCACCAGGCCGCAAAGCTCCTCTACCTTACCGGAGCCGATAAACGATTTAGGATACGGCTTTACCAAACGCTGCGACAAACGTGCCACGCACTGGGCACCAGCCGTGTGGGCAAGACGCTCCAGCTCATCAAGCGAGCGATCGAGCGGCCATGCATTGTCGCGCCATTCAACACCAACCAAAATGGCACGCTCGGGCTCGGGTGCCGTGGGAACAAGAGGGAAACGGGCCATTAGGCAGCCTCAATACGATGCAGGATATCCTCAACGACCTCATCGATCGTATATTCATCCATATCAAACCACACGATACGGTCATCGCGCTTAAACCACGAAAGCTGACGTTTGGCATAGCGACGCGAACGCATCTTAATGAGTTCGCGAGCCTCATCCATGCTCGTCACGCCATTGAAAGCATCGATGATCTCTTTATAGCCAATTGCCTGCATCGAAGTCAGGGCATCTCCCAGCCCCTGGTCCATAAGACCGCGAACCTCATCAACAAGACCCTGTTCAAACATCAGATCGACACGCAGGTTAATGCGCTCGTAGAGCACCTCACGATTACGCGTCAGACCAAACCATAGGGCATGATAATGCTCGCGCGGAACACTAAACTGACTTTTTTGCTTTGCATAGGAGATACCATCATCATGCATCTCGAGCGCACGAATCACACGGCGCACGTTATGGGGATGAATAACAGCAGCCGATTCTGGATCGCGCTCGGCAAGCAGAGCATGCAGTTCTTCCTCGCCAATACGCTCGGCAAGCTCCTGATAGCCCGCACGGCGATCGTCCTCAAGTTCACCCGAGGGAAAGTCCATCTCATCAAGGGCGGCCTTGAGATACAGCCCCGTACCTCCACAAAAAACCGGCAGGCAACCCGAACCAAGGAGACGTTCAACATGTGCGCGAGCGTCAGCCTGATAAAGCGCCGCAGAGTACGCCACACCCGGCTCTACAATGTCGACGAGACGCAGCGGCGCCGTACATTCATTGGGCGCCATCTTTGCGGTACCGATGTCCATGCCGCGATAGATTTGCATCGCATCACACGACAGCACTTCGGACGAAAGACGAGCGGCCAAACGGTCGGCAACATCACTCTTACCTACCGCCGTCGGACCAACAATCGCAACGGCGGAAAGACCTGCCCCGGGAGAAACCATTAGCGCGGCTCGCCCACAACGGAGCCGGACAAATACCACGTCTTAGCAACGTCGACGTTAACATCAACGATCTTACCGACAAGCTGGTCGATGCTATATCCCTCGGGAATGGGCGCATGAACGGTTTGATTCTTGGGACTCTTACCCAGCAGCACCGCATCGTTCTTTTTACTCGTACCTTCAATGAGCGCCGGCACCACAGTATGAAGCTCACCCTGGTTATACTCGTGTGCCGTGGTCTCGATAACCTTAACCAGGCGGTTGAAACGCTCGAGAATAACCTCATGCGGCGTAGGATCTTCAATCTCTGCAGCCGGGGTACCGGCGCGCTTGGAATAGATGAAGGTATAGGCCTGAGCATAGCGGACCGTCTCGGCAAGTGAGAGCGTCTGCTCAAAGTCTTCTTCAGTCTCGCCCGGGAAGCCAACGATAATGTCGGTCGAGAGCGCGATATCGGGCATGCGATTGCGAATGCGATCGACCAGGCCCAGATAGTCCTCGCGTGTATAACGGCGATTCATCTCTTTGAGGATGCGCGTGGAGCCCGACTGAACGGCCAAGTGAAGCTGCGGCATGACGGCGGGCGTCTCGGCCATAGCGTCGATGGTCTCGGGCAGCAGATCCTTAGGATGAGAAGAGGTAAAGAAGATGCGCTCGACGCCTGTATCGCCCACCGCGCGCAGCAAATCGGCAAAACGCGGCTTGCCAAACAGATCGCGACCATATGAGTTAACGTTTTGGCCCAACAGTGTGATCTCGCGCACGCCCTGGCGCACCAGACCGGTCACCTCGTCGACAATCTCCTCGAAGGGGCGGCTCTTTTCGCGACCGCGCACGTACGGCACGATGCAATAGGTACAGAAATTATTGCAGCCCGTCATGATGGGCACCCAGGCGTGATACTGGGTCTCGCGATGCCACGGCATGCTCATGGCATCCGTATCCTCATGCTCATTGGTGCGGATATGACGCTTGCCGTCAAGGAACGCCTCGGCAATGAGCTCGGCCACATGCGCGATGGAATGCGTGCCAAAGATAACATTGACGTTATCGACGTTGGTGAGCAGGCCCTCGCCATCGCGCTGCGCGATGCAACCACCAACGGCAACCACGCGCTTGCCCGAAGGCGAAGGCGGCAGGCTTTTGCAGGAATTGCACTGACCGTACAGGCGAGTATCGGCGGCCTCACGCACACAGCATGTCATGAAGACAACGATATCGGCATGCTCGGGATCGAGCGCCATGAGGCAACCATACGAATCGAGCAGACCGCTCACGCGCTCAGAATCGTGCTGATTCATCTGGCAGCCAAAGGTGCGGATAAAGTAGGTTTTACCGGCAAGAATATCGCGTACGGAACGCTGGTCCATGTGCATAAGTCCTAACGATGGGGAGAGAGGGGGGCGAATCGAGGCAAGCAGAAGCTATGCCACAGGCTTAACATCATCCATGACGACGTTATCCATAGCAGCTCGATTGATCTGGTGAACGTAAATAGAAAGACGGATGGCCGTGCGCGACTCCCCGTTAATAAGGATGTCGGAGAACACGGGCGCGCAGGAAATATCAAATCCGGTTGGAATCAAAAAACCGCGCGCAATAGCCACGGCCTTTATGGCCTGGTTGACCGCACCGGCGCCGACACACTGGATGTTGACGGGTACACCATCCTTGACCATGCCGGCGATGGCGCCGGCAACGGACGCGGGCGATGATTTGCTTGATACCTTCAGGCAATCCATGAAGAAACTCCTGCGTTTAAAAGTACGTTTTAACTGCAATAACTTTATCGTACCGAGTGGACTCGGTAAAGGCACTATTCCTCTTTGGCAAGATCGAAGGTCACGGTGATTCGATCACGCGAAACGCGAATCTTTGGGTCGCCGCAAAGGTTGAGATAGTACCGGGCGGCAAGGTCATTAAAGTCGCGCTCCACAGCACGCGAAAACTGTGCCATGTCATCCTTGGCAATACGTAGCCCGCGACGATCTTTCGCAAGATCGACAGGAGCCGGCGCATGCGAGGAAGAATCACGCTCGCGCAGCAAACGCGCGGTCACACCGCGAACGGGCTTAATCTGCCCTGCCAAAATGCGATGTGCCGTGCGCTCGGACATCTCAAGACCCAAACCCGAACAGATGCGGATAAAGTCCTCGGCATCAGAGGCAAGGCCTAAACGATCGACAACCGGAAGCTCGCTCTCGTCATCAATAAACAGGAGACGCGACGTATCGAGCCGGCTTGACGCCTGAGCATAAAGGGTCGCGGCAATCTCAGACGGAGAACCAAGATAGACATCGCAACCACGCAACTCCTCGAGCGCAAACTCACAGGCAGCGCGAATAATATTATGCGGACCGCGAGCACAGACATAACGTCCGTCCTCATCCTTGACGGCCTGGGGCCAGCTGGACTGATCGGCGCGCTCACTGAGGCGGTCGGCCGCAACGCTCACCTTAAAGGCTGAACCAAGATCGACACCGGACGTAACCACACGGGCCTCGTCGGTGTTCTGCTTGATCGAAAACAATGCCATGCCACGACCGTGAACGCCCCAACGGTCCATCTTCATGCTCTCGAGCTTGGAGGTAACGCGAGCATCGAAGATTCGCTCTTGCATATCCTGCGGAACACCCGAGCCGTTATCCAGAAAGACAAGCGTGCGGACGCCATCTTCCTTGGTCGTAGCGAGAAAGACCTTGTCGGCGCCGGCATCGCGAGCATTACGGAGCATTTCGATGACGATATCCTCGACATGCTGAATGTCGTGCTTTGCCTGGCGCCGCTCGGCCTCCGAAACGCGGAGGCGGACATACCCCTCGCCAAGGTTCTCCTCGACGCGAAGGTTGCCCTCCCCCGACATCGACGCGATAAATGAGATGAGCTCGTTCGCGTCGCTCATGTTATTTAGCGATATCGACAGCGCGGCTCTCGCGAATCACGACGACGCGCACCTGACCGGGATACTCCATCTCTTCCTCGATCTGATGGGCGATATCGTGAGCCAGAACCGTGGACTGGGCATCGGAAATCTTGTCCGGCTGAACCATGACGTGGACCTCGCGACCAGCCTGCATGGCATAGGTACGCTCGACGCCGTCATGGGAGTTGGCGATCTCCTCGAGCTTCTCAAGACGCTTGATGTAGTTCTCGGCAGACTCGCGACGGGCACCAGGGCGAGAGGCAGAGACAGCATCGGCGGCCTGTACCAGGACATCGAGCACCGTGTTGGGGTCGACGTCGGCATGGTGAGCCTCGATAGCGTGGACGATAACGGGCTTCTCGCCATAACGGCGGGCAAGCTCGGCGCCGATGACGGCATGCGGGCCCTCGACGTCATGGTCGATAGCCTTACCAAGATCGTGCAGCAGGCCGGCACGCTTGGCGGTCACAACGTCCAGGCCAAGCTCGGAAGCCATTACGCCGCACAGGTCAGAGACCTCGAGGGAGTGCTGAAGCACGTTCTGACCAAACGAGGTACGATAGCGCAGGGCACCAAGGGTCTTGACGATCTCGGGGTGCAGGTCGTGAATGCCGGTATCGAATGCAGCTTGCTCGCCAGCCTCGCGCACGCGCTGCTGAACCAGGTCGGCAGCCTTGTGATACATCTCCTCGATGCGGGCGGGGTGAATGCGGCCGTCGGCGATGAGGTTCTCGAGGGCGACACGGGCGGTCTCACGACGGACCGGGTCGAAGCTCGAAAGAACGACGGTCTCGGGCGTGTCATCGATCACGAGATTGACGCCGGAAACCTGCTCGAAGGTCCGGATGTTGCGACCCTCGCGACCGATGATACGGCCCTTGAGGTCATCAGAGGGAATGTGCACGGAGGTAACGGTGACCTCGGCAGTGTGGTCGGCAGCGCAGCGCTGAATCGCCAGGGAAAGAATCTCCTGGGCGGTCTTGTGGCACTCGGCGCGAACCTGCTGCTCGGACTCGCGAATAATCGTGGCGGCCTCGTGGGTGACCTCGCCGCGAACCTTATCGAGGAGCTCCTTGTGGGCATCCTCGCGGGTAAGGTCGGCGATACGCTCGAGCTCGGAGGTCTGCTTTGCGCAGAGCTCCTCGAGCTCACGGGAGCGCTTCTCGACCTGACCGGCCTGACTGGACAGCTGATGCTCGCGCTTGTCGAGAGCGACTCGACGCGGCGATCGAGGGATTCCTCGCGCTGCATCACGCGGTTCTCGAGCGTACGAATCTCGCTCTTGCGCTGCTTGTCCTCGGCCTCGGCGGCCTGCTTGTTCTTGATGATCTCCTCTTTAGCCTCGAGCAGAGCCTCTTTTTTGAGGGTCTCGGCCTGACGCTTTGCATCACCGATCAGGGACTCAGCCTGTGCGTGTGCCGACTGGATCTTTTCGTCGGCCTCGTGAAGACTACCCTGCTTGGCGGTGCGCATGTAGGCAATGGCGGCGATGGCACCCAAAACGATGCCAACGAGCGCTGCAATGATAGGCATGCTCACTCCTTTTTATGGATTCGTTACACAACAAAGCGAACCGTCCTTATGAACGGCTCGCGACATTTGAGTAATATGGGCGCAGCTTATGCGGGTCGGATACAGATAAACATATAAACAAACTCATCACAGATGAGCACATATCACAAAGCAAATGACAGTGTTTATCGTACGTTGAACCACAACAACTGTCAAATAAATGGCCCCAGTACGGCGGCTAAAACGCGGTGAGCGGCGGGGCCACAAAACGCATACGCCTAAAGCGCACATTCCTCGCATTCGGCATCGAGACGTGCCTTAACGGCATCGGCGGCGATGTGATACGAGAAGCCCTTGACCATCAAAAACCGAACCAGTTTTTCGAATCCGCGCGTCTCTGGAACACGCCGCTTGGCGAGCAGGGCTGACGCACGCGCCAAATCGTCTTCGACGGCAAAATAATCCTCGGGATAACCGGGAATGTCATCGAGCACAACATGACGTCGCTTGAGCTCGGTCTCGATTTTGCGCTGTCCCCAACCGCGCCGCTTGCGTTCCTCGATAAAGTACGAGCAAAAGCGGTTCTCGTCTAAAAAGCGATACTCGGTGGCGCGCTCGACGGCGAAATCGATCGCGGGCTGGTGAAAGCCGTAGCGAGCCAGCTTGTCACGGACCTCACCCGTCGCATGGTCGCGGCGCGATAACATCTCAGTCACCATGGTAAGTGCACATTTACGCTCGATGAGCTGCACCGCCTCACGAAAGTTATCCCAATCACAGGGAAGATCGGGGCGGTTTTTGACATACAGGCGCGCGACCCGCACGGGAATCCAAATGGACCGCTCAAAACCGCCCTCAAGCTCACAATCGATATGTGCGCAAGGCTTTTTGGACGCATACCCGCTCGAGAACGAGGAGGCCGCCTTCTTATCGGGAAAGACGACCGTGGCCTCGGTCACCGTATACGACATGAGCGTAACCGCTACTCGTCGTCATCATCGAGCATGGCGGAACCATCGATGGCGTAAAGCTCGTCAAACTCCTCAGGCGCAGGCTGATCGGTCAGCTCTACCTCGGACGGAGCATCGTCATCAAACTCAAGCCCGCAGGCAAGACGGACCTTATGCTCAATCTCGTCGGCGCAATCGGGGTGTTCGCGCAGGAACGCCTTGGCGGCCTCGCGACCGTTGCCGAGCTTGTCCTCGCCATAGGCAAACCAGGAGCCCATCTTCTTGCAGATGCCGCACTCGACAGCCATGTCCAGAATCGAGCCCTCCTTAGAGATGCCCGTACCGTACATAATGTCGAACTCAGCAGAACGGAACGGAGCTGCCACCTTGTTCTTAACGACCTTAGCGCGCACGCGGTTACCGATAACCTCGTCCTTAAGCTTAATGCTATCGATACGGCGAATGTCGATACGCACCGAAGAGAAGAATTTAAGGGCGCGGCCGCCCGTCGTGGTCTCGGGGTTGCCGAACATGACGCCGATCTTCTCACGCAGCTGGTTAATGAAGATGCACGTCGTGTTGGACTTAGACAGCGAGCCGGCGAGCTTGCGGAGCGCTTGGCTCATCAGGCGAGCCTGAAGACCGACCGTAGTGTCGCCGATTTCTCCCTCGATCTCGGCACGCGGGGTCAGCGCGGCGACGGAGTCAACAACGATGGCATCGATGGCGCCGGAACGCACGAGCATGTCAACAATCTCGAGCGCCTGCTCGCCCGTATCGGGCTGAGAAATGAGCACCTCGTCGATATCCACGCCGATACGCGCGGCATACGTGGGATCGAGCGCATGCTCGGCATCGATAAATGCCACAACGCCACCCATTGCCTGGGCCTCGGCCAGGATCTCGAGCGAAAGCGTCGTCTTACCGGAGGACTCAGGACCGTAAATCTCGACGATACGGCCACGCGGCACGCCGCCGATACCCAGCGCGGCATCAAGTGCCAGAGCGCCCGTAGGGATGGCCTCGACCTCGAGCTCGGGGCCACCGTCGCCGTACCTCATGATGGAACCCTGGCCGAATTTCTTCTCGATCTCAGCCTTGGTGGTGGCGATCATCTCATCGCGCTCTTTACCCGTCGTGCGAGCATGAACGGTACGTACGGGACCTGAATTCTTGGCCATGAATAGCCCTCCTCTTAACAACCTGCATCGATATTAAACGAACGGCTGTTCGTGGTCAACCGTTCAGATAAATCATATGCAGCCGACCTTTCCAAAACCCTACCAAAAGCCGACCAAACACTGACCAAATGCTTGACCATAAAGGGTCAAATAAGAACAAGGCAGGCAAAAATACACCTATGAACAGCACAAACGCTAAATTCTTCTGAGGTCCCCATCTCCACAATTAAGGGGCCCGGAGGCCCCTTAAAACACGTCTATTCCATAGAATCGAGCACGCAGACAATGCGACCCAATGCCTCCGTGACCGCATGGGCACGAACACACGAACGGTCGCCCTCATAGTGGCAGCGCACAGAGTCCACGACCGGCACTCCCCCATCGGCGGAACGATGTGCCCAGCCAATATAGAAAGTGCCAGCAGGATCGTCCTCAGTACCACCGCCGGGGCCGGCATAACCCGTTGCGCTCACTGCAATATCGCTCTGGTACAGCTCCAGCGAACCCGACGCCATCTCGCGCGCAGTTTGATGCGACACCGCGGTGTAGCGGTCGAGCGTCTCCTGCTCAACACCCAGCACGCGATGCTTAATCTCATCGCAGTAGGTCACCGCACCGCCACGCAGCACCGCCGAGGCGCCCGGGATATCCGCAATCGTCGAGGCGATCATACCCGCCGTCAGCGACTCAGCCGTCGAAACCGTCACACCCCGAGCGCTCGCGCGCTCGACGATATCGCGCGCCAGCTCCTCGTTATGTGCGGAAATCTGCTCAAAAGAGTCCGTCATACCCACCAGGACCTAGACCGAAAAGACGATCTTGCGGCAGTTCCAGAAGTACTGGGCGCCCGAGATAACGGTCAAGACAACGGCAACGGCATACAGGAAGCGCGACACCGAGTAGATGCCGAGCGTCAGCGCCACCGGGCCAAGGTGCAAGCCGGCCATAGCAAAAACGCACAGGTAACCGCAGATGGAGACCATCGTGGTCGCCGTCTTGTACTTGCCGAGCTTATCGGCCGCAACGACCACACCGGCCGCACTTGCGACCATGCGAAGGGCGCTCACCAGAAGCTCACGGAACAGGATAATGAACACGGACCACACGGTCACCGCGCCAAAATCCAAGAACAGCAGCAGGGCCGAAAACACGAGCAGCTTATCGGCAATGGGGTCCAAGAATTTACCGAAGTCGGTGATCTCGTTGCGCGAACGCGCCAGATAACCGTCGACCTTATCGGTGCACGACAGGATCACATATAGAATGAAGGCAGCGGCGGCGAGCGGGCCGTCGAAGGTGCTCCAATCCGTACCGGCAACACTCGTGTGAGAAAGCGCCGACACGATCATGAACACCGGGATAAAAACGATGCGAACGCACGTCACGATGTTGGCGGGCGTCCAAACACTCGTCAGTTCCTTATTGCTCTCGTTTGCCACGATGCTCTCCTACTCCACAACATGGCCGATAAGCTCATAGCAGAAGCTATCGGTAAACTCGACAGTCAGAATATCGCCCACAGATGCCTCGCTGGCATCCAAGTGCACCGCGCCATCGGAATCGGGCGCCTGGAACCAGGCATGGCCGATCAGCTCGGCGCCGTCCTCGGTTTCTTCGATACCGTCGACGATCACCTGGGCGCGCTCGCCCACATGTGCGGCGGTGGCGGCAAAACCGAGCGACTCGGCCAGGTCCATGGCCTCCTGGGCGCGCTCGAGCTTGACCTCTTCGTCGACCTGACCCTCCATCTTAGCGGCCAGGCTGCCCTCCTCCTGCGAGTAGGCAAAGACGCTCGTGTAGTCAAAGCCGACGGTGTCCATAAAGTCGATAAGATCACGAAACTCGTCGTCGGTCTCGGTCGGGAAGCCGACCATGGCCGTGGAGCGAATCACGATACCGGGGATGCGCTCGCGAAGGTCGCGGAACAGGTCCTCGAGCTCCTGGCGCGAACCGGAGCGACGCATGGCCTTGAGGATGCGCGCGTCGCAGTGCTGCACGGGGATATCGATATAGGGCAGCACCTCGGGCGTATCGCGTATCGTCTCGATGAGTTCGTCAGTCATGCCCTCGGGCTGCAGGTAGAGCACGCGGACCCAGACGTTGTGCGGGCGCACGGCCTCAGCGACGGCACGCAGCAGCTGTGCCAGATTGCGCGGCGAGCCCTCGGCGACGTCCTCGTCGGCAAAGTCGGTGCCCCAAATACCCGTGTCCTGGCCGATCAGCACGATCTCGCGCACACCGCCGGCAACCAAGTCGCGCACCTCGGAGATAATGCTCTCAGCATTGCGCGAATGATAGCGACCGCGAATGTAGGGGATCATGCAGAAGCTGCAAAAACGATTGCAGCCATCGGAGATCTTGACGTAGGCGACAGCGCCCTCGACAGTGCGCTTGAACTGCGGAATATAGGCTGCGATCTCACGCTCGACACCCAGTACGCCATCGATGACCGCCACGATGCCGTCCTCCTCGTCGGCCTTCACAAAGGCAGCGACCTCGGGCAGCTCGTCAGGCAGGTCGTCGCCATAGCGCGACGGCACACAGCCGCACATGACGATGGGGCAAGAACGAACGCCGTCCTGAACCTCGTTGGCGAGCTCGAGCGTGGTCTCGATGCTCTCGGACGTTGCGGAGGCAAGGAACGAGCATGTATTGACGATGGCGATATCGGCATCCTGCGGGTCGAATGCTTCATCGTAGCCTGCAGCGGTCAAAAGAGAACGCATGCGGTCGGTGTCAACCTCGTTCTTAGCGCACCCGAGGGTGATGTAGAGCACGGAGCCCAACGGTGTATCCATGTTGGAGAGCGGTCCTTTCGAATGATATTAGCGGTAGTTGGTGAACTGCAGCGGCTGGCCGTAGTCCTGGTCGCGCAGAAACTGGATCACGGTCTGCAACGCGTCCTTCGAAGCAGAGGAAACACGCAGCTTGTCGGCCTCGATGGTCACCTTGACCTTGAGCTTTTGGTCCTTGATGTCCTTGTTGATCTTCTTGGCGGTCGCCTGGTCGATACCCTCGACGATATGGCCGAGCACGCGCACGGTGCCGCCCGATGCCGCCTGCGGAGCATCCCACGAGACAGCCTTGAGGTCGATGCCGCGCTTGATGAGCTTGGAGCTCAGCACGTCGATAATCTGCTTAGAGACAAAGTCAGCCGGGGCGCTGATCGTAAAGAGCTTGTCGCCCTTCGAAAGCTCGATCGTGGCGCCGGAATCCTTAAGGTCATAGCGCTGGGAAATCTCGCGCGTGGTCTGCTGGAAGGCGTTGTCGACCTCTTGCATGTTGACCTCGGACACGACGTCGAAGCTGGAATCTTTAGCCATGATGTTTCCTTTCGCGTACGAGCGGCTTAGTAGCTATCGTACGAATAGTCGGTAGAATCGGTGGGTGTCTGACCGTCAGTTGCGGTATCGGCGCCATCCGTGGACTGGGCATCGGTACCGTCGGAGGTGTCGGTACCATCGGTGGTATCGGCACCATCGGTGGTGTCGGTACCATCAGAACTTTCACCATTCTCGGAATCAGTCGTCTCCTTCTTGGGAACGGTGATCGTCACACGCGCCACGCCCGAGGTCTTGGTATCGTAACGGACCTTTTCACCGTTCTTGGTAACGGTGACATCGGAAGGCTTGGACGTGGTGATCTCGATCGAGGACTCGGGCGTGTACTCCTGCTCAAAGGGGCCAGTCGCTTGGGCGCCATAGACCGACTTGCCATCGACCTTGACCTCAATCCACGCGGTCTTTCCCTTGGCAACGGAGACTTTGACCTTCGTGACCTCGTTCTCTTCCTTCTTGGCCGTCGTCTTGGTAGCGTCCGAGTCAGTCGACTCATTCGTCGCCTCATCGGTGTCTTCGTCCTCGTCGACCGTTTCGGTCTTCTTAGAAGACTTCTTGGTCGTCGTCTTGGTAGCAGTGGGCGTCTCGGGCGTGGTCTCGGGCGCCGAAGATGCGCAGCCGCGCAGAAGCACCACGATGAGCACAATCAACAGCAGCGCAACGGCACCGATGCCGGCGTAGACGATACGCGGATCGAGCCCGTTGTTTTGAGGAGTACGTGATCCGCCGCGTCCACGATTGGAGCTGCTGCGGCCGCCTCCCTGAGGCATACAGCCACGATTGCTATCGGATCGGCCGCGATAGCCACCCTGGCCCTGAAGGCTGCGCTGACCCGAACGGGGCGCAAGTTCACCGCGGCCTTGATAGCCACGCTGGCCCGAACGCGGAGCCGAAGAGCGCTGGCCATACGGCTGCGACTGAGAACGAAGACGCGGCGTCACCTGCGTGGTATCGGCGTCCGCATAGCCGCCACGAGAGCGACCAGAAGAGACCCCACGGTAACCGCGATCGGAATAGCCGCCGTCGCCGTAGCCGGCACGAGGGTCACGCGCCACGCCTCGGGCAGCGGGAAGTGCACGGTCCTCGGGCATCGGCGTACTGCGGAACCGGTCACGCTGTGAGCGAATCTCCTCGCCCGAACCCGTCTCGGTAATATAACCGGCCTGCTGAGGACGCTGTCCATAGCGGGTCGAACGACCGCCCTGAACCATCAGGAAGCGCCCGTTATCGACCGAGGAACGCGAATTGACGTAGCCGGCGGCGTCCTGAAAACGACCGCCCTGCTGCGACGTCTCGCGTTCGTATGCCATCAGATCGTCAAAGTAGGCATTGACGACCTCGCGCGGATTGAGGCCCAAAAAGCGAGCATAGCTCGAAATCATGCCCTGCGCATAGCCGCGCGGCGGCATCGAAGCAAAGTTACCGGTCTCGAAAAACTCGATGATCTGCGGCCTGATTTTGATGGTGTTGGCGACTTGCTGAATGGAAAGGCCCATTCGGCGACGCTGCTCAAGCAGCATGTCACCAAAGCGTGCAGCCATCAGAATCCTCCAAACTCACGATCTTCACGTGCCATCTCGGCGTCGACAGACTCCAGCGCGGCAAGCCCCTCCTCGTCCAACAGGACCTCGCGCGGCTTGGAACCGTCGGGCGGACCGACGACACCCTTTTCTTCCAGCATATCCATAATACGCCCGGCACGCGCATAGCCAACCTTCAGACGACGTTGCAGGCCAGATGTGGAGCCAAGCTGCGATTCCACCACAATATGGGCGGCTTCCCAAATGAGCGGATCATCGTCTTGCGGCTCGGCGACTCCGGTACGGACATCTTCCTCGCCGGAGCCGCCCGCTTTGGAGGAGGATTTGCCGCTAGCCGCGGCCTGCCGTTCGATCTCCTGCATCACGTTTTCATCATATTCCTGCTGTTCGGAGGCTTTGAGGAAGTCCACCACCGACTCCACCTCCCGGTTGCTGACAAAGCAGCCCTGGATACGGCGGGGCTTGCCCCAGTCGACCTTAGAGAACAGCATGTCGCCCAAACCGGTGAGCTTTTCGGCACCCATCTGGTCGATGATGACGCGCGAGTCGATGCCCGTGGCGACGTTAAAGGCGATGCGGTTGGTGATGTTGGCCTTGATGAGGCCCGTCACCACGTTGGAGCTCGGGCGCTGCGTGGCCACGATAAGGTGGATACCTGCGGCACGGCCCAGCTGAGCAATACGCACGATCGAGGCCTCGACATCCTTACCGGCGACCATCATCAGGTCCGAGAGCTCGTCGATGATGATGACCAGGTAGGGCATCTTTTGCGGCGGGTTATCGTAATGCTCAAACTCGCCGGCGGCCTGCTTTTCGTTGTAGGTCGAGATCTTACGCACGTTGAGACGCTCGAAGACCTTCAGGCGACGCTCCATCTCGGACACGGCCCATTGCAGAGCGCTCGCGGCCTGCTTGGGCTCGGTCACTACAGGCACGTAAAGATGCGGCAGACCGTTATAGCCCGCAAGCTCGACGCGCTTGGGGTCGACCATGATCAGGCGAACGTCCTCGGGAAGGGCGCGCATGAGCAAGGTCGTGATGATGGAGTTGATCATGACCGACTTACCGGAACCCGTGGTACCGGCGATCAGCAGGTGGGGCATCTTGGCAAGGTCGGCGACGACCGGCGTACCCTCGGCATCTCGACCGATGGCGAGCTCGAGCGGACCGCCCTTCACATAGGGAAGCACGTCGCCCAGGTTGACGTTCTGGCGCTTGCGATTGGGAATCTCGATACCCACAAGCGAGGTGCCGGGGATCGGGGCAAAGATACGCACCGACTGGGCAGCAAGCGATAGCGCGATATCGTCCTCGAGGCTCGAAATCTTGCTCACGCGCTCGCCCTCGCCAGGTTGCAGCTTAAAGGTCGTCACCGTGGGGCCGGCGATCCAGCCGACCACGCGGGCACTACGACCAAACTCCAGCAAGGTGGACTGAAGCGACTCGGCAGTTTGCTCCAGCTCCTTGTCCGAAGACGCGGAGGAAGCCGACTGCGGGTTGGCATGCAGAATCTCAAGTGGCGGAAGTTTGAGGCCGTCCTCTTCTTCGCCCTCGTTATCTGCGGCGCCGCCGTCCGTTCCCCCATCGCTGGCCGCAGCCGATTCGACAGCACTCAAGGCAGGCGCATCGGCAACCTTGGGATGCTTCAAGAAGTCGGGGATCTGAGGTGCTGCCGAGACAGGATTCACGGCAAACGGCGGCTCGGACTCGTCGATCTTATCGGGGTCGTCTTCCATCGAAAGCTGACCGGTTACCTGGTCGCGCTTTGCATGGCGACGCGGCAGCAAAGTTGTCTTTGCGGTCTCAATCGGAGCCTCGTCGTCCTCGTCATCACCCTCGGTGAGCTCAATCTCGCTCTCGGACCAAGACGGGTCGGGCTCACTCGTATTGAGTTTGGGCGCAGCCTTGCCCTTCTTGGCATGGCGGCGCGGCAACAGCGTTGTCTTGGCCCGCTCGGCCTCCACGGCATCGGACACGTCGACAAACGGGTCCTCGTCCTCGTCGTCATCGTCCAAAACCGGGTCCACATCGTTGCCCATGACCGTGGTCACGGCAGCATCGGAGCCCTTTTGACGAAGAATGCTCAGGTGAGGACGGGCAACGCCGGGCACCGACAGGGCCTCATCGTCACCCCACGGACTCGCGTTAACATCGGCACGACGGCGCTCGGCAAAATCAGCCGCACGGTCGCGAGCAGAGCGCAAAACGCCGCCCACCGAAAAGCCGATGATGACCAGGCCCACGACGACAAGGCCCAACAGGACCACCATCGCGATAGGCTTACCCAGGGCATTCTGCAGCGCACTCGCAATAAACGCACCAATGTAGCCACCCGAGGCGGACAGATTTTGCGGCGTGAACATAAGGTCGCACGAGTCGCTCGTACCTGGCACCATCAACGAAAGAATGGAGACGACGGCGATAAAGACCACGGCGCCGCCCGCAACAGAGCGCGCGTTGAGCGGCGAGTCCTCGCCTAAAAAGAGCGTGGCGGCAAACAGCAAAATGACGATCGGCAGCACGTAGGCGCCCAGACCAAAGCCCAAGTGGTAGAAACCGGCAACCGCAGCCGTAACGGGCGCAGTCGCCGGCGAAATCACGGCAATAAAGGACGCAATCGCCAAGACGGCAATGACCACGCCGGCGATATCGCGGTTGGCCGAGGGCTCGACCAAGGGCTCAAAATCATCGAAGTCCGCCTCGTGGCCCTTATTGGCACGCAGATGGGAACCGGCACCCTTAGCAGATGCCGGTTGGTTGTTGGCCTTATTGCCTTTGGCGTTTTGTGCAGATCCGCGCGCCAAACTAAACCTCCATGACGACCGGGATGATCATCGGACGAGTGCGCGTACGGCTCCAGATAAAGTTGGAGAGCGAGTCGCGCACGGCCTTGCGAATGGCATCGGAACCGCTGCTCGTAAAGCTGAACTTACCCTTCTCGATCGTCTTCATAATGGACGCGGAGGCATCCTCGGAGAACTGGTCGTCGATGGCAAACGAGACGCCGCGGCCCGAGAACTCGATGGCCTCGATCTTCTTGTGCTTGAGCGAGACGATGGCAACAGCGGTAACCATACCGTCGTTGGCGAGCTTCTGACGATCACGCAAGACGATGGGGTCGGTATCGCCGATGCGCAGGCCGTCGACGTAAACGACGCCGGACTCGACGGGCGTACCGCGCTTAACGATACCGCCGCGCATCTCGAGCGTGTCGCCGTTGTCGAGGATAAAGATATGATCGTCCTTGATGCCCATCTTGCGGGCGAGCTGGGCATGAGCGCGCAGATGCACGGCCTCACCGTGAACCGGCATAAAGTACGTGGGTTTGGCCATGGCCATCAGGAGCTTGAGCTCCTCCTGGCTACCGTGACCGGAGACGTGGACGAGAGCGCGGTTCTTATCCCACACGTCGCAGCCGAGCTTGGCCAGGCTGTTGACGACCTGCTGGACGGCCTTCTCGTTGCCGGGAACGGGAGTTGCTGAGAGGATGACGGTATCGCCCTCGTGGATGGAGAGCGTCTTGTGCTCGCCATTGGCCATGCGGGACAGGGCCGACAGCGGCTCGCCCTGCGAACCGGTGCACATGACGACGATCTTGTCGTCGGGCAGGTTATCGATATCGAAGGCATCGATGATATCGGCATCGTCGATGTTGAGGTAGCCCAGCTCGCGCGCGACGCGGGTGTTGGTGAGCATGGAGCGACCGGTCACAACGACCTTACGGCCGCACTTACGGGCGGCATCGCAGATCTGCTGCAGGCGATGAATGTGGCTCGAGAACGACGCGACGAACACGCGACCCGGGGCGTTCTTGATGGCGTGCAGCAGATTGGAACCAACCTCGGCCTCGGACTTGGTAAAGCCAGGAACCGTGGCGTTGGTGGAGTCGGAAAGCAGCAGGTCGATGCCCTGCTTGGCAAAGCGGCTGATAGCGGCATAGTCGGGCGTGACACCATCGATGGGCGTCTGGTCGAGCTTAAAGTCGCCGGTGTGCATAACGGTGCCCTGGTTGGTGCGGATGAACACGCCCAGAGCGCCGGGGATGGAGTGCGTCATCGAGAAGAAGTCGAGCGAGATGCCACCGAGGTTGACATGGCTGCCGCCCTTGACCTCGCGGAACTTGGGTGCGCGGATGCGGAACTCAGAAAGCTTGCCCTCGATAAAGCCAAGCGTCAGCTTGCTCGAGAAGATGGGCACCTTGTTGTTGAGGTCCTGCAGCAGGTACGGAAGCGAACCGGTGTGGTCCTCGTGGCCGTGGGTGACGACGATACCGCGGAGCTTCTCCTCGTTTTCAAGAACATAGGTGTAGTCGGGAAGCACCAGGTCGATACCAGGCTGGGAGTCATCCGGGAACATGAGACCGGCGTCGACGAGCACCATGTCGTCGCCGCACTCGAAGACCGTCATGTTCTTACCGATGCCGTCAAGGCCGCCGAGCGGGATGATCTTCAAGGGAGATGATTTTTTAGCTGCCATAGGTGAGTGTTGTTTCCTTTCTTCGAAACGGGTCTGGAACAACCGACGGGGCGCTTCTGGCAAACCGACCGCCGGGCACATACAACAATGCATCGTAGAGTCGATGCAATAACCACAGTATGATACCCATTTGCACAACAACAGACCACCCATGCATCAAAGCCCCATCTGAACTGGTCTATCCCGACGGTTTCCCGTGGGGCGGGCACTGATGAAGTTTCCTGCTCTACAGTCCTGCTCACGACGGAGGCCACATTAAGTGGCCTCCTGTTCGTGCGGAACTCGCGATAAGCTACATCAGTGCCCGCCCCACGGAAAACCTGCCAATAAGGGATAGGTTTGTTTTAGTAGGTTTTATCTGCGGGAATGCCGAGGCTATGATCCAATTGCCTCGTTGTAGGCATTCAGCTGGCCTTGCCAGAGCTTGCGATCGTTGTCGGTAATCTCTCGAATGATATGAGCTGGATTGCCGCCGATGATGACGTGGCTTGGAACGTCTTTAACAACAACTGAACCTGAGGCTATGACCACATCGTCTCCGATTGATACGCCCGGATTGATAATCACCCCGCCGCCCATCCAGACGTTGTTGCCGATTACGACAGGCTTAGCATACTCGAGGTCTAGATTGCGCACATCGGCGTCAATTGGATGCCCAGCAGTAAATATACTCACATGGGGTCCTAGAAAGACGTTGTCGCCAAAGGTCACGTAATTTTCGTCCAGAATCGTCAAACCGGTATTCGCATAGAAATGGTTACCAAACGAAACCCTGTCGCCGTGATCAAAATAAACGGGAGCCGTTAAGACCATATCGTCCGGAGCAACGCGAAAACACTTCTTTAGTTCCTCAAAGGCGCTCGAATCAGCCCAATACTCCGACTCATTAAACAACTTCTGAGCCGCATGCACCCTACTAAACGAATGGTCGTTAACCCGATAGGGGCTATAGAGCTCCCCGGCAATCATGCGGTCCCATTCAACCTTATTTGTCATGCCAACCCCCTAGGCTAAGCGTTAGATGCGAAAAAGTATATCAACTAAGAACAGAAGACCAGCAAGCTACCAACAGCGTTAACCAGCCCTTTTGCTCGCGCCCGGGAGGGACGCATATGAAGTTTATCGCGAGTTCCGCACGCAAAGGAAAGCACTTAATGTGCTTTCCGTCTT
>ENA-ORML01001093-ORML01001093.1-human-gut-metagenome-genome-assembly--contig:-NODE-1093-length-25856-cov-7.930041_pt1 | contig 25856 bp, 25 predicted proteins | sample MGYA00242103_ERZ508995 | MGnify/ENA primary metagenome ERZ508995 (study PRJEB26280, sample SAMEA2338702) | human gut metagenome | biome: human gut; feature: human-associated habitat; material: faeces... | reverse complement strand
CATAAGTGATAAAACGCAGAATTATAGCAAAGTCACCAAATTGCTAGTTAAGCCAAAATTAATTTAACACCATTAGCAGAAACTTGGGAGTGTTCGGTTCATCCGGACGTCCCAAGTTATGTGGCAAATGGTACATATAAAGGAAACACACTGGCAGAAGTGCTGAAAGCACATCCAGAATACCTAGGTACAAAAATTGAAAATGGTGAATTGTCTGTTCTTGTGAAATTCATCGATGTCTAAAAAGATCTTTCAGTATAAGTTCATCCTAGCGATGAATATGCGAGAGAACATGAAGGCGACAACGGCAAGAACGAGATGTGGTATGTCATTGATGTTGACTAAGGAACTAGCCTGATTTACGACTTTCAGCATGAAGGGACGGAAAAATCCTTTGGAAAACAGTTGAAACTGGGATGCTAGGTAAGCTTTTGCAAAAAGTTCCTGTCCACAAGGATGATACTTATTTTGTTCCGACTGGGACTGTACATGGTATTGGTAAGGGTATTCTGTTGGCTGAGATTCAGGAAAGTCCTAATGTGACTTATCGAGTCTACGACTATGACTGCATAGATAAGAATGGTAAAAAAACGTATGCTGCACTTTGAAAAGGCTGTGCAGGTCATGGAAGTTGCACCAGATGTGAGCTAGAAACCGAGAATGGTAAAATACTATTCTGGCTGTTCTCGTGAGCTACATTACCGTTGCAAATATTTTGAAACAGAAGAATACAAGTAACGAAAGGTTTTGCATTCTCTGTTATAGATGTAGCTTTTCAGGTGTTAATGTACCTGGATGGATACGGTGAAGTGCAGATGATGGATGTGGAGCAGAAGCCGATGTGCTTCAGTAAAGGTGAAACACTATTTTTACCGTTAGGATTGGGAAGATGCTTGGTAGTTGGAGATGCAGAGCTGATAAAAGTTCGGTGCTAACAAGCTTGTGGTGAGGTGGATAAATGTCAAAAATGAAGTTTATGAATACAGAGATTGATAACTTGACACTGCAGGAAACAATGCAGGCTATTGATCAACTGATTCAAGAGGATAGAAGTGCATATGTGGTAACACCGAATGTGGATCACATTGTACAGCTTGAAACAAGTAAAGAATTACAGGCGGTTTATGAGAATGCGTCATTGATTCTGACGGATGGGAAACCACTGTTATGGATTGCTAAATGGTATGGAACACCGATTAAAGAGAAAATTTCAGGATCTGATTTGTTCCCACTTTTGTGCGATATGGCTGCAAAAAAAGGATATAAAATGTTCTTTTTAGGTGCGGCTGAAGGCGTGGCAGCCAGAGCAGCTGAAAATCTTATGAATAGATTTAAGGGCTTGCAGGTTGTTGGTACATATTCTCCGCCATTCGGTTTTGAAAAGAACCCTGTGGAAATGGCAAAAATTAAATCCATGATAAAAGAGGCTAATCCGCACATTTTGATTGTAGGATTAGGTTGCCCAAAACAGGAAAAGTTTATGTATCACCATTGTAAAGAACTTGGAGTACCGGTTTCCTTTGGGTTGGGTGCCAGTTTTGACTTTGAAGCAGGGAATATTAAAAGAGCTCCACGTTGGATGTCAAATCATGGATTAGAGTGGCTTTTTCGAATTACACAGGATCCAAAGAGAATGGCAAAACGCTACTTGGTGGATGATCGAAAAATTTTCGGACTAGCGATTAAGTATAGAAAATAGGTGGATAAATGAATTTAGTAACGATAATTACTCCCATTTATAATGGTGAAAAGTACTTGATCCGCTATTTTGAGCAACTAAATGCGATTAGGTACAAAAATTTACAGATAATCGTTGTTAACGACGGAAGTAAAGATAAAACATCAGAAATAGTACAAAAATATGCAGAGGAAGATAACCGAATAGAATTCATTGATAAAAAGTTAAATGAGGGTGTCAGCAGCGCAAGAAATGATGCCTTAAAAAGAGCAAAAGGGACGTTTTGTTTCTTTTTTGATTGTGATGATACTTTTGATGCACAAATCGTTGATAAATGCGTAGCAAAAGTTAAATCTGATACAGACACTGTTTGCTATAATTATGCATCAGTGCGTAGAAATGGAAGCATAGCTGAACATGAGTTTTCCTATTTAAAGCATCAATATAATAAAAAAGATATTCTGGAACAAATATTGCCAAGATCCTTTGGAACATCGATAGCAGACTTAAAGGGATATCTTTCAGGAAAGCGTGGAATGCGCCAAGGAAAGGAACTAAACGGTCCATGGCGTATGATGTATTCGCTCGAGTTAATCCGAAAAGAAAATATCTACTTCCGTAAAGATCTGCGTGTTGGTGAAGATACGATTTTCACTAACAAATATCTGGCAGTAGCGGATGTGATTTACACTATAGATGAGCCATTATATTATCTTCACAACAATGACGGATCAGCGATAGAAACATATAATCTTGATGTCAATCGAATGATTTTTGGCAAATTACAGCTTATTAAGGCGAAAGATGAGTTAAGTGATGAACTGCAACGGAAGGGCATGAATACATATGAGCTGTGGGGGGGGGGAATATATACTTTCCTCCGTTCAAATTGGCTATGCTTTAGCGAAGGATAAAAAAATATCATTCGTTGAAAAATGTAAGGCCTTAAAAAGTTATCATTTGAATTCCTTGGTAAAAAATCAATGGAATCGCCTTAGATTAAAAGATATTATGGAAACAAAAAGCATTAAAGTAATTCCTGTTTTGCTATTAAAAATAAACTGTATAACTCTTACAGAGTTAATGCTTATCTTGTTTTGCAAAATGGGATTTAAAATCAGCTAAGAAAGGGCAGAAATGAAAGTATTAATAGATTTGACTTCTCTTGCAGATAACTTTTCTGGAATTGAGCGATTCGCGCTTAGTATCACGAAAGAACTGATTACAGATCAAAGTAGAAGTGATATTGAATTTATACTCGTTTTCAAAAATGAGGTGCATAAAGAATTTGCTGTGGAGCAGCATAATGTAAAAAAAATTATTGTGAAAGGAAAGAACAAACTGGTTTTTAATCAGTTGCAGTTGCCATTAAAACTTGCAACTATAAAAGCTGATTATTACTTTTTCCCGGCGTTTCCGGCACCATTTTTCTTCTTTAACCGGAATGCAATAAGTGCAATTCATGATGTGGGATGCTGGGATTGTCCAAGCAAGAATAGAAAATACATGACGCTCTATTTTAAGATCATGTACAGAAAAGCTGCGCTTGGGCATAAGAACGTCGTTACGGTCTCACAGTTCTCTAAAAATCGGATTTCAAAGATTTTGAAAAAAGAGCCAGGCGAGATTACAGTTATTTATGACGGTTTGTCGGACTGTTTTGCTGATTTCTGCTACGATAATGAACAAGACATGAAAGCAAAAGGAGCTTATGGACTTCCTGAAAAGTATATTCTTTGCCTTTCAACATTAGAGCCGAGAAAGAATATGAGACTTTTGGTAGAGGCATTTAGTGAACTGATTAAAGAAAAGAAAATTAATACCAACCTAGTTCTAGCTGGAAGAAAAGGTTGGTTGATGGATGATTTACTTTCCGATTTGGATAAAGAAATCGTTGATAAAATCCATTTTACTGGATTTGTAGAAGACGACTTATTGCCGTATGTATATAAGAATGCACAGGTCTTCGTATTTCCTTCAGTATATGAGGGATTCGGAGTGCCTCCAATTGAAGCAATGTCTATGGGGATTCCGGTAATCTCCTCAGATGCAGCTTCATTACCGGAGGTTTTGGGTAATGCGGCTTATTATTTTAAAAATCGAAATTTGAAAGATTTGAAGAAACAGATTGTAGCCGTCATGAATCTTTCAGTGGAGAAAATTGATATGACGAAAAAGGCTGGGGTTGGACAAGCACAGTTATTTAGTTGGAAAACCGAGGCCTTGAAGCTAAGAGATACTTTGTTTATATGATGAGGAATGAGTAAATGCGAATTGGAATAGATGCAAGACCTTTAATTTCAGAATCCCCTTCTGGAATTGGTATTTATCTACTGGAGATACTAAGAAATTTTAAAAAAAATGAAAACACTACATACATTCTGTACACAAACGAGCCAATCAGGAATCAAGACCCAGTGTTGACTGGATTTGAGAAACGTGTAGTTGGTGGAAAAATTGGAACGTTCGCTGTATGCTTTGGTTTAGATAAAGCATTAAAGGAAGATAAAATAGACGAATTTTGGGGAACAGAGCATATGCTGCCCCTTTTTGCACATGGTGTAAAAAAGGTCTTGACCGTGCATGATTTGGCATTGTTGATTAATCCAAAATGGGGAAGTAGGAAAAATGCTATTATGCAAAATATTTTCTGCCGTCTTTCTTGTAAAAGGGCAGACAAGATAATCGCAGTTTCAGAAGCTACGAAAAAAGATATTGTATCGTTATTATCAATTGACGCAAATAGAATTACGGCCATTCTAAATGGGGGGGGGTACGGTGAGTATATAACTCCCTCTGATGCAGAATGCAAAAAAATTAAGAAGAGATTTGAAATTGAAGCCGAGCCATTCTTTGCGTATACTGGTAATATTGAGCCAAGAAAAAATATTGTTACGATTTTAAAGGCGTTTGAAATAGCTTGTGACAGGTTAGATAAAAATGTGTCACTTATTTTAGCAGGAAAATTGAGTTGGAGAACACAGCCTATTATCGAAGCGATAGAACAAAATAAATACAAAAATCAAATTCATTTACCGGGATATATTTCCGAAGAAGAAAAAAAATACCTGATGCACAATGCATGTGCATTTGTATTTCCATCTAACTATGAGGGGTTTGGAATCCCAGTAGTAGAAGCAATGTCTTGCGGTGGCGTAGTTATTACTGCAAATAATTCTTCTTTAAAAGAAGTTGGCGGAAAAGCTGCCTTTTATGTACAAAAAACAGATGAGGTGGCGCAATTGGCGGATAGAATGTTGCAGTGCTTTAATCTGTCAGATTCCGAAAGAAAGAAGATAATGGTGGATGGAGAAAGCTGGGCGGCACAATTTAGTTGGAAAAAATGCGCCCATGAAACACAGGCAGTGTTAGAGCAAGGTTAAAAACAAATCTCTCCTTAATTACATGTTTAAGGAGAAATTATTAATGAAGAGAATTGTTTTTAACGGATGCTGGGTAGGAACAAATGTTGTTGGAGTCAGTAGATATGCTTATAACATAATAAAAGAGTTGGATAAATTACTTGAAGACTCTAAGGATAAGTATTGTGTGGAGTTACTAGTTCCAGCTGATGCTGTTGAGTGTGATTTAGGTTTTAACAATATCATGATAGTAAAGAAAGGCCAATGTACTGGAAAAGTTAATAAAATCTTTTGGGAGCAAGTGGTTTTTCCGCATTATGTAAAAAAAACTAAAGGTGTTGGCGTTGATTTAACGCTGAGTGTTCCGGTGCATGGGATAAAATATATTGCTATTCATGATTGCATATACGAAAGCTTTCCAGAAAACTATAAAGGGCACGAACTTCATCGAGCACTATATATGTGGAAAGTAAAGAAGGTTACAAGGCATGAGAAAGTTCAAATAATAACGGTCAGTAATGAGTCTAAGAAGGAAATTGTTAAATATTATAATGTTGCACCTAACAGAATAACTGTAATTGGTAACGGTTGGGAGCACATGAAGGATATTATCTCAGATGAGCGGGTGTTTGAAAAATGTAAAATTGTTGATAAGAAACCATATTTCTTTGCACTGGGTTCAAAATATAAACACAAAAACCTGACATGGATTTTGAATGCCGCGAAAAAGAATCCTGAATACAATTTTGTTTTGACGGGGAATGATTCTTTTTCAAATGAGTCTGAGGAATTGAATCGGAAAAAAGTAGATAATGTTATATTTACCGGCTTTGTGTCTGACGGAGAAATGAAAGCATTAATGCTTAATTGTGAGGCCTTGATACAACCGTCGTTTTATGAAGGGTTTGGAATTCCACCGATTGAAGCTTTAAGCATGGGTAAAAAAGTAATTGTAGCAAAGGCAAGCTGTTTGCCAGAAATATATGAGGATTCAGTAATTTATATTGACCCTAATAATAGCAATGTAGATTTGAACCTGCTTATGAAAGAGCCGGTCGGAGATGCCAAGTACATTTTGGAAAAGCATTCATGGAAGAAATCAGCAAAGGAAATGATCAAATTGATTAGCAGTTGAGTAAGGGAGGAATTCGCTTTGAGAGTATTGATTATAAATTCTTTCTATGCACCAGATATTCGTGGTGGAGCAGAATACAGTGTGAAAAAACTTGCGGAAGGATTACAGAGCAATGGACATACAGTTCGTATTTTATGCACAGGAGATTTTGATAAAGACGAAATTATTGATGGAGTTGAAATTGTTCGTTTCAGACCGTATGGCGCACACAAAGAAAAGAATATTCATGATGTGCCGCGGTGGCGAAGACTTTTAGGGCATCTTTTGGAAATATGGAATATTGGAAACTCGAAGCGTTTGTCCCAAGAAATTGATCGGTTTGCACCAGATGTAATTAATACGAACAATTTATATGGCATTACGCCCGTTGTGTGGAAAATTGCAAAAAAGAAAAAAATTCGGTTAGTTCATACAATCCGCGACTACTACCTGATGTGCCCTCTCGTTGCGATGTCATGCAAAAGAACAAATGGAGAAAAATGTGTGCATCCTGGATATAGTTGTCAGTTACATAGAAATTTGAATAGAATACATTCCAAGTATGTTGATTGTGTAACGGCTCCTTCTGCATTAACACTAAATGTGTTGGTTGATGATGGCTTTTTCAAAAATAGTGAAAAGAAAGTTATCGCAAATGCAACGGATTTCGACATTGATATAGTAAAGAAAATCTTATCGGTTCGTGTGGCTGAAGTTGACAAACGGCAAGGTGTTTCGTTTGTATATCTAGGCACATTAAGCGAACAAAAAGGTATCCGTTGGATGATAGATTCATTTAAAGCTGTAGAAAATAAAGCTTGTAAACTTTATATTGCAGGAAAAGGTGATTTACAGAACTACGTCATGGAAGAAACAAAAAAAGATAACCGGATTGAATTTGTTGGTTTCCTGAATGAACAACAGGTTTCGCAGCTCCTTCAAAGTGCAGATGTTTTACTTTGTCCTTCACTGTGGGAAGAACCTTTTGGACGTGTAGTACTTGATGCTTATAAAAATGCAATGCCTGTAATTTGTAGTAATATGGGAGCATTACCAGAATTGGTCGTAGATGGAAAAACGGGTTTTGTTGTTGAAGCAAGAAATCTTGAACAATTCAAGAATCGTATGACATATTATATTGAAGATAAAAAGCAAATTGTTAAACAGGCGGAGAATGGCGTTAATCAGCTGGAAAGATATACAATTGAGCATCAGCTTAATGAATTTGAGATAGTATATAAAGGGTAAAGAAAGTGAAAATAAATAGAATAAATTATAATAACCTATTTTGGATAACATTTTTTGTTATGATTGCATTGCCACTACATGCGTCTAATAGATTGATTTCATATCTTTCAGTAACAGGTATGGTATCTATTTTTCATGTATTGCTCGGAGGGATGCTGATTTATGCATTTGTTGTTGCTATAAAAAGTCATAGAATTAGTATAGCGAAAAACAGTCTTTTAATTTATATATTTGGGTTTTCTTTAATAGTGACATTAATAAGAGGCATTGAAAATCATTCGGGAAATATAAATAATGTTATTGGTGACTTTTCTATGTATTTCCTATCCTATGCTATACTTAGCATTATTAATAGTCGACTGTTTGAAAGCGTAGATTTGCGTTGTTTTTTAAGATTAACATTTTATGCTATGACAATTTGCTTGACAATAAATGTTCTGATGTATACAACATCTGGATTTAGCTTCTGGGGTGTGTCGACATTTAATGGTGGAAGATTTGGTGGGGGGTATGTTTCTCTTATCGTTGTCACTGTCCTATATGGGCTTTATGACTTTTTGTATGAAAAAACAATAAGCACAAAGATATTTATTTATCATATTGTGCTTGCAATTATTAGTTCGCTCCTTGCACAAAGTCGAACGCATATTATTTTATGTGCTGCTGGATGTATTTTACTCTTGATACCGATCTGGAATAAAATATCATCGACTACTGTGTTTAAAGTTTCTATTGTATTAGTTGTTGTAGTGATTGGCTCGGTGGTTTTTCTTAGTGGAAATAGCGAACTTGTTCAAAGAATACTAAATATGGATATTACTAGCAATACGGAAACAACAGCAAGTAGAATGATTACATGGACATTTTATTGGAATCGTATTAGACAGAATCCTATGGGAACAGGTTTTGGAGAAACAATGTATTTTATTAATCCTTCTATGACATATGCTTTGGACACTGCAACGTATTATGTTGACAATGCCTTTGCCGTTGTATTGTATAAGGGTGGTTGGTTTTTTGGAGTTCTGTATTTTATGTTCATCTTTAGAACTGTATACGGAAATATAATACAATCAAAAAGGTCAGGAGATAAACTATATGCACTTGTATCCATATTACTTTTTATGCTTGTTGTTTCAACGATGTTAATGACATCACAGGTGATTCATACTTATGCCATTAATACGTTTGTGTGGACATTGATTGGGCTCAGTAATAGGAATACTAGAAGGAAGGAATAATGACGTATGACTTTAATTAATAAGGTGAAAAGACACAGTATTATATGGTACAACACATTTTGTAAGACTATTTTTAATATTGCATATCGAATAAAGTTTATTTTTCCACAAAGTTATGGCTTGAATGTGAATGAAGAGAGAAAAGAACATATCATTGTTTCGTTGACCAGTTTTCCTGATAGAATGAATACAATACATATGTGCTTGAGAAGTTTGCTCAGTCAAAAAATGAAGCCAGACAAAATAATACTATATTTGAGTAAGGAACAATTTGAGAATACTGAAATACCTAAAAAAGTCTTGAACTTAAAGCAATATGGGCTTCAAATCGATTTTTGTGAGGATTTAAAGCCACACAAGAAGTATTTTTATGCTATGCAGGAATATCCAAAAGATATTGTGATTACAGTAGATGATGATGTTTTTTATAGGTCAAACTTAATTAGAGATTTAGTTGAAGAACATAAGAAAAGAAAAGAAGAAATTATTTGTACAAGAGCGCATAAAATGAAATTCGTAAATGGAAAGTTACTTCCTTATAAAGAATGGGATTACGAAACAATAGATATACAAGAATCTAGTCATTATCTAATGGCAACTGGTGTGGGGGGTGTATTGTATCCCCCAGAAATACTTCCATCATACACTTTTGATAAAGATAAAATTATTAAGCTTTGCTTATTTGCAGATGATGTATGGCTAAAAGCTGTAGAGATTAAAGCTGGAAAGAAAGTGTATGCAATTCCTGCTACTAAAACGAAATATGTTGTTGGGATTTGGGGATCAGAACAAGTTGCACTGAACCACTCGAATGTAGGTGAAAATAAGAATGATCAATTTATAAAAAATGTGTTTTCTTATTTTAATCTTACAGAGAGTAATCTACAAAATTGAAAAGGGAAAAATATATGAATATAGTTATTATTACATCGATTATGTTACCTATGCCGCCAGTAAAGGGTGGTGCTGTTCAAAATTTGATTAAACTCTTTTTGGACGACAATGAGAAAACAAATGAAAATACAGTCCATGTTTTTAGTTTTTATGATAGTGAAGCTGAAATACAAGCTTCTGAATATAAAGCTACTACATTCCATTATATAAAAAACACAACCTTTCTTGAAAAGATTCAAGAACTAAATGTTAGCAAAGTGAGCAGGGCAGCAGTTCTTATTAGAGAAAAAATATATATTAATTCCGTTCTCAAATGCATGGATGCAAATGATGAACTTAAAAATTGTGATATTATTTTGCTTGAGAATTGTCCGCAATTTTCTATTCAGATTAAAAAGAAGTTTTCATCAAAAATGCTTTATTGCCATTTGCACAATGATTACATTAATCATAATAGTAGAAATGCGTTGCCTATTATTCAGTCACTTGATAAAATAATTTGTGTGAGTGATTATATTGGAAAACAAGTGATATCTGTTTCAAAAAATGCCAATGTGGTCACATTACATAACGGTGTATCAGCCAAAGAAGCAGATAAAAGGAAAGTAAAATTAATTAAGGATAGATATATAACATCACAAAATGAGAGTCTAGTAATATTCACAGGGCGGTTAATACCGGATAAAGGTGCTCATGTATTATTAGAAGCGTATTCTAAAATGAAAAATAAAGATAAATGTTCAATTTTATTTCTTGGAAGTCAATTGTACGGAAAAAATGTGGAAGATGAGTATCTGAAGAAATTGAGAGAGATGTCAAAAAGGTATGGAAAACACATACATTTTACAGGTTATATTCCGTATGAAGAAATATCGAGTTACTATACTGCAGCGGATATTGGTGTGATTCCATCGCTTTGGGAAGATCCTTGTCCACTAACCGTAATAGAATGCTTGAGATATGGAGTCCCAGTTATAACAACAGATTCTGGTGGTATTCCCGAAATTGTTGATGAAAAGTGTTCCTTTGTGTTACATAGGGATGAGACGCTGTCGCAACATATTGCGGATTGTTTGGACAAATTGACAGATGATTCACATTTAGTTCAAGAAATGAGTTGCGAAGCATTTAAGCGTTCAGAAAAATTTACAGAAGAATGCTATTTAGAACACTTTAAAAATATCGTACTTGATACTGAACGATTGGATGATGGAAAAGTTAATGGATAATTCAAGAACAAAAAAATCAATAAGGAATACAATAGTGGCGCTTGTTGAGCAAGGAATATATACTGTAATGTCTTTTTTATGCAGAACAGTATTTATATACTCGCTAGGAAAAACTTATTTAGGATTTAGCGGTCTTTTCAGTGATATTTTAACACTTCTATCTCTGGCAGAGCTTGGTGTTGGTACTGCAATTCTGTATTCCATGTATAAACCAACAGCTAAAGGAGATCATAAACAAGTAGCAGCATTGCTTAATCTCTACAAGAAAGTTTATAACACAATTGGCGTTATTATCACGGTTGTTGGTTTTGCATTGACTCCGTTTCTGAAATATCTAATTTCGGATATTCCGGACATGCCGGAAATACCGCTGATTTATATTCTTTATCTATTAAATACAACAGCGAGTTATTTCTTTATTTATAAGAAGAGTATTCTTATTACGGATCAAAAAAGTTACATTGCCTCGTTGACTTATATATGTACGACTACATTGCAGAATCTGCTTCAAATTATATTCTTGCTGATGACACATAATTTTATTATTTATCTTTTAATTCAAATTGCGTGTACGCTTGCGAATAATATTATAATTTCCGCTTACGTTGATCGACACTATTCGTATTTAAAGCAGTATAAAGATCAACAGCTGTGTAAAGAGGACAAGCAAGTAATCTACAATAATGTTAAAGCGATGTTTGTTAGCAAGATTAGTTCTGCAGTTGTTACGTCAACGGATAATCTTCTGATTTCAAAGTTTGTTAGTACGATTGTCCTAGGCTTGTATTCAAACTATACTCTGTTTACGACAATGCTTCGTACAATTCTTTCAAAGATTTTTGAGGCATTGACAGGAAGCGTTGGAAATCTTGTGGCACTTGAATCCAGTGATAAGGTATACAATACTTTCAGAAAAATATGGTTCGTTAATTTCTGGTTGGTATCTTTTTCCTGTGCAGGACTATTTGCTCTTGTGAATCCTTTTATTATTCTTTGGGTAGGAGAATCGTACTTGCTGGAAGAGAGAGTTGTGTTCATAGTTTGCTTGAACTTGTACATGCGACTCATTAGAAATACATTTTTGACATTTAATGATACATACGGAATGTTTAAACAGCTGAAACCGAAGTGCGTTGCGGAAGCTATTATTAATTTGACGGTATCACTACTTTTTGTTGTGCCGATGAAAATGGGCATATATGGAGTTCTGCTTGGTACATTTGTAAGTAACATCACAACGAATTTTTGGTATGAGCCGTATTTGCTCTTTAAGAAGTTTGGTGTTAGCCTGAAAGAGTATTTCTTGCTGTTTGGAGAATATATTCTATTGACCGCAATAAGTGCAGGCACGATGTTTTGGGTATGTAACTATGTGATTACTTTGAGTGGTTGGATTGGTTTTATTCTCAAAGTTGCAGTTACATGTATCTGTATTAACATGTTCTATATTGTAGTGTTTGTAAGGACTGATGAGTTCAAATACTTTTTAGGAATTGTCAAAGCAAAAATTAAGAGGTAAAGCCGAATGGAAAAAAATAATAGAATATATTCAATTGATATAGCAAAAGGAATTTTAATTATATTAGTAGTTGTTGCGCATGCACAAACGGATATAGTTCACGATATTATCTTTATGTTTCACATGCCACTTTTTTTCATGATTTCTGGCTTTCTCATGGGACGGGAGAAATTATTAAAGACTGGATATGAGAGTGGTAAGATTAAGCATCTGATGATTCCGTATATAATATATTTAGTGCTTGATATGGTGTTTATACGAAAAACGCTCTCTGTACATGACTGGATATATGCTCTTTGGGGAGGGCGAGCAGTAACAGGTGTGTACTGGTATATAACCTGTTTTCTCTTTACAATGTTTATGCTTTCTGCTTTACTAGAGACATTCTCAGATAAAACAATAAAGGGCATTGTTCTAATGGGGGGGGTATAGCAGTAATCGAATCGCATTTTGTGGATAAGATTCATTTGCTGCAGTTTCCTGGCACTCCATGGAACTTGGATGTGTCCTTAATGGCTCTTGTCTATGTTGGAATCGGTTTCTTTTATAAGCAACAAATAAAAAAATGGATTGAAGAAGATAAGAAAAAATATAATATAATAGCCGGGCTCATTACTGCCGGATTGATCGCATTTTGTTGGTTCATTTACAGAGATGGAAATCGTCTTTATTTTTTTGATATGAAGCCAGTGTACTACAAAGAACTTATATCGGCATTATTGATTCCGTGTGCATTTGGAATGGTACTCGTAAGACTGGTTCATTGGATAGGAAAGATAAAATGGCTAGATGGCATGAATCAAATCCTTGCATTCTGTGGGCAAGCAACAATTCCAATCATGTTTATGCACATCCCGCTGAATCACTGGCAAACTGAATTGGCTTATGGTCGTAGTGTTTACGTATTGATTGGGGTAGGTATACCAGTAGTATTTACTGTTTTGTTTAACAAAAATAAAGTAATGAGGAAACTTTTTGGATTACCTGATTTGGAGAAATTTGGATAGGCGTTGCCAAATAAATTATTGCCTATAAATTAATTTTCAGTTGAAGATTGAAATACAGCTGAATGACCTAGTAAAAGATATATCAGGAGATAATGCCATAGTTAATAGTGTTAAATAATATAAAGAGTAGTTATAACATTTCATGCACCTAATTGTGAAATATGAAGGAATAAAATAATGAAGGTAGCTTTTTTTATTGATGATATCACAAAAGATGGAGGGACTGAGAGATGCACAACAGTTTTATCTAATTTACTTAATTGCAGCGGACTTGATGTTTCTATTCTGTCAATCAATGCAAGTAAAAAAAGAAGTAAATATGAGATATCACCTAATGTAATTGTCAAAATGTTTAATTCCCAAAAAATTGAAAATGCTGTAAGTAGACGTATGAGAACATTCAAATACTTAGGCTATGAAATTTTGAGGGGGTACGACGTTATTATTGTAGTAGATACCTATAAGTCTTTATGCTTTATTCCTTTTATACCTTTACTAAAGAAGAAAAAAACAAAGTTAATATCGCGGGAACATTTCAACTATAATTTTGGCGAGAAGCATTCTCCAAGATGGTGGGGAAGAAGAGTGGCGGCAAGAATAAGCGACGCAGTTGTTGTTCTTTCAAAAGCAGATTACGAGGTGTGGAAAGCAGATTTTAAACTACAAGATCGTCTAAAACAGATTTATAATTTCCCATGTTTTGTTTTAGAAAGACCTATATTTGATGCCGACTGTAAGACAGTTTTAGCGGTAGGTAGACTTGAAGAACAAAAGGGATTCGATTATTTGATTGATATATGGAAACTGATTGAAATTGATGAAGAACTGAACGATTGGAAATTGCAAATTGTAGGTAGCGGCTCTCTTGAACAGAAATTGCATGAGAAAGAAAAGACTTTAGGTCTGAATCGAGTGCAATGGTTGCAATTTACAGAGCACATTGAGGAAATTTATAAAATGCATCTATCTATGTCATGACAAGTCGGTTTGAGGGGTTCGCACTTGTTTTGCTTGAAGCTAAAGCATTTGGACTTCCAATAGTTAGTTTTGACATAAAAAATGGACCAAATGAGATTGTTCAGAATGGTGTGGATGGCTATATAGTATCACCTTTTGATGTAAATATGTTGACCGATAAATTAAAGATGCTTATGAAAAATGATATAATGAGGGAGCAGTTTACAAAGCATTCTCAGTCTAACATGGATCAGTTTTCAAAGAAAAAAATTGTAGGAAATTGGATTCAATTGTTGGAAGAAATTATAGAGTAAAAAACACAAAAAGTAAACACAACATTAGTTATCATGGCATCCGAAATCAGAATCGATTTGGAACAGGAATAAAACAGTTGTAACCAATTGATGATGTAAATTATATCATCAGTGATTACTCAATCTACAATACGGTTGATGCAGGCTTCAATCATGTGGTATTTATTAGCCGTAAGGATATTGAGAAAACTCAAAAAGGTCATTGGTGAACTTATTGCCTATGTTTGCAGGTTTCATAATGTAAATGTGGATTATGTTTTTAAGGGCATCAACGATATTCCGGGAGAACTTCCAGTACGACGGACAAAGTAGGGGAATTGTTTATGCTGCCTTAACGCAAAGAAAGTTTTCAATATAGTGTTTATTGCCATTAATGCAGACGATTACTATGGTAAGACAGGCTTTAAAGTTGTCTATGAGTGTCGGGTGAATGTTGGAAAATCATGCATAACAGTTTTTGTACTAAGGTATATACTTTTAGATAACGGCGGTGTGACTCGTGGTATCTGTAATATATATGAGAATGGAAACCGGACTACTTAGATTGCATCCATCACAGCAAACATTGATGCTTTGAAGGCTGAACTGAAGAATGGTGAAAAAGAAGTCGCAACGAAGGAAGAATAGAAGGCAATGGCAGACGCTAAGAAGACTTAAGCGGAGCTATGCTAAAGTAGCTTTTAGCGAGTCACATGACCATGAATGAAATTCTTAAATAATTGAAATAAAAATTATCATAAATGGTGTGTGTGTACCAATGACTTTTCCGGGAGTTGGAACGCATACGTTTTTTCATTGTTAAGAATATTTATGAATGGTTAGTTGGTTTGATTTTCATGAAACTATAGCAATTGTTTATATATAAAATGAATTTATTTAAAAAAATGTTATTTTTATGGTATATTTAATGTTGGTTTTGAAATATGATTTTAAAAATCATGCTTCATATTGAAAAGTAGGAGGATAAGGGTTTATGGCTTATAAGAAAATTTCTCGTAATGATGCTTATATGAATGTAGCTAATGTAGAAGATGATGAAGATGTTATTGATCTTCTTGAAGTAGCCCGTGCTATTTTAAAACATATTAAATTAATTATTTTACTTTCTGTTGTATTTGGTGCAGGCGGATTTTTTGGAACTAAGTTATTGATTGCTCCAACATATACGGCTTCAACTTCAATTTATTTAACGCCACAGATTAGTGAGAGTGGTTCTTTGGATTATAATTCGCAGATGGCGAATAGTAAATTGGTTACGAATGCGGTGAATTTATTAACGCAGAATAACATTATGTCTGAAGTGGCTAAGGATGTTGGATTGGAGAGTGCTGATAGTGTTAAAAAGCTTGTTAGTGTAACGAATGAATCTAATACTGAGATTATTACGATTTCAGCTACAACTACAGATCCTAAATTATCTAAGGATATTGCGAATGATACAGTAAGTACTTTTATTCGTACTATGCAGAAGAATTTGAATGTTCGTAATATTGAGGTTGTTGATAAGGCTAAATTGTCTTATATTCCTAGTGGACCTAATGTTAAGAAGAATACACTACTAGCTACTATGGTAGGTTTTGTGTTAGGTTGTGGTTATGCAACATTGAGATTCTTATTTGATAATCGTTTGCGTACAAAGGAAGAGGCAGAAAAGTATTTGGGTATTCCAGTATTCTGCGAGATTCCTGAACTATAATGGCTAAGTATATTGATTTGCATTCTCATATTGCTTGGGGCATTGATGATGGTATGCCTAGTATTGAGGATGCAGTAAAAGCTTTAGAGTTAGCTAAGGATGATGGTATTGTAGGTATTTGTAGTACACCGCATTTCATTCCTGGTCAATTAGATGTTCATATCTATAATGAAATGGTGACTCGTCAATTGGAACTAAGAAAGATGAGTCCTATCCCTATCTATTTTGGTGGGGAAGTGATGATGAACAGTGAATTCATTGAAGAATTGGAATTAGATTTGTATCCTACTTTAAATAGTAGTAAATACATGTTAGTTGAATACAATGTTCTTCGTGATATTCATTCGATTGATTATAGAGATGAATGTTTATATGAATTGAAGATGAAAGGCTTTGTTCCAGTACTGGCTCATATTGAAAGATATTTTCATGATGGATTAGATTATTCAATCATTGATCATTGGGTAGATATGGGTTGTATTCTACAAATAAATCGTACTTCCATTCTTGGTGTAAATGGTAAGAAAATACAATCAAATGCATTAGAGTTATTAGACAATGGATATTGTGATGTCATTTGTACAGATACGCATAGAGCGAGTGGAAATAGAATCGAACAATTGAGTGATGTATATTCAGTTGTTTCTAAGCGTATTGGTTCTGAGAATGCGGATATCTTATTTTATGAGAATCCTAAGTTATTATTGAGTAATAAAGAGACATTAAATATTGATGTTGAAAAGAAAAAGAAACTATTTGGTTTCTTTGGGAGATAGAAATGGCAAGAAAGAAAAGAAATCAATTTGATGTGGATGAAATCTATCGTGGATTACGTACAAATATTGAATTTAGTCAGATGGATGATGCGATTCAAGTAATCAATGTAGTTAGTACAATTCCTAATGAAGGAAAGAGTACAATAGCTTGTAATTTAGCTCGTATTATGGCAGCTAAATATAAAAATGTGTTATTAATTGACTGTGATTTAAGAAATGCCTCAGTTCATAAAACACTACAAATCTCTAATCGTTCTGGATTAACAAATATTATTTCAGAATTTAGAGAAGGCGTAAGTATTCATTCATTTGAAGGAGTACAAGATGTACAATATGATGGAGGTTATCCTTTATCTGTCATTACTGCAGGTCATAGAGTACCAAATCCAAGTGAAGTATTAGGATCAAAAAGATTAGCTAAATTTTTAAACCAAGCACGTCAAGAATTTGGATACATTATTATTGACTGTCCACCAGTTGCGGTAGCATCTGATGCCATTCCATTATGTAACGTAAGTGATGGAGTTCTATATGTGGTTGACTCTAAAACATCAGATAAACGTAAAGTAAAAGTAGCCATTAATGATGTTGAAAGAAATGGTGGTCACGTCATGGGTGTTGTATTAAATAAAGTGGAATCAGCAAGTGATAGTAATTATGGTTATGGCTACGGATATGGTTATGGAGGAGAAGACAATGGTAAAAAGAAGAAAAAGAAATAGTTTTATTATTTTGGCTTCAACTCTATTACTAACAGGATGTGGAAATAGTGAATTAGAAATCACTAAAAACGACATTTTAGAAGTGGCAAGAGATGATGCGAATGCCACAAAAAAAGAATGTTCAAATGTTTCTGTTCAAGAAGAGAAGAAATACTATACAGTTAGCTTTGATACAACTACTGGATCTTATGAATATAAGATTGGTAAAGATGGTATTATACAAGAAAGAAATTATAAAAGAAGCAATAGTGAAGAAGTTTCTACGGCTGAACCTGTAGAGGAAAAGAAAGAAGAAACTAAAGTTAAAACTGAAACAAAGAACGAAGAAAAAAAAGAATCAACTTCTTTTGATGAAAATCAACAACAAGCAATCAATGCAGCTTTAACGAATGCAGGACTTGGACAAGAAGATGTAACAGACATTGGTTGTACTTTAGATGAAGCTACACAACAATATGCAGTTACATTTACATTCCAAGATATTCATAATACGGCAATGGTTGATGCAGCTACATTTACTGTATTGTCATCAGTACAGGCATAATATACAGATTAAACAAAAAGAATAAGTTGTTCTTTTTGTTTTTTTTTAGTAGAATAAATTGAGTTATAGTGAAAGGGTTATATTATGTCTAGAATTGGAACTTTAAAAATTACGATTGAATTTGTATTTTTTATGTTTATTATACAATTTTCTGGATACGATTTGGAAACGTGTTGGAAATTATGTATATTATATTTTTTAATGCAATTATTGATTGGAAGATATCAAGGAAGAGTTTTATTAATGTATGATGAAATTCGTTTGATTATATTAAGTCATATTGGTTTTTTCATTGGAAGTTTTCTTGTTTTTCCAATTAGTACTTGGACTATAAAGAAATTCTTTGGATTTGTTTTATTAACTTGTGTTTTATTTGTATTTGCAGGATGTAACTCTAGATATTCTCATAAAATATTTAGAAAATGGTTTAAACATAATACTTTAATTGTTGGTATCGGTCATACAGCTGAGCAATTAGAATATGTATGTAGAGGTAATGGATATTCGTTGTTAGATGTGATTGGCTTTGTGAATTGTAATAAATCAAATCGAGTTAAGTATGTTCAACAGCAACAAATAGTAGATATAAATAAGACATACGATTTAGATTCAATTTGTTCCGTAATCAAGGAAAATGATATTGATACTGTATTAATTGCGATTCCTGAGATAGATAGTGAAGATTTAAATGCAATCTTTGAAGTATTTAAAAATAAAGTGGCAGTAATTAAATATTTACCACAAGTGAATGGCTTAGTAACTTTTGATACTAATGTAGAGGATTTTGATGGAATCTTAATGATTTCAAATTCTCGTGGATTAGAACATTTCTTGTCTTATGCGTTGAAACGTATCTTAGACATTTGTGCAGGACTATGTGGTTTATTATTATTAATACCATTAACAATTTTTGTCTTCATTAAAAATCGTAAAGAAGGAGATAAAGGTCCTATTTTCTTTACGCAGAATCGTATTGGTAAGAATGGTAAAGAATTCAAAATGTTCAAATACCGTACTATGGTAATTGGTGCTGATAAGATTCTAGAAGAGTTAATGGAAAAAGATCCAGCCATTCGAGAAGAATATACAAAGAATAAAAAATTAGTGAATGATCCACGTATCACAAGCGCTGGTAAGTTCTTACGTGAAAAGAGTTTAGATGAGTTTCCACAATTTATTAATGTATTGTTAGGTCAAATGTCTTTAATTGGACCTCGCCCATATTTACCAAGAGAAAAAGAGGATATGGGGGACTATTATTATGATGTCATCGCATGTAAACCTGGTATTACTGGAATGTGGCAAAGTCATGGAAGAAGTGATGTAGATTTTGATCACCGTTTATTATTAGATGAATATTATTATCGTAACTGGTCATTCTGGTTGGATATTACTTTATTATTTAAAACAGCGAAACAAGTTCTTTATGGCGAGGGTGCCATGTAATTCAAAACTTGAGAGCTTTTTATATTTGTAGTATTATATTTAACGTATAGGAGATTTTTATTATGAAAAAAAATAAAAAACAAAGTAATATAGGAAGAGTATTTGGGGTTATTTTTTCAATTGTAATGATTGCTGCAACAATGTATTTGTTGTTTAACATTATTAAATTGAATGTATTGCCTACAAAACTATTGTTTTTAATGACAATTGTATTTGTATTATTAGATTTAATTTTTATCTTATTGTTGTGCTTTGCAACAAAGGGTGTTGTATCTAAAATCATTTGTATTATTTTTACCGTTGCAATATCATTAGGATCTTGTTTAGGTGGATACTATATATCAAAAACAGGGGGATTACTTTCTAATATTACTAATGTTGCTAAACATTCTAAAAATACAGTGAGTATAGTAGTTAAAGAATCAAGTGATATGAAAAAGAAAACAGATCTTGCTGGTCGTAGCGTAGGTACTTTGGCAAATATTAATACAACAAGTTCTAAAAAGATTTTAAAGGAATTAACTAATTCTGGAATTTCAATGGAACAAAAAGAATTTGGTAGTATGACTGAAATGTTAGAATCATTCTATAATGGAGAAGTGGATTCAATTGTCATTAGTGAATCTAGTCGTAGTCAGATTACAGATATGGAAGCTTACGCAAACTTTGATAGTAATACTCGAGTTGTTTATCAAACTTCATATAAAGTAGAAAATACAGATAAGGCCAATGCGGTAAGTAATATTACGACAACACCATTTAATGTGTTGATTTCTGGATCAGATACTCGTGGTGGATTTAACGAAAATGGTCGTAGTGATGTAATTATGGTAGCTACAGTAAACCCTAAAACTGGAACAATTTTATTAACTTCTGTTCCTCGTGATTTCTATGTAACAACGGCTTGTGATGCAGGTGATGGATGTCAAGAAGGTGCCTTAGATAAAATTACACATACAGGTATTCATGGTACAAATACAACAAAGCGTACAGTGGAACAATTATTAGGTATAGAAATTAACTATACGTTTAAAGTTGGATTTGATACTGTAACAGATATTGTAGATGCCGTTGGTGGTATTGATGTAAATGTAGAACCTGGATATGAATGCAATAACTTCTTACATGCTCCAGGACTAAGCGTACATGCAGGTGTGAACCACTTAAATGGTGAACAAGCGTTAGGATATGCTCGTGAGCGTTATGCATATAGTGAAGGGGATCGTCAACGTACTAAGAATCAACAACAAGTTCTAATGGGCATTGTTGATAAGGTTACAAGTCCAGCGATTGTTACTAACTACGCTCAAATCATGGATAGTATGTCAAATACATTCTCAACAACTATGTCAAATGATGAAATTTCATCATTGATTAAATATCAATTAAATAAGAATCCTAAATGGAAAATGGAACAATATATGGTAAATGGTACAGGAGATACATTAATGTGTGCCGAGCTTGGTAATGCGGCTTATGTAATGGTACCAGATCAAAGTACAGTAACAACGGCTAAGAATAAAATTAATGCTGTTCTTGCTGGTAAATCAGCGGATGATGTAGAGTAAGGATATATTCCTTGCTCTTTTTTTGTTTTGTAGGTGTATAATTTCATTGTGAGGTGTTGTTTATTATGGAAACTACAGATTATATACAAAATAGAATTCATACGAATGTTCGTAAGTTTGAAGAACTAAGCAAGAAGTATCATAGATGTCATATAGGATTGCTTATTTCTACTTTTAGTTGTTTTACTTGTGTTCTTATCCTGAATGTTATTTATTTAATTGTTCCTCTTGTTTGGTTAATACTTGTTTCTTGTGTATTGGTATTAGCTGGATTGTTTCTATTATTCTTTGATGTATTAAATGATTATTCATCTAAGTCATTGGAATATAAATATAAAGCTAATTTATTGAACTATGAAAAGAACTTATATGAAGCAAAACAGGGTGGATTTAAAGGCTTTGCATTTCGTTGTGAAAGGTTCATGTAATCTCGCACTCTTTGTGTGAATTTGCCAACTCATGGTCATTTATTATATAATATGTAATTGTGAGCTACAAAAGAGTTTATAGGAGATTTTGTTATGTCTAAAAAGGATGTAAAACTTTCGCAAAATGTGAAAAAGAAAAAAAAGAAAAATAAGCGTCCTATCAGCAAGTTTTTAACTGTATTTATGTTTATTGCGTTGGGTGCATTTATTTTTCAAATGATCCGTTTGGATTTGTTACCTTTTAAATTAATAATATTAGTTTCATTAGTGTTTATACTATTAGCTCTAATTCTGACTATTTTAATGAGGTTTAAGGCAAAGAAGTTCTTTAGTCGTTTTATATTGGGGATTATTTCTTTATGTATGTGCATTGGACTTGCGTATGGAAATTATTTCTTATTTAAGACAAAGGATACGTTTGATGTCGTAACAAGTCTTGCGGATAGTAAGGCAACAACTACTTCGATTGTTGTTAAGAAAGCTTCTTCAATCAAGAACGAGAATAATTTGAAGAAAAAGACAATTGGTACAATGTTGAGTGTGGATAAGAAAGCGACTCAGCGTATGTTGGATTCTTTAGATAAGAAGAAGATATCTTATAAGACAAAGGATTATGATTCATTAGATGATTTAATGACGGCTTTCTATGATGATAAAGTCGATGCGATTTGTTTAAATGAAAAGTATCGTGATATTCTACATGAGAGTGAGGCGTATTTTAGTTTTCAAACGGATTCGAAAACAATTTACCAAAATGTAGAATATACAAAAGTAGACAAGACAGATAACCCGAGTGATCCTGTTAAAAATATTACTAAAGATGCGTTTACTATTTTAGTGAGTGGCAATGATTCTTATGGATCTTTACAGGATAGTAATACGCGTAGTGATGCGAATATGTTGTTGACGGTGAATCCTAAAACAGGTCGTATTTTAATGACGAGTATTCCTCGAGACTATTATGTAGACTTGGTATGTGATGAAACAGGGGATAATGCTTGTCCTGAAGATAGTAAAGATAAATTAACGCATTCTGGTTTAATGGGTGTGAAGTGTACGGAAAGAACGATTGAAAAAGCATTGGGTATAAAAATCAATTATAATATTCGTATTAACTTTTCGAGTGTAGTAAACTTAGTGGATGCACTAGATGGAATTGATTTGGATATTCAAAAGGGTGAAGAAGTTGATATTCTATACGCGAATGGACAGCCTGGTTTAAGTGTCGGTCAACATCATGTGGATGGTGAAACAGCTTTAGCCTTTGCACGTGAAAGACATGCCTATTTGGATGGTGACAATCAGCGTGTGCGTAACCAACAAAAAGTATTTAAAGCTATTTTCAAACGTATAGTTTCTCCTAAGATGATCACAAACTATGGTAAGTTTATGGATGCATTGGCTGTAGCTTTTGATACAAATTTATCGAATGATGAAATCAGTGATTTTATCAAGTATGAATTGAATAATATGCCAGATTGGAAATTTGAATCATATTCACTTGTAGGTGATTCAGATTCTAGGTTCTGTTATGCTTCTTCAGGTTATGCTTCAGTCATTGTTCAAAATGAAGAAATGAATGAAATCGCAAGAAGGAAGATTCAAGCTATCTTGGATGGTAAAAAGGCATCTTCTGTAAAAGATACTTCTGGTTTTTCTCAAAAACCGAGTGAAGATAATTCAGTAGGTAATGCTCAAGAGTTTGCTGAGATGAACAACAATAGTGAAGAAACAGATGAAGATTATTATACGTATGAAGAACCTTCTTATGAGGAAAATGATGAATATTACTATCAGCCAGAAGAACCTGCAGAATATGATTATTCTGAGGATTATGCAGGATAGAATACCACTAGCCATTTCGTAAAGAGATGGCTTTTTTACTTTTTATATGTTTTAAGTTATAATAAAGAATTGTAAAAGAGGTTTTTAACTTATGAATAGTTTATATAAATCAAATATTTATCAAAAATATAGAGGAATTCTAATATCACTCATTGATGTATGTATCGTCATGTTCTCTTATTTAGTGGCATACATGATTCAAAATAATTTCTTTATTAATGAGAAAACAATCGCTCTGACAAAGATGTTAAGTCTTGGATTAATATTCATGTTGCTTCTACACTTTATTGTTCTACGATTGTTTAAAACACAAATGTCATTATGGACATATACAGGGCCAAATGAAATTATACGTACATTTTTAAGTTGTTTAGTATGTTTTCTTGTAATGTCCTACTTTGTATTAAAAGTTAATCTATTTAGTATTGAATTAATCGCGTTAGCTGAGTTGCTATGTTTTATATTCCTTTTAGGAGCAAGAATGCTCTATAGAATGGCAAGACGCTATATAGTCGATGTGGATAGAGTAGACAATTGTTTGATTGTAGGAGCTGGTAATGGTGGATATTTATTGATGAATGAAATTTATCATAATATGGCCTATCCATACAATGTGATTGGCTTCTTGGATGACTATAAGAAAAAGGGGACTATGCTAAGTGGTAAGCCAGTACTTGGAACAATTTCTGAAGTAGAGCGTATTTGTCAAGAGAACAATGTTCGTTGTATCTTTATTACCATTTCTTCTGTAAGCGACGAAAGAAAACAAGAAATCTTAGACTTATGTACATCCACTTCTATACCAACGAAAATCATGCGTATCTTTGTTGGAAATGATGAGAGCAATCATATTTCATTTGAAGATATTGATATCAAGGATTTACTAAATCGTCCAAGTATTGATTTAAAAGTCGATCAGATTGGTTCTTATCTTACGAATAAAGTGGTTTGTGTTACCGGAGCCGGTGGTTCTATTGGTTCTGAATTGTGTCGTCAAATTATTCATTTTAATCCTTCTAAATTGATTATGGTGGATATTAATGAGAATGCACTATATATGCTTAAACAAGAATTCTTAGTCATGAAACGAAAGAAACAGATGAATGATTCGATTCAACTAGAATCTTTGATTGTATCCATTCGTGAAAGAGAAGAAATCTATAAGCTAATGAGAAACTATAAGCCGGATGTAGTTTATCATGCGGCAGCACATAAACACGTACCTTTAATGGAAGATCGTCCTACAGAAGCTATTAGAAATAATATCTTTGGAACGAAGAATGTGATTGATGCTTGTTGTGACTGTGGTATATCTCGTTTTATCATGATTTCAACAGACAAGGCTGTAAATCCAACAAACGTAATGGGCGCTACTAAACGTATGACAGAAATGTATATGCAATCAAGAAATACTAAGGGTGGTATTCATATGGCGGCTGTACGCTTTGGTAATGTATTAGGATCCAATGGTTCTGTTATTCCAATCTTTAAAGAACAAATTAAAAATGGCGGTCCAGTCACTGTAACACATAAAGACATTAAGCGTTACTTTATGACTATTCCAGAAGCAGCTCAATTAGTGCTACAAGCAGGATTCTATGCCAACGAAAGAGAAATCTTTGTGTTAGACATGGGAAAACCAGTCAGAATCTGGGATTTAGCCGATAAAATGATTCGATTGGCAGGACTCGTACCAGGAAGAGACATTGAAATTCAAGAAATTGGATTGCGTCCTGGAGAAAAGATGTTTGAAGAATTAGCTCTAGAAATGGAAAAATGTCATAAGACGGACAACAACTTAATTTTTGTACACGAAAAGATGGATATTGATTCAAAAGAAGTAGATTCTAAATTAAATAAGCTAAAAGAATTAATGGATCAAACAGATGATAAATTCCAAATCAAAGAAGTATTAATGGACATGATCAAAGAATAGTTATTCAAGCTGGGAAAATCCCGGCTTGTTTTTAAAGAATAATCCGAAATTAGATACTGGGGTCGTCTCAAAGATAGCCTCTAAATATTCATTGTGCAAAACTCTAAAGATTTGATATTACTTATTTAGTAGCTAACTATATAAAATTCAAGTATTTTTTATGAAAAAGTTTGAAAATATAAAATTACTAGAATTTTTAGTTATTTTTGAATTGATCTTTGAAAATGTGAATATTGGATTAAATTTAGGCATGACGAAAAGAACTTTTAAAATGCGGTTTTTTAAAAGTTCAGATGCTTCAGATGCATTGGTCTTATCTTAATAATGCAGGA
>ENA-ORML01001072-ORML01001072.1-human-gut-metagenome-genome-assembly--contig:-NODE-1072-length-26349-cov-10.865064_pt1 | contig 26349 bp, 20 predicted proteins | sample MGYA00242103_ERZ508995 | MGnify/ENA primary metagenome ERZ508995 (study PRJEB26280, sample SAMEA2338702) | human gut metagenome | biome: human gut; feature: human-associated habitat; material: faeces... | reverse complement strand
CTGGTGCTACCGGCGCAACTGGCCCGACCGGTGCGACTGGCGCGACTGGCCCGACGGGAACCGTTACCCCGGCGGAGGCGGTCGCTGATCTGGCCGCGGACGCGAGCCTGCCGACGGTCATTACGAGCTTCAACGAGCTGCTTGGCTCCCTGCGGGAAGCGGGGCTTCTGGGATCCTGACAAAATGCGGCCCGGCGTTCCGTATGGACGCCGGGCCGGAAACGGAGGCGGCATGTATCGAATTTATGTATACGCGATCTGTAAAAATGAGGAGAAATTTGCGGAGCGCTGGGTAAGATCCATGCAGGAGGCGGACGGTATCTGCGTTCTGGACACCGGCTCGACAGACGGAACGGCGGAGCGCCTGCGGGAGCTTGGCGCCCATGTGACGCAGGAGGCGGTCACGCCGTGGCGCTTCGACACGGCGCGAAACCGTTCGCTGGAGCTGGTACCGGAGGATGCGGATCTGTGCGTCTGCACCGATCTGGACGAGGTGTTCCGTCCCGGCTGGCGCACGGCCATGGAGCAGGCGCTGGCGGGCGGCGCGGAAAAGCTCCGCTATCGCTACACATGGAGCTTCCGTCCCGACGGGCGGGAGGGCGTCGTGTTCTGGATCGAGAAGGCACACGCGCGCTTCGGCTTCCGGTGGGCGCATCCGGTGCATGAGGTGCTGGAATGCACGAAGGGCGCATGCCGCACGGCGGACGCGGAAGGCGTTCAGCTCGACCATCATCCTGACCCGGAAAAGTCCCGCGGGCAGTATCTGCCGCTGCTGGAGCTTGCCGTGCAGGAGGCGCCGGAGGACGACCGCAACGTTTTCTATCTCGGCAGAGAATACAGCTTTTACGGCCGGTGGAGCGACTGCGAACGGACGCTCCGGCAGTATCTTCGGATGCCGTCCGCCGTGTGGGACGAGGAGCGCTGCGCGGCCATGCGCATCCTTGCACAGGCATGTCTTGCGCAGGAAAGGACGGCAGAGGCGGAGCGCTGGCTCCTGCGGGCATGCGCGGAAGCGCCGCAGCTCCGGGAGCCGTGGCTCAGCGCGGCCGGGCTGGCGCTTGAGCAGGAGAAGTGGGGCGGCGCGCTGTATTTTGCGGAGCGCGCGCTCGAGATCCCTGCGCGGAGCCGGAGCTATCTCAACGAGCCGGAAAGTTGGGGCGCAAGGCCCTATGATCTGGCGGCGCTGGCGGCCTACTATATGGGCCTGTATGCGACCGCGCTTTCCTACGGACGCGAGGCGCTGGCGCAGGAGCCGGAAAACGGGCGGCTGCGAAAAAATCTGGAATTCTACGAGGCGGCGGCCGCGAAGATGTGAGACGGAGGGGAAGCACTGCTTTTTGCACATTTTCATGAAAATGACCGGAAATCTTAATATTTCTTTCCTTGATTTTCACTTTTGCGCACACTATAGTAAAGGCATAAAAAAACAGGAAAATATAAGGAAACGCTTTACATGGAAAACGAAGAGAAAAGGATCGACGCGGCGGAGCCTGCCGGACTCAGCAGCGGCGAGGTCTCCCGGCGTATCGAGCAGGGACTCGTCAACGAAACGAAGGACTCGGCGGAGAAAACGACCGGCCAGATTATCAAGAGCAATCTCCTGACCTATTTCAACCTCATCTTTTTGCTGATCGCGGTCGTGCTTTGTCTGGTCAGCTCGTTCAAGAATCTGACGTTCCTGCCGCTGGTGATCGCAAACAGTCTGATCGGCATCGTGCAGGAGCTGCGCGCAAAGCAGATCCTCAACAAAATGAGCCTTCTGAACGCGCCGCATGCCGTTGTGCTGCGAAACGGCGTCCGGCAGAAGGTCAACGCCGAGGAGCTGGTGCAGGACGACGTGATCCTGCTTTCCGCGGGCGACCAGATCTGTGCGGACGCGGAGGTTCTTCAGGGAAGCGTACAGGTCAACGAAGCGCTTTTGACCGGCGAGGCGGATGAGATCGAAAAGACAGAGGGCGCAAGTCTGCTGTCCGGCAGCTTCGTCGTTTCCGGGCAGTGCTATGCGCGGCTCACGAAGGTCGGCGAGGAATCGTTCATTGCGAAGCTGACGAAGCAGGCCAAGGCGGTGGGCTCCGGCGAGCAGTCGGAGATGGTGCATTCCATCAACCGGATCGTCAAATGGGCCGGTATTGCGGTCATTCCGATCGGTGCGGTGCTGTTCTGTCAGAGCTATTTCCTAAATCAGGAGACCGTTCGCCGGAGCGTCGTATCGGCGGTCGCGGCGGTGCTCGGCATGATCCCTGAGGGACTTTATATGCTCACGACCATCGCGCTGGTGCTCAGCACCATCCGGCTGGCGCGGAAAAAGGTGCTGCTGCACGATATGCACAGCATCGAGGCGCTGGCGCGGGTCGATGTGCTGTGCGTCGATAAGACCGGCACGATCACGGAGCCGGAGATGCGCGTCTCCCGCGTGCAGCCGCTGGACGAGGGCAGCGCCGAGACGTTCCATACGCGGCTCTGTGACTACGCCGCCGCTTCGATCGACAACAACGCCACCATGCTGGCGCTCAAGCAGTATGCGCAGCAGGAGCTGCAAAGAAGACCGCATACGGCGGAGCGCGCCGTGGCAATGCAGCCGTTTTCCTCGAAGGAGAAATACGGAAGCGTGACGTTTGCGGACGGGCGGTATCTGCTCGGTGCGCCGGAGTTCGTCTTGCGGGAGGCCTATCCGGCGGTCGCGGAGACGCTCACCCCGTATTCGGAGGCCGGAGGGCGCGTTCTGCTGCTGGCACGGGAGACGGAGAACGGAGCGCCGGAGGCGCTTGGCTTCGTGGTGCTCGAAAATCCCATCCGCGAGAACGCAAAGCAGACGTTTGCCTACTTTAAGGAGCAGGGCGTCACGGTCAAGGTGATCTCCGGCGACAATCCCGTCGCCGTGTCGAGGATCGCTGCCGACGCCGGGATCGAAAACGCGGAACGGTGGCTGGATGCGTCGGCCGTCCACTCGGACGAACAGCTGGTACAGGCGGCGGAGAGCTATACGGTCTTTGGCCGAGTGACGCCGCAGCAGAAGCAGCTGCTGGTGCGCGCGCTTCAGGATGCCGGACATACGGTCGCCATGACCGGTGACGGCGTGAACGACATTCTGGCGATGAAAGACGCGGATTGCAGCGTGGCGATGGCGTCCGGCAGCGAGGCCGCCGCGCAGAGCGCGCAGGTCGTGCTGCTGGAATCGGATTTTGCGCGGATGCCCGAGGTCGTGCTCGAGGGGCGGCGCGTGGTCAATAACATCCAGCGCTCGGCAAGCCTGTTCCTCGTAAAGAATATCTTCTCGCTGATGATGGCCCTGTTCTCGGTCATCTTCATGCTCACCTATCCGCTGGAGCCGTCGCAGATCTCACTGATCAGCGCGTTCACCATCGGCATTCCGGGCTTCCTTTTGGCGCTCGAGCCGAACAAGGAGCGGATACAGGGAAATTTCCTGCGGAATGTGCTGCTGAAGGCCCTTCCGGCGGGACTGACGGATGTGCTTGCGGTCGGTGCGCTGGTCGTCTGCGGAGAGGTGTTCTCGCTCCCGCAGGAGGACATTGCGACGGCGGCGACCATGCTGTTGGCGGTCGTCGGCTTCATGATCCTCGTTCAGATCAGCCGCCCGCTGAGCGCGATGAAGTACGCCATTCTGATCGGCGATGCGCTGGGACTGATCCTGTGCGGCATTTTCCTGAATCAGCTGTTTGCGCTGAACACCATGTCGGAGATCTGTGTGCTGCTGCTGATCGTGTTTGCGTTCGCGTCGGAGTCACTGTTCCGCAATTTGAGCCTGCTGGTGCGTTCGATCCAGAGCTGGCTGGAGAAGAAGCGGGAAAAGCGCCGCTCCTGATACAAAGAATGATCGCGCCCGGCCGGATATCCGGCCGGGCGCGATGCAGCCTTTGGGAGCGATCGCAGAGTACCGCTGTGTGCAGGACAGAGGCTTTCTCAGACAAAAAACCGGCAAGGCGCGTTTCCACCGGAGCACACACCAAAATCCGCTTGCAGGAAGCGGCGGGGCTTGGTATACTGAAAACAGAAAAAATTTCAAAGATGTGTGACCAAACGCCGCAAAAGGGTAGTAGAAAAGAAGAGAAAGAAAAGGAAACGGAGGTGGTCGGATGGAGGACGGCGAGATCGTGGCGCTGTACTGGCAGCGGAGTGAGCAGGCGATTGCCGAAACGCAGCGCAAGTATGGCGGATACTGTTATTCGATCGCGAAAAACATTTTATGGAGCGCGGAGGACTCGGAGGAAACGGTCAGCGATACCTACATCGGCGCATGGAACGCCATGCCGCCGTCGCGGCCCGAGCAGCTGCGGACCTTCCTCGGAAAGATCACGCGGCGGCTGGCGCTGAAAAAGCTGCGCACGCAGACAGCGGAGAAGCGCGGCGGGGGAGAAACGCAGCTGGTGCTTGACGAGCTGGAGGGCTGCGTTCCGGCCGGTGCGGATGTGGAGATGCAGGTGGAGCTGCGGGAGCTTGTCCGGCGGATCGACGCCTTTTTGCAGACGCTTTCGCGCGAGGAACGGCGGGTATTTCTCTGCCGCTATTGGTATTTTGATTCGATCACGGAGATCGCGGAGCGCTTTGGCTTTGGCCAGAGCAAGGTGAAAATGATGCTGCTGCGCACGAGAGGGAAGCTTCTGGCGCAGCTGGAAAGGGAGGAAATGATCGTATGAAGTCGGATAAATTGCAGGACGCCATCGGCGAGGTGAAGGACGAGTATATCGCCGACGCGCACCCGGAGGCCGCCGCGCCGCAGAAGAAAAACCGCCGCATCCTATGGGTCGCGGCTGCCGCCGCGCTGGCGCTTGTGTGCGGACTGGGCATCTACGCATTGGTTGGCGGAAGGAACGCCGGAGAGAGCGTGAAGCCGGGCTTTGCGACGCTTGAGGAGCCGAATGTCAAGCCGTCGAAGCCGGAAAAGCAGCCGGATACGCCGGAAAATGTACAGGGAGCGGACGATCCGGAGCAGGAGGAGATCGTCCTTCCGGAGCCGCAGGAAATTGAGCTGCGCGAAGGCCCGACCGCAAGCGGCGAGGCCCCCGCGCGTCAGGTGCTTCTAAGCTTTACATCGCCCGCGCAGCCGGTCACGGCCTCGCTGCCGCAGTATTCCGTGTCGGCGGACTTGAGCAGCCTTATGAATCTCGATCAGTTCGGCGGGCTTTCCGACGAAGCCAAGCAGAAGCTGGCACAGAACCTCTTTGTCGTCACAGGCAGGTACGGCAATGAATTTTTCGAGCTGTATGAGGATAACCGTTACTTCCAGATCCCGAATTTCGTGACGGTCGATTCCCTGATGCACACCTATCACCTGTATTTCAGCCTGCTCCTCAACCGGACGGAGAAAAATGAGCTGGCTCCGAAGCTGGCGGAGCTGAGCCGCGCGATGCTTGCGGCCAGCGAGAAGCAGTACGAGCAGCTGAAGGGCACGCAGTGGAAGGACGCCGCGCTGCGCAACGTGGCCTTTTTCTCCGTTGCGGCAAGCTTGCAGGAGCCGTCGATCCAGCTCCCGGACTATGCGGCGGATATGGCCGCGCAGGAGTGCAGCGCCATCTATGCTGCCTCCGGCATTGACATTTCGGAGCTGACGGGCGATTATCTGGACTACAGCCAGTTCAAGCCGCGCGGCTACTATGAGGGCGACGAGACGCTCGAGCGCTACTTCCGCGCCATGATGTGGTACGGCCAGATCAACTTCACGCAGAAGAACGACAGCCTCAACCGCAGCGCGCTGCTGATGACACTGGCGATGCTGGACACGGACTTCGATACCTGGGAGAAGATCTACACCGTGACCTCCTTCTTTGCCGGAGCCAGTGACGACCTTGGCTATTATGAGTATGAGCCGGCCATCGAGGAGGCCTATGGCGGCATTCCCGGCGCGTACACGCTGGCGACCGACGAAAAGGCCTATGCGCGTTTTGTCGAGCTGGTCGGGCAGATGGACCCGCCCGCCATCAATTCCATCCCGGTCTGGGAGGGAACGGAGGACATTCCGGAGCTGAAAAAGGGCTTCCGCTTTATGGGCCAGCGCTTCACGATCGACGCCTCCGTCATGCAGCAGCTGGTCTACAGCGCCGTCGATGAAAACAGCAGCGGCGACAAGCGCCTCCTGCCGGATACACTCGATATGCCTGCGGCACTCGGCTCGGATACGGCTCTGGACATCCTCACCCAGCAGGGCGAGACGGATTATCAGGGCTACAGCGAGAATATGGCGCAGCTGCGCCAGTCGATCCGCAATGCGCCCGAAGGGCTCTGGTCGGCAAGCCTCTATGCCAGCTGGCTGTATACGCTCAATCCGCTTCTGGAGGAGAAGGGCGCAGGCTATCCGTCCTTTATGAGAAGCAGCGAGTGGCAGAAAAAATCGCTCGAGAGCTACGCGGGCAGCTTTACGGAGCTGAAGCACGACACCGTGCTCTATTCCAAGCAGGTCATGGCGGAGATGGGCGGCGGCCCGCAGGAAAAGATTGACGACCGGGGCTATGTGGAGCCGGAGACGGAGGTCTACCGCCGGTTCCAGGAGCTGGCGCAGCAGACGATGGACGGTCTGGAGGGCTACGGAATGCTCTCTGCGGACGAGAAGGAAAATCTTTCGCGTCTGGAGGAGCTGGCGGCGAGCCTGCTGACCATCTCGGAGAAGGAGCTTCGCGGCGAGGTTCTGACGGACGAGGAATATGAGCTGATCCGCGCCTATGGCGGTACGCTGGAGCACCTCTGGGACGAGGCGGTCAAGGATAAGGCAGACAGCGAATGGTACGGCACGCAGGAAATGCCCTCCGCGCTGGTCACGGACATTGCGACCGACCCGAACGGGCGCGTCCTTCAGATCGCAACGGGCCGTCCGTCCGTCATTTATGTGATCGTGCCGGTGGACGGAACGCTCCGTCTGGCCACCGGAACGGTGTTCGACTTCTATCAGTTTGAGCAGCCGCTCTCCGACCGTATGACGGACACCGAATGGCGGCAGAGGATCGGTGTCTGGATGTCAGAGGAAGGCACCTACAACTGGAACGCCGTTGTGGAAAAGCCGTGGTGGACAGCCAGCTACCGCGTGGAGCAGGACGGCTATAACGCGTACTGATGAAAAAGCGCAGGGGCTGGCTGCTCGCAGCGGCAGGGCTTGCGGCCGTCATGGCTGCGGCGCTGACGCTGGCCTATCAGAGCAGAATGCTTCTGCCGCTGTGGATCCGATGGGAGAGCGCGCACATCTGCGGAGAAACAGCGGCGGAGCCGGATGAGATCCTGCTGCGCGGGCGGCGGGCGACCGTCTGCAAGGGCGGCGCTGCGGTCTGGCAGTCAGAGCGCGGCATCCGCGTTCAGGATGTCCTCTGGTGCGACATCGACCACGACGGGGATAAGGAACTGATGCTCCTGTGCTGGAAGCGCGGGAGATACGGCGAAAGCCGTCCGTTCTGGGTCGAGGAGGACGAAAAAAGCTGGTCGCAGCATATTTATATCTACGACTGGACAGAGGAGGGCATTCGCCCGATCTGGATGGCGTCGGATATCGGCATGGATGCCGAGCGCTGGCGCTTTGACGAGCGGGAGCGTCTGGTCATTACGGAGCGCAATGGGCGCGAAAGCGCTTGGGACTGGCTGACATGGGGCCTCAGCGCGCTCGGCAACCCGGTGCGGGCAGGATAAGACGGCGGAGCGCTGCGAACGCAGCACCCTCAAACGGAAAACGCTTCGCTGGTTTTCCGTTTGAAAAGGTTTGCATCCTGCTGCGCGCATAATTTGTGTGCCGCAGGCACACAAATTCCACACTTGCAGGACGTAGTGTGTGTTTTCCGACGTACACGCCGCCGGAAAACACGATCTACATTTTATTCCGCCGTGCGCGGCGGAACTCTACGAGGTTTTTGACAGAATGGGCGGAGCGCTGCGTTTGCAGCGCTCCGCTTTTGGCGTTATTCAGAGGATGAGGCGGGCACTTCCGGTACGGCCTCCGCTTCTGCTTCGGAGGGCGCAATGCATTCCGCTTCCGGCGCCGACTCCGCTTCCGGCGCTGCCGCGCCGTCCGACTGATACTGCGCGACGGCAGGGCCGCAGAGCGCCAGATACTTTTCCACGACCGCGCGCGGATGCAGAATTCTCGCCCGGTCGCCGAAGCCGGAGATCCATCCGAAGTAGATCGGGGAGACGGTGATCTCGGCGGTAAAAATGAAATGCTCCGGCCCGTCCGGGATCAGCAGAACATCTCGCCCGAAGCGGTCAATGACGACGCCAGCCAGCGAATTGTGAAAGCGCATCTTGACCGGCTCCGTCTCGCCGGAAAACATACCGAAAACGCTCCGGCCATATTTGGATACGTCCAGCTTCCGCGTCTGCGCGTCGCTGTAGCGCGGCTTGCCGGTCTCCGCGATGTGCGTCATTTTATCCACGCGGTAATGTGTGATGCCGTGGCGCTCCGAATGCGCGATCAGATAGTAATTCTGATCGTCCCAGCACAGGGCGTAGGGGCTGGCGGCATAGGTGCGGTCGCGGTAATGGCGCTCACGGTCAACGCCCCAGTCAAAGTAGCGGAAGGTGATCTGGGAATTGTGCGCAATGGCGTCGTGGATGCGGTCCACGTTATAGTAGATGCTCTCGTTCATGGTCTTGACGCGGCCGGAGACTGTGACCTGCCGGCGGAGGCTGCCGGCGTCATGACGGCTGGCGAGGGCCTCCAGCTTGGAGATCAGCTCCATGGACTTGCGCTTTGTCAGAAAGCGCGAGGCCTGCACCGCGTCCACCAAAAGCTTCAGCTCCGGAAGCTCAAAGGCGCGGGAGGCGAGGAAGAAGCCGCCGCCGCGGCCGCGCCTCGTGCAGATATCCATGCCGAAGTCCTGCAGGCAGGCAATGTCGCTGTAGATGCTTTTACGCTCGGCCTGAATGCCCCTTTCCGCGAGGTATTCCAGAATGTACTGGGTGGAGAGCGGGTGATTTTCGTCGCTCTGCTGCTCGAGCAGCTCCCGCAGATAGAGAAGCTTCCGCTTCTGGTCGTCGGATCTCGCCATGTGCGTTCCCTCCTTTTTGTCCATTTTATCGGACTTTACAGAAAAATGCAAGCTGGATTGCGATGCAAACGGCTTATGCGTCTGCATAGCGGACTTTTTCCGGTCATAAGGAATTCTTAATTTGAAGATTCTCGCGGCCTGTGCTATAATTTAAACCACGCTAGGAGGAACGCCATGCTTTATCTGGGATGCCATCTTTCGGCCTCCGGCGGCTACGCCGCCATGTGCCGCACAGCGCGCTCGATCGGCGCGAATACCTTCCAGTTCTTTACGCGCAACCCACGCGGCGGCGCGGCAAAGGCCATCGATCCGGCGGACGCGCAGACGCTCGTCCGTGCGCAGGAGACGGGCGAGCTTGGGCAGGTCGTGGCGCACGCGCCCTATACGGTCAATCCCTGCTCAGCCGAGGAGAAAACACGCGAATTCGCGGTGCAGACGCTTGCGGACGACCTGCGGCGGCTGGAGCTTACGCCGGGGAACTACTACAATTTCCATCCGGGCAGCCATGTCGGACAGGGCGTGGAGGCCGGGGTCGCATGGATCGCCGCCGCGCTCAACAAGGTGATGTTCGACGGTCAGCAGACGACGGTGCTGCTGGAGACCATGTCCGGCAAGGGCAGCGAGGTCGGCGGCCGGTTTGAAGAGCTGCGCGAGATCCTTGACCGCTGCGAGAGGCCAGAACGGCTCGGCGTCTGTCTCGACACCTGTCACGTCCACGACGCGGGCTACGATCTTGTCAACGACCTCGACGGCGTGCTGACGGAGTTTGACCGCGTGATCGGATTATCCAGACTCCGCGCGCTGCACATCAACGACAGCAAGAATCCCTGCGGCGCACATAAGGATCGCCACGAGGTGATCGGCGGCGGGTACATCGGGCTGGAGGCACTGCGGCGGGTGGTATGGCACCCGGCGCTGGCGTGCCGGCGCGGAGCTGGGCGTCGATCTGCTTCACCTGGGGCAGGGCCTGCTAGACCTGCTCCCGCACCCGGCGCTGGCGGGCCTGCCGATGGTGCTCGAGACACCGAATGAGCTGAGCGGCTACGCCGCCGAGATACGCCTTTTGCGCGAAAATGTGAACACATTGTAAAGAAAAGGCACATTTTCTTGAAGATCCTGGTTTCCTGTGTTACGTTTGAATGAGAAACAATGGGAGGAAAGCATATGAAAAACGACACGAACCGTCCGTATCGGGACAAGCCGTATTTCCGCTGGGGGATCACCGTCCTGGTCGTCATCATCATCAGCATCCTGCTGGTCGTGATCTTTACGGACATTCCGGGCTTCTTTTCCATGCTGAATGGCTTCGGGGCGATTTTGTCGCCGCTGATCTACGGCGTCGTGTTTGCGTTCCTGCTCAATCCGCTCGTGAAATTCGTCGATACGCGGCTGGCGCCCGCGCTGGAAAAGAAAAAGGCAAAGAATCCGAAGGCGCGCTATTCTCCGCAGAAGCTCAGCCGCGCGGCGGGCATCGTGTTCGCGCTGGTCATTGCCGGACTTGTCGTGTATGCGTTTTTCTCCATGCTGCTGCCGCAGCTGTATGACAGCGTGGCGGGTATCGTCAACAACGCCGAGACCTATTACAGAAGCATTGAGAAATGGGTCAACAACCTGCTCAACGACAACCCAGAGATCCAGAATTATGTGGAAATGGGCCTCGACGAGATCTACAACTTCCTGCGCAACTGGGTCAGCACGAGCCTGCTGAGCGACATGCAGAAGCTCCTGACCACGCTGACCACGTCCGTGGTCGCGGTCGTCAAGAGCGTGGCGAATCTGCTCATCGGCCTTGTGGCGTCGGTCTACATGCTCTGGTCGAAGGACGTTTTTCAGGCGCAGGCCAAGAAGCTGATCGTCGCGGTGTTCCGGCCCTCGGCGGCAGACCATCTGTTCTACCTTGGCCGCGAGACGAACAAGATCTTCAACGGCTTTGTGATCGGCAAGATCATCGACTCGCTCATCATCGGCTTTTTGTGCTACTTCGGAATGCTCATCCTCCGGCTGCCGTATCCGGTGCTGGTGGCGACGGTGGTCGGCGTGACCAACGTCATCCCGTTCTTCGGGCCGATCATCGGCGCGGTGCCGTGCGCGTTCCTGATTTTGCTGGTCAATCCGCTGCAATGCTTCTACTTTGTGATCTTTGTGATCTGCCTCCAGCAGCTTGACGGCAACGTCATCGGCCCCAAGATCCTCGGCAACACCATCGGCATTTCCGGCTTCTGGGTGCTGGTGTCCATCACGGTCGCGGCGGGCCTCTTCGGCTTTGCGGGGATGCTGCTGGGTGTGCCGGTGTTTGCGATCATCTATATGCTCATCTCCGATTCGGTCAATCTGTTGCTCAAAAAGAAGGGCGATACGACTGCGACCGATGCGTATTACGCCATCGAGCGCGTATCCGATCTGGAGCAGGGGAGCGCCGTCCCTGTAGAGGAAGCGCCTGCTGCTGCGGAGACTCCCATCGAGGCGGAAAAGGCTTCGCAGGAGGAAGCGTCCGCCCCGCAGGATGCTGCGGAGACGCAAAAGAAATAATGACGTTCCGGACCCCTCACGGCCGTGAGGGGTCTTTCGGAAAATGGCCCGCAAGAATGCGGGGAGGAATGCGAGATGCTGGCAATTCAGACTTTTTTTGAAAATCTGTCCGGGATCGGCTTCGCCGCGATCTACAGCGACGTTCTGCGGTATATCCTGCCGCTGCTGGCGCTGCTGATCCTGTGGCGCTGCGGGCAGTCGCTGCTGACCTTCCGGCGGGAGCCGGAGGTGTGGGCGTGGCTTGCCGCGCCCTCCGGCGAGAAGATCCCTGTGACGCACTGGGAGAGCCTTGTCGGGCGCTCGGCCAGCTGCGACGTGGTGCTCGACTATCCGACCATATCCCGCCGTCATGCCGTCCTGACGCGCTATGACGACGGCAGCTGGAGCGTTTCCGACATCGGCTCCAAGGGCGGTATCCGCATCAACGGCGCGGATACGGACATGTGTGCCGTCGGCTTTGGCGACGTGATCTCGCTGGGCGGCGTGGACTTTACGCTCGTTCCCATCACGAAGGAGCAGGAGCGCATTCAGGCCTCCGTCCGCACACGCGCCGGCAAGGAGATCAGTCCGACGCTGTCGCTGCTGCTTCTGTCGGTGTTTCAGGTGCTGGCATGTCTGCAGCTGATGCTGCATTGTGAGCAGATCGGCAGGATCGCTGCCTCCTTTGGCATTCTGCTTGTGATGGAGTGGGCGCTTTTCCTGCTGCTGCGGCTGATGCGCCGGAGCGGCTTCGACGTGGAGACAGTCGCGCTGTTCCTGACGACGCTGGGCGTCTGTGTGGTCGCGTCCTCCGACCCGGACGCACTCAAAAAGGAAATGATCGCGCTTGGGGCCGGGATCGCGGTGTTCCTGATCCTCGGCTGGTTCCTGCGCGATCTGGAGCGGGCGAAGAAGCTCCGCTATCTGGCGGCGGCCGCGGGCATTGCGCTGCTGGTGTTCAACCTGCTCTTCGGCGTGGAAAAATACGGCGCGAAGAACTGGGTCGAGCTTGGCCCGATCTCCTTCCAGCCGTCGGAGCTGGTCAAGCTCTGCTTCATCTTTGCGGGCGCGTCCACGCTGCAAAGGCTCATGACGCGGCGGAATCTGTTCCTGTACATCGTTTATTCGGCGGCGATCTGCGGCTGCCTTGCGCTCATCAACGACTTCGGAACGGCCATCATCTTCTTTGTGACCTTCCTCGTGACGGCGTTCATGCGCTCGGGCGATTTTGCGACCATCGGCCTTGCCTGCGCGGGAACGGCCTTCGCGGGCGTTCTGGTGCTGCGCTTCAAGCCCTATGCGCTGCGGCGGTTTTCGACCTGGCGGCATGTGTGGGAGTATGCGCTGACGAGCGGCTACTCCCAGACGCGCGCCATGATGTGCATTGCCTCCGGCGGCCTGTTCGGCCTCGGCGGCGGAAGAGGCTGGCTCAAATATGTCGCGGCGGCGGACACCGACCTTGTTTTTGCGTTTGTCGCGGAGGAGTGGGGCCTGCTGATCGCGCTGATGCTGGTCGCGGCCATCGTGCTGCTGGCGGCGTTCGTGGTACGCTCCGCGCCTGTGGAGCGCAGCAGCTTCTATTCCATCAGCGCGGCCTCCGCCGTGACGATCATGCTTGTGCAGACGCTGCTGAATGTGTTCGGAACGGTGGACATCCTGCCGCTGACCGGCGTTACGTTCCCATTCGTTTCCAACGGCGGCTCGAGTATGCTCTGCGTGTGGGGCCTGCTCGCCTTTATCAAGGCGGCGGACACGCGGCAGAACGCCAGCTTCTCCGTGAAGCTGCCCGGAAGGGAGGATTAAGGCATGAAAAAGCTTGCCCTGCGGGCCTATTTTGCGCTGGCGCTGGCGGCGGTCCTTGCCATCGGCGCGTTTGCGTTTACGATCAGCTATTTTGTAAAGGCGGACGACTGGGTCATGTTCTCCGGCAGCCCGCATGTCTATTCCGGTGCAAATCTCAGCGTCGGCTATGTGGATGACCGGGACGGGACGCGCCTGCTCGACGCGACGGACGGCAGAACGTATTCGGACGACGCGCAGACGCGCGCGGCTACCATGCATCTGCTCGGCGACCGGTACGGCTACATCTATGCGCCGCTGCTTGGCAACTTTGCCGATAAAATGATCGGCTACGATAAGATCAACGGCCTGTATACGCTCCGTGAGGAGTACAGCACCGCACAGCTCTCCATCAGCGCAGAGGTGCAGAAGGCCGCACTGGAGGCGCTGAACGGGCGGCGCGGCACCATCGGCGTCTACAACTACCAGACCGGCGAAATTCTCTGCGCCGTGACCTCGCCGAGCTACGACCCGGACAATATGCCGGATGTAGACAGCGACACGACGGGCGTGTATACGGGCGTGTATCTCAACCGCTTTTTTGACGTGACGTATACGCCCGGCTCCATTTTTAAGCTCGTGACCGCAGCGGCGGCCATCGAGAATATTCCGGATATCGATTCGCAGAGCTTCCAGTGTAACGGCTCAAGCATCATCGGCGGGCAGAAGATCGTCTGCGAGGGCGTCCATGGAACGATTGATTTCAAGAACGGTCTCGCGCACTCCTGCAACAATGTTTTCGGTGATATCGCCGTGCAGGTCGGCGGAAAAACGCTGGAGCGCTACGCGAAAAAGGCGGGCCTGACGGAAGCGCTGAGCTGCGACGGCTATACGACCGCGAAGGGAAGCGTCGATCTGAGCGGTGCGGACGACGGTGACGTGGCATGGGCCGGGATCGGGCAGTACACCGATCAGGTCAGCGCCTACGCCTTTATGCGCTTTATGGGCGTGATCGGGGGCGGCGGTGAGGCGGCGGAGCCGTATCTGATGGCGTCGATCCAGAAGGGTGAAAAAACGACGTATACGGCAAAGCGCAGCTCCACGGGCCGTATTCTCGAGGAGGCGACGGCGAAAAAGCTCACGGAAATGATGCGCTATAATGTCGAAAATATCTATGGCGCGTGGCAGTTCGGTGATCTGAACGTCTGCGCCAAATCCGGCACCGCCGAGCAGGAGGGGCAGGTCGCCAACGCGATGTTCGCGGGCTTCGTGCAGGATGCGGACTGCCCGCTGGCGTTCGTCGTGTTCATCGAGAACGGTGGCAGCGGCAGTGCGGCGGCTGCGCCGGTCGCGGCGCAGGTGCTGAAGGCCTGTGCGGCGGAGATCAAGAAATAATTGCAGAAACACTTGACAATCGGGCTCATTTTGTGTATGATAACTGAGCTGTTTCGGAGTGACAGAGACAGCGGATACCATGGAGTGGTATCGAAGCGGTCATAACGAGCACGACTGGAAATCGTGTGACGGTCAAAAGCCGTCCGAGGGTTCGAATCCCTCCCACTCCGCCATAAAAGCACCGAGAGCATGAGCTTTCGGTGCTTTTACTATATCTTTTACGCGAGAATAAATACCACATAATAGAAATGCATAACGCTCTGCTAATACGGATGCTAATATAGCTTTTTCAGAAGCGTATTCATTTTACTTGTTGAGCCATCCTGCATATCCGTCAGAACGTGCGAATATGTGTCCATTGTAATCCCGATGGAAGAATGTCCGAGCATGGCAGAGACGATTTTTGCAGGCACGGCATTTTGCAGCATGCTTTTCAATATTTGTGCGATATCCGTTGATGGTGTTCGGTGCAAGCTTCGGTTCGCAGTAAACTTTCAGCCAGTAATTCAGATAGCCTGCGACCGTTGAACGAGAAAGATTATTTGAAAATGAATTTTCAACCATGTCAATCCGGGTTCGTAAAACGCGCTGTGCTTCTTTTTTAGCAGGAAAGCCACTTTCCCATCTTTGAAGCCATTACCATCAACGCGCGGTCGACCTCATAAAACGAGATTCCTGCTGGTTCACATCGTAATACACGACCGATAGTGGGCTGCCCTTATATGCGAAAAAACTTTGTCTATTTTTCAAAAAACATCCCCCGGGGGAGCTTCACAATCAAAAAATGCTTTGATAGGATAAAGGCACAGTTCATACACTCCCAATCCTCGAATGCAAAAACGGTATCGCGCTATCTTGGGGAAGAAGTAGCGTGATGCCGTTTTTGCAGCAACTTCGAGCATGAAGAAACGGCACCGGGAGCAAGTACAAATGAAAGGTGAAAGATGATGAAAACGACAACTCGCAACCTCGCGGCGCTGCTTGCCGCGCTGATGCTGCTTGGACTGTGCGCTTGCAGCGCACAACAAACGCCAGCAGAAACTACGGATACACCGGCTGCAACAAATGAAACAGCTTCAGCCACGAAAACGGAAGAAATCAGCACCGAACCTGAAACCACGGATGCAGAAGCCGCCACTCGGACGATCACCGATAGGAATGGCCGCGAAGTGGAAATTCCGCAGACGGTTGAAAGTATTGTTTGCGTTGGCGTAGGCGCGCTGCGCTACTCCTGCTATATGCAGGCACAGGACTTGGTTGTCGGCGTTGAGGATTACGAAACCAAGGCCGGAATGTCTCGCCTTTATAACTATGTGAACTTTGATAAGTTCGGCACATTGCCGGTAACCGGCACGAACGGCGAACCTTTTGTCGAGGAAATCATCCATGTTGGTCCGCAGGTCATTGTCATGTCCTCGTATGCAAACGTTGACCCCGACGAGCTGCAAAGCAAAACCGGGATTCCGGTTGTTATGGTTCCTGGCAGCGATACGACCCTTGATGATAAAGCGTATGAAACGCTGCGGATTCTTGGCGAGCTATACGGCAAGGAAGATCGCGCCGAAGAACTGACAACCTATCTGCATGGGATCGAAGACGATCTTGCTGCCCGTACGGAGGGTGTTGCAGAGGAAGAAAAACCCTCTGTCTACGTTTGCGGCGTATCCTTTAAGGGCGCGCACGGCTTCGAGGGTACAGAAGCGTTCTATGGCCCGTTTGAGCTGATTCACGCGAATAACCTTGCCAATACGACCGGTCAGACCGGCGCATTTGACATTGACACGGAGCAGGTTCTTGCATGGGACCCGGACGTGATCTTCGTCGACTTTAACGGCATGGATTTAATCAAGGAAGATTATGCAACGAACGCAGATTTCTATAACAGCCTGACTGCTGTGAAAGAGGGACGTGTCTACTCGCAGATTTCGTTCCGCTCCAGCGCATCGAATCTGGAAACTGCACTGGCCGATGCGTATTATGGTGCGACCATTCTCTATCCGGAGCAGTTTGCGGATGTGGATGTCGAAGCAAAAACCGGAGAAATCTTTGAAATGCTGCTGGGCAGCAACCCTTATCAGGACTTAAAGGATGCTGGCTATGAATTCAGACCTGTCACAATCGGCGAATAACGATTCCGGCACGGCCTATCGCCGAAATCAAGTCAAAAGCTGCTGCTTTCTTGGAATACTGTTTCTCAGTCTGCTGATTGCGCTTGTGCTGTCCTTGCGGGCAGGCTCTTACAATACACCGATTGCAGAGCTGGTAAAAGGTGTTTTTGGAAAAGCAGCCGACGATAAAATCAACCTTGTCGTTCGCAACAACCGGTTGCCCCGGATCTGCACGGCACTGATTGCGGGTGCTGGTCTGGGACTTGCCGGTTGTGTGATGCAGGCAATTCTCCGCAATCCGCTTGCATCTGCGTCCACATTGGGCGTTTCACAGGGCGCCGGCTTTGGTGCGGCGTTTGCGATTATTGTACTGAACATGGGCGCGGTAGGAAACCTCGGCAGCGTTGCGATTCCGTTGTGCGCGTTTGTTGGCAGTATGGCCGTTGCACTGGTCATTTTGGGTCTGAGCCGATTCCGTCAGGTTTCCACACAGGGAATTGTCCTTGCAGGCACGGCGATCAGCGCCATGTTTTCCGGTGCAACAACGTTAATGCAGTATTTCGCAGATGAAATTCAGCTTAATACGCTGGTTTTCTGGACGTTCGGCAGTCTTGGCAACACGAGCTGGGGGGACGTTGGAAAAATGCTGGTCGTGCTTATTTGCGTCTCTTCCTGCTTCTTCCTGCACCGTTGGGATTATAATGCGCTGTTGAGCGGCGAGGAAACAGCCGTCAGTTTGGGAATTAACGTGAAGCGGCTTACACTTTCCAATATGGTGCTCTGCTGCCTGCTGTCCTCGGTGATTGTGTCCTATATCGGTCTGATCAACTTTATCGGCTTGATTGCGCCGCATATTGTCCGCTTGGTTGTTGGCAACAACCACGTCTATCTGCTGCCCGGCTCTGCGATGGCGGGCGCACTCATTCTGCTGCTGGGTGATCTGTTTGCGCGTGTTGTCATCAGCCCGATTATCCTGCCGATTGGCGCAATTACCTCGTTCCTTGGCGGCCCGATGTTCCTCTATCTCCTGTTCAAAGGAGGAGATCGGAAATGCTGAGCGTTGAAAATCTTACCTACCACTACAAAGGCGGACCAGCGGTTCTCAAGGACGTGACCTTCAATGTGAACGCAGGAGAGTTTCTGGCGATTCTGGGTAACAACGGCGTTGGAAAAAGCACGATGCTGAAGTGTTTTAACAAAATTCTTACACCAGACGATGGAAAAATCATACTGGATGATGAAAATCTCCTGCAAATGAATGCCAGACAGGTCGCACAGCGCGTAGCGTTTGTTGCGCAGAGCGTGCCAAGCATCCAAATGACGGTTCACGACATGGTCATGCTGGGACGAAGGCCCTATATGAAATGGGGATTTACGGAAGACGATCATCAGATCGTCCATCATGCAATGGCCGAGCTTCGGATTGAACCGCTTCGTGGGCGTTTTCTCAATGAACTGTCCGGCGGTGAACGGCAAAAGGTGATGCTGGCGCGTGCGCTGGCGCAGCAGCCGAAGCTCCTGCTGCTCGATGAGCCGACGAGCAGTTTGGATATTCAAAATCAGTATCAGGTTTTGCAGATCGTTCGGAATATTTGCCATGAACAGCATTTGACGGCGATTGTCGTCATTCACGATCTGAACCTTGCGCTGCGGTTTTGTGACCGGTTCGTTCTGTTGCGTCAGGGCGGTGTCTACGCCTGCGGCGGGAAAGAAGTCTTGGACAGAGATGCGCTGCGGGATGTGTACCATGTGGATGCAGAGGTCGTAGTAGTTCAAAAACAGAGTATTGTCCTTGTTGATGAAAAGGACGCAACACGTTCATAAAAGGGAGAAACAATATGGCACATAAATTGGATTCAGAAAAAAGACTCTGGGAAAAGGCCGCAGCCTTTCACGGCCATGTATGCCCCGGCCTGACGATCGGCTACCGGGCGGCGCTGTACGCGATGGATCTGTTGGGACTGACGTTTTCGGACGATGAACAGGTCGTATGCATTACGGAAAATGATGCCTGCGGCGTTGATGCGATTCAAGCAATTCTTGGATGCAGCATCGGAAAGGGCAATTTACTGTTCCATATGCGCGGCAAACAGGCATTTTCGTTCTATAATCGGAAAACTGGAAAGTCTGTCCGCCTTGTCCTGAAAGCAAAGCCGCGCGACATGACGCGGGAAGAAACGTTCGACTATTATCAAAGCTGCGCAGATGATGAAATGTTTGATGTCAAGGAAACCAAAATCCGGCTGCCGGAACAGGCCAGAATTTTTGATTCCTATGTCTGTGATTGCTGTGGTGAGACAACCGGTGCAAACTGGATTCGGCTGTCCGGTGACAAAAAGCTGTGTTTGGACTGCTATGAGACGTATGACCGATTTGACGTCTGAACGTTTTTCGGTTGACCACAAATATGACCCTTTACAGCTTAGACAGGCAATAAAACAATAGGCTGACTGATGCGAAATTCTACGGATTCTGAACGTAAAATTACGGATTTATACGAAAAATGTTTCTAAAAACGTGATTGTCAGACTTCGAACCCACCTTCTCCACCAAAACGCCTGATATTCTTTGAATATCAGGCGTTTTTGCAACTATTTTTGGATTTCTGATTTTCTAGGGTGTTTTTCAGGCATCAACCCAGCAGAATTTTTCCTATAAACGTATATACCATTTTCGGGAACGCACTTCGTGAAAACCTGTGAAATCCGGCTTGACCCACACGGCGAAATGTCTAAAGAGCGGCGGAGAGGATGATAGGACTGTCCACCCTCCTGCAAATTCCCCCATCCTTCTGTCGGCTTCGCGCACATCGGAAATCCCGATTCTTTGTTTACTGCAGCGCAGTTTTTGCGCCAACTCCGGGTCAGATAACAATTTGTATATTCACCATGCGGCATCATAGAGCGACAGGTCAACAAAATCGCCATGCTGGAACAGAAAAAGCAGCACTACGAAGAAATTCTCCGCCGGAAGCTTGACATGGATTTTTGATGGATATACGGCAGCCCCGGCTCGGAATACTCCGGGCCGGGGCATCTGTTTAGTCTCATAGAATGGGAATGTAATTATAAGAGTTATAGATTGGTGCAGTTGCCAGTCTTGTCAGTTTTATGCCTGCATCTCATTGCTGTCGGCATAGCAGCTCTCGTCCGTCTGCGCGGCCAGAAAATCATAAATTTCGGAGAAGGCCGTCCGGCCATAGAAATCGTCCGCGTTGATGACGGCAAACGGGCCGTTTACCACGCCCCTGCAGCAGGCCAGCGCATGGCCGGTGCCCATGGCCTGGTGCGTCCGGCCGGGACGGAAATGCCCTCCGGCAGACGCTCCAGCTCCTGAAAGACATAGAAGACATGGAAATACCGCTCCATACGGTCGCCGATGCACTCCCGGAACTCCGCTTCCATCTCGTGCTTGATGATGAACACAACGTCGCGGAAGCCCGCGCGCCATGCGTCAAACAGGGAAAAAACAATGAATATGTCCTTCCGGATCGACCGGCTCGATCTGCTTGAGGCCGCCGAAGCGGCTGCCCATGCCTTCGGCCATAATCACGAGTGACGGGTTTTGTCTGCACATATTTATTACCTCACAATACAAAGCAAAGATTCATCTGGCAAGGATTCCGGTTGCCTCGTAAAACTGCTGCTGGGATAGAAGCTGCGCTTTTAATTGGGACTGGAAGCGATTTTGCGGGATAAACGCAGCAATTTCATCCGGCTGAATGTCCCAACGGAGCACATATCGCGCGGCTGCGTTGGACGCAGTGCGCCCGACGATTTGAAAACGCTGTTGAAAAAATGAAATATTGGAGTATACTCCAACCAGAGGCAGCAGCGTTTTGTCCAACAGCCACGAATGGCAGCTGAAATACGAAAATGCATATGCCGGAAAGTATTTCGGAAAAAACGCGCGCGCCTGCGCAAAGGACGCATCGCACGCCGCAGGCTCCAACGAGCCGCCGCGGCAGATGTGCACGGACACCAGCGGCTGCCCCGGCTCGATGCCGAAAGACGGCGCGGAAAAGTCTGCCGGTTCCATGCAGAACTGAAGCCGGCCAAGCTGGAACAGCCGCAGCGTCAGATGATTCGTCAGCCATGCGCTTTCGGCAAGGCCGATCTTGCCGCTATAGCTCCAATATTCGGAGGCCCAGCGGCCGATATCGTCGATCGTATGATAAAATACCTCGTCCGGAAGCTGGTGTCTTTGATAATCGTTCAGCAGCTTCTGACTCCAAAGGAGCGCTGCGAGCAGATCCGTCTTGGGATCGCCGCTCCAACGGAGCGTGTCTGCCCTGTAAATTTCGGCGGCCTGAGAAAGTGCCGGAAGCAGCGCTTCCTCAAAGTCCTTTTGATAGAGCGCGTCCAGACCCTGACGGGTATATTCCTGCCGCGCAAAGGAAATCGCCTGTTCGATGTTGTTCATTTTGTACCCAACCTGTAGAGATTTCTCAGGAAGCGCTTTGCGACCGGGTTTTCCTGCCGCAGATCCAACTGGCAGATCACATAGTGCTTGCCCTCGTATAGCTTTTCTGCCGCAGCCAGTACTGGCCCCCAATTTCCCTGTTCGTCCATATTGTTGGACAAAAGAATGGGTGTGAAGCCTTCGACGGTAAAGGTCGTGTCCAGCAGCGGCGTGATGCAGTCCTCCTTGGCGTCATACCAGTAGGAGAAGTCCTGCTCCTTAAATTCCGCGACAGCCGGATGCCCCGTTTTGCGGGAGACAAAATGCAGCGGAAGCATCCCGCAGGGCTTGACCGTCACGGTCTCACCCGCAACGGTATGCACGCCCGGCTCCAGCTTCAAAATCACAACGTCGTCATTCGGCTGCACCTGCACATCCTGAAACACGGTGATCGTCTGCTCGCTATAATTGACCGCAGTCATATCCGGATTCAGCAGGACGGCGCGGAGCGTCAGCGTTTCGCGGTCTTGCGCGGTCTCTGCCGGGAACTCGGCACTGGCGACGTAGACCGCACGGCAGGCGTCCGCATGCGCGGGGATGCGCCCGGTCTGAATCAGCTTGTTTTGTTCGTTGTAAAGCTCAAAGGCAAGCGTATACGCGCCGGATTTTGCGGTATCATTGCACAGGAACGCTTCGATCTGAATCGTTTCGCCCGCCGTATAGGCAAAGCGGTCGGTGCGGAGCGATACCAGCAGCGGCGCGAGCGCGTCACGGTAGGCGAAATAGGCCTGCTTCGGGATGCGCTTGCAGTCCATGATGGACTTCATCCAGCCGCTGGGCCATGCGTCGATGAACAGATGAATGGCGTTCGAGACCATGCGGTCGTCGCGGCGGAACGCCTCGGTCATCATGCGCGTAGCAAAGGCCTGATACTGCTGGCTGCGGTCGATCCAGCTCTGCATATCCTCCTGCGCGTCATAGAAAAAGCCGCTGAAGCTTTTTGTCTGGCTGCGGACAATGCGGCCCGGGTCAAACGGCTCACGCAGCCATTCGCGCGGGTAGCGTTCCTCCATGACCTCTGCCGAATCCAGCCCTTCCGCGCCGTATTCGCCGCAGCCATAGTACCAGCCGGGCTTGACAGGCAGCCAATAGCCCCGGTGCAGACGGCCGATGTCAATGCCGTGGCCGTTATACCACATGGGGTAGCAGTGATTGTCCGGCATACCGGCTGTCGGTGGGTCATAATCGCCGTCCACATGCTTGATGACCTGATCGGGATTTGAGAGCCTGACCACCAGATCACAGCAGGTGAAGAAGTTTTCCAGCTCCGGACGGAGCAGGTGACGGTGCGGTTCGTTGTTGGCGTTCGGAAACGGCTCGTTGATATAGCTGATGACGACGTTGCACGGGTGCTTTCGTACCATGCGCGCCATCTCCTCCACCTGCCGGATGCCCTCCGGGACGCGGAAGCGGCGCATGACGCCGAACAGCGGAAGATCGGTCTGCGTCATGAGTCCGAGCCTGTCGCAGTACGCATAGACCGCATCCTGCACGGGCCGCTGCGTCAGGCGCAGAAAATTCATGTTGCAGAGCTTGGCAAGCAGGATATCGTCGATCAGCTGTGGAAGATCGCTGCGCAGCACGTCCTGCTGCTCAAAGCCCATCGTATTGGCCCCACGCAGACGGATAGGGCGACCATTGAGATAGAACATCCCCTTGCGCTGCGGATTCTCCGTGTCCTGCGTAAAGCTGCGCATGCCGAATTGCTGCGCAAGGCGGTCGGTGCACGTCCCGTTTACAAGAACGGCTGCATGGAGCTGGTACAGATACGGCGTTTCCAAATCCCACAGCTTTGCGTCCGGCAGGTCAAATTTGAGTTTGTACAGATTCTTTCCGTGCTTGAGCGGCATGGGAATGCCCTTTCCAAGCTCGGACTTGACGGCGGCCTCCGTCAGGCTGTCGCCCATGCCGACAAAGCGCGTCGTCTCCGGCGTAAAGCGGCGGTCTTCAAAGACCGTCTCGGGGAAGTTCTGCCCGTAGAGTGAAAGCGAAAGCTCGACCGGGAGGGTATCATATCTGTCGTTCTGAATTTCCAGCCATGCTTCTGCCTGCCCGTCCAGCGGACGGATGTAGAGGTCGCTGATATGGACGGAATTTCGGATCTCCACATAGACGCGGTTGTAAATGCCCATCCCGGAGGGGCAGTGGTGCCAGCCGTCCAGCGGACCGTCCCAGCCGAGACCGGTGGCGGCATAAAGCTTGTCGCCTTCTGTTTCTTCGCTGCCGCCGGGATCGTTTCCCATATAAATATGGTCATTATACAATTCAACTTTCAACCGGTTTGTGCCGCCTTTGACGATGCCTGCAATCTCAAACTCGAATGGAGAGAAGAAGCCTTCGTGTTCTCCGACAAATGTGTCATTGACGGTAACGACTGCACGGTAATCCGCGCCGTCAAAATGGATATAGACCGACTGGCCCGCCAAAAGCGCAGGCAGCTCAAACGTGGTTTCATATGTCTTTTTGCACACGCCGATAGGTCCGCCGTATTCCGGGATCGTGACCGGCTGACCATCGCGCAGAAACGACGTGAGATCCATGCGCCGGCGCAGGCTTTCAAACGCAGGCGCGTGATTTTCCAGAAACGGGCGGTATGCTTCCCGCATGGCAGCAAGCTTGGTTTTCAGTTCTTCCGTTGTAGACAGATGCGGCTTGACTGCGATGGGCTGTGCATCTGCCTGTTCCAGACGGCAGATAACGGTTTCATGCGGAATTGGCGTGACCGGCTCCAGAAGCGCAGCGTTCCCGCCGATGCCGTTTGCCGCGATTTGTGCGAATTGATCCATATATGTTCTCCTTTTCGCTGCTTTTTCGTATCGTAACACAGCGCATATAGGGAGGCAATCTGCGAAAATGACACTTTGACCCGCAAAAATGTCATATTCGCCACCTATGATTTTTGACCCGCATTCTTTTAGAATGCGATACAGAGGATACTGGACCGATGGACGGATGTGAGGCAGCTTATGTTTGAAGCATTTTTTACGGATCCCTGTAGGCGATACCGCACAGAGGTGATCAACGGCATTGACTTTTACGGGTTGGGATTCAGCATGGTACGCGGCGAATGTGTGGCGGAAGGAACGCTGCGCTGGATGCAGAAAGGCGAAGCTGCGGCCGTGCTCATCACAAATACGAGCCTGCCGGATATGTCGGGGTTTGAACTTGCCAGACATGTCCGCAGACAGTTTCCGTGCCTCCGCGTGATTTTTTTGACTGACACGCCGAACCTTGCGGAAGCGCAGCAAGCCGTCCGGTGCGGTGCATATGACTATTTGCCGAAGTCTGACGGGATCGACGCGCTGCGCAGCGCGATGATCCGCGTTTCAGAGGAGCTGCACGCGGAAAGTCGGGAAGAAGCATATCTGTGCGGCCAGCAAAACTGGGATGAGTGCATTTCGAGACTTCTGAAGCTGCTTCTGGCACTGAAGCCGGGCATCGACGAGGATCACTGGCAAATGTATTCCAAAGTCAAGCCACTGCTGAGCGATGCTCCGCTGCGCATGGAGGCTCTGCTGGTGCGCTCTTTGATGGAGGAACTGCGCGCAGAAATTTGCCGCAGGGATGAGGCACTGGCCGCGCAACTCCGAAGTAACATGATGGCTGCGCCGCTGGGCATGCTGACCTCCGCGCAGGGAACGGCGGCGTACATGGACGCCATCTGGGCGCTGCTTTCCGAAAAGGGCTATATCACGCAGGAGGACGCGCTGAAAAGCGATCCCATCGGGCGCGCCTGCGTCTATATGCAGTCGCACCTCTCGGAAAAACTGACTGTGCAGGAGCTGGCTGAGTATGTCCACATCAGCCCGCGGCATTTTATCCGGAAATTCCAGACAGAGATGAACGAGAAATTTACGGATTATCTGGCCCACATCCGTGTTCAGGCGGCAATTCAAATGCTGGAGGCTGGTCGGGATGTCAAATCCATTCCGGAGGCGGTCGGGTATAAAGACGAAAAAAGCTTTTATTCCGTGTTCCGGAGGTTCGCGGGCTGTTCCATGCGCGAATACCAGCAGAAACTGAACTTGAGCCAGCGAAAGGAGAAGCAGTCATGATAAAGCTATGGAACCAAACCATGCCGCACCGCTGCGTAGAGGATGCGTTTGAACCGTATCTTACGCCATATGACTGTGACGCCGCAAAGACGGCAATTGTCGTGTGTCCGGGCGGCGCTTACTGCGGCCGGGCGGACTATGAGGGAAATGACGTTGGCGCGTGGCTGAATACCATCGGGATAACAGCCTTTGTGCTGGAATACCGCGTTGCGCCGAGTAAAGCCCCGGCGCAGCCGTCCGACGCGCAGCGGGCCATGCGGCTGGCAAGAAAGCTCTGCATGGAGCGTGGGATCGAGCGCCTTGGCATCATGGGCTTTTCCGCCGGGGGGCATCTGGCAGCGACACTGTCTGTCCACTATGATGAAGCCTTTTACCCGCCGCAGGATGAGCTTGACAATCTATCTGCCTGCCCTGATTTTACCGTCCTGTGCTATAGTGTGATCGACATGGGCGAGTACCGACACGATTGGAGCCGCCGCTTTCTACTCGGCGATGTGCCGGATGAGGCACAGATCGAATTCTATTCTCCGCAGCGCTGTGTGTCAGAAAACACTCCGCCCGCATTTCTCTGGCACACAGCACAGGATGCAAGCGTTCCGGCAATCAATTCGATGCTCTACGCCGCTGCACTGCAAAAATGTGACGTGCCGTATGAGCTGCACATCTTCCCGTTTGGACAGCACGGCAAGGCGCTGGCGCTCGATGATGCCTCCGTCGGACAGTGGCGGCAGCTTTTGCGTCAATGGTTGGTCAGCATGAAGTTTTTATAAGCGATATGAAAGGCAGATGCGGCAGCGCATGTGCCTTTTGCATAATTTCATGCAAACGTCTCTGTGCATATTAACAAAAGAGCAAATAGAAATCGTCAAATTCAATGCTGATTTTTTGGCGACAATGCTTAAAATAAACACGCAGATACCAACGGGATGCAGGAATAATGCACAATCAACGCGGTCACAATCGCCAGCTATCTTGTCACAATTGCACCTTGGAAATCAAAAACTCAGCTCGTAAAATGAAGAAAAAGAAAGCGGAGGCACCCATGCGAACCATGACAAAAGAA
>ENA-ORML01001067-ORML01001067.1-human-gut-metagenome-genome-assembly--contig:-NODE-1067-length-26396-cov-3.680005_pt1 | contig 26396 bp, 24 predicted proteins | sample MGYA00242103_ERZ508995 | MGnify/ENA primary metagenome ERZ508995 (study PRJEB26280, sample SAMEA2338702) | human gut metagenome | biome: human gut; feature: human-associated habitat; material: faeces... | reverse complement strand
CAGCCTCACGCAATGGGGAATGCAGGCCGTACAGAATGCCTATCAGCAGACGACGAGTGCTATCGGCAAGGCTATCAAGAAGAACAAGGTCAAGCTGAAATACGGCACTTTCGTCTATCTGGTCAACGGACGCGAAACGAGAAATCAGTAACTATGATGATTGAGACAGACCGCATATATCACATGGATTGTCTGGACGGTATGCGCAGAATGGCGGATGCCAGCGTCGATGCCGTCATTGCGGATTTGCCATACGGCGTGCTGAACAGCAGAAATGCTTCGGCACAGTGGGACAAGCCTGTCCCGCTTGAACCGCTGTGGGAGCAGTACCGCAGGATAACCAAGCCCGACAGTCCGATTATCCTGTTTGCGCAGGGATTGTTCTCTGCCAAACTGATTCTCTCGCAGCCTGAACTGTGGAGGTACAACCTCGTGTGGCAGAAAGACCGCGTGACGGGGCATCTCAACGCCAAGCGTATGCCGCTCCGTCAGCACGAAGATATCGTAGTCTTCTACAAGCATCAGCCGGTCTATCATCCGCAGATGAGACCCTGTATGCCGGAGCAGCGCAATCATGGGCGCCGCACGACCGGAGAGTTCACCAATCGCTGCTATGGGCAGATGAAGATGACGCCCGTGCGAATGGCAGACGACAAATATCCGACTTCGGTAATCTGCATTCCCAAGGAGCATCGGACGGGTGCCTTCTATCACCCGACACAAAAGCCGGTCGCACTGGTCGAATACCTGATACGGACATACACTGACGAGGGAGATGTAATACTCGACAACTGCATGGGCTCGGGCACGACCGCAGTGGCGGCCATACGCACGAACAGGCACTTCATAGGCTTTGAGATTGAAAAGGACTATTGCGAGATTGCCGACCGCAGAATCGCGGAGGAACTTGAACGACAAACGCAAATTATATAAAACCATACGAAAATGAAACGAATGATGACTATGCTCCTGCTCTTGGCAGGTATGTTCGCGGCTCATGAGGCGAAGGCTCAGCGAACTTATGAAGAGATGGAGCAACTGACGGTCAACGAACAGGTGACGACCGTCATCACCGCCTCGGAGCCGATCTGTTTTGTGGACATCTCCACAGACAAGATCGCCGGCGACCAGCCCATAAACAACGTAGTCCGTCTCAAACCCAAGGAGACCGGACACGAAGACGGCGAGGTGCTGGCCATCGTCACGATTGTGACGGAACGCTACCGTACACAGTATGCGCTGCTCTATACGACACGCTTGCAGGAGGCGGTGGCGGACAAGGAGATTCAGCTCATGGAGCGCAATGCCTATGACAATCCTGCCGTGTCCATGTCTACGGCCGATATGAACCGCTTTGCACGGCGCATCTGGAACTCTCCGGCCAAGTATCACAATGTGGCAAGCAAGGCACACAGAATGGTCATGCGCCTGAACAACATCTACTCTGTCGGCGACTATTTCTTCATCGACTTCTCGATTGATAACAAGACCAACATACGCTTCGACATCGACGAGATCCGCGTGAAGCTCGCCGACAAGAAGGTGTCCAAGGCTACCAATGCGCAGATTGTGGAACTTACGCCCTCTCTTGTACTCGAACAGAGCAAGTCTTTCCGGCATGGCTACCGCAATGTAATCGTGCTTAAGAAACTGACCTTCCCCAACGGCAAGGTGCTCTCTATAGAGATGACCGAGAAGCAGATTAGCGGACGCAACATCACGCTCAACATCGACTATGAGGATGTACTTGCCGCAGATTCGTTTAACGCTGTACTGTTGGAGGAGTAACGATGAAAAAGACGATAAGCCTGATGATAGCGTGTCTGTGCTTTGCCATAAGTGCAAGCGCACAGCGCAACAGCGACCGCGTATCGCTCGGCGTCGGTCTGCTCTACGAGAACGGTCTGGATGCGACCATCGCATACGAACACGAGTTGAACTACCACAACGCCGTCGAGGTTTTCGCCAACGGCTACCTCAAATGGACGGACTGTCCTTCGTGCGGCCACGTTTGCCCGGAGTCGTTCTGGCGAAACTATCGCTCCTACTCTCTCGGCGTTGCCTACAAGCCCTGCGTGGTGCGCGGGCGCAACCACTTCGGCAATGTGCGTATCGGCGCATCTGCTGGCAGGTTCCTCGCCGGCATCCATATCGGCTACGAGCACAACTATGTGCTGCGCTCCGGCTGGGTGCTCTACTGGCAGGTGAAGAGCGATATGATGATTAAGGGGCAAGACCTGTTCCGCACGGGCGTAGTCCTCGGATTCAAGATACCCGTTAAATAACAAATAACGACAATGAAACAGATTATGATAATGATGGCGGCGGTTGCTGCCGCGCTACTGACCGCCTGCGATGCGCACTTCGACTTTCCCGATACCGCCGTGAAGCCGAGGCATATCCTCTGCACGGACGGCAAGGCGGTTTCCTATGACGAGTACAAGGATTCGGGCAATCAGGCCATTGCCGTAGTGTTCCATAACAACCGGTCGGGTGACACCGATGGCGACGGCTATGCCGTCTATCTGCGCGACCTTGCACCTGCAGCCTTTGCCGACAGTCTGGGCGTTTCGCAGAAGACCTCTGCCGACATCATGGCAATGGACGGCAACGGGAACACCTTTGCAATGTTCGCCACGAAGGAGGTTTCTTCGCCTTTGGCGGAATCCGTCTTCGACCTGTGGCGATACGGGCAGAGTGCCTATGTCCCCTCGGTGGCGCAGATGCGGCTGCTCTATTCGATGAAGGAGGTTATCAACCCGGTCATCGAGAAATGCGGCGGAGAACCCCTGCCCGATATGGCGGATGATTGCTGGTACTGGACATCGACGGAGGTGGAGGGTCAAGAGAGTGCCAAGGCGTGGCTCTACTCCGTCGGGAGCGGAGCGATGCAGGAAACGCCCAAGACGCAGCCGCACAGGGCGCGTCCAATTATCACACTCAACAAATAGAAGCAGCAAGACGATGGAAGAGAGCAAGGAGTTGCAGGGCTTTTATAAACTGTTTCGTGCGGCGATTTATATCTCCGTGCTGATGGAGTTCTTCGAATATGCGATCGACCCCGCGATGCTCGACCACTGGGGCGGCATCCTCGTGGATATTCACGACCGTATCAAGCGATGGATGATATACAACGACGACAACCTTGTGTACAGCAAGATTGCCACCTTCGTACTTATCTGCATCACCTGCATCGGCACACGCAACAAGAAACATATAGAGTTCGATGCCCGCCGGCAGGTGCTCTATCCGCTGGTGAGCGGCGTGCTGCTACTTATCCTCTCGGTGTGGCTGTTCAATCACCCGATGCAGGTGCGTTTCTACTCCCTGCCTCTGAACATCATCTTCTATATGCTTGCAACTGTCGTGGGGGTCGTATTGGTGCATATCGCCCTCGACAATATCTCCAAGTTTCTCAAAGAGGGTCTGCTCAAAGACCGCTTCAATTTTGAGAACGAAAGTTTCGAGCAGTGTCAGGAGGAACAGAAGAACAAGTACAGCGTCAATATCCCGATGCGGTACTACTACAAGGGCAAGTTTCGCAAGGGCTGGGTCAACATTGTCAATCCCTTTCGCGGCACGTGGGTCGTGGGAACACCCGGCTCCGGCAAGACCTTTTCGATTATCGAGCCGTTTATCCGGCAGCACAGCGCAAAGGGTTTTTCGATGGTGGTATACGACTACAAGTTCCCGACGCTGGCGACCAAACTCTACTACCACTACAAGAAGAACAAGAAGTTGGGACTGCTCCCCCAAGGCTGCAAGTTCAACATCATCAACTTTGTCGATGTGGAGTATTCGCGACGTGTAAACCCGATTCAGTCGAAGTACATCAACAACCTTGCGGCGGCCAGCGAGACGGCGGAAACATTGCTCGAATCGTTGCAGAAAGGCAAGAAGGAAGGCGGTGGCGGCAGCGACCAGTTCTTCCAGACCTCGGCGGTGAACTTCCTCGCAGCTTGCATCTATTTCTTTGTGAACTACGAGAAGGAGCCGTATGACGCCGACGGCAACAAACTCTATGCGGAGATGGCGCAAGACCCCAAGACGAAGTTCTGGAAGCCGACGGGCGTCGTGCGCGACCGCAAGGACGGCAACATTGTCGAGCCGGCATACTGGCTCGGCAAATACTCCGATATGCCGCACATCCTCTCGTTCCTTAATGAGAGCTATCAGACCATCTTTGAGGTGCTGGAGACCGACAATGAGGTCGCTCCACTGCTCGGGCCGTTCCAGACGGCTTTGAAGAACAAGGCAATGGAGCAGCTGGAAGGTATGATCGGTACGCTGCGCGTCTATACCTCCCGCCTGGCAACGAAGGAGAGTTATTGGATATTCCACAAGGACGGCGACGACTTCGACCTGAAAGTCTCCGATCCCAAGTCGCCCAGTTATTTGCTTATCGCCAACGACCCGGAGATGGAGAGTATCATCGGTGCGTTGAATGCCCTTATCCTCAATCGCCTGGTGACGCGCGTGAACACGGGACAGGGCAAGAATATTCCCGTGAGCATCATCGTCGACGAGTTGCCGACGCTCTACTTCCACAAGATCGACCGCTTGATCGGTACGGCGCGAAGCAACAAGGTCAGCGTTACGCTCGGCTTTCAGGAGCTGCCGCAGTTGGAAGCCGACTACAGCAAGGTCGGTATGCAGAAAATCATCACTACCGTCGGCAATGTGGTAAGCGGCTCGGCACGTGCCAAGGAGACGCTGGAATGGCTGTCGAGCGACATCTTTGGCAAGGTCGTGCAACTGAAAAAGGGCGTAACAATCGATCGCGACAAAACCTCCATCAATCTTAATGAGAATATGGACAGCCTTGTGCCGGCTTCGAAGATATCGGATATGCCGACCGGTTGGATTTGCGGTCAGACGGCCCGCGACTTTGTGCAGACAAAGGTCGGTGTCGGCGGCTCGATGAACATTCAGGAGTCCGACGAGTTCAAGACCTCGAAATTCTTCTGCAAGACGGATTTCGACATGACAGAGATTAAAAAAGAAGAGGAAGCCTATACACCTCTGCCCAAGTTCTATACATTCAAGTCACGCGATGAGCGTGAGCGAATCCTCTACAAGAACTTCGTTCAGGTTGGTCAGGATGTGAAAGAGATGATAGCTGACATCAGCAACAAGAAGAATGCAAAGTAATCCTATAACTATAATAACCCAATAAGATTCTGTATCTCTATGCTGTAACATATCAGACGGACATACTTTTATCTTATTCTAAATTTTGAATTTATGGCAACAGTAAAAGTTAAATTTCGTCCGTCTAGCGTTCAAGGCAAAGCCGGGACAATTTACTATCAAGTCACACATCGCCGTCTTATACGGCAAATTACAACATCCATACATATTTTACCGGAAAACTGGGAAGGGTGTAGCCAACGTATAATTTCACACGATAATAATTTAGCTCAGTTGCAGAATCGTATCGATTGTGATGTATCGTTATTATTTGCTATTATAAAGAAGTTTGAAGCCGTCGGAATCATCTATTTTACCGATGATATTGTTAGCCAGTTTAAAACTCCCAATAGCCATATTACATTCATCTCTTTTATGAAAGAACAGATCGAATATCTAAGACGGTGCAATCAACATGGTACAGCGAAGAACTATGAACGGGCAATGAGAAGTTTTGCAGAGTTTCTAAGTGGAGATATTGCTATTGTTGCTTTCAATGAACAGTTGGTTGAAAATTATAATGCATACTTGTCCCAAAGAGGAATTGTTAGAAATTCTATCTCGTTCTATATGCGCATATTACGGTCTGTTTACAATAAGGCTGTCAGGCGACATATTGTAGAACAGTCCAATCCTTTCCAGAATGTATATACCGGCATTGATAAAACAAAAAAAAGAGCGGTAGATGAATCAATTATATCCAAATTATGTAAGCTTGATTTGTCGAATGACGTTCATCTGGAATTGGCTAGAGATATTTTTATCTTCAGCTACTGCGCTCGTGGAATGGCTTTCGTAGATATTGCATTTCTCAAAAAGAAAAATATAGAAGACAATATTCTGTCATATTCCAGACATAAGACAGGGCAACTTTTATCAGTTAAAGTTGAACCAAGTATGAAAAAGATTATTGACAAATATGCTGATTTAACTAAAGGAACAGCATATGTTTTTCCATTATTATTCTCGACCGATGCAAGAGAGGCCTATAATCATTATCGCAAAGCCATAAATTTATATAATAGGCAACTAAAAGAGTTGTCGCGAAAACTACTTATTAGTAGACCATTAACATCATATACAGCTCGTCATAGTTGGGCAAATGCAGCACGAAAACACAATGCGCCAATATCTGTTATCAGTGCAGGTCTGGGACATACTACTGAGAAAACTACTCAAATCTATCTGACATCGTTAGAAAACAATGCTATTGATACTGTTAACAGGGGAATTATATCAGAGTTGTATAAATAATTTCTATGAAAGAAATCTCACCAAACTATATGCAAAGATATGAATAAAAGGCGAATAAATGATAAATAATAGGTATCTTTTTTTCTCTACAACTATTTTTATTTTAGGTGCTTGACATTCTGTTACTTCGCCCTTATCGAGTTTTGTGAATCTTCTATAATGAGACAATTATCTGACAATCAGAAGATAGATCGGCCTCAAATAAAAGAAACCAACGGTAGTTAAACGTTGCAAAAGAGTTAATGATATCTATCTTTATATTAACCAAATATACTGCTGGAGATTTCTTTCATAGAAATCATGAGATTAGTCTTGCCGGATACATAAGTAAACCAACACAAAAGACTGAAAATATGCAGTTTAACTTTTTACATAAGTCATTTTTGTTTGCTGCAATGGCAATGATTGGAGCGCAGGTGTTAGTCTCTTGCGATGGAACTTCCGGTTACTGTCCGGAATATCTAGAAGCGTTCCACTATTCATACTATAGTGCAATGTCAGATGATGGTGCAATTCAGGAGAATGAACTTAACCTCTTTGTGGATTACTCGACCTGTATTGCACAGGCCATGAATTACGACCAGACCGGATCAAGATTCTATCAAGCATTGGTACCATCGCTTACCCATGAAACAAAGCACTATTACTCGATAAAAGGAAGCGAAATCAAGGAAGAACAGGGTGAAACCTTTTCGCTCCTCAGAACTATAAAAGAAGTAAACTATGCCGACCTCGCGACTGCGATAGAAAGAATTGCAAACGGAAACACCGAGGCGGTTCTGCTGACTGATGGAGAGTACTACCAGCAAAGCCTTGCTGGCGGTAACATAAACAACCCGTACATGACCAATGCATTTAAGACTTGGCTCAAGAAGGGTCATGATATCTATATTTTTGCAGAGCCATACGTCGAAACAAACCATAACAGACAGTTTAATAAAAAGAGATTTTATTTCATTTTTACCGATTGCAGAATCTCAAATAATATATTCGAGGTAATCACCAACAACGTTGATATTGAACAATTCCCTGAGGTTCAATATTATCATCTCACAGCAAGTAACCCAAGATTAATGGCAATTGGAGAGAATGCTTGTTCAATTCCGAACCAGATGCTTGGCATCACACCTCAGGTTTGTGGGAACTTCGAAATTCAGGATTGGACCGGATGGAGATGGAAAGACATCAGTTCATACATTATGACTGCATGCGACCCTAATACAGGAGAACCTCTTCAATATGGTGAGCCAATTATAACAGGGCTGCATCTTGACAAGAATTTCAACGGAGGATGTTACAGAATTGAAGAAATCAACATTGTAGTTAAGGATATCAGTGGCGAGTATCTTGACTTCGCGACTGCACTCAATGAAGAACTGGTGAATAACAATATATCCGGTATTGATATAAACACAATTTTCCAGTATGCTCACAATGTTGCACAGGGCAAGAGAATAAATCCGGCAGAAGCGAAGAACTTCATGATACTTGACAAGGAAGAGTTTCGGAATCATGGGAACATCAACATATTGTTTGATACACCAATGTTCAACGGAGATTTCCTTGTCAAGAGATATAATTATTTTAAGATTGACATTAATGTTCAGTCATGCTCGAATAATTTCAGTAATAATCAGCTTGCACAGGATATTTTCCAGTTCGACTCTATCGACTTCCCCGGTCAAATGAACACTTCGGTAGTAGAGAGTATCAAACTGGCAATCTCCGATCCGGCTATCTCTAATCTCGTAAAAGGAAAGACGCTTTATACCATTTATGTAGTTTGCAATAAGTATTAAATAAGTTATGAAGAAAACATTTCGCACCATCGCACTGCTGGCAGTTGCAGTTATGGCCACCGCTTGCAATCCTGTAACAACCATGCCACAACTTAAGTCGCTTCAAAGTTCTGCCATGATGTATGCCGGCATCGTATCATTAGGGGCACTCCTTTTTGCATTCATCATCGCAACACTTATCCCATACAAAGGTGGAAAGGATAAGTCGTATATTACCAGACGTATTGTTTACATCGTAACAGCAATCGTCGCACTTGCAGGCTACTTCCTTTTCAATCATTTATATGTAAGACTTTGCATCAAAAATGCCGGTTTTGCATCTCAGTTTGACACGACCAACCTTATCGGAGTAGGCATCATTATCGGTGTATACGTAATTGTTGGTCTTCTCATCGCATTATGCTTCAGAAGCTCAAAGTTCGCAACAGTATTCCTAAAACCTAAGAAGAAGTAGTTTATGGCTAGAAAATTCTTTGTACTTGGCATTGGTGGAACAGGAATGCGATGCATCGAATCCCTGATTCACATGTGTGCCATTGGCATGTTCGACGATACCGATTTGTACCTTCTTGCTCTCGATACCGACAAGAACAACGGTAACTTTGCTCGTCTCAAAGCCGTTAAGGACGCATATCTAAATACTAAATCACCCGAAGTTTCAGGCAGAACATCAGGCAAGGATTCGTTCTTTACAGCAAACCTGAAATATTATGAGTTCAGTCCCAACTATGAACAGAAGAGTACATTCAAGGATGTATTCGGTTATGGGGATACTCATTACACAGACCCGGGGAAGACGGATCTCGCAGATCTCGTATTCTCAAAGGATGTTGAAGATTTTAACCTTCGTCACGGATATAGGGCCCAGACGCATCTCGGCTCCATGATGATGTATCACTCGATTATTGAAGCAGCGAAGGATCCTCGTCCAAATCAGCTTCAAAAATACCTTCAGGAACTCATTTCTGCATCCCAAAGCAGCAGTCCAAGAGTATTCATACTCGGATCTGTGTTCGGAGGTACCGGCGCATCTTCAATTCCGATTATCCCTCAGGCAATCTCTGAAGCTGCCGCCACACTTTCCAATGGCTCTGCAGATATAATGAAGAGCGCATATTTCGGTTCAACACTACTTACGGCATACTTCAACTTCAAGGTTCCGTCGGAGGCTGAAAGAAATGATCAAAAGATTATCGCTACATCTGACAAGTTCGCGATGAACTCTCAGGCGGCAATGATGTTCTATCAGGACGATGCAACGGTAAAGGCAACATATCAGAAGTTTTACATGATGGGAACTCCGGGCCTTGATTGGGATCCGATGCAGAAGTCAAGCGACAAAGTAAGCAAGACCATTACGGGTGGCGAGGCTCAGAAGAACGACTCTCACTATATCGAACTTCTTGCTGCATCTGCTGCTCTTGACTTCTATCATACTGATGAAAGCGTTCTTCAAACCAATAAGGAAAACGTCAGCGCAGATTACGTATACAGGTCGATAAACGACAATGGCAAGTTTGAGTTTCAGGACTTTGTTGGACAGCCAAGAGCAGAGGAATTTGCAAAGAAGTTCGGTATGCTCACAATAGCATCAATCCTTTGCAATAATCCGGATTATGACTTCGTTGCCGGACTTCAGAGCAAGGATCAGCGTATTGACGGTTATGAGGATGTGAATGTCGAGCAGATAAGAAGCCTCAAAGATTATTTTGCACTCTTCCACTTCAAGGTAGAGGATGACAACACATTGTCAGAGGGATGGCTTAGGCAGATCTACCGTTCAGCTGGTCAGGGCGACAAATTCATATTCGCACCTGAGATTTTTACTACTGAAAACAAGAAAGAGATTAATAAGGCTGCCTGGAACAAGAAACTTTACAAGGAAGAAGGTGTCGGAAAGGACAATATCTTTAAGACGGGACTTGGACTTGGCGACCAAAAATTCAGCAAGTTCAAGGATGCTTTCGTAAAGATGAACGTCGAAGGCAAGAATTCCGGTTCTGATATTTTCACGAACAGACTTGAGCAAGTTATCAAGCAGGTATACGACACTCTTGTAGGTATTTATCAATTCTAATTCTCATCGCCATGCCAAAAGCACTTCTTATTAAAAGTTATACGACCAAGACCGGTTCGCAGGGTGTGTGGAACAGTCTTGATGATTCTACATCATACATTCAAGGAATCAACACTGGTAAAGTTTTGGATGATTTGACTGCAGACAAACTCGCTGCTCTCATATCCGGCGTCCCTTCACCTTGGGCTAGAGCCAAACTCTTCAAATTTGCCTTTGATACAATTGCTGTTCCGGACCCCAATATTGAGGAATCCGGTCTCATGACATTCTACCGCCTACTTGAAGGAGAATGGAAAGGCCTTCTTGCAATCATGGCTCTTTATCCTGACAGAATCAAATTCTCGGAACCTATCTATATGGATCCAAAGGGTGAAGATTATGACATCGCTGCTGCATTCGGCAGGATGCTCTTCGACGACAAAGATCTTTGGTCAAATCAGGCAGAGCTCCGAAATAATCCGGATGCAAAGCCTTATATTCAACTTATATATTATAAGGGGATCCTCGTTGGAGGTACTTCTCCTTTCACCGGCATATTTACGGGTGTCAATTATGATCTTAAAAAAGAAGCAAGCGACATTAACTGGTATCGTGAGGGTAAGTTCCAAGATCCTACCAATATGGTCACTGGTGAGCAGCTCCAGAAAGTATATCTTTTCGTAAAGAATCTTTGCGCAAACGTGTCCGAGTTCGAAACGGAAATCAACGCTTGTCGGGGTTTCAAAATGAAGATTGAGCTTAAAGGCTTGAAGACCATCGCTCGTTCATGGGAAAAGGATATCAAGACTCGTGGTGGAAATCTCAAAGAGATAGGACCGACACCTAAGTTCTCAAATCTCCATTCTCCATTCTCAATACTCCTCAAGTCAGAGATTCCGGTATACTTGAAGCCTGACTTCACATTCACTTATACCAAAGGTTCTGATTATATTGAGCTAAAAGATATTCAGGAACTTCTCAGCAACGATAAGTGGGTTATAGGCTGGCAAGAGGTAGAAGATCCCAAGCAGAGCCTTGCAAATGCTCCTGTATACTTTGTAAAAGTATTCGACATTACACAGAATCAAAACTACTATTTCACTCTGCCTCTTTCCGAGAGGGCCATTGACATTTTCAAGATGAACATGGGCAGTCTTCTCGGATATAATCAAAACGGGAGCAGCCTTCTTACTGCGAAATTAACTGATGCCGGAAAGCTCCTTGTTTCACTCTCTGTTGAGATAGACGGACAAAGTGTATCGCTTAATGACAGAGAGTACGATATTCATTGGCCTGATGACCCGAATCCGAGAGTAATCCTTTGGCCGAACTTTACTTCTGAGAATTGGAATAAGTATTATCTGTACACTGAATTTACATCAGCTGCCGCAGAAAACTTCAAACCATTTTTCAAAAGCGGTTCAGAGTTCATCAAGGATGACCTTAATAAGGGATTCTTTGTTCCTTCAACCTTCGCTCCGGATGAATGCGACGCTGTAAGCTGCAAAAAGATCATTAAGTATGAACGTGGCATTGTGGAGGAAAATATGCCTAAATATGAGATATATTTCTCCAACAAGCCTGTTGCCGGTCTCTCTGCGACAGTCAATGATGCCGGAAAGTCTAGCCATGCAGGTTACCTTGTTGTAAGGCGCGACATGGTAAAAGACCTTACAAACGTTGCGACAAAGGGTCGTGCGGTAGTCGGTATCGATTTCGGTAGTAACAATACTTGCGTATATTATAACGAGAGTAACAGAGGTGCAAAACCAATTGCATTCGGAAACTATAGGACTATGCTTGTCGGTGTAGAGAACAGTGATAGGAAAGCCGTTGCCCAGAACGATGAGCTTCTATTCCTATCCAATACCCCTGCACCTAACGGTCATATCAAGTCTTGGCTCCATGAGCATGATGAAAGGTATAATGAGAATCACTTCGATGAAGAAATCGCGGGAGGTGTTCCAGTGAACAGACCTAACGTTCTCGTGAAGGAAATGGATCAGTATGCTATCAGGACACAGGCCGGCATACTTAACTATAACATGAAGTGGCTTGATGCGTCAACCGGCGATGGGAAAGGTCTCCAGAAGAAGGAGGCGTTCCTCAAGACTGTTTGGATTCATACATGTGCATACCTTTATCAGGAGGGCTTCATGCCTGAGACAATATTCTGGAGCTATCCGGGTTCAATGATGGAGTCTGACAAGATTAATCTCGAAAAAATCTTCGATAAACTTGGAAAGATTACGCCCATTAAAAATGCGCGTGTTGAAGTCGGGTCAAGAGAGTTTAACCAGATAACAGAAGCAGAGGCTGTATGCTGCTATGCACTCAGTAAGGATTTTGACCTTAGGGCAGATAACATCATACTCGGCGTGGACGTCGGTGGTAGCACAACGGACATACTTCTTCTCGCAAAGGATCCTGTATCCAGGGAGGCTACACTATTCAGAGAGAGTTCGGTTCGTATTGCCGCCGGAGCATTTTTCAATGCCGTCATCGGCTCTCAGAAATTCCGCGATGCACTTGTTTCATTCCATGAAAGCCATCGGACAAAGGTGAATGTCGCCAATATTGCAGAGATTAAGACTGAAAAGGCAAAAGCACCTTACTATCTAAATAGTATTTTCGACCAACTTCAACCAGAAGAATTCGATGAGTTCTACGATGCTATCGCAAACAATGCAAGATTCGTATTTACGATACCTGCATATGTTACCGGCATCCTTATGTACTATTCCGGTATGCTTGCAGGCAAGACCATCAAGGATAACAATCTCACCGATATAAAGACAATTGAACTAATGCCATTTGGCAATGGTGGCAAGCTCTTCCACTGGCTTAGGAACACTCCGAGCAGAAGAGTTGCAGAAGAGTACTATGAAGAGTGCTTCAACGCGGGTCTTTCTCTCGTTTACGATAAGCCGATGAGGGTCAATTACCATTCAGAGATTGAGAAAGAGAATAAGTCTGAAGTTGCACGAGGGCTCTGTTCACTTACTGATCTCAGAAAAGACAAGGTCAATTCATCCGATATTTGCGGAGAAGAAGGTGTACGTTTCATTATGCCTGATGGTTCCAGCAAAAATATCGCTGTTGATGACGAGCTTGTAAGCGCATATTTCGACAGAAGAATGAGCGGATTCGAGTTTACAAGCACCGATAGCTTCCAGAAATTCATGGAAATCTTCCTTGACCTGGTATCACGAAAGGGAAATCTTTTCACTGATGCCAATCGGGCACTCAGGGACGATATTGAAGACCTTAAGAATAAGATAACTTCAACAATCCAGAATGATTCTGAATATAAGAAGGCTGTTCTCAATGCCGCAGATGGATTCAATTACCACCAGCCAATCATCATCGCTGAGGGTATGGGATTCCTTGAAACTCTTATCAGAAAGATATTCAACGACTAATGAATAGTTTGTCACTATATGTAGAAAAGTGGTACATTGTCGGTGCAATTTGCACTGGCAATGGACTACAACGTATAGTACTTCCTAATGGAGAGGACAGAGTCTGGCTATATTTCTTTGAGGATATAGCCAATGACAGAATATTCTATGGCAACAATAATAAAAAGAGTGCCCAGAACAGAGAACCTCATTATTATCAAGATATTTTTACCGGCATAGTCGATTCTGAGGCTACTTTCAAGAAGTTCGGGAAAAATTATCCTCTATCCGAAATATTCAAGCACTCGAATATTCTCAACGACCTGAAAACCGCCTATGCCAAGTGGGCCAGCGATGAAAAGATACCGACATATATATCTTTTTCGCAGGATATTACTACTCTCGCAAAGAGTCTCTTCATTGAGCAACTGGAGAATAACGGGTTCGTAATAAAACAGTTCGTAGGAAAAATCGAGTTCCTTGCGTTGGAGTGGTTGACCAGAACCAACAAGATACATCTTTCGAAAGACAAGATGGCTCTTGTCCTAAAATCATCCAATGAGAACCTTCACATGTCCCTTTATAGTACGGACGGAAAGTTACTTATTGAATCCTTTAATGATACGCTGCAAGGATATGGGCGCGATGTTCGCCGCCACGCTGTTATAGAGGAGGTAATCAAGCAGGGAAATTCTACTCTCAGGTTTCTTACAAAAGACGAGGAATTCAATCATGAGAGAAAGCGAATGGAGGACTTGGTGGAAGAGTGGATCTTGAAACTGGATACCGGTCGTCCCGGCATTCCGGTCAGAATTACAGATATCAACTTTTCACTTGCTCCTGATAATAAGTTTATAGCAAACCTCAAGAGCAAGATTATTGACGAAAGAACCAAGGCGATTATCATGACGATTATCGACTATGTGAGGAGATTCGTCACAGATAAGGCCGGCATTCACGAATCCGATATTGGTGCTGTTGTTCTAATTGGGAATTCTTTTGAGAACAGCCAATATTTCAAGGAGATTGACCAATGGCTTCAAATCAAAGAAACCAATATGGTCAAGATTGCTGAAATAAAGCTCCCGGATGTAGTGAGCGTTTACTCTCAGATTCCCGAAGACTACTTCTCTGCGGAAGAGCGTTTCTTTGGTGCGCAATCTGAGGAAGAAAGGAAGCTGCAGGTAAAGAATGAGGCTGAAAGAGCTGCATTACATAAAGCCAAAGAAGAATTGGCCCAAAAGAAGCAGACCGAGGAAGAGAAGATGCGAGCCGAACGTGGCTACAAAGAAGCACTGGATCAGTACTACGAATCGGAAAGCAAGAAAGACTTTGCAAACATGAAGGCATTCCTTCTGCTTGCACTTGATAAAAAGCCCAATGATTCTGTCGCAACCGGATTGCTGTCTCAGCTTGAGGATATTATGCGAAAAGAAGATATCAAGAGTGAGCAATACAAAAACGCAATCAATGCAGCCGACGGCTTCTTCAATGATGGTGATATCGACAATGCTCTCAGTTTTTACATACAGGCTAGCACGATTGACGCAAACTCTCTTCACGCAAAGGAAAGAATAAAGGAACTTCGGAAAAGGATAGTGGACTCCCAAAAGGCTGTGGATTGCCTTACCAGAGCAGAGGTGTTTGAAGGTCAAAAACTTTATCACAAGGCACTCACTGAACTCAAAAAGGCAGGACTTCTTGCCCCTGATAATAAGGAGATAACTTCAAAAATCAAAGAAGTCGAAGGAATTATCAGAGCGAAAGAGCAGAAAATTCTTACGTTGAAAGAGGCTCTAAACTCTTTTGAGAGCACGGGCGATTATGCGGCTGCCATTGCGATATGTCATGATTTAGCCAATTCCGACGAAGAGAACAATATTAAATGGGACGGGAAGGCAAGAGAGTTGGAAAAGAAGAAGGAGAAGGAAGATGAGAAGATCCAAGTTCTTGCTGAATGCAGGAAAATTATAGACGATGCAGCTTTCAACGATGAATGGAATAAGGTATTCAATGCTGCGACCAAGGCTCTGATATATGCACCAGTTGACGAGTTCTTTAAGAAATATCTTGCCAAAGCCACAGCAGAGATTGCCAAGAATAAGATATCAGATACGCGTAAAGCTGTGTCAAATGCGACAGCATCTATTAAAAATGAAAGAAAGAAAGTTGTCGGAAATATAGTACGGCAAGTTGATGACTTCTTCGGGGTTGTAGCCAAGCCGCCAACAAAGAAATCTTTGCCTGAAAAGAAGGAAGATGATTTCTTCGGAAACAAGAATTTTAGTGCCAAAGCTACTGAACCGAAGAGTCCAAAAGATATTGATGAATGGGACTTTTAGATTATCATTTAATTTCTAATAATTTAACTTAAAAAATTGATTATGGCAGAAGTACAGCTCAAAAAGAAGGTTACCCTTAAGAGAAAAGGTGAAGCAGCAGCATTCACATTTGACGGCAAGCTCAAAGTGAAACTTATTTGGGGTTCAGACACAGATCTCGATCTTTGCCTCTTCTTCAAAAAGAAGGATGGAGAAACAGGTGGTGTATTCTCAAACGAGTACCGCAACAAAAAGAAAGACCTTGGTACTCTTGAAGCATTTCCATATATGCTTCATTTAGGAGACAAGAAAGAACCTCAACCCGATGGAGAAGAGGTTGAGCAAATCAACGTTGCAAGTCTCAATGACATCGATACTGCATACGTTGTAGTTGTTAACTATGGTGCAGCTATTGAGGGCGAAGACGTAACGTTCGCAGATGAAGGTGGTCGCGTAGAACTTCAGAGCGACTCAGGAGATTATCTCGAAGTTCCGGCTGACTCAACAGATGAAGGTCCGGTATATCTCGTATGCTCAATCAAGAACGAGGACGGAAAGAATACACTCAAAAACGAGAGCCGTGTACTCAGCCTTGGTGAAGCGGTTGACGAGGTTCCCGGCTTCTCACTTATCACAGAATAATTTGAGTTATGTCAGACGCAAAGCTAAAGAAAAAAGTTCAGCTGAAGCAGAAAACAGAGGAACCTGTTGTTCAGTTGAAGCGTAAAGGTGGTGCTGCTACGGCAGTCCACCTTAAGAGAAAGACTGGTCAAGAAGCAGCTGTTGCTACAACTGTTGCAGAGGCCGCGTCTGCCACTATGACACCAAAGACTACTGCTGCTCAGATTCAAAATAATCCGGCAAATGCAGCTGCTGCACCCTCCGGTAGAGCCAACAACCCGAAGATTACACCAGTATCAACCCCGAGTGGAGAAAAATCCACTTCAAACAATAGTTCAACTGCGACAACCGGTAACAGCGGTAAGGTCGTGGGATGGATAATTGGAGTGGCAATCATCGCTGGTCTTGCATTCGGAGGCTATAAACTGATTGACAGCAACACTGGAGACAAAGACTTGTTGGCAGATAGTGGTACAATAGTTACCTCTAACGACTCCGGAAACCGAGGTGCAAATACCGACTTGACTGATACTCAAGAAAGTTGCACTGAAACCGATAACGGTACAGGTAATAACAATGATACTACTGTTGCAAACAATACTTCTAACAGTGCAAGTGGTGCTAACGGAACCAAGGAGTCGGCAAAAAATACTGTGAACAACAGCACATCAAACGTTGCTGGAGTACAGGATGAAAATGAAGGTTCTCAGTCAACGTCCAACCACGGCTCAAATGACTCAGTAAATACAGCAGGGGTGGCTGAATCCGATTCTGCTCACAAGAAGGCTTCAAATAAAACTGTAAGTTCTGCACAAACCCCAGACAATAGTGCTCAACTTGCAACAGATCAGGATGCCTCAACTGGCAAAGTTACAACTGCGACAGATTCAACAACAGCAACCGGAATTATCGGAGGAGAAGACGCAAGTGTTACTACTGTTGATGATGGCAAGGTTGAGAGTCATGTTCCTGTATTCACCGTGAACATGGTTTCAGAATCCAATGCAGAGTGTCTGTTTGATTTCGACAGCAGCGCAGTAACAGAGAACCAAACGCTCAATGATATTGCGGAAATTGCAAAAAATAGCGGAAAGAGTGTAAGGATATCAGGATTTACCGATAAAGTCGGCTCCTATGACTATAACCAGAGGCTTAGCAACAGAAGGGCCAATGCAGTCAAAGCCTATCTTGTAAAAAGAGGTGTTTCTTCTGAAAAGATCAAAGCCAATGGTTACGGCATAAGCAACACTTACCCAACAAATGCAAAGAATAGAAGGGCAGACATTACACTTGAATAATTTTTATATGATGCGTGGACAGAGTAAAGGCTGTCCACGCTTTTTATTAAACGATGAAACATCATTTATTTTTTACAATGCTTCTTGTGATCGCAGTCAGTTGTGGTAACAATGGCAACACCGGCGATTCTCAAAAGGAGCCGAATGCAGTTCAACAGGAGCTTCTTGAAAACGGATGGAATTTTCATACTCCAAATAATGGAGACCTTCCATCCAACTACGGTGTAAAGCCTGTGAAAGGACTACTTGATAACTACTTTGACATAGAAATGGGCGAGGGTGGAAACATGGCAGTGAAAATTGTTGATGCAGAGAGTGAAACAACTATCAGATATGTGTATGTCAGTGAAAATGCCCATACAACGATAACCCAGATTCCCGGCGGCAAGTACTATCTTAAACTGGCCTTCGGTTATGACTGGATGAACTATGACCAAGGGTCCATTATAAGAGGAAAATTCACGAAATCAGTATATTATCAGATTAGCGACGAAGTGTTTGACTTCGGGGCGAAGAACGCCATGAATGCAAAATCATTCTCATTAAAAGTTCATACTAACCATAACCCAAACTACACCAGCTTCAAGACTTCGGAAATCACGGAGGTGCAGTTTGTGGGCAAAGATTTATAAATTATGAAAAAGCATATTGATACAATCATTTTAGCTGTGTTTGCATGCCTGGCGATATCATGCAGTTCTTATTCTCCGGCAAAAGAACTTTCATATATTGCCGATGATTTGGAATGCAATTCAGAAAACTATACAACTGAAGATTGGGAGAACGTAATCCAGCAATATAAATCTGTGCTGGAATCAATGGCTGATTACGAATGTTCGGACGAAGAGCGTTTGGAAATTGGACGCCAGCAAGGACGCTGTCTCGCATATCTCACTAAAGGATATGCAAAGATTGCGGCTAAAAAGAGTGCTTCGTTCTTGAATCAACTCAAAGGTGTAGTTGAAGGATTTGAGGAATCATTTGGAGATGGCAGTGATGTAACAAATGATATTCTTAAAGCTTTTGATGGTTTCCTTGATGAAGAATAACAGGATTTCGCTATTAGACTACACCTATTTTACGAACGTGTTAAATACAAATTAATTATAAAAAACAAAATGAAGAAAACTCATCATTACACCGGCCTGACAGATGCTCAGGTTCTTGAAAGCCGCGCGAAATATGGTGCCAATATTCTTACTCCCATAGAGGAGCAGACGGTTTGGGGTAAGATTAAGGACTGTATGCATTTCTGGCTGCTGAAGTTAATTCTTGTGCTATTTGGTTGCGCAGTTATCGCACTGCCAATATTAGAGGCCTGTCATGTCGCTCTTCCATCGAACACATGGATCGCACCTGTTATTCTTATAGCCTTGTTTTTTCTTACTTATCTTGTCGCTTTTCTTGGAGGAGAATGGAACGAGGAAGAGAAATCATTTGACATAGATTCTCTGATTACCATTCTTTTGTTTGCTCTTGTAATGTCTGGTGCAATATCATTCTATCAGGGAGTTTTTGGCGGAGTAACAGGATTTGAGCCTTACTTTGAACCTATCGGTATCGCAATTGCCGTTCTTCTTGCCACCGGAGTTGCGTGGCTTCTTGAAAGAAGTAACGAAAAGACATTCAAAAGTCTGAACGAGGTCAATGACGATACCCTTGTAAAAGCAATTCGCAATAACAACGTATGTCAGATTCCTCGTAAGGATATTGTGGTAAATGATATCATTATCTTAGAAACAGGAGAAGAAGTCCCTGCCGATGCAGTTCTCCTCGAAGCTCTTAACCTTACAATGAACGAGTCTTCCCTTACTGGCGAACCACAATGCGCAAAGACAACAAACGAAGCTGAATTTGATAAGGATGCCACATATCCTTCAAATCATATAATGAAGGGTTGTACTGTCATCGAAGGCTACTGTACCGCAAAAGTATTTGCAGTAGGCGACTCAACAGCTTGTGGAAAAGTATTCGAGGCAGCACAAGTTCAGGAAGGCGAAGCTACTCCGCTCAGTGAGAAACTTGATGAACTTGCAGGACTTATCACAAAGACAAGCTACGTTCTCGCCATTCTTATTGTGCTTGGACGTCTTGTTCGTTTTGCCATACTTGAGCCAACCAAGAATATTGGTATGCTTGTGACATTTCTTGCCGGAGCTATAGCTCTCTCCACTGGAGTATACTTCGTCCTGAATAAGAAAAAGAACGAGGATAATGAAGAGAGCCTGGAACTTTGGCAGGTGCTTGCGTTTATGCTTCTTCCTATCGCTGGTATTATCCTCTATTTCGCTTTCGGAACTTCTGCCATGACAAACTGGGCCGATCTTATAAAATATGCTCTTGATTCAGTAATGATTGCCGTTACACTTATCGTGGTGGCCGTTCCAGAAGGTCTTCCTATGGCTGTTACACTCAGCCTTGCATTCAGTATGAAGAGACTCATGAAGCAAAACACTCTCCCTCGTACAATGCACGCCTGTGAAACTATGGGTGCAGTTTCTGTTATATGCTCAGATAAGACAGGTACACTCACAAAGAATCAGATGCAGGTTTGGGAAACCGACTTCGCGAATCTCAACAATCAGGCACTCGCAGAAGACGAAGTGTCAAATATTATCAAAGAGTGTATCTCTGTCAATACTACTGCAAACCTTGATTTCGCGAACCCTTCCAAGATTAAGGCTATCGGAAATCCTACCGAAGGTGCACTTTTGCTTTGGTTAAATGACCAAAAAGTAAACTATCTCGGATTTCGCGAGAATATAGCCATTATTGATCGGTTAGCTTTCACGACAGAGAATAAGTACATGGCAACAGTTGTCAAATCCAACGTCAACGGAAAGAAGATGATGTATGTCAAAGGAGCTCCTGAGATTGTCATGGATTTTACGGATATGTCCACTGCTGCAAGAATGGCATATGACGAGAAACTTGCTGAATACCAAAACAAGGCTATGCGTACCTTGGGATTTGCATGTATGGAAGTTGCAGATGGTGTCGATACATTCCATGAAGGGAAAATTGCAGTTAAAGGACTTAAGATGCTTGGGGTCGTAGCTATATCGGATCCAGTAAGAGAAGATGTACCTCCGGCTATCAAAGAGTGTCTTGATGCTGGTATTCAGGTTAAGATTGTTACAGGTGACACCCCAGGCACAGCAAAGGAAATTGGTCGTCAGGTAGGTCTTTGGACAGACGCAGATACCGATGAAAACATCCTTATAGGACAGGATATGGCTGCGATGAGCGATGATGAGCTCAAGAAGGTACTTCCTTTCGTCAAGATTATTTCTCGCGCTCGTCCTAATGATAAGGAAAGAGCAGTGCGTCTCCTAAAAGAACTCGATATGGTTGTTGCCGTGACTGGTGACGGAACCAATGATGCCCCGGCCCTAAATGCCGCGAATGTCGGTCTCTCTATGGGTGACGGCACTGCTGTCGCAAAGGAAGCATCCGATATGACGATCATCGATAACTCATTTAGTACAATTGCAAATGCAGTAATGTGGGGACGTTCTCTATATAAGAACATCAAGAGGTTTATCCTTTTTCAAATGACTGTTAATGTCGCTGCATGTCTCATAGTACTTATCGGTGCATTCATTGGTGCAGAATCACCTCTTACTGTTACTCAAATGCTCTGGGTTAACCTGATTATGGATACTTTGGCAGCTCTTGCCCTCGCATCCCTTCCCCCAACCCGCAAGGTTATGGATGAGAAGCCTCGGTCAGTCAATGAATCCATCCTCAATGGGATGCTTGGTGGCATCTTTGGCGTAGGCCTTGTATTTACTGCCATCCTTCTTGGATTCTTATTCTACTTGCAACACAATGATATCACCTCTCTTGTTCAGGCAAAGGCCACATGGGGTGCAAACAACGGTTTGTCGCTTTACGAACTGGGACTCTTCTTTACCACATTCGTGATGCTTCAGGTTTGGAACCTTTTCAATGCAAAGGCTTTCATGACTGGCGCATCTGCATTCAAAGGCATTTCATTTAGGAAGACTCCGCTGTTCTTACTTGTAACTCTTGGTATCTTCCTCGTTCAAGTTATTATCGTCGAAATTGGAGGAGAATTCTTTAATGTAGAACAGGGTGGTCTTATTGCTTCTGACTGGGGAATTATTATCGGCGCGACTTCTCTTGTCCTCATCTGTGGTGAATTTATAAGGCTTTTTAAGAGAAGTAAGATATAAATAATACGATTTAACAGTGGTGGCGCATCTCCTGATGCACCACCACTTATTATTTTATAGAAACTCAAAAATGATGTAATAATTTTATTTGCAACTCGTCAGTGGACTTTTTACCCACTGCCTCCCGACAATATCCTATAAAGGCGGTTTGGATAGTTGCTTATATTTGTGTCATATTGTTGTAATTCAATAGTATGACATTTTATTGTTTTGGGCATTTCCCACATAGCCGCCTTATATCTCCACATCGTGTCAGTCATAACTTTGCCTTGTTACTTGAATATAATATAAATGACAATAGTATGCAGAACGGATTGGATATATTGAATGATGTACGTGCGCCATTGAACATATTAATGAACAATTTTGTGGAGATAGTGGCCGAGCGTGTTGTTATGAAGATGAAAGCTGGAGTGACTGACAAACCGAAATACTACACTCAAAAGAAGCTGTGCGAAATGTTGTACGAACTTCATAAAATAAAAGCAACCAAATAACTATAGGATAATCATTTGGCTATTTTCTACGTGGTACCACCAGAAAGAGAACAATTAAACTTTATGCATCGAGAACCAGTGAAACTATATATAATCAATGAAAGATTCTCTGAATATATTGTTACACCTAATCCATTGTATGATTTAGACTGTGACTCTGGCAAAATCAAATATATCGCTGGTAATTACTACTTGAATCTTGGTCTTAAATCACAGAGTGCAACGAATTGAGATGAATGTATTATATTTGTTGATAAATGTAAGAACAAAATTTACTATGGCAAGAACAAAGAAAGCACCCGAAACGCTCGAATCTTTTACTGGAAAATGTTTGCAACGTCCTATAACAGCTCTTATTCAAGAGTTATTTGAGACAAAAGAAGCATTGGCAAGAAGTCGCAATGAAGCTCGCGGATTGAAGATTCGTAAGGCATCAGACGAAGTGAAAGGTGAACTTAAACGCTTGCGTACCATTGAGCGTAAGTACAACAAGATTATTGACTTCGCAAAAGAGACGAAGGGAGTGTAATATTCCAATATTTAATATAAGAGGAAATTCGCATTACAAAAGGATGTCTTCAAATGACAAGTCCCTGTTAGTTTTGCCTAACAGGGACTTGTTTTAACACATAGACTGCAGCAGTTCCTTTCGCTGTTCTTCGCAGAACCTGTCGTACTCTGCTTTGTCCGTTCCGCTCTCGATATGCTCGTCAATGAGGTCTCCCAATTCGTCGAAACATACCTCGTCGCTGATTAAGGTTGTTTCGGTTGCGTTTTGAAGATATACCTCGTAATAATCCGCTCCGTTAAGGGCGATAATGACATAGCCCTTGTGCAACCGTCCGTTTACCATGAATTTGAGGGCCGGCATATTTTTGTAGACTGTCGCTGCAAACTTACACGCCCCCCAAGACATTATTGTGTTAATCGGTGTCAGTGTCATCAGTTGCTCGCGTATCGTTCCGGCAACCTGCATGATATATTCTTTCTCCATAGCCGTAGATGTTTAGTCAAACCATTCGGGGTTACTTTCTTTCAATTCCTTTATCAGTTCTTCGTCAGATAATGCGAGATTGGCATCCTCGGTGTAGAAAAACACCTCTTCATCAATCTGCACGGCTTCCTCGTTGGCAAAGCCGTCGTTTTCCTCTCCGAATGAATGAGGGTGCAGAGCATCCAGCAAAGAGGTCGGTGCGATTACCAGCTCCTCGCCCTCGTTTGAGTTCACGACACGGCAGATATAGTTTTTGCCGTCAAATTCCAGATTCATTGTTTTCATAGGCTTGTTATCTTAAAGGGATATTCTTTCCGTGTTCATTGAGATATTCCATAATGCGCACGGCTTCCTCGTGTGAAGCACGGTTGCGGTCATCGTATCTGCGGCTTTCGTCAGCCATAACCTTGATACACTCCTTTATCAGTCTGTAAAGGCTCTGTTGCAGTGTCGGGTGCATCGACGGAATAGCTGCCGCAAACTTTTTCGGGTCGAAGGTGTAGCTGTTTACCGCCATTTCCCACTCTTTAGCGAGTTGATACTCTCTTGATTCCTGAATGTTGGTCATAATCTTAATTTTGATGTTTAACTTCTCTTTTCCCTCTTCTTGAAGCCGTTTTCGGCCTCGTTGTCGGGACAAATTTTACGTGCAATGAACCACAGCGAAAAGAGGACGGAAAGACAAGGAAATAGACACTGCAGGGTGTAATGGAATACCCAAATCTCCGATTTGCGGAAGGTTGTCGTTACACCCGGATCTATTAGCGCAGCGTTCCTTGACGTCCGTCCGCACGCTGTACCTTTGCAAAGGAAAATGTCGCTGACAATGGGGCGATATGGTGAAGATTCCGATAAAAACAATCCGTATAAAAGGAAAAGAGAGCCGACCTTCACAGGCGTGCTCTCTCACTACTTATGATAACCATAGCGTGTTGTTCCCAACGCTTATCTATCGGGTGGAAAGTGCAGCTCCACCCGTGTATGCCTGTTCGCTTCGACGGGCGTGTAGTCGGCAATACCCCCGTTGCTGACGGCATAAATCCTCTCCGCCGGAATGCCGCGTTTGAGCAACTCGGCCACGATGAAGTCAGCTCTTGCGCCGCTTAACGTCTTGTTGATATCGGGAGTTCCTGTTGCACTGTCTGCTGCCCCAGCAACCGTTATCGCCAGACCATATTTCTTGGCCACCCGTGCCAGCTCGTCGATATTCACACTCTGCGAAGCGTCCGTCAGCCGGTTCGTGCCGAGCGCAAAGAAAAAATATATGGGCGAACCGATACACTTATCGCCGGACTCTATGAGCGAAAGATAATTCGTAAAAGAGGACTCAACATCTGCGGCATTGCCGTTGCCACCTGTCCGGTCAGAGGCAAAGTGGCTGCGGTCATAGCCCTGTCCACAGTCGGAGCTATTGCTACTATTCCCGGCAGTGTCAGAAGCAACAACGTCACTGCCTGTTCCGGCTTTATCGCGCGCTCTTTTCCCGGCACTTTTTGCTGTGCCTTTGTCGATGAGCGGCGAGCGTCCGTCCCAGTCTCTGTTCTTCAGCCGGGCGCGGAGCGAGTTCAACCCGCTGTAATCGTTGCGCGGAAATACGGCATACTCTCCGTTGTCGTTCTCGAACAGACGGCTGCACATATCGAGCAGCCCCTCGATTTCCAAAATCTTCTTCAGTTCGGCCAATGTCCGGGCATCCTTTTCGCGTTGGCTGGCGTAACGCCGGTTACTTTCCGCAAGAGAGTTGACGTAGCCGATTAGCCAGTCGTTCTGCCGGATGTAAGGGTTGGCATCGACAATACGTTTCCAGCCGACCTTTCCGAGACGGAACGAGAATCCGGCCGTCAGTGTCAGCATATTGTCGCCAAGCCGGTTGGCTTTGCCGTATCCGTCGAAGTCCTGAAATGTCGTCATTCCGGACAACTCCATCACGAAGCTGACACGGCGGGAGATATTGTATTCACCCTGCAAGCCGTAGGAAAAGGCAAAGGAATTACTGCCGCGAGTAGCATTGTGGAGCAGTCCGACACCGAGCAGCGGCGAGAGGTTCCAGTGCACCTGTTCCTGCCTGCCGTACTTTCCTCCAAGCAGATTCCACATAAGGTCTGCGTGGACATAGTGATAGTTATGACTGGCATTTCCGCTGTCGCGCAGCCACATCCCCTGATAGTCCAACCGTGTTCCGATTGCCGGTGTGAACCACTTTCCGACCGCCACGTTATATGTCGGCCGGATACGTCCGAAGAGGTCGTTGCAGCCAAGCGGCGTACCAAGAAATGCAGACGTGCCGCCGGAGAAAGTGACAAACCAATTGCCGCTCCATGGCGGTGAGGTTATCACATCGTCGAGGTATACAGGCTGCATCGGTTGAAGCAGTCCGTTGTCATCGACAACAGCTGCGCAAGCAGCATTGCCCGACTCCACGGACTGGGCATTGACCCGCAGTTGCAGTGAACAGATCACTGCGAAGATTAAAATGATTTTTCGTTTCATATTCGATAGACTTTTTCGTTGTTACATTGTTGTTTGTTGTGGGATAACCGCCGATTAACGCTTGGGCTTTTTGCCGGTTGCAGGACGCATCATCCGCCTTGCCATACGCATACAGCGTCGGGCCCATGCACGGTTGTCCTCTTCATCATCGCGTCCCCAGCCGGACTTCTTGCCTCCACCTCCGCCGCCGCGTGTCTCGGCAAAGGTTGTGGCATCATCGACCATACCGAGAAAGAGCATCGTCGCACAGTGCATAACATCCTGCCCTTGCTCAGC
>ENA-ORML01001051-ORML01001051.1-human-gut-metagenome-genome-assembly--contig:-NODE-1051-length-26761-cov-70.405789_pt1 | contig 26761 bp, 24 predicted proteins | sample MGYA00242103_ERZ508995 | MGnify/ENA primary metagenome ERZ508995 (study PRJEB26280, sample SAMEA2338702) | human gut metagenome | biome: human gut; feature: human-associated habitat; material: faeces... | reverse complement strand
AAGTTGCCTCCAACTTGGAATCAAAAATACAAGTTGTCCTTAATCGGATGCTTACGATTGGCAGCGGAACCAGGATAATGTATAATGTCAGGATAGGTTCAAATGTGATTATCGGTGCAGGTTCAATTGTAACGAAAGATATTCCGGACAATAGTGTGGCAGCAGGCGTTCCGTGCCGGGTAATTGGTAAGTTTGAAGACTTGGTGGAGAAGCGGAAGAACGTAGTCGCGTACGAAAAGGCAGAGGCGTATTGGGAAGAGTTTTATAGGAAAAAAGTCCATGTGATATTTGTATTATATAAACATTAAAAACAACATGAACACCCGAGTTTATTATGGCGAATATTCATTGAGCCATTGGATAGAGCTGGTACTGACACAAAACATTATTCTTCCTGAATATCAGCGAAGTTTTGTGTGGGCGGAAAAAGATGTAAAAAGCTTGGTGAAGTCGTTTCAGAAACATCTGTTTGTGCAACCTGTTACAATTGCCGTCATGCCCGAAAATGCACAGAGTTCAAGCAATCTGATATTGGACGGGCAGCAACGTATTACCTCGTTAATCCTTGCAAAATTAGGGTATTTCCCAGACCGAGAAAAGTTTGAGGCAGTAGAGGATATTGACAATGGGGATGATGAGGCAGATGAGGCTGTTGAAAATGCAGTGGTTCCCATAAAATGGACATTCAAGGAACTGCTTTCTGCAAATCCAAGTGAGAATACCATTGAAGCCATAAAGCTTAAACTAACTGCAGACGACCGTTACATCACCTTGGATTTGGATGACATAAACGATAGTTTCTATGATACGACTTTCCTTGGATTCTCTTATGTTGTGCCAGAAAGCAATACTATATCAGAGATACAGAACTCCTATTCGCAGATTTTCAGAAATATTAATTACTTGGGAAAGAGTCTTTCGGTATTGGAAAGCCGCAGGTCTTTGTATTTCATGAATGAGCAATACCAAAAGTTCTTCGAGGGATGGTGTGATGACGTTTCAGACGTGTTGTGCGACATAAAGTTATACGAAAAGATGAAACTGACGAAAATCGACTTTGTACGCTATCTTGCCTGTCTTTCCCAATATTGCATTCATGAAAACAAGAATGAGGTGATGAAATGGTATTCGTCGTACTCGTCAAGAGAATCGTTCCATGCTGATTATGTGTCGTACTTGATGGGGCTCGATCAAGAAAGTAATGGCAATAAGTTTAATGAGTTCAACATGAATACCACTTTCCCTGGCAATTGCTGGGCACAACGTTTTGAAATACTAAAGGCTGCGGTAACAGAACTCAAACCTAATATGGGACTGAATGACAAGAATGCTTTCACATCGTGGATAGACGCAGACTATTGGCTGTTCGGATTGATTTATCATATAGTTTTTAAGGGTAAGACTCTGGGGGCTGACAAGGCTGCACTGATTACAAGTATGGGCAGAGAGATTCGCGGTAAGAAAAGAGATGCTGTTTATTCAAAAAGTCCGAACCGCCTTGGGAATTTACGCGAGAGAATGGAAAGTTCGATAAACTTGATTGGCAGGTATGTACAATGATATTCATGGTGATTTCATCTTGTCGCCACTGTTTGACATTCTGAAAGGGGGAGTGACGGCAAGTAACTCTATTACGGCAGGTATGGAGACTTATCCACTTTCGGAATATTTCTTTCAGTCCCTGTTCTTGCGCATGACGGGAGCACAGGAACAGAAGTTGAAGTGCATCTTATGGGAATTGGCATCGAATGACTATCAGTTCAGATATGAGTTCCTTCATACAAAGAGCTACGGAGAGTGTTCGGAATACAAGGCGAAGTCGGAGGTGTTTAACGATTTAGTGAATGCGATACAGAGTATAAACACCACATTCTCTGTCAGCCGCATTTGGGATGACATTCCATTGACTCCAGAGGTAATAGCGGTGGAAAGAACACGTTGGGAAACTCGCGTAAAGGAATCCTACAGGAAACAGGCGGAGGATATTATCAGAAAGCAGGAAGAGAAAGATGGTCCGATGGGAGACGCTCAGAAGCAGAGAATAATTGACAATTTCCTTGCCAAATCATTGCCGGAAATGGACTATATAAATCACTTGTCTTCTTTGAAAAAGGAGAAACGGATCCATGAGGTAATACAGAATATCGTTGACTTATTTGACAGTTCAAAGGTGAAGAGATGGGCAGAGCAGGACTTCATTCATTACAAGTCAAAAGCAAAGCGATACTTTGACCCCAAGCGAGTAGCCAAGAAACAGTTGCTAGATAGCGAGCTTATCAAATATCACCAAAGTTCTGTGTATAAGCACAGGAACGCCTGTGCCCACAATACGGTATCCTATCAGCCAAACCTGCCCACATTGAGTACCCTCAGAATAAACGACTACAAACAACGCAACTATTTCTTCCGTTTCACACTGCTGGTACTCATAGATGAGGTAATGGTGAGAACATACAAATACTATATAAATAAAAGACAACAGAAATGAGCAAACTGAATAATATTGTAATGTTCGCTTGTAACGAAGGTGGGCATTTCTCGCAAATGATGGCCATGAATGAACTATTCGGCAAGTATAACAGCGTGCTTGTAACAGATAATGTCAGAGCAACGAAAAAAATGCCGGCATTGAAGGATATAGGCAATATAGAATATATGCTGGTTATGGCTGATAGGCGTAAGGTGCAAAAACAGAATCGTTCAAGCAGATTGTACGAAATAGTGTCTTACTTCAGGTCCTTTATGATATGCAGGAAAATATGGAATAAATATCGACCAAAAGTAATTGTATCTACAGGCAGTAACATATGCGTGCCTTTATTTTGGGTAGGTAAACTTCATGGTTCAAAGATAATCTTCATAGAAACTAGAGCGAAAGTGTACGCAAGGTCTTTGTCTGGAATTCTAGTAAGAAGAATAGCAGATCAGATTTTTGTGCAATGGCCAGAAATGCTCAAGCTCTATCCTGAAGCCAAGTATTGTGGAACTTTAGTTTAAGGAGAAGAATTATATGGTATTCATTACATTAGGAACACAAGGAAACCAATTTCAGCGATGCCTGAAAATGGTTGAAGAATTAATAGATACACTCCATCCTGACCAAGAGTTTGTTGCTCAATTGGGTAATACTAAATACCAATCGGATAAAATCAGGTGCCTGGATTTTGTTCCGGAGACTGAATTCAAAGAACTAATTGGGAAGGCAGATGTAGTTATCACACATGCAGGAAGCGGGGCTTTGTTCAGTGCAATCAAACAGGGCAAAAAGGCAATAGCCGTGGCCCGTTTGCATAAGTATAATGAAATGGTTAATGACCATCAGACAGAACTGGTGCGCAAGCTAACGGAAGGAGGATATATCTTGGATGGCACATATTCAATCATTGATGCATGGAAAAAGCTGAATGATTTTACTCCAAGAGCGTGTGATTTTGAGTGTACTATTCCCAAGGAAGTTGGCACCCTGATTGACAAATGGTTAAAATAAGAGGATTGTTGTCAGAGACAATGACTTTGTTTTATGAATTAATACAGATTGCAGTCGGTACGAGGAATAGATTATCCAGTATTCCCTCTGCAGAAGAATGGCAAGCACTATTCGTCGCTTCACAAAAACAATCCCTGGTCGGTGTCTGTTTTAAGGGAATAAACAACTTGTACCTCAACAACCCTGAGGTGGTTGTGAACCTTCCTGGACCATTGAAACTGAAGTGGCTTGGTATGGCCTTGGAGATTCAAAGGCGGAATACTTTGATTCTGCAGCGTGCCCGGGAACTGACAAAAAGCTTTGCCGACGCCGGATACCGCACAACGGTGCTGAAGGGAGTGGGAGTGTCAAAGTATTACCCAGACCCGACTCTTCGCCAGGGCGGGGATATCGATTTGTGGGTGGATGCGCCAAGAAGGGAACTGATAACTTATCTCAAATCAAAGTATAAAGTCGGCAATATAGTTGTTCATCATGCCGATGTAGAGATATTCCCGGATGTTGAAACGGAAATCCACTTCTGGCCAAGCTACACATACAATCCATTCCGCTGGCTGAAGTATCGCTCTTTCTTTAACTCCTCAAGGGCAGAATGCTTTATCAGCAATGGGGATGGGTACTGCTCTCCGCCATTGAGATTCAATTCAGTGTATCTGATGATGCACATTTTCCGGCACATCTATAACGAGGGGATAGGCTTGAGACAATTGCTCGACTACTACTATCTCTTGCGTAAGCTATCCCTTTCGGACAGAGTTTGGGCAATCGCAACTCTGCGTAAGATGGGTCTCGGAAAATTCACTGCAGCTGTGATGTGGGTAATAAGAGAGGTCTTCAATGGTAACGATTCCCTGCTATGCAGCCCTGATGAGAAATCCGGTCGATTCCTGCTGAACGAAATAGAACTTGCCGGAAATTTTGGCAAATGGGACAGTAGAATTCATCGAAGAAAAGGATATATCGGTAGGGTTGTTGAAAACCTTGGCCGACTTACCACCTTCTTCTCGCTCTCTCCATCCGAAGTCCTCTGGGCTCCCTTTTGGAAAACCTGGCATTGGTGCTGGAGGAAAATACACAACTAAATACAGATACAATATGAATATTCTCATTACCGGAGTCCACGGATTTGTGGGCTCCAATCTTGTTAAATACCTTGCTCCGAATAACACTATTTACGGATTGGATATTGTCTCTCCAGAAAAGGTAGGGGTGACAAAGACTTTCGGCTGGGATGATTTGGATAATGGCTCTATACCTGAAATAGATGCAGTCATTCATCTGGCCGGCAAAGCACACGACACTCGTAACAAAAGTGCTGCGGATGTATATTTCAAGGTGAACACAGGACTGACTCAACGCATTTTTGACTGGTATCTTGCTCAGCCGAAGGCATCGAAGTTCATTTTCTTCTCCACGGTGAAGAGTGCGGCGGATAGGGTCGAGGGTGATTTCCTGACAGAGGATTGTGTGCCTACTCCAGTGGGTCCTTATGGTGAAAGCAAGATCAAGGCGGAGAACTATATCATAGAAAAGTTCGCACCCGCCGCTCTGTCGCGTTCTTTCCATAATTTTGACGACAGCGATTCCATCGTCCCATGCAAGCAAGTTTACATAATGCGGCCTTGTATGATTCACGGCCCTGGCAATAAGGGAAACCTCAATCTGCTTTATGGTGTCGTAAAGAAAGGCATTCCTTGGCCTTTGGGGGCATTCGAGAACCGTCGGTCTTTCACAAGTGTAGGTAACCTCTGCTATGTAATCGATGGCTTGCTGACAAAATCGGTTCCATCCGGTATTTACCATATGGGAGACGACGAAGCTCTTTCCACCAATGAACTGATTGCAGTCATTTGCGAGGCAATGGGAAAGAAGGCGCACATCTGGCGTCTGCCAAAAGGGCTGATGAACGGCATCGCCAAACTTGGCGGTTGGCTCCACCTCCCCCTCAATCCGCTCCGCATGCAAAAACTCACCGAAAACTATGTTGTCAGCAACGCAAAGATAAAAGCCGCCCTCGGCATTGAGCAGATGCCGGTCCGGGCAAAGGACGGACTGATGGAGACGATAAAGAGTTTTGGGGAATAACTTCCCCATTCCCGACATCTCTTCAACCGAAGCTGTGCTCCAGTCTACATATCCAAGGCTAAATCGACAACTCACAAAAGAGGACGCCCCCGACTAAGCCGAAAGTGTAAAAACAAGAGTTTTAGGTATACGAAATTGAAAAACGCAGAATAGAAAGGGATTATGGCGTTTTTGCAGTTACCTCTTTGTCCTACAGAAAAGTCAGATAATATGATAACTAAGAAGAAAGCGGTGAATAGAGATATGCTGGTGAGTTTTGATTACATGACTATCAGCATATACGTACTTCGTGTGGGGAGAGATAGTAAGGAGTGGCGAGTCGCCTATGGGCTGGTAACACCTGATTCAGAAAAGATGGCAAAGCCAAATGTGACCGGCTCAACTCAGTTGGGGTCTTGTGCGTTCGGTCAGAAGAGTGAACGGTTGAGTGTCAGAAAGATTATATGGTCAGGAGAGAGAGACACCGTGCTGGGTGTTTACGATGACCTTGTGAACGGGACTAGTTTAAAGAAATCGTTTCAGAAATGGGGTGTAGAAACAGATCTTGATTATGATGTATTCTTTACGCAAGATTCAAACTATGAGGAATGGGGGCAAGAACCGATACTTGACGGACAACTGTCATATACTCAGACGATTCAGATGATAGACCCTGCAACTCTGTTTGAAAAGGACGGGAAACTACCCGATGACGTTGAAAAAGCTTTGGGCACGCTGGAGATATATCTGAAAGAACAAACCCGATTGCCTTTTGGTGAACGGTATGATCATGTAGGGAACTTGGAGATTGTGATTGCACCAGACAGGGATGCTGCTGGAAGACCTCTTGTTGAATGCTGCTGGGAGAAAGGTACACCTTTTGTGCAACATTTATATATTCATAAGGCTTTAATAGATGCGGGGGATGTCCTGACGGTAAACATTGTGTGTAAAGAAGATGGTCGGTCGGTAAGTGACGCTTTAGAGCGGATAGTAGTTAATGCGGTTGATGATATAGAATGCAATTACGAATTTGAGAAGTGTCCTGACAGCATTGAGATAAAGATTTGGCGGGAGAGAAAGGGCAAAACCATTGTGGTTTCTGACAAGTTGCAACATTTCGTGAAACGAATCGGCTTTACTGCTGGTGTGGTTGGCGGGAAGATGAAAATCAAGACGCGATGGCTAGAGGACATACGCAAGGAAGTCCCCTTAAAAAAGCGGTCGGAAGTAGATGAGGCGATGACCATTGAGAGGAGCGAGATCATCCACTCAACTGTTGGTGAGCCAGAGAAGAGGCTCGTATATCGAAAGAAACCGCAAAAATGCAACGATGTCTTTTTCCCGAAAGGATGGAACGCACAAGAGGAGGAGCATGGCCTATTGTCTTTTCTTGAATGGTTCAGGCAAAGGGCAAAGAATTCACGAAGCGTATTTCTCCAAGACCCCTATTTTGAGGATGTGGCCATGTATTTCCTGGCATCAGCTAGTGTTAGCAGTGAATATACGGTGCTGACCCAGACACAACTTCGCACAAATCTCGACGGAACAAACAAAGAGGTGAAAGAGAAAGAAGTCGGGATGAGAAAGAAAAAGATAGTTTGTGGCATTATGTCTAATCCGCGGATGTTCGCCCCAATGAAATTGGTGGTGAAGGATATCCCGATAACCCATAATGTGCTGCACGACAGATATCTGATATTTGACTATGGAGATGGTAAAGTGGAAGCTTACACCCTGTCGAATTCTTTGCAGGGTGCGACTATCAAGCAGCCGCTATTAGTAACTCAGATTGGTGATATGGCCTTTGAGAAGGTTCTGAAGCACATCATGGAGACCATGAACCGAAACGGTGTGGAGACCATCTACAACTATACCGAAAAGACTTCAGAATGTGAAGGTGTAGAACTTGATAAAGTGGCTGATGGAGGTTTCCTGAAGTGGTTGGATAGCCAAAAAGAAATCATGAGGGGTGGAACGGTTAACCATATTTTAAGAGATATTCGTGATTGGAGGACATACGACAGATTGGCGACATTGGGATATTTCCTTGCGGATATGTCAGATGAAGAAGCTGGCGATATCTTGTTGCACTTGGAGAATGAAATGCGCAAAGAAGCGAGTTGGACGACTACTCTTAAAAACTTCATCTTGAAAGGTCATTATTCCAATTACCCCGTAGGGTATATTCATTGCCCGTACGGGGGAATGGTAAGAAATGATTTAACTGTTCTGATGGGTCTTGAATACGATCAGATTGTTACATGTTTCAATGCCCATTTATTTGATTATATTGGTTGTGAGGTGCATAGCTTTGATGTTTGGGGGCAATATTTTGCAGCCAAGTTGTTGATGCGTTTATCATTGTCGGAATATGTGGATGTGCTGAAACAATTGCGGCCAACACTTCTTGGGATAAAGTCAGATAAGACGCTAGAGCCTTGTTATAGAGTGAGCTATATGCTTATGGCAGAGCTTATGGAGGATGACTATTGGAATGAGTCGGATTCTGTGATGCAGGCTCTGATGAGTCAGCAGGATGCTTGGCTTAGAGGAATTGGTGCTCTGATTTTCCTGCATAAGGCACAGAATGATAGTTTCAATTGTAATAGTTTTCGTCATTTGTTGGATGACGATGAGGTGGTTACACTCAGCCATGCAGCGTGGGGCATGAAACCAGCACCGGCTCATATTGATATTTTCTATGACTGGCTGGTTGATGCTTTTACCAAGAAACAGGACCCTGTTTTCTTCGAGAAGAAATTGTTTGAAGATATTCTTGGGGAATCACATTTTTTGAAGGACAAGACAGAGTATGTGGAACACGTCGCATTACCATTGATAGAAACAGGTCTTGTGGGAAGGGATGACCTTTCCAATCAAATGATAGGTGCCCTGTTTGAGAAGAGTATCATTGGAAATGATACAGACAAAGTCAGAGGGGTGTTGTCTGCTTGTCTTCCTACTATTGACGGCGATCTTAGTTTGTTATATGACCTTTCCAAAGAAACTGTTATGAGATACAAACGAGGGTTAAAAAAGTTACGGTTAAAGAGTGAAGAAGAAATATTTAGCGTGGCTATAGAAAGTATTAACCTCAGAGTGATACTAATGCATCTGGTGCAGCAATACGAGAGGAGAACTAATCCTGTGATAGATGCAATTAAGGAGTTGCAGGAGGAACTAGACAAGAGCCTTGACGAATATGGGCTGGAAAAGTCGAAGAGGCTGTTTGAGTATTGAAACGATATGAATTGTCATCTTGTAAAAAAGGTGGAAGAGAATAATGGAAAAGAGGTATTCTGATTATCTAGATGAAATAACGGCAGGAGAGTTGTATGAAGGCTTGCTCGCTTATGGTATGTTTGCGAATAGGCTTCCTCCTGTTTTTACTTCTGTGCCATTCTTTGATTATTGCCAGGCAAACAATCCGGTTTTCTCAAAGGATTGGCAGGACTATATTTATTATAGCTCCATGAGGAATATCAATATCCCAAGAGCATTTGGTATCCCTACACCCATGAAGTACCAAAGGCTTTGCATGGTGATAAAGGACAATTGGAATGAATTGAGATTGCATTTCCATCAGCAAACCGATTATCAAGAATATAGAGTTAGTCGAATTCATGTTAGAAAGCTCTACGGCAAAAAGGAATTGTTCGAGATGAACTATAAGAACTGGCGTACTGATGGAAATCCAGAGACTGGTCTGCTATTCCTTAATCCACAGGGAGCTAGTAAGTATATTGTGAAGGCAGATATCTCGACGTGTTTCCCGAGTATCTATAGTCACTCTTTACCTTGGGCTATTGTCGGAAAAGAAGTAGCTAAGGCTACTCGTAACGATGAAACGTTGTGGTATAATCAGATCGATGCTGCTTGCTCCACTTTGAAGAATGGAGAAACTCACGGACTGCTTATTGGACCATACGCATCAAATCTTCTTTCGGAGGTGATTCTTACAGTGGTAGATAAGAAAATGTATGATAAAGGATACAGGTATTATCGTAATATTGATGATTATGAGTGCTATGTTGAGACTTATGAGAAAGCTCAATGTTTCTTGCATGACATTGAAGAGGCTCTTAGAGAATTTGACTTGCCTCTGAATCATAAGAAAACAGCAATTTTACCGTTACCTGTAGCTATGGCGGAGAAGTGGGTTCACAAGTTAAATAGCTATCTAGCCATTACTAGTGATAAGATTAACTACAAAGAGGTAAATGCCTATCTGGATTTGGCTATAGGACTTGCCGCTGAGACAGGAAACTCTGCTGTTTTGAACTATGCCATAAAATCACTAGCCGGGAAGAACTTGACTTCAAACGCGAAGAAATTGGCTGCTCAAAGGATTATGCATATGTCAGATGTATATCCGTATCTTGTTCAGTTGATGGAGGATTCGGTGTTTATTCCTTTTGATGTTGGTCAGTCTGAGATTAAAGCATATGCGGATGCGCTTTATTCCGACTCAAAAGTGTCCCATAATTATGAAGCCATCTGTTTTGCCATTTATTTCAGTTTAAAGCATGATTTTACGCTCAATGAACTTGATATTAATTGGGTTATAGAAAGAGGAGATTGTGTGTTGTTGTTAATGACGTGGCTGTATTACTTGAAGTTGAATCATGGTAATAAACGTGCAACAGACTTGAAACCTTTGCGAAGGGAGGCTGAAAGGCTTAAGGATGCGGATATGGACAGATATTGGCTCTTTTGTTATGAAGTTGTTGCAATGTCAAAACTTCATGATGATTGGAAGTTGTTGAAAAGAGCGGGCGTGAGTTTTGTAAAGGCAGGATATTAAGCAGGTTATTAAGATATTGAAAGACTGAATAAGGTTTCAAGAATAATAGAATCTACTATGTTTTATCCCGATTGGCAAACATTTGCATACAAGTACCGAGGACGCGAACAAACTGCGTTCGAGGACTTGGCGCGTACTCTTTTCCGAAAGGAGATGGGTATTGAATGCGGTTTGTTCCAACGGGTGAATCATAAGGGGAACGAGACGGATGTTGTAGAGAGGGATGGAAAGATTATCGGTTTTCAGGCGAAATACTTCACTAATGTCATTAAAGCCGGAGACATTATTGCCTCAATGAAAGGTGCAAAGGAAAGTCATCCGGAACAGACTCATTATTACATCTACTGTAATCTCGCTTTTGGGAACCCGCGACGTAGAAAGGGGGCAAAAGATACAGAGCCTATTCCGCAGAAAACCCATACAGAAGAGAGTATAGAAACAGCAGCCAGCGGATTGGGATTGACAATCGTATGGAAGCAAGACAAGGCCATTCTGGATGAGGCTATTTCTGAGAGATGGATTTATGATGTTTTCTTCAATGTAGATGGCAAGCTGGAGAGCCTTGTTGTAGAGGAAACGAAACATACGGAAACCGTATTTGCGAACATTGGCTATACTTGTCAGTTCCAGAACCGTAGCATTCACATTCCGAGAACACGGTCAATAGAGCATATAGAAAGTATGCAGTCTTCATCGTTGTATGTGATTCACGGTGAAGGTGGATGCGGTAAAACGGCTATTCTGCATGAGTTCTTAGAAAAGCATAGAGAGGAGTACCCTATATGTTATAGAAAAGCATCTGTTCTAAACGTGAAAAGTTTAGCCCAGGTATTTCATCAGGGTAATCCCTATACGATGGATGACTTCAAGGAGGCTTATCAGGATTGTCAGAGGAAGTATTTTGTTATAGACTCTGCTGAGCATCTGGAAACTGTGGAAGATGAAACCATTATACCATCTTTGATCAGAATGTTGATGGAAGAGGGATGGTGTGTGGTGTTCACGGTAAGAAATGTTTTCTTAAGCGACTTGCTCAACTTCCTGTCGCTGAATCTGAAAGTGAAGGATGTTCCGACAGAATCTATTGAATTGTTGACCGATCAGGAACTGACAAGCCTTTCGTACAAATATGGGATACAGTTACCCGTTGATACCAATCTGAAAGATAGGCTAAGAAACCTCTTCTACTTGAATCTCTACACGCAGTATTACGATGAAATGAATGACAAGACTGAGGATAGGGCTTTTCTTCAGTTGATATGGGAAAAGAAAATACGCGGAAAAGACAAGCGGAAAGGCTATATTAGAGAAAATGAGTTTGAAGCATTTGTTGAAGAAAAAGGAAAGACAGGTCAGGTGTTCCTATCCCAAAACAAGTATGTGAGTGAGGAGTTCTATTCTCTGATAGAAGAAGAGGTAATTGCTTTGGATGAGGTAAACGGCCTTTTTATCACTCACGATATTTATGAGGAATGGGGTCTTTATCGTATCGTTGAGCAGAGGTGGCAAAGGAAGATAACAGTTGACGGTTTCCTTGCAGAACTGGGAGATACGCGATCTGTAAGACGTGCTTTCAGACTTTGGCTCAAAGACAAGGTGAAAGAGGATGTAAATGCAGTTAAGTCATTGTCAGAAATTACATTCGCAAGAGAATTGCCTGGACTGTGGAACGACGAAGTGCTGTGTGCTATCCTTTCATCGGAGAAAGCTGGTGTCCTCCTTGCTGACGTTGAAGATAGAATCCTGAAAAATACTGATGGATTTGGAGATAAAGTGAGGTGGTCTCTGCGCGTGGGTAGTCAATATGTGAAGGAGGTAGTAAAGCTAAAAGATTACTATTATCCACATTATGTGCCTATGGGGGCGGGATGGAGTTATGTCATAGACTTGCTGTTTAAACACAGAGAGAATCTGGATATCACTCCTTGGCTAGTTGTACTTCAAGATTGGACAAAATGCAATTATCAGTCAAATACGACTCGACAAGCAGGGCTAATGGTAATTGAATACTATCGTGGCCATGTGTATAAACATATGAGATATCATGATGGTGTGAAGAAGCAGGTGTGCGAGATTATCAATAATGCTGCTTGGACAATCAAAGATGAATTGAAGAAACTGCTTGAGGACTGTATGGCAGATGATAATCTGAGTAACGGCTTACCCGAATTTGTTCTTCAACAGAATACCAGTGCCTTGAATATCCAAATGGTGTTGCCTGAAACAGTAGTGGGACTTTGCCTTCATTATTGGAAAGAAGAAGATGATGAAGATGACGATAGGTATAGGCCATTACATAGTAGAAGGGTTGATTTTGGAATTGATGAAGATCGCATGGCATTGCGCTACTTTCCACCAGGAGCCTCTCAGACACCTACGTTCACGCTCTTGGTTACGAATGAAAAGGTGGGCTTAGATTTCATCATACGACTGATGAATGAGTGTGTGGAACTCTATGCCCAATCTGTGCCCCAAGAATATATCACGAAAGTTGACATAAAGGATGAAGACGGCATAAAGAACTGGCAGTGGCACTCGCCGGCCCTTTGGGGGATGTATCGGGGTATGGATACATCGCCCTATACGCTGCAGTCTGTCCATATGGCCTTGGAGAAATATCTCCTTAATATGTCTACAGATGGAAAATACGAGCAGTGTGAACAGATAATGAAACTGCTTCTTTTTGAATGCCACTCATCATCGGTATCTGCGGTGGTCGCAAGTCTTGTTCTGGCATACCCTGAGAAATACTGGAGGTTGGCTTTGATTCTGTTTAGGACGATTGAGTTTATTGAGACAGATAATCAAAGGGCATTGAGTGAGCGCACGATGAACTCATTCTATGGAATAGGAAACACGCTCAATCCGGCAGTTGTCAAAGAACGAATGGAAACGTGTGAACAGAATTTTCGCAGGTCTACTTTAGAGAATCTTTGCTTGAACTATCAGTTCTTTGGAAACCAACAGGAATTAGGTGAGGAAGATGCAAACCATCTAATAGAGACAATCTACACCATATTGGACGAGCACAGGAGGTTGCTTGACAGAGAAGGCAACCAAGACCTTTTGGAGATATTGCTATCAAGGATGGATAGGAGGCGACTTAAGGTAAAGGAGCAAACGAAAGTAGAAGGCGGTTATCAGATACAATTCGAAACGGAACTTGGTGAAGAGGCTAAAAGGGTAAGTGAAGAGGCTGCTGTTAATCAGCAGGAGATGTGTAGATATATTGGGCTGTTGAATTGGGCAATGGCCAAGATGAACGGAGAAACGCTTGAAGGGCAAAAGTATGGAGAAGACTGGAGGAGAGTTTTGAAAGATGCCCAATCTTTACAGGAGGAATTGGCCAACGGGCGAGCGTCATTCATTACCGACTGCTATACCAACACCTGGGTTGCTCCTTGTCTACTGAAGTTTTATTCCGGGGAAATGTCAGTGGAAGACTATCGATGGTGCAAGAAAGTGGTTGACGAGAAGTTGAACGGATTCAAAGGCTTGTCGGACGCTTTGGATGGAACAACTGCCTGTATTCACGTTGTTCCCTTATTGATAGCTCTTTTCCCGGAAGAGAAAGAGAAATATTTCAATGTATTATTAGCCTGTCTGTTGGCTCCAGACTACGGACAGACCTTAAGTTCGAGAGACCGCGTAACAACTGCCGTTCGCACGTTTGGCTTATGGAATAAAGAGCCTGATGCAATGCAAGGACTTGTGAAACGGTTTATCGCCATAGTGGAAAAGGATAATAGACTGGATGTTGTAGAACTGAATGCTGTGATTGGACTGACACCTGATAAACCCGATGATTGGATGACGAAAATGGTGGTCAGCCAACTCAAAAGGATTCCTGCGATGATGAAAGAAGGAGAAGGGACTGTTCAATCGATGTTTTCCATCATTGAAAATCTTGTTCAGTTGTTTTTCAGGGTTGATAGGAAGGAGATTCTGGACTGTATTGAAGATACAAAGCCTATCGTTAAGGATCGTTATTTGGGAGATTCGCTTTTATCTCATATTATTATTGAAGCGGACAATAGGGGAAAGGCAGATCGGTTTTGGATGATATGGAATGTGTATAGGGATTTGTTGCCAGAATTACTGAAATGGGGCAATAGCCAGCAGTTGCGCACTTACCTGCTGAATATACAATGGATAGACGGCATAAAAGAATGGCGGTGCCTGCGACCAGGTGATGTTGAGTTCTTCCATTACATAGCAGAAAATAGTAGTGGGAATGCTCAAGTGCTAGAGTGTATTTCCAAAGCTCTTACAAACATTGCATATAACTATCAGACAGAGGGTATTGGATGGATTTCAAAGTTAGTTTCTAATAATCCTTCAATGAATTTGGCAGAGAGCTATGCTTTGTTTTATCTTGAGCAAGTGATGATGGAGTACATTTATGCTAATAAGATGAAGATACGGCAGACGCCCTTATTGCACGCACAGGTGAGGGCTGTTTTGAACTTTATGGTGAGCAAGAGTTCCGTGACGGGGTTTGTGCTGAGGGATATGGTGAATTGAGTAATAAGTTTAACACATGTTTGATGAAATGGGAATAGTTGACGGAAAACTTCGAAGACAAAAGATTGACCAATCACCTTATCTCTTCCATTTTACAAAAGGGACAATAGAGGAAGCGGGACATGCTATGTATAGCATTATAGAGTCGGAGAGGTTGATTAGCAATCGCGGTTATATCAGTTTCACGTCATCTCCAATAACAGCGCTGAAGAAGTTTTTCGAGACCAAGATAAATAGAACTGGTTTGCCGATGTATCAGCCTATTGGCATCGGGTTTTCACGAGATTTGTTGGTGAAAGAGTATGGAGCCAGAAATGTTATTTACAGCAACCGTGATGAATATAAGGAGATTCCTGAGCAGCTTAAATGGAGAAGTGAGTTGTTGGAAGTTGATGAGTACGATTTTGAGTATTTGAGGGAATGGCGAATTAAAGGAGAATGCTTTGACTTTTCGGATTTCCCAAAAGAGCATATTTTGATCATCGCTCCAACAAAAGAGGACTTGAATAACTTTATTATTAAACATGATTTGATCTTTAACCCCATCGTAAACTATTTTAGTGGAGATATTGAGCCAGATTGGGATGAAGTGTTTGTGAGGAACTACAAAGGTCTATCGTTACAGAGTGCACTCAGTAAGGAGGATGATTATGCTGTCTCAGCGTCAACGGTGAGACAGGTGTTAGGGGAAGATATGGTGAATGAAATATTTGGACCTGAACTGTTTATATCGGGTTCAACGAAAAAAGAAATGACTAAATAGGGACTGTCGGGATTTGTTAATCTTTTTCCTAACGAATTGATTACTAATGTGTTAAACATTTTGTATCTTTGATATATAAAGAAAAATTCCTCCAACAGGCCGTGGAAAGCTGAATTCGGAGGTATCGCAAAATAAATCTGCATGTCAAAAGAACGAAATTTTGCTGCTTCCGCTCCATGCGATGGCAGAGAACTTCGGACTCGTCAGAAAGAGCACTTCGACCTGAGGCAGGTCAAGGCTCGGACTAAGTTGACGGAAATCCTGTACATCTTCTTCGGCATACACACGGCAAACATGGTGTAGCTGGCGGACAGCATAGAACAGAGAGCACAGCTGGCGGCCTCATGAAACGAAAATCTGCACATAGAAATGTGCTTTCACAGGGGAACTATGCCTCTGTCATAGAGAATGGACAAAAAATCCGGTCGAACCGACCGGAATGAGAAATAAAAACGTAAATTTGATGACCCGAACGCAGAAATGGATGGAATCAGTCGGCTGCTTCGGTCAAAACAAAAAACGACAATCCCTAACTAAGAACAACACTGTACCTGTTTAAATAAGAGTAGTATTGTATTTCATTAACACCCCCATTTTAGTATAGAATGATAATAAGACCGAGGCTATCTGATTACTATAGCATACCTTTGCTACAAGCAGAGACGGATTTTGCAATTCCCTTTATGGATGAAGACATTCCTCTCTATGTCGATCCTTTCTTGCTTTGGAAATCCCCCTCTCAAATGGATAATAATCAACATCTTGGAATACTAAATTCTTTTAACCAATTAGGAAGGATGTACTTGGATGGCCAGCGGGAAGATGCGATAAATAATCTTGTTTTCTTAAGCGAATGTGATGAAGTTGGATTAGGTATGTCAAAGAGCAAAAAAGGACGACCAATCAGTAACGATACTGCACGAGAAATTTTGGACTTATTTGCCTCGATTCCAAAAATCAACCAGTACGGCTTGAAACACCTTGAACAGATTCAATTATTGGTTGATCAGATTTCTAAAGATCGAATCAGCGATATTGCTTGTTCCTTAATGAAGTCTTTTCTTATTGATTACACAATTGGAGAGAGTAGGAAATATGGAATCCCAACTCATTCAAAGGAATTGTTTTTATACGATTATAAGAGTTGTCGGATCATTAAAGAGACAGTGAATTTGCCCATCAACGAGGAAAGAAATGAAGCTGTAATATTTGTTCCGAAGCGTTGGCTAAGATACACTCCTTGGCTGAACTATGAAGACTATTTCAAGAACTATCTTATAAAAGATATTGAAAAGGAATATAGCGGTGGAAAGGACAGGATTACGGTACTTCAGTATAATCGAGATAATTTTGACCAGATCGAAAAGTATGTTTCTCTTAAGGAAATGAATAGAGGAGAATGTCAAAATGATCCTTTATTCTCCAAAATATCAATTTTATCTGCAAAGCGCAAAGTATCTGATATAAAGAAATTGCCTACTGGGAAGACGGATAATGCTGATAAAAAATATGAAGAGTTGATGGGACAGGTCCTGACATCATTTTTGTATCCTCACTTGGATTTTGCGTCAGAACAGAGTCGTATTGAATCTGGGACACAGATCCGTGATTTGATTTTTTACAATAATATCAATACAGATTTCTTGAACGAAATATACAATGATTATGACTGTAAACAAATCGTCATTGAACTTAAGAATGTTCAGACGTTACAAAGAGAACATATAAACCAATTGAACCGTTATATGTCTGATTCTTTTGGTCGGTTTGGGATTCTATTTACGCGAAATAGGCCTTCAAAAGAAATTTTGAGAAACACGATTGATTTGTGGTCCGGTCAAAGAAGATGTATCCTTATATTGGACGACAATGACCTTAGTTTGATGGAGTCAACAAACAGTAATAAACAAAGACTGCCAATTGAGGTAATCAAGAAAAAATATATTGAATTTACTAGAATGTGTCCTAACTAACATTAGCATATGAATAGAGAAGAAATATTATTGTTCGAAAAGATTCATGCTCAATTGAGTTCTTTTTATGAAGATGTCACCATGCTTGTTAAGAAGAACCCAAAGGATGAAATGAACACGTTCAAACTGAAACTTATCAATAAGGCTTTGGTTCGCGCAAACCAAATAATAGGAGATTTAAAACCCTTTGATGATTTTGATCAGTTTGATATTGATGGCGATATGCCAAACAATAGTGATGTTGCCATCATATTAGGACAGTACATAAACTGTATGGATGTCTTGAAAAAAGATAATGTACATATTTTTTCCGGAAGATGGTATTGGAAAATCGAAGGTGATTCTAAAAGTCTTGAAATATGTACATCTGCACCTGTCGATCTAAAAAGATAATTGCATTATGGCACAACCATCAAAAAGGATTAAAAGTAAACCTGTTGAGAACACTACTACGGAAGAACAGGTTAAGTTGTATCTCACAATCTCTCCATTACTCAAATCAGCGTTTGATGAGATTAAGGAACTATCCAAGAAAAAACAAGATGAGCCTCTTAACCTTAATAAGGTAAAATGGATAAATCGTCTTCTCGGTAAAGCAAAAGAGGTCCTGAAAGAGGAGCCGACTATTGAGTACTTGGATTTGCTCAATGAAGATGATTTACCATCCAATAGTGATGCTGTTCTGATGATGTCCCAATTTATTTCTGCAATGGATAAATTCAAGAGTGACCATTTCTATAATAATAATCTTGAATGGGATATAGAGGGCTATTGGAAGTAAAGATTCTGATGCGTGGCGCACCTATATGGCATTTCTTCGGGGACATCTTCCCCTTTTCAACCTAAGCTTAGACTGAATAATTTGACAATTAACAATTAACTAACTCTCATGGCAGAACAGAGTATAAACAATAATGCGTTTGAAGAAATCGAGCATCTCCATCAATCTTATCTAAACTTGCGGGATAATACCCCTTATACGAAGAGAAATGGTAATGAGTGCCAGGCGTACCATGCTTGGTATGATGCTGCATACGTATTCTTTAGCTCGATAGATGAATTCAAGGTCCTTGATGACTTCAAGACATTTGTGGGTGCAGAAAAGGACGGAAACTGCTTTGACCTCGAACATGTTTATCACAGGATTAGCGCGTCATATAAAGTTCTCATGAATAAAGTGAAGGAAATAGAGTCGAGAAATGTTAAAACTACTGAAGACACCCGATCCTCCTTATGGCCGTTTGAAACCAATGACGACCATCGTAGGGTTTTTGTCAGCTATTCATGGGATAACGATTCTCACAAGGAATGGGTGTTCAAATTGTGCCAAGATCTTCGGAGTAAAGGCGTTGATGCCATCATTGACCAAGCTATGCGCAAAGGCAAGGACTTGTTGGACTTCATGGAGAAAGGAATAGCCAACGCCCATCGCGTACTAGTGGTCGGTACCCCTAACTATAAACGCAAGTCAGAAGAAGAGAAGGGTGGTGTGAAATACGAGCAGAATATTATCAAAGCTTCTATCCTACAAGGAATAGGGTCGGACAGATATATCACTATCCTGCGCGAGGGTGAAAGTTTTGAGAAGTCTTTCCCCGCAGTGATCTCTACCAAGGGCGGCTACGATATGCGAAATGATGGCGACTATCAAGAACATCTGACTGCATTGGTACACGAGATATATGATATGCCAGTGGTTGTGCTAAATCCAATAGGTGCTGTGCCGGAGTTTGCAAGACAGGACGAGAATAACGATGGGCTTGTGAAAGAGAATGCAAATGACAATTATGTGACTCTAGTAAAAAGGTATTTATCATCCTCCGAATACAATATCGCATTCAACGATTTGATTACAAAGATGACTAACGATGCCTTTCAAAAGATAATGGAGAAGGCTAACTATAATATTGAGCTAAGAAAAGAAGTGTTAGACTCTTATTCTGATTATCACCATGCAGCAGTTTCAGACTTAATGGATGCAGCAATTTTGACAGCTCAATGGGGAACTTCCAAACAATTAGAAATATTTGGGCAAGTGTTGATGAAATTGTCAAGCAAGCCCTTTGTTAATGGTCAGGTTGAACTTGATGGTTCTGGTTTATTGCATGGTATTGGTGTGCAGTTCTTGTTTAACGTTGTGGGAATGGCATGTGTAAAGTTCGAACGATTCGCAGAATTGAATAAGATTCTGTCATTGTCTATACCTTCACCTCATTTTCGGGATCTTAATATCAGGCAAAGTGTTATTCGGGTACTAGGCGAGCAATATTGGAATAATTATGAACTCAATCAGTTATTAGGGAAGAACTACTATTATCCGTGGACGGTGTGGCTGAAAGACTATGTGTGCCATCATTTTGATCCATACGTTATCGTTGAGTCAGAGATAGAACCCTTATACTATATCTGGGAACGACTTAAGTCACTTGCTTTTGGGTATAATATTAGTCGCACGACTGGACAAGTTTATTTCACCACAGGCTACTTCTTGCACTATCGCGTGGGACTGGTACGGAATGTAGGCAGTGATGACCCCTATTCGTTATTTTACGGTGATGCAGACAGATTGAAGGAAGATTGGCCACCAATTAAACAAGGGCTGTTTGGAGGAAACTATGAGCATTACCAAGAGTTGGTGAAACAAGCTGAGGAGTATTATAAAAGAGGGATTAGGTGGTGAGGCGATAATCATATAAGTCATATAAATTACTTATTCCGGACGATACCCGTTCAGCATTCCGGGGTACCCGTTCACTTTTCGGTGGCAATCACTGTTCAGATTTGGATGGCAGTGGACATAAGGCCTTGAGTATTCAAAAAAATGATGTAATTTAGCACGATTTTTGACGTGTGTTCATATATGAAGACTACAGATCAGATTTTAAAGATTAAAGCTGTCGTTTCTTATATTCTTCAGCAAATCCCTGAGGGGCTAGACTACATTCATCTGTTCAAGATGATGTATTTTGCCCAGCAGGAACATCTTGTAATATACGGGATTCCTATTTTCGAGGACTCCTTTGTAGCAAGAAAACACGGGCCTGTGCCAACCTTCACATATAAAGTATTAAAAGGAAAAGAAGGAAAGGTTAATTTGGATTCACTCGACCTGAATGATTTTGCGCAATCCATTTCACTTTGCTACGACAATGGACATCCAACTGTAAAATTAGCAGAAGGCTCTGTGTGCGACCAAGACGAATTATCCAACTCCAATGTTAAGATTTTGGATAGGTGGATTCAAAGATGCAGGGATATTAGTGCTTTTGACCTAAGTGATTTATCTCATGATAAGGCTTGGCAAAAAGCAAAGAGACAAGCTGATAGGACAGGCGAAGACACCAAAATATCACTTTATGATATGGCTATGGCTGGTGGTGCTTCAAAAGACATGCTTGACATTATTAAAGAACGACAAATCAATCGAAATGCTCTATCATGAAATTAAGCGAGTTACAGGAGGAGTTTTGGCGAAAAGAGCATGAAGTCACTGAAGAGCGCCTGGTTCGAGGCGCTCTTATTTTAACTATCTTATCCGAAGAAGATGGATTAACCTTTAATAACGGAAGGACTTCAAAACCTAAACGATTAGTTGTAATTGGGATAGATAGAAAACAAGAATTGTGCTATGGGTCTGTATTGGTTAACACAAAAATGAATCCTAGAGCCTCCTATTCTGATGAATTTCTCTCAGCTCAATACTTGTTACAGCAAAAGAATTACTCTGATTTCTTGGATTATGACAGCTTTGTAGATTGCGGAGTCATTTTTTCTATTCCTATTCAAAAATTGAAATCTGGGAAGTACTGTGGACTTCTAAATGAAGAGGACTTATCCAGGATAATGGACATTTTAGAGACAACAGATACACTATCTACAAAACAAAAGAAACAATTCGGGATTAAGCGAAGATAATAAGAACTGTATTTTGTGTTTTAGACAAATAATGATATGACTACTTGGCTTACATATTTGATAATCACGGTCTTGCTTCTTGCGGCCGAATTGGTGTATTTCCGCATTGCGGACAAATGCAACATCATAGACAAACCCAACCAGCGTTCTTCGCACAGCAGCATAGTGCTTCGCGGCGGAGGTATCATCTTCGTGCTCGGACTATGGATATGGGCAGCTTTCTTCGGCTTCCATAACATCTGGTTCCTCATCGCCGTCACCCTTGTCGCCGGAGTAAGCTTCATCGACGACATCCACTCCCTTCCGGACAGCGTCAGGCTTGTAGCACAATTCGCGGCCATGGCCCTGATGTTCTATCAACTGGACATGCTCCACTGGAACATGTGGTGGATAATCCTCATTGCAATGATAGTCTGTGTTGGAGCCTCCAACATCATCAACTTCATGGATGGGGTGAACGGCATCACAGGAGCATATGCCATGGCTTCCTTGCTGCCGCTGTTCCTTCTGAACAAGGAACTTGGCTTCGCGGACGAATCCCTGATTGCCGTAGTTGCGCTTGCAGACATCGTCTTCTGCTTCTTCAACTTCCGCCCGAAAGGGAAGGCCAAATGCTTCGCCGGGGACGTGGGCTCAATCGGAGTAGCATATATCCTGCTCTTCCTCATAGGCTCGCTCATTCTCGCTACGGGCGACGTGACATATCTCATACTCCTGCTGGTCTATGGCGTGGACGGATGCCTTACCATATGCCATCGCATCCTGCTGCATGAGAACCTGGGCGAGGCGCACCGCAAGCATGCGTACCAGCTGATGGCCAATGAACTGCGGATAGGGCATGTGAAGGTTGCGTCCTTCTACGCGCTGCTGCAGCTCGCTGTGTCGCTGGGCTTCATATACCTCTGCCCTGCGCTTTCGGCCGCGACTGGACTGTCGCTTGTGGCTTGGCATTGGATCTACCTTGCTGCCGCCCTGGCGCTGCTCTCACTCGCCTATGTGCTGTTCAAGAAGAAGTACTACCACTTGCATGAGGAGTATCTCGCATCATTGAAATAATCGCTTTCCCGCATATGAAACTCACCACTTCCTTACTCGACGACCTTACCGCCCGGGCGAAGGCCTCGCCCCGCCTGAGAATGAACCTCGACCTTCGCAATTCTGCAGAGGACGGCAGCCAGCGTATGCTCAACGCCCTGGAGCCGGGGACCATACTGCCGATTCACCGGCATACTCGCTCCACGGAAACCGTAGTGCTGATTCGCGGGTCGGTGCGGCAGAACTACTACAATCCTGACGGTAGCCTCAGAGAAAGCTTCATCGCCGCCGCCGGCACTTCGCCCAACGCCTCCTCCGCCGATTGCATGGGCTTCAGCGTCCCTCTAGGCCAGTGGCACAACACCGAATGCCTCGAATCCGGAACCGTATTCATCGAATGCAAGGACGGCGCCTACGCGCCTCTCGGGCCGGAGGATGTACTGGGGTGAACAGGGTGTTCCTTCCCGGCTATTCCCGGTCAGCGTTCCGGTGAACCCCACGGAGCCCCTCGCGGCTCCGCTTTTTTGCGGTAGGTGTATTAGTGTTATAATACTGTATGTCTGTAATGTTATAAGGGAAATGCCTATATACTTCCCTATCTTGCTTGTCCGTTCCCCGTTCCCCGGCTCTCGGTTTTCCCGATGTGTCACATCAGGATGAAAATCGGCCTCTGATGCGCTTTTAGCTCCTGATGTGTGACATCAGGAAGAGACCTAACAGCGAGTGTCGGCAAAAAGTGAGTGGTAGAGGTTGAGGCTTTGTATTTTGGCGAGGCATGACTGCATGTCATGTCTTCCTCGCTCGATGGGATGGGAGAGTGATTTTGTAATACACTTATACACAAGGTGTTATCTTTTTCGTATGGGGTAAAACCACCCATACGAAAATTATTAGCACCTGATTATCAGTTACTTACAATTTCACCCTCCTCTGTGGCAGTTAACCAATTTGACATCTTCCGGGGCTGAGATGCGTCTGACGGGATGCTCACAAGCCGTTATTGTCATCAACAAAGCATCCTTAAAGGGGAGCACATAATATGAAAGCCAAATAGATTCAATCGGAGTCGCGAGACCGCTTCATTTGCTGATCTCCCAAGAAGTTGCTATCTTTACATAAGTCAGGGCACAAGGACGAGCTTATGGCCAACTGGGAGAAGATGGAGAACACGGAATTCTTACACGTCACCGCCGCCGAGTATATCTCCGGCTACTTGCTGAAGCTTACCTTCAGCAATGGCGATGTGCGCACTTTCGACTTCTCCAGCATCTACAACAAGGGCATTTTCACGAAACTCCAGAACCCGGAATACTTCCGCAACTATACCCTCGACGGTTGGACTGTCGATTGGAACAATGAGATTTGATTTGCGCCCGAATACCTCTACGAACAAGGGGCACCGGTTGGGTAGAAGTAATGAGTTTGTAAAAACCAAGTAACTTGATTACATTTGCGGTATGGGACAAAGAGGTACCATAGAGATTCGGGTGTCCGGCAGCAAGGGCAACCTTGAGTTATCTCCTGATACATACGATATTAGGGAGATAGCTCAGATTTTCGATGTGGTAGAATCAATCCTGTTTTCTGGCAATAAGAAACAGCGTCCCGATATTTCATACTCTATTGAGAGTGGCTCGGTTCGCCATGTTTTCAGAACCAGTTTCCAGTCCATCGTGGCGACTACTGCTATCCTTACCAATGTTCTGGAAACAGGAAGCATTGATAAATTGGATTTGTCCACAGCACGAGCAATTGAGAAACTTCAGACGGATGCCATCGCAAAGAATTACGAATTTTCCATCACCACTTCCGAATGGCACGATGGAGAATTGAGAATCACTCCTCAAACAAACTACCGGCGTTCAAGCGAAATTTGGGTAGATGCGGAGGTGTACTTATATGGAACCCTTACAGATGCAGGCGGAAAAGATAAGTCAAATATTCATCTTGATACTAAAGAATATGGACAGGTGACAATTGACTCTGATAAGGAGTACCTAAAGAACCGTCAGGAAAATCTTTTATATAAAGAGTTTGGCGTAAGGGCTAAGGGAAAACAGAACCTTTCCACTGGAGAAATTGATTTGTCTTCCCTTAGGTTGATTTCACTGCAGGGCTACCGCCCAAAATATGATGAGAACTACCTTAATGGTTTGATAGCCAAGGCAACTAAGTCGTGGGCTGGCGTTGATGTAGAGAGTTTTGTTTCAGATTTGAGGGCTTATGAGCAATAAAGAACAACCAAAGGTAGCGATGTTGGATACTAGTTTCCTCATCAGGCTCTTGAAAGAAGATGATCCACTTCATGCGTCTGCAAAGTCTTATTTTCAGTATTTCTTGGAGAATGGCTATGTGCTTTATGTATCTACTATTGCTGTAGCTGAGTATTGTGTAAAAGGAGAACTCGATCAATTGCCTTTTGAGTGTGTGAGAGTCGTCCCGTTCAATTTGAATCATTCGGAAATAGCCGGGGCATTTGCTCGAACTTTGTTTCAAGCAAGAGACAATGGCCTCTTTATACCAGAACAAAGGCTTATTATTCCAAACGACACAAAAATTATTGCCCAGGCTTCGGCTATTGGAGCTCTTTTCTTTGTCACAGCGGATGCAAAGGCTTCTAAAGTTATAAATGTTCTGGCAAAAGAGAACGGCTTAGCTGTACGTCATTTGGATATCCATAATTCTCTATCATCTTTTTCCGGAACACTTTTCTAAATAACTTTTCTTTTGCAAAATGGCAGAAACAGACTGCTGTTTTATAGTATTTTAGAGCTGTATGAGAAGAATGCTTTCTACAAAGGCTGGGGCTATTTTCAGTTATGATTGTCCTCAGTTTACTTATGCTGTGCGTAAGGATCTGGTAGAGATTATATACAAGGTTAAGCCGGGTGTTTATCTGGTTGTGAATTTTCAGAGGGTTGACTCTACGAGCGGGATGTTGTTTGTGAACTGGGGAAGGTATTGGAACAGGATTACTAATGAGAAGTTGCAGTTGCCTAAGGTTGAGAAGTGCTGTCCGGTTCTGTTTGAGGTGTTGATGGGTGATGATAAGGACGGGATTGGAGAGATGTATTTCGGTATGTCGAAAGAGGATGCGGAGCATGGTTTCGGTCTCAATGTGGCTTTGCCCGACCAGCTTCCTTTGCTTCTTTGCCTGACTCCTTCGGTTATCAATAAGGCCGGTATAATGAAGAATAAGATGCTGACCATATATAACGAGCTTGTGAATAATCCGCCTTTTCCTGCCTGGAAGACCGGTCTTGAAGAGGTCTGGGAGTAGGTTTTTACGGATCAATCCTCGGTGATTGTGATTGCAGTTCCAAGTAGTAATTTAATTGTTATCAAATTAACCACCAATCAATCATGTATCACATTGGCTATAGCGAAACAATTACAAGTTTCTTGACTCCGCTGCTGGATTCTTCCAAGAGGCAGAGGGAGTATATTGTTGAGATCTCATTGGACGATGCACCGGTGAAAGTAGTGCGGCGTTTGAGTGTGCCGTCGAACCTCTATGTGGGCCACTTCATCTATGAACTGATCTATGCGATGGGCTGGGACGGGCATCATCTGACGGAACTGACGCAGGATGGTATCCTCTGGCGCTCAAAAAAGGAGAGGGAGATGGATGCTGAATCCGGTATGGATTATAAAGAGATGTTCCCGGATAAGAAGGTGCGCAACTCGTTCCAGGCAACGGTGAGCCAGCTGCTGAAGAAGGTCGGTGACGAGTGTTCGCTGCTTTACGACCTGGGCGATTCTTGGCATCATACAGTTCGGCTCGTTGAAATCAACCGATACGAAGACATAACAATCTGGTACACAAGCGTCGGCGTGGAAGTGCTCTCCGGCGAAGGGACCTGCCCTCCGGATGATTGCGGTGGGGTTTCGGGCTATGAGGAGATTCTGAGGATCATTAATGATCCCGATGATTACGAATATGAGCGATTCGTCTCTTTGCTTGGGAAGGGCTTCGATCCGTCATATTTTGATATCCGTTCGGCTCGCCGCCGCCTATACGACTACGAACGCACCATCAGCGAAGTGCTGCACGGGTTTTATGAAAGGTGATTGATACTTATTCCGGGCGATACCCGGTCAGCGTTACGGTGATACCTGTTCAATTTTTGGTGGCAATCACTGTCTTTCCCTGAAAAAAGTTGACTCGCAAATGCTAAAAACAGATGCGATTC
>ENA-ORML01001021-ORML01001021.1-human-gut-metagenome-genome-assembly--contig:-NODE-1021-length-27349-cov-71.122188_pt1 | contig 27349 bp, 38 predicted proteins | sample MGYA00242103_ERZ508995 | MGnify/ENA primary metagenome ERZ508995 (study PRJEB26280, sample SAMEA2338702) | human gut metagenome | biome: human gut; feature: human-associated habitat; material: faeces... | reverse complement strand
AATACGCCATTGTTAACTCTTTGTTGTGAGTCAACTTTTTTCAGGGAAAGACAAATTGAAGCCATTTTCGGAGCGCGGAAGTTTCTCGAAATCTTTCCGGGAACTCCTTCAGGGGACAGCTCGCCGGGCTAATTCTTCCGGTTAATCAGGCTGACGACGACCTTGACCATCGTGTCCATCTCGTCGGTGTGGCTCTCGGCAATCATCAGGGTCAGTGCGACAAGGGAGGCATCGGAGATGCGCTTCGATCCGTCAGGCCGGTAAAGGATTCCATTGTTCTGCATGAACCAAAGGAAGAGCGTGGCTGCGATTCGTTTGTTGCCGTCAACGAAGGAGTGGTTCTTGACGACAAGATATAGCAACATTGCAGCTTTCTCCTCAATGCTGGGGTAGAGGTCGCGACCTTCCCAGGTTTGGTATATCTGGCCGATGCTGCTGTGGAATGACGCGTCTTTCTCGACACCGAACAGGTCGCTTGCTCCGAACTTTTCCTTCAGGCTTTTGATGGCCTCAATGGCGTTCTCGTAGGTGGCGTGAAAGCGTTCCGGGGCTGTCGTGTCAGCGATTTTGAGACTTTGGTAGTCATAGGCGTCCAATGTGTCCAAGGCATAGGTGTAATCGCGAATCACATCAAACAAGTCGGTTGCTTGGTCGGATGTGAGGAGCAGTTCCTTGCTGAATACGTTCTCAAGAAGGCCGACAGCTTTCTTCAAGTCTTCGTATTTCTGCTCGGATACGGCATTGCGGTTTACGACATACCCGCGCCGCATATATTCCTTGATGACAGACGTTGACCAAATCCTAAATTTGGTTGCGCGAAGGGAGTTGATTCTATAGCCGACAGAGATTATGGCATCCAGGTTATAGTAAAGCACTTTGTCTTCAGATAGGCCTCTGGCGCCACTCTGTGCGGTAGTCAAAATTTCTTTGACGACCGTGGAACGCTCCAATTCACCACTCGCAAATATCTTTCCCATATGATAGGAAACATTCTGCTTGGTGCAGTCGAAAAGCGCAGCAATGGCCTTTTGGCTGGCCCAGATTGTTTCGTTCTCCGGGTCGACCATGGCTTCCATCTTGACCAGCCCGTCTTCGGTCTTATAGATGACTATGTCGTTTCTTTCTTCCATTGCGGAATTCGTTCATATGAAGACAAAGTTAACAAAAGATTTTGAACCTTAATAAAGGTATTTAGTGCTGCATGATGTTACAATATAATCAACATATTTTTACATAATAAATTGCTATCTTTGCCAAAAGTGTCAAAATATAATAAGATATAGCACCATGGGATTGTCAGAAAGGGCGAAATTGTATTCTGAGCTCGAGAATGAACGCCATTCAAAGGTCATCGTATATGCGACAAGCACACGGCAAGGTATGGAGGCTCAGATTGCCAAAGATATTCTGCCCAAGTTTGTTGAACATCTCGATCGAATCGGAAGATCGAATAGAATATCATTAGTTTTATATACTAACGGTGGCGACACTTCAGTGGCTTGGAGTCTTGTGAACCTAATAAGAAGCTTTTGTGATGAGTTCGAAGTCATTGTTCCAGCCAATTGTTATAGTTGTGGCACCTTGATATGTTTAGGGGCTAATAATATTGTTATGACCAAACAAGCTTTCCTGGGCCCTATTGATCCAAGCACTAACGGTGTGTATAATCCAACTCGACAACTCCCGAATGGTGCGGCAATGCCGCTTCCTGTTAGCGTTGAATCAGTTAGGGCTTATATGGAGATGGCAAAGAACGATTTTGACATTAAAGATCAGAAGTATTTAACTGAGATTTTCTTGAAACTCTCGGAAAAAATTCATCCTCTTGCGCTTGGCGATGTTTACAGATCCAAAAGCCAAATCAAGATGTTTGCAAAGCGACTTATGCATTGGCAGCATCTTGGAAAAAAACAAGAACAAAAAATCATTAATTTCCTTTGTAGTGAATCTGGTAGCCATGACTATCCAATTCGTAGAAAGGAAGCAAAAGATGATTTAGGACTTAACATTGAGAAACCTTCCGAAGAGTTGTATAGAATCATAAAGGGTATTTATGATGATATATGCGCTGATATGGAATTGGATAATCCTTTTAATCCAGTAGCAATTCTTCAAGGGAAACCATTATGCTCGTATAAGTGTAAGAGATGTATTATCGAATCTGTTGATTATGGCTCGGACTTTTTATCAACGGACGGGCAATTAGCTTTACAAGGAATTCAAGTTGCAAATACTATCGTATATGAAGGCTGGAAACATGAACAATAATTTTCTTCAGGTTTCGGAGAGCGCATATTGTCCGATAATCGAGTCTGTTTCAGCTTGCGCAAGCCCATTATTATCAACAACTTGTGGAACTATTTTTGGTTTTGGGATAGAAGAAACAGACGATAAAAGTGATGTAGGTAAGTCACAAGACGGATTCCTATAGTAGATGTGTACGAATATCGTTCATTTGTGATTGGTAGGATACATTTAAAACGCTAATCACTTTCCGCAATAAGGAAAAAGGGCGGCTCCGGGAGATGGGCCGCCCTCAATCGTTTTTGGGTTGAACGTATGCCGTGGATCGTTCCGGGAATGTCCCCGGCTCGTTCCTCCCATATCTATTAATTTGGGGTTGTATACCTCTTGTTTTGGTTTAGATAAAATAGTATAATTATTTATTTTGCAATTATGATAGCAGCGGATTAAATGTACCCCCTGTATCACTTTCAAATGTACCGGGCACAGCGGAATCAATTGTACCCCTCATAGAGGAAACAAATGTACCACCTGCCGGTATTAACCGGTGCCAGCTGCGGTTAGGCAGGAACTTTAGATCGGTTGCTTTAAGTTTGACAAATGTAACTTTGTGGTTAGAAGACAAATACCACAAAGATATGGCAAACAGAAAAGTAACAATGACAGACATCAGAGTCATCATTCGAGAGTTCGTTCGAGGGACCTCGTTGAGAGAGATGGAGCGTAAGCTGAAAATCAGCCGCACATCTCTCAGGGCTTACCGAGACCGGGCAGAGGCCTCCGGAAAAGCCATGGTTGATCTTCTAAAACTGGAAGATGCCGAGTTAAATGCAATCATGGTCAAAGGCGATGCCCATCGTAGCCGTGATGCTGATAGATACGCCTTCATGCAGGAAAACATTGAGGAGTATGCCCAGCAGATGAAGCTGAAATACATAACCAACGACGTCTTGTATGCGGATTACCAAAAGACTACGGACAACCCCTATGGCTATACGCAGTTCAAGGCTATCATCCAGGAGTATGAGAAGAACCATGACTACAAGTATCACAATGTCTATGAGCCTGGTCGGGAAATGCGGTTTGACTTTGCCGGCGATAACCTCTGGATAGTAGACAAGTCTACAGGAGAGGCAATCCAGGCTATTGTGTTAGTATGTGTACTTCCATACTCAATGCTCAGCTATGTTACTGCCTTGCCCAGTTCAAAGATGGAATACTTGTTCCAGGCGTTATCCAAAGCTGTTGAGTACTTTGGTGGTGTTGCCGAGATATCCAAAACGGATAACATGCGTCAGTGGATCAAAAAGACGGACAGGTACGAACCCACCGTAAATGAAGCCGCTAGCCAATGGTGCCTTCATTATGGGACAGAACTCGATGAATGCCGTTCTGGGAAGCCTCGTGATAGAGGCCATGCTGAGAGCCTTGTCAATCAGGCTTACAGGTACTACTATAGTCGAATCTGCCGTGAAACGTTTGGCTCATATGACGAGCTTAATCGTAAGCTGGATGAGCTGAATGACCAGTACAACAATCGTGATAGAAACAATAAACCTTATAGCCGCCGGGAGCAGTTCGAAAAGGAAGAACTGCCATATCTGCTTTCTCTGCCCCTGGAGCGGTTCCTCTTCAAGTATGAGAAAGCCATAACCATAAACTCAACGTATCACTTCCAAGTCGACAAGATCCACTTCTATAGTGTTCCATATCAATAAATAGGCAAAAAGACCAAAGTGGTCTATGATGCCGAGACCGTGGAGGTCTGGGTGGACTTCCACCGAATCGCCACACATCGAAGGTCGTATATTGGCGGATATACAACCGTTGCAGAACATATGCCGCCCAATCACCAGGCATACATGAAATCCAAAGAAATCAATGCGGCTTATCTGCAATCTAAAGCAAGTCAGATAGGGCCTCATACAAGGGCATCCATTGACTGTATACTTCAATCTGCCATCTTTGTACAGCAATCATATCACTCTTGCCAAGGCGTACTCAGATTGGCCGTCCGTTATGGCCCAGAGCGGGTTGAAGCCGCTTGCCAAAGAATCGAACCCAAGACTGCATCAACATACAAACGTATAGAAGCAATACTCAAGAGCAATCTTGATGAACTACCACTGCAATCCTCAGACATGGCTCCCTATATCCCCGAGAATGAGAATGTCCGAGGAGCGGCTGAATATCAGTAACCAAAGCAGGCACGCATATGAATACACGTACATGAACACACAAGAAACCATCCTCCAACTGGAAGGACTCAAGCTAAAAGGCATGGCGGAATGCTATAAAGCCCTTCAGGCAATACCCGTCAACGAATGGCCCACGGTGGATATGTTCGTTGCCTGGCTGGCTGAAGCCGAGCAGCAGTACCGCAACCGGAAACGGACAGAGATGTATCTGAAAACAAGTAAACTCAGATACAATGCCGTCTTCGAAGACATCATCTGTTCAGAGGAACGTAACCTGTCTAAAGATACACTCCTGAAGTTAATGGACTGCAGCTTCATTGACCGCGCAGAGAACGTTCTCATTGACGGTAAAACCGGTTGTGGAAAGTCATTCCTCGCCTGCGCTATCGGACGCCAAGCCTGCTTCCTGGGGCATCGCGTTGAATACTTCTCCATGAACAAGTTCATCTAGCGCATCGCGCTCGCTAAACTTGACGGAAGTCTTCTGAAGGTAATCAATCATATCGAACGGAATGACCTCGTCATTTTCGATGACTTCGGCTTACAGCCGCTCGATAATAACTCGCGGCTTGCGTTGCTGCAGATTCTCGAGGACTGCTACCAGCGGAAATCCGTCTATCATCACGTCGCAACTTCCGGTTGCCAAGTGGTATGACTACATCAATGAACCAACCTTGGCCGACGCCATCATGGATCGCCTCTGCGCTAACGCGCATCGGATAGAACTCAAAGGTGACTCCTTGCGGCGGAAAAACCAGAAAAAAACTAACTTTGCAGAACCTTAGAGCAACCACATCTGAAGTGGTACATTAGAAAATGCTCCAGAAGGTACATTCAATGCGCTATTAGCACACAAACGATTAACATATATCATTATGGAGCAGAAAAAGATAGAACATATAACTTTAAATTTGATTGTTTTCGGAACAATCGTCATTATTGGTGTTTTAGCCCGTCAGACTGTACTACACTATGGTTGGGATGAGTTCAGCAGCAACCTTATTTTCGTAGTATGCTCCATTATCATGGGAGCAATCTACCTCAATCTGCAAATGGTATTCGGACAACTCCTTTTTCCAACAATAGAGAAGTGTTTTATGAGGTTTGAGTGCTACCGCAGTAAGGCTATAGTGGAAGAAACTCCAGTGGTACACCCGGAACTTGCCGAAAGTACCATTATTTCAGAATCCATCATTTCTGAAACTGAAATCGAAGCTACATCTGACATAACAGAAAAAGTTTCTATTCCTTCATATCCTGAACTTAACGAAGAAGTGGAAGAACTTCCAAAGGAAGAAGCCACACCTTCTACCATCAATAATATGCCCATTGAAGAATCCAATCAGTCAACAGAATACGAGATATTCCGTGCCAACGCTATGGCTGAGAAAGAACGTGCATCACAAGAAAAGTTAGATAGGGTTCTCTCATATACGAAACAAAACTTGGTTCTCTACCTTAGCAAAACAGACCTCAATCGTTTATGCGAATATATCACAGAATATTACTTGTCGGATACTCTGCCCAAAGTTGAACAGATAAAGGTTAACGATCAATTAAAACCATTGACATCATGCTCTTTGGTTGGAATATCGGCAAGGCATTCGGCAAACCACGCCTACAGACTGCTACATTTATAAAGAGAGTATTCGCTCACACTCTCCGTGATTCGGAAATGTCCACCATTGAGCGCAAAATGTCACACACACGGAATCAGAGTGCAAGATTAAACTGGATAAAAAGATTGCATAAATATAGCCCTATATAAATATCATTTAACAAAAGTAAGGTCTATATTTTGTTCAATTATCATCAGAATAATTCCTATTAAAATTCCTACTACAATCTCTGAAATCAAGCATTTTCGATAATCACCAGAGGATGATTCTTGCTTTGCAATTTTTGCTATATTTTTAGCTATCACGACTTTCGGGGTATGGAATCTAACAGGAGTCCAAAGAGAAAAAACGATCAATATAATACCTATAAATAGGAACGAGGTAGAATCAAATTGCCATATCCTTATATTATTATAAATCATATATATTGCCAAAGTAGATATGGCAACTCCAGTAATCCTTATGCAATGAATAAGCAAAAGGACTATTAGAGAGAATATCGCTAGTATATATTCACCACATACTGCTAAAATGGCTGATACCGAATTTGCAGAAGCCGATTCTATTTCTGCACTACACGATGATAGAAAGAGTAAGAGTGAGAATACCAATAAATATTTAATATTCCCTATTTTATAAATGACATTATCCATAATGGCAAATTTTGTTTATTTACAAAAATACGGAAAAACTACCAATTAGGATGTTTACAACCTAATATTTATCATTGTATTCCACATTTTTCTGCTAAAAACTCTTCTTTCTAAGCTATAACTATCATAATTGATATTACTAATCGCTGAAAATCTATTCATTGTCAACAAATTATTACAACCAATCACCATCAAAAAGTTATTCATCAGTTATATTTTGGTGAATGATTCCACCATTGAAACACCTGTTTCCTTTGCCGTCGAACAATTAAAAACGAGCGACGTATGCAAAAAGAAACAGTAACATTTGATAAGCTGCCCGAAGCGGTAGGTTATCTGACCGAACAAGTCATCGAGTTGAAAAGAATGGTGTCGGAACTTCAACCGCCAGCATTAGACAAACACGTGTTGGTTGAAATTGAGGATGCTTGCCGTATCATCAGAAAAGCCAAGCCTACCATCTATACATTGGTGCGCAAGGGGCTGCTTCCTGCCTATAAGAAAGGTAAGAAACTCTATTTCTACGAAGACGAACGTCTAGCTTGGATTGAGAACGGACGGAAAAAGACTTCCGAACAAACACAAACATACGAGGAGATGCTGGCAAATATGCAAGGCGGAGTCCGCCATAAACCTAAATCATCTGTGAAACTTTAATGATTGTGGCTATGGATACATCTTCTATTAATCCGGCATCCATCATTGAAGAAGCGGTTGATTTAAGTATGCGACTGACGGGTACAGATTTTCCGGTCAGTATATTCCCAGCAAAAATCTAACGCATCATCAGCGAGGTACACGAATGCCATAATTACCCTATCGACTACATTGCCTCTGCAATTCTTACAGCGATTGCAGTTGGCATAGGTAACACGCATCTTGCACAAATCAAACAAGGCTGGATAGAAAGCCCTATCCTGTATATGGCATTGATTGGAAGACCGGGAGCAAACAAAAGCCATCCGCTTAGTTTTGCCATGAAGCCGTTTCTTGATTACGACTATCAGCAGAATCAAGTCTTTGAAAAGGCTCTTGCCAAATATGACGAGCTGATGAGTATGAGCCGTAAGGAACGTGCAGACAATGATGAAGAGCAATTTCCACAGGAACCAGTACGTAAACGCTTCTTGATTTCGGATGTAACACCTGAGGGATTGAGCCTTATTCATGCGCAAAACAAACGTGGTTTATGCTTGTGGGCAGACGAGTTATCCGCTTGGTTCAAAAACTTCAACCGCTACAATAACGGTTCGGAAGAACAGTTTTGGTTATCGGTGTTCAGTGCCAAGACTACTATATCTGACCGCAAAAATGCCAAGAGTTCCATCTTCATCAAGCGACCGTATATCTCGGTTATTGGCACTATTCAAAAGAAGATTCTCAGTGAACTGGCTAAGGGTGAACGCTCCAGTAACGGATTCATTGACCGCATTCTGTTTGTAATGCCCATCTGCAACAGAAGGCACGTTGGAATGATAAGGAGCTGCCGGAGAACATTGAACAAGAGTAGAATGCCATTATTGATAAGCTGATACAACAGGAGTATGTCCTCAATGAGTTTGGAGAGATAGAACCGCAAATTCTTTTCTTCATGGAGGATGCTAAGAAACGGCTTTACGAATGGCAGCACCATTTTTCTGAGTTGTGCGACCGAGAGACAAACGATACCATTGTGAGTATCTATTGTAAGCTGGAGATATACATCATCCGCTTCTGCCTGATTATCCAATTAGCCCGATGGACTTGTGGAGAGTGTGATAAAAACTATATCGACCTGTTGACGGTGGAACGAGCCATCAAACTGACGGAGTATTTCAAGGAATCTGCATTGAGCGTTCAAAACATACTCAACGAAAATATGCTCAACAGCCAACAACAGGCGATAGTCAATCTGCTTCCTCCATCCTTTACAACCGCCCAAGCTATACAGATAGCCGAACAGAACGGAATGAAGGAGCGCACGTTTCAACGCTTTCTCAATGACAACATCGGGACTTTGTTCCGCAAAGAGAAACATGGAGAATATTCAAAGATTAACCCGTGACATTTTTGTCGGTTTTGACACTTTCCAAGCGAAAACGACAGTAACGACAAAAGTGACACACTAAAAAAGAAACATACAATGAGTACACATAGATTCATATTAGAGCCCTACAAAGGTGTCAGCACTCGGCACACTTGCCCGAACTGCCACCGCCAAAGATGTTTTTCCAAGTACATTGATACGGAGAAGCAAATCAAGTTCCCAGAATACGTGGGGCGTTGTGACCATGAGCAGAAATGCGGTTATCACTTCACGCCTCGTTATTACTTTGAGCAGAATCCGTCAGAGAAAGAAAAGTTTGTGGAGAATAGTTTTAGGGGCTATGCACCTATTAAAGAGGGGCAACCAATAGCCACTTCCTATATTGATTTGGATATAGTCAACCAATCATTGCGTGGTTATTCTGCAAACAAGTTGTTTCAATTTCTATCAACTCAGTTCGGAGAAACAGAAACATTAAAACTCATGAAGAGATACAAGGTTGGTACTTCTAAGTATTGGGATGGTGCAACTGTATTCTGGCAAACGGATAACCAAATAAAGTCCGTACTGGTAAAATAATGCTTTACAATCCCGAAACAGGTAAGCGGATAAAAGAATCATACAATCATGTTACATGGGTACACTCCGTACTGCACAAAGGAGATTACGATTTGAAGCAATGTTTCTTCGGTGAGCATCTTCTTCCTGAAGACAAAATCCGTCCTGTTGCACTGGTCGAAAGCGAGAAAACGGCAATTATCGCTTCCTACTATCTGCCACAATTTCTATGGATAGCATCAGGTGGAAAGAACGGTTGCTTCAATGCCAACAGCCTATCCGTTCTGGCAGGAAGAAGCGTTGTGTTATTCCCTGATTTGGGAGCGACTGACTATTGGCAGAGCAAATCAGTCTGATGAAAAGCTACGGAATTGAGGTGCGAATGTTCGATTATCTGGAAACCAACGCCACCGAAAACGAGCGAAAAGAGGAATACGACATAGCCGATTATCTGCTCAAAGTGAAGCCCGAAGAAGCCATCCTTCAGCAGATGATTAAGAGAACCCCTGTCTTAAAAGCACTGATAGAGACATTCGATTTGAAGCTCGTCAGCGTACAACAAGGCACTTCACAACCGAAGGTTTCACCACCCAAGAAACGAGGATTCAGACTTTGAGCTAAGAGAGAGAAATCGAGACTTTTTTACTGTAGCAAGTTAATGTCGGTGTATTACATTCCCCGACCACTTGCTCCTCAAAAAGTCTGAGGAAGTGGCTCCCGATAGTCACAAATTATTCACTTAAAAACAATTCAAATGGAAAAGAAATATACAGTAACACTCCGTCTGTCATATCAGCAATACGCATGGCTTGGTGCGCTTTGCAGACGGAGCAAGCAGACTCAAAGCGAAGTTATCCGTTCACTAATAGAGAATGGTTCGGTACGTGAACGAATCACGCAAGAGCATATCCACATCATCCGTCAACTGATTGGCGAAAGTACCAATCTTAACCAGTTGGCAAAACAGGCAAACACCTACGGTTTCTTCGCCGTTGCAGATAGATGCGAGGAAATGGCTCAACACATTAATCAACTTATAAAACGGCTGAAAGATGATAGGTAAACAGACTAAAGGGACATCGTTCGGTGGCTGTGTTAGCTATGTTCTCAAAGAGGAGAAATCCAAATTGCTGGAAGCAGTTGGAGTAGAAGGTACACCCGAACAGATGACGGAGCAATTTGAGTTACAATCGCTGCTCAATGATAAGGTAAAGAATATTGTCGGACATACTTCGCTCAACTTCTCACCGGAAGATAGCGAACGCTTGAAATATGATGATGAACTGATGTTGCAAATTGCCCACGACTACATGAAACTGATGGGCATCGAAAACACGCAGTACATCATTGCCCGGCACATCGACCGTGAACATCCGCATTGCCACATCGTCTTTAATCGAGTGGACAATGACGGCAAAACGATTAGCGACAAGAATGACTTTCGCAGGAATGAGAAAGTTTGCAAAATGTTGACTGCCAAATATCGCTTGCATTTTGCCAATGGTAAAGAGCATATCAAAGAGGAACGCTTGCGTCCCCTATGACAAGGCAAAGCACGAGATATACAGAGCGTTGAAAGAAGAACTGCCCAAAGCTCATAGTTGGGATGATTTGAAAGATGCACTCGCAGACCGAGACATTTATATGAAATTCAAGGTCAGCCGAACTACACGGGAAATACAGGGTGTAAAATTTGAATACAACGGCTTTTCTTTCTCCGGATCTAAGATTAGCCTAGAGTTCAGCTACTTGAATATCGACAACCGACTGGAAGAGAATGCTTGTGCATCCTTGTTTGAATCACCCAAACAAGAACCCAAACAGCAGAAAGAAGAAGTACAGCAAAGCGTTTCCTATTCCGATGATGGCTTCGGCATCAGTCTCGGTTTGCTAAACGGCAGCTCATCCTACGATGCCACTGCCGCAGAAGAAGCCGAGTTCAATCGCCTCATGAAAAAGAAAAAAGCTAAGCGCAAGCGAGGCTTTCATTTATAATTCTCTATTTATTAATTTTAAAAACCCAATTATTTTTATAAGAAAAAGATTTAATTCTTGATTTCAATCTCTACTTGTGTGAGAAATTTGGCTATAGAGAAAGCTGTAGTGTGATGTCACATGCCAATGGCTTTTGTGTGGACATCCGTGAACGTAATCTGGACTGCTACATCCGCTTCTGGGAGTATAGCAGTGGAAGAGGCAACTTCCCAGACTGGTCTATCATCATTGTGCGCAGTAACTTCAAGAAGAACCAAGAAGAATGCCTGAAAGATTTGGCTCGCTTCTTCAAGGAGTACACGCCACGCTACGGTTACAAATACCTCTGTACCGAAGGTGATAACTACAAGTATTATCAAACACTCGGTTTAAAGCTCATCTATCGAGGATTCTTTGACCAAAACAATTATGGATTGCCGATTAAAGACTTAAATGTCTGACACATCGTTTAGAATTGAGGAGGGGACTTTTCCTCTCCTTTTCTTATATACCGATAAATCAGAATTTACCGACACTTGGCCGTTCATTAAAAGCGGTAGAAGTTCATCACGCTGCTTAATAAGAGTATCTATTTCTTCTCCTAAAATCATTTGTCTATCAAACACTGGGGAACATATCTTATCAAAGGCTCTTATAACTTCATATGAAGAAATAATAATAGGCAGACTATATAGGTCTTCTTTAGTAATAGACCCAAATGTTGTACCAGCCGCATTTCTTTGGTCAAAAGCAATCCTCAAATCATTTAATATGTAATACAAGTGCACTATGGAGCCTAATTTTGAATTAATTGCAGATAAGCCACGACCTATACAACAGTCATTATTTGCTATATTTATAGATCCAACTGGGGCACGAACACTCATTAGTATATCACCTTTATTTGCAAATCGGGAAGGAGCTGTTGTGTATTGTCTAACCGAAGGAAATCTCATACCAAAATCCGTGCACCCTTGGTAAAAAAGCATACCTTCTCCAACTTCATTATAGCTGGAGCCATCAGGAGATTGTCCCATTGTTATATTTGCAATGTCGATAAGTATTCCATCATCCCATCCTTTCGGAATTTCCCGCTTCAACTTTTCATTCCACACCATAGCACCACCACTTGATTTATACGTCTTTCCCTCCTCGTTAGGAAAATCAAACTGCACGAACCAGTAATCGTAGAGCTGCTTTGCCATCGCCTCTAAATTCTGATTTATTCGTCTTTCTTTGGAATCTTAGAACCGAGAATATAAAACAGGCCCAATAAGAACGCAACGACGAGGTTGCCGACGAAAAGAAGAAGGGCCTCCTTCCAAGAGTCTAATTTGCCAAACAACCAATAAAACAACGGGCTGGCAAAAGGGAATATAAGGATGACTGGCAATGCCGCTTTCAACACTCTTTTTTGTTCATTGTCAAGTTTCATATTCAAGCGTTAAATCTCGATTTATCGGTGTAAATATAACAAATCTACAGCAAATTGTATCTGTCTTCGAACTTTATCGCAAGCTGTTGGGAGATAATGCCCCAGTTCGGGACAGGCATCGTCCATTCTCCTTTCTATCTGTAATCCGGTTCTCCTTTGAGTGCTTCCCCGATTGCGATATCAGGGACTTCTTGCGGTTGATTGCTTTTCTGAACATCCTTGATGGTGTAGAAACGGTCCTCTTGAACATATCGGAATCTCGCAAGCAGGACGGCACTGCGGCTCCCGGGCGATTATGCCCCCCTGGGGCGGTGGGGGATAAACCAGCACGGTGAGCTGGCAGTTGTGGAGCAAGCGCAGCGAGCGGAGCAACTGACTGCTGACCGTGACCGCTTTCATTCTATTTGAATCCGTAGTATTCGACGGTCATGCCTAAATCGCCAGCTAGGTCTCCGTCTTTCAGCCTCTGCCTGGTACTATCTTCCGAACCTATGGCTTTGAAGATTATGTCGATTATACGAAGTCCTTTGGGGTAACGGAAGTCTTCGCTGCGCCTTCGGCCACGAATGTTAATCGATATATGTCCTTTGTCTTCCTTCTGGCTCCTGAATAGCAATAGGTCTGATTTGAAACCTCGATATTTCGTGTTGACTTCGCAGACATCATATCCAATCTGTCGCAGGTCAAAGGGCTTGTCAGGATGGTAATAGGACATAGCGTAGGGATTATTCAATCAAGCCATTCTCTCAGACAATAGAGGAATTCGTCAAACAAAATTTCTATCTTCTCCACGGAAAGATTTATAATAAGCCCGATGGTACTCTGATACTATCACTTGAGAATGGATATCTGGAGAATGACGGACTCCTGGAGAAGTTACGCAAAGTGTCGCATGTAACAATTTTTCACTAACTTTACAATTCGAAATCAGGCACTATCGGTGTGCACTGTAAGATTGTAATTTGCTTATGAACAAAATATCAATCCGTTTCTTCGACGACCGAGAGGTCCGGGCTATTTGGGATGAGGAGAATTCCAAGTGGTGGTACAGCGTGCTTGACATTGTCGGGGTGCTGAATGCGCAGGATGACTATGCCAAGAACAGGAACTATTGGAAGTATATGAAGAGCAAGTTGAAGAAGGATGGGGTTGAACTGGTTAGTGACACTAACCAGTTCAAACTGCGAGCGCCAGACGGGAAGATGAGATTGACAGATGTTCTTGATGCTTCTGGAGTTGTGGAATTGGCGAAGAATATGCCGAACAACAAGGCATCGCGATTCATTGAGTGGTTTTCTTACGGTGAAGATACCATTGACGGAAAGAGCAAAGCAAAGGCTTATACTTTATTCGAGAGTTCATTGCTCGATAGCATTGAGGTGGGAACGGTAAAAGGACTTCAGCAGATTCACGCTTATCTGTTTGGAGGATTGTACGACTTTGCAGGACAGATACGTTCAGTGAATATTTCCAAAGGCGGATTCACCTTCGCTCCAGTAGCGTTTCTTTCACAGACGTTGCATAACATTGAACAGATGTCGGAAGAGACTTTTGATGAGATTGCTGACAAGTATGTGGAGATGAATGTGGCGCATCCATTCCGTGAAGGTAATGGGCGAACAACGAGGATTTGGCTAGACCTGATTCTGAAGAAGCGACTTGGACAGTGCATTGATTGGAGCCAAATTGACAAATATGCTTATCTTGCGGCAATGGAAAAGAGCGTGGCGGATAGCACGGAAATCAAGGGGCTTCTGAAAGATGCACTGACGGATAAGGTGAATGACAGGGAGATGTTCATGAAAGGAATAGATTATTCGTATTATTATGAAGAACGGTAAAAGAGAATATGAAGAAAAGGTACGCGGCGCGTACCCAATAGACTTAGATGTACATTCGGTCAAGATGTGAAAGAACTGCTATTGAAACTCCGGTCGAGAAGAATCTGTACGACTACATCACGTCTGCGAATGTTTAACTTTAAATGACATTGAAAATGAAAACGATAAACGTAGTTGCAGCCGTGATATTCAAAGATGGGAAAATCTTCGCCACGCAGCGTGGCTACGGTGCATTCAAGGATGGTTGGGAGTTTCCCGGCGGCAAGGTCGAGGCGGGGGAGAGTCCTGAGGATGCACTTAGAAGGGAGATCCGCGAGGAACTGGAAACCGAGATCCGAGTCGGCGAACTGATTGACACCATTGAATATGACTACCCGGACTTCCACCTTTCGATGAAGTGCTACGCCTGCACCATCCTTTCCGGTGACCTTCATCTGGTCGAGCACGAGGCCGCCCGTTGGCTGACCGCCGAACAGCTCGGTTCAGTCGAATGGCTGCCTGCTGACATCACCTTGATCCCCAAGATCGCACGGTTACTGTAAAAAAGAAACACGGGAATTCCCAATCAAGCCTATTTGTTTATCTGGAAGAGGACATCCAACATCTTTCGCTGATGCGTCTGTATGTCCTCTGCATTCCATTCCATACCAATCACTCTATCCAAGCTGCCATTAAGAATATCCTTATGATTGTCTTGGCATATCTGCATCATAATCTTAAATTTTAGAGAGGCCACGCTTACTTGATCTGACTTTCCATCGCCATAATGATCGAGTTTCGGCCCTGTAGCTATGCTGATGGACGAATTGGACCTTATACCGATAGCAGTCCATCCACCAGATTCGAGTCCTGTCCCACAGGATGAATGACGGAACTGTCCCACTTGTTCCTACCGTCCCTTGGCTCTTTGAGCCGGGACACGGGACAAAGACTATCGCAGGAATGGAAGAAGTATCAGATCGGCAGGCAACCAGTTCACAGACTCCAACTCATCAGGAGCAAGCCACTTTGCGGCTTCGTGTTCTTTGAGTTCCAGATTGCCCGACAAGATGCTGCACCAGTAGCAGTGCATGGTAAGGTGGAAAGCAAGATAGTCATAATCCACAGTGGTGATGAAACTGTCCACGCTGATTTCGGTGTCAAGTTCCTCCCTGATCTCGCGCTTGAGAGCCTGCTCAAGGGTTTCACCCGGTTCAGCCTTGCCCCCTGGCACCTCCCACCAGTCCTTATATTCGCCGTACCCGCGCTGGGTGACGAATATCTCTCCTCTGGAATTGCGGATGACCGCTACTACTGTGATAGTTTTCATAATGGCCGCAAAGATAAGCAATCCAACTGAACAAGAAAAGAATACAACAATATGAATACTCAGATATCAAAAATTACCACCCTGTTCCTCAATTACCCAAAGATGCTCCGCGTCTGGAATGCAACCGAGTTCGTCTTTCTTTCTGACGAATGTGTAGGATTTAAAGTCAGCACGCCTATATACAAGGGTAGCGTCATCATCACCTGGCAGGACAACGCCTTCTACTCGGTCAACTTCCGGGATATAGAGCTCAAGATTCTGGGAATCTCCGATGCTGAGAAGGTTCTGGATGCAGTGAAAGACTATATTGAGATGGGAGAGGTGTGGGTGTAGGGAATTGCAGTTAAGCTGGTACCTATCAGAATAGCAACCATCCTTGTCCCAAGTGTCTTCTGTCATAAAAACGAAACACAGAACACTATTGAAATAAATGACTAGTTCGTTTCTATGACACGATATGTAACTTTAATTCATTTAAGTTTCGCAAGTAGGTAAAAAACGAAAAAAGCCAAGGTTGAAATCTCTGAGAAATATTGCATATCTCATTGATTATCACTATATTAGTGTCGCCAAACAAACAAATATAGTAAACCTTAGCATGAACAAAGATAGGCATATTATCTCAGAACTCAACAGCTTTTTGCTGAAAGTAACAATACGAAGGCGATTCAGGGAATCATGAACGGAATGTCTCATATCATGCTTAACCACAGGCAGATGGACTTTGCCAAGGCTGCGAACTGCAAGTTCACGGCCAGCCATGTGCTTGAGTTGATGGTCCTGTTCCCGTTCTTTGCCATCAAAAACAGTCTCAACTTCGCCGGTAGCGTTCTCGGTCAGATGTTCGCCTGTAAGAAGGATATGTTCTACAGGTTCCTCTCCAACTAGGACATCAACTGGCGGCAAATAGTGTACAGCTTCAGCCGCAGACTCCTGAGGCGTATTGCGATGCGCGGCGACTCCGTCAATAGCAAGGATCCCCGCTGCTTGATTGCGGATGACACCGACTTTCCGAAAACCGGCCGCAAGGGTGAGCTCCTTGGCCGTATCTTCTCCCATGTCAAACATGCGAGTATCCTTGGTTACAAGGGGTTGTTCCTCCTGTTCACGGATGGAAAGACGCAGACCTTCGTGGACTTCACACTCAAGGGAGAGATGGGTAAGAAGCCTGCCAAACCTCAGGGCCTGTCGCAGAAGCAGTTTGATGCCAGATACGGCAAGGAGCGCGATACGGACAGCCGTGCCGCAAAGCGATCTGAAGAATACTTCCAGAGCAAGATGGACAATCTCATCCGTATGGTCAAACGCGCCATCCTTGAAGGAATAAGGTTCGACTACCTGTTGGTTGATAACTGGTTCACCTGCAAGGAACTGGTAAAGTTTGTTCGCTCCAGGCACATAGGATGCATCTGCTGGATATGATCAAAATGTCCAAGACCAAGTATGACACGACCGATGGAGCCATGACGGCGAATGCCATCATAGCCAAGGAATCCAAACGGAAAGGTCATGTCAAGTACTCCAAACATTATCGTTTCTATTACTGTGAGGTTGCGGCCACCTTTGCCGGAACCCCCGTTAAACTCTTTTTCTATCGCAACGGCAAGAAGGGCGATTGGAATGCGCTGCTTTCCACTAACACCGCCCTGAATGCCTATGAAGCGTACAAAATATACTCTATGCGCTGGGCCATCGAAGTCTCATTTGCGGAGGCCAAAAGGCTTCTCAATCTTGGGAAATGCCAATGCCGTGACTTCGCGTCCCAGATTGCATCCATCTCGCTCTGCATGCTGCAGTACAACATCCTCGGATACGTCAAGCGATATGAGTCATACGAAACCATCGGTGGCGTGTTCCGTGATGTGACGCAGGCCTCTGTTGAACTGACGGTTACCGAGAAAATCTGGGGCATCCTAATAGATGTCCTCCAGACCATTGCGGAAGCCTTCCACTTCGACCAAGACGAGATGATGCGTGCCATCATTAACAACAATAACAAAGAACTCAATGCCGTCCGAAGGGCCTTCGAGGCCCTACAACAGGCGGCCTAAATCACTTGCGAAACTTAAGTAATTCATTACTTATGATACGACATAAAATGTTAACTTTGCAATTTGTAGATAAGCAAGTGATCACAAATAAAGAATGCATGACAAAAGACATAAATAGCAGCCCTTTTGACGAAGGAACCAAAATCAAACTAGACATTTTTCGGAGATGCTTTAGAGAGTGGTATCCAGTTTTTGTCCACGATCTCTACACTACACACCTATTTGTGTTTGATATGTTCGCCGGTAGCGGTATGGATCCAGAAGGTCATCCAGGCTCTCCTCTTATTTTATTGGATGAAGCAAAGGGAGCAATGTGCCAACACTGCAAATCATTAAAGTCGAACAGTAATGGCAAAAAAGTCTTCTTTGTTTTCAACGAGTATCTAAAGCCAAAATACGAGGCCCTTAAAAACAATGTATCTGACTTTCAGGATCAATGTATGGTGTCGAATAACTGTAGTGAGTGTCCAATAAAAAAAGGGATCCGCGTACGCAACGAAGACTTCAAGGACTTGCTTGCTGATGATAAGATTGATAAGGTTCTCAAAAACAATGAATATGGAAAATTCGTTCTGATTGACCAATATGGCATAAAACAAGTAACAGAAGAGGTGTTTTCAAAGTTGATCAGCTTCCCGAAAACTGATTTCATTTTCTTCATTTCATCATCTACTATCAATAGATTTAAAGAGTTCCCGGCTATCCAGCAGTACTTTGACGTCAAAAAGATAAATTTTGACGATGCACAGCCAAAGGAATGTCATCGCCTGATTAAAGAGTATTTTGAAGATTTGATTCCTTGCGGCAAAGACTATTATTTGCATAGTTTTACGATAAAAAAAGGGTCAAACTATTATGGTTTGATCTTTGGCACAAGTCATTCCCTCGGGATGGAGAAATTTTTGAAGGTATGCTGGGAGGAAGATAGATTATCTGGAGATTCAAACTGCAATATAGATAATGACTACGAGGAAGGATCTTTATTTTATAATGAATCAGAAACTCAGAAAAAGGTTACCATAAAGCAAGAAATGACAGATAGTATTCTTAATGGTAACATTAAGGACAATATTTCGGGATTGAAATATGCTCTTCGTCGCGGATGTCAGCCGTCTCTTTTTGTAGAAGTGATAAGTAGCCTTAAAAAGAGAGGCAAGATAGATATAATAGGCACGTTTAACAGCAAAGCAACATGCATTCATAAAATAAAACCCGATGGTAAGGACTACTATAGAATCAGAATAATATGAGAACAACAAAAATAGAATGGACAGAACGCACCTGGAATCCGGTTACAGGTTGCGAAAAAATATCGGAGGGTTGTACACACTGTTATGCCGAGAACATGGCCCGAAGGCTTTGTGCAATGCATAACATAAAATATGCAAATGGATTCAAGGTAACCATACATGAGGATAGTTTAAAGGAACCATTTACTTGGTATAAGCCATCGACAATATTCGTATGCTCAATGGGTGACTTATTTCACCCAAATGTACCCTTTGAGTTCATTGACAAGGTAATTGATGTTATAAGGAGAACACCTAAACACAAGTATCAGATTCTGACAAAACGTGCGGAAAGAATGGCAGAATACTTCACCACCCGTACTATTCCAAATAATGCATGGCTTGGTGTGACTGTCGAAGTCGAACGTACAAAATTTAGGATTGATTATCTGCGAAATTTGAGCGCAAAAGTTAAATTTTTATCTTGCGAGCCACTTCTTTCCGACCTGGGCACGATAAATCTTACCGGAATTAATTGGATAATTGTCGGCGGAGAGAGCGGCACATCAGCAAGACCTATGAAAGAAGACTGGGTACTGAATATAAAGAGACAAGCAGACCAAGCAAATATTCCATTTTTCTTCAAGCAATGGGGCACTTGGAGTCAAGATGGAGTTAAACGAAACAAGAAGGCTAACGGTAAACTACTTCAGGGTAAAGTAGTACAAAACATGCCAAAGTAGCAGTCAGGGGATGTTTTTTACATCCCCTGACCCTTTTGTTCGTCCAGCACGAACATACTCTAATGGGTGCAAGTCCCTAAACCGCCCTGATAGTGGGAAGGTTACAGCCAAAGGCAAGGGTGTCCGCCGTGAGACGGAATCTGAAGGAAGCCGACGGCAAACATCTGGTCTGACGGACAGAAACCCGATATGAGGCCTGTGAGTGAGGATAAGATTGCAAAAGAAATCAAAGTCCAATAACTATCCGAAATCGCTCAAGGTAAATCGGGCAGACATAAGATGGAAAGAGTATGTCCATAACTGGAGAGGTCTCGCAGGCGAGCGAAAGTGAGCAGTAACAACGAACTGCGAGAAGTCAGCAGAGGCCATAGTACCTGCCTAATATCGACACGCAGGGAAGGGCCGTAAGCATTCGATAAAGTACGACTGTCAGTTTGATTAAGTGGTATATAACTTTGCACCACTAATACTAACTGCATGCTTACACGCGAACAAATCGAAGAGATCCAGGGCGAGGCCCTGTTGAAAGAGAAAGGCATTCCAGAGCACCAGTACTTCTGGTGGAAGCGGAAGTACGCCAGGGCAGAGGTTCCGGATGGGTTCCTGCCCATAGCTGGCGGCGGCCTGCCTGCCGGGATGGAAGCGACGGCGGCATATGCCGCATCCCGCGGAAAGACGAAGGGTGTCCCGACCGGTGAGAACTGGATGAGCATTGAGCTCCGCACGGTTGCCGGCACGGACATGCGCATCCAGGGGGGCTGACGCCCGCGATGGTGTACACAATCCTCAAAAGTGTATAGGCCATGTTCAGTCTTGGAGACGGAGCGAAGTTCTGGCTTTACACAAAGCCGACGGACATGCGCAAGAACTTCAACATGCTGAGCTAGGCACCGTGACTTTCAAAATAACCGATAACATCAACATCTTTGTTCAGCGAAAGGAAAGAGAAATCCTTCTTAACGGATTGGATGTACCGGAAGCAGCGGATCTCCTCCACCATCAACTCTACAGTCTGATTGAAACACCGCTCGACATCATTGCAAGGTTTGGTATAAGTGGTGAGATTCAAATGCTCCTCTTTCAAGTATTTGCCATCAGAAATCATGATAGGAGGCATATATTCGAGCGAATACTCAGTCATACCGTCAGGTCTCTCAACTCTCTTGACGATTACTCTGCCATTCTCTTCATAGCATCTTGATGTCTTTACGTAAAACAAGCTGTTCTCTCTGTCCGGGACGGACTTGGACGACTCCATTAGCAATCTGCTGCAGAACTAACCGGATATCTAACCCATAAACTCCTGGAACCTGGAGGAGTGGAATCCATTCGTCCCACATGATAGATTCTTTTCTCCAAGCGCTGTCGACGTCAGCCATGGCGTAGAGATAGTGGACACCCAGACACCAGGTCCGGACACAGTTCCTCTCCAGAAAGACCAACGACCATGAACGGCCTTTCCCCGTTGCGTCCATGACGCCCTTTAGGGTATAAGTCGGTTCGCCGATGATGGGGAAGTGGTAGAAGGGATTGGATCGACAGATCCTTTTCAGAAGATTACGCAGCGATATTTCACGCTGGCCGGCATAGTACTTCAGCAACTCATCTACTGATATTGACAGCTGATCGGATGCTTCACGGACAGACAGTATCCTGTCCAGTCCGCCAATCAAAGATTGTTTCCGTTTCATAAAAATGGTTTTTGTTCAACCAAAGATGGAACGGAATGTTGAAAATAACGCTACAAAAAGAAGAAGAGAAGTCCGCAAAACATGCCTTATAAACCACTGGAAAACATTTTTGGGGAGTTCTGCAAGGACAATTTGATGTTTTAAAATATAAATAACAATAAATCAAGTGATTACAAGCCAAACACTCCAACGATAAATGAATCTTCGTAATCAATCGTGGTTCAAATGTGGTTCAAATATGGCCATAATTCCTATGTCTTGTCCTAGAAATTTATCGCAATTCGCCAAATAATATTTGATAAACGATGTGAAAACCGTGTTGAACTTGTCGCTTGCAGAACTTAGCAAATCGCTGATTGTCAATTATTTGCACATGGTTATTTCCGATGCAGCATATTAGACCAGTTGACTACCAATGTTTTATAAATAAAATGGTAGAAAAGTCCGTTTTGCACTTCTTTTTCTTCGCTGAACGAGTACAAAATTAGTGCATTTTTTCGGATTATGAAAGCAAGTGAAAAACTTTGTGCAAAATCATTTTTGAAGGGCTGATTTGAGGTGTATTTGTGGAAAGTATGGAATATATTGCATCGCATTTTGTCAGTGGCGATGTTCGTGGTTCTTCAGCTGATTGTTTCTCCAAGGTTGAAGATGATGTAGTGTATTATAACGGTGCTGACCAAAAGAAAAAATCGTTCGCTTGCCGAATATTTTTCTTTCTCCCTCTTTTTGACTTTGCTTTAATGGACGTATATATGGATACGAGGATAAAGTAAAATCGTTTTTTCTTTTGGTTGGCAAAATAGTTTTATCAAATCCTATGAAACAATGGTTGAAAATAAAACCGTTATAGGTGTCTTTCACTTATAACAGTTTAAAATGTAACTGTTATGGAAGATGTATATTCGTTCTCCGATGCTCACGCTGCGAATAAGTATGTAAGCCATATCTTTTGTCAAAATAACCTTATTCCCATGGGGTGGTTTGAACCCAACCCATGGGAAATGCTCTACTTGGTATATAGCAGTCATTAAAGTCAAGTTGGAAATGTGGTTACTCCTTTTGGAGTTGGCAAAATAGTTCTTTGACATGATGCGTGTGAATGAGGGACAGATTGCATCTGTATTACAAACACTATTTTGTTCGTTAATAGGTATATATAGCGACAACAAACAATATAATAGCACTTGGTTTTGGGATTTTCTGCTCAAAATGGATTATATGCATGGTTAATTATGCAGTGATGTGTATTTTCTACGTGTAATACATCATTAAATAAATAAAAAACATTACCTTTGCATATTATATGAAAGGTTGATTATGGCAAAAAATACAATGGGTACTAAGCTGCCCCGAAAATTGGAGCAGAAAATGCAAATAGTGGGGGAGCAGATTAAATTGGCTCGCCTACGTCGTAATTTGAGTGTTGCTCAGGTGGCGGAACGTGCAACCTGTTCTCCGCTAACCGTATCTCGAATTGAGAAAGGTGCACCGACTGTGGCAATCGGCATTTATTTGCGTGTGCTGTATGCCTTGCAGCTTGACGATGATATTCTGTGGCTGGCCAAAGAAGATAAATTGGGGAAAGCTTTGCAGGATTTGAGTTTGAAGACAAGGGAGCGTGCATCTAAAAAGGAATAGGGATGAAGAAACTGTATGTATATGCCGATTTTGACTGGCTGAAGGAGATAGAACTCATTGGCGAATTGGGCTACGAATCACTTCGTGGCTCTGACAGCTATTGCTTTATATTCAGCGATGATTGGTTGAAAAAGCATGGAGATTTGTTTTTGAGTGATGATTTGAATAATTATCCGGGACAACAATATACGCAGCCGGGGAAGGATATATTCGGATGTTTTTCGGATGCATTGCCAGACCGTTGGGGACGAACTCTGTTGTTACGACGTGAGCAGCTTGCAGCAATGGAAGAAAAGCGACCTGTACGAAGATTGTCTTCATTCGACTTTTTGACCGGCATTGATGACTTCTCCCGAATGGGTGCTTTCCGTTTTAAGGAAGACTCTGATGGAGAGTTTATAAATGTGAGTGAATCGTTGAAAATTCCGCCTTTGACGGATATTCGAGAATTGATTGCAGCCAGTGCGGAGATTGAGAGAAGTGAAGAAGATAACGTGCTGCCTGATCGAAAGTGGATTGCACAACTTGTGCAACCGGGTTCTTCATTGGGTGGAGCAAGACCGAAAGCCAGTGTGATAGACACGAATAAAACACTTTATGTCGCCAAGTTTCCTTCTCGTAAGGATGATTACGATGCTGGACTTTGGGAACATTTCAGCCATTTGCTTGCAGCAAAAGCCGGTATAAATGCAGCGAAAACAAAAGTTATTGCCACAGGCGAAAAATATCATACATTGCTTTCAGAGCGTTTTGACAGAACCAAAGACGGACAACGGATTCATTTTGCTTCCGCAATGACTTTGTTGGGACTGAATGACGGAGATAATGCGACTACAGGGCATGGCTATCTGGATATAGTTGATTTTATCATTCAGAACTGTACGGATGTAGATCGTAATTTGCAGGAACTCTATCGCCGTGTGGCTTTCAATATCTGCATTGGTAACAGCGATGACCATTTCCGCAATCATGGTTTCCTTTTGACTGCAAAAGGTTGGACGCTTTCTCCTGCATACGACATGAATCCAACTCAGAATGAATATCAAAACCTGCTTATTTCGGCAACTTCTAATAAGGCAGATTTGAATATTTTGCTTGATGCTTGTGGAGATTATATGCTTAACTGCAAAACGGCTGAAGATATTATTTCCGAGGTTACTGAAGCGGTGAAAGGGTGGCGAGAGTGGGCAGTACGATTGGGAATCTTCAAGAGAGAGATGGAAATATTTAATGGGATATTGGATGAGCGGTGTGGCGTTGATGTGTTGTGATTTGAAAATCAGATAGTTTTTGAACAAAAAATATAATTATGAGTGGCGGATATTTTGATAGGAATATATATGCAATTGGTGAGATTGTGGCTTCGATAGAACGTGATATTGCGAGAGCTTTACGACCAAAACCAGAGAAAATCCACAAGGATTATTGGACTATTTACGTGAAAGATAGCTTTGGCTCATACCATAGTTATATGGGGTTCTTGTCTTTTTCAAGCTATGAAGAAGCAGAATCTTTTCTTCTGACAGATAAAACTATCGTCAAGGCAGAGCAAAAATATTCTGACCAGCATTTTTTCGCAGAAGGAATAATATTCCAATCAACAAAACGATATATGTCTGACACTTATGACGGCGAACGGATACCGGTATTATACTCAATCCATCATTGTTATTATGATCGCTATCCAGATGACGCTGATGTGTTGGAGTTGACAGATGGAACTGCAGAGGCTATGAAAGAGGCATATAAACAAATTCGTATAGCAGAGATATATGCAACTCGCATAGATTGGGTGATGAGTGGTGATGACGGAGAAGATACCTTACAAGAGAGACTTAATGAGGAGTTGGAGGCCTTTGAGAAAGAGTTTCAGACCAAAGATTGGACTTGTTCATACGGGGATGAGGAGGATTGATAAGCATCATACATTATAAAACAATATATTGAATCAGAAAATACAAAATAATAGAATGAATACAATTGGGAGTTATGTATTTATTGACACATCTGTATTTCAGGAAGAAGGATTTTTTAAGCCTTCAGGCAAGGTTTCAAAATTATTTAATCTTGCAGAAAACGGCAAATTGAATATTCTTATGCCAGAAATTACTAGGCAAGAGTGGCTTAAACATTATAAACAAAACGCGAAACTACCTTGTAAAGAATTTAAGCGGAAAGCGGAACTACTAGGAGATACTTCAAAAATTAGAGATGCTATCAATATAATTGATTCTATCGATAGTGAGGCTTTGATTGAAGAATCGCTATCCGAACATATCAAAAAATCCAGAGTTAATGTTATTGGATATGATTATTGCCGAGATGTTGAGAGCGTTTTTGAGAAATATTTTAAACAAGAAAAGCCTTTTGGTGCAAAAGGAAAAGATAAAGAGTTCCCGGATGCATTTGTCTTAACCTCTCTAGAAGCTTTTGCAAAAGACAAACATATTCGGCATATAATCATTTTATCTAAAGATGCTGATATGAATGAGTATGAAAGTAAGGTATTCACACCTTACAATGCGGCTGATTTTTTAGATAAAATAAATATTGAAATTGCTGAAACATCTGAGAAGGAAAAGAGAGATGTTGAAATACTAAATCAATATATAAAAGTTGCTGTTGAAAATTATTCAAAAGCGATAAGAGAAAGGATTGTTGAATTTCTTTCAGATTCAAATCTTTATGATCATTATGTCCCGTGGCAGGAAATAGAAGATGTATGTGTTAATGAAAATATTGATTTGTACTATGATGATTTAAATGTTCGACTCACAGAAGTAAATGAGGAATTTATTGAGGCAACTTGCCAAATTGGCATAGCGACCTCTGTGGATGTTGAATATATGGATGAGTCTAATAGTTATTGGGATTCTGAAGAAAAAGAATATCTATTTAAGAACTACGAAACAGCTGAGGTTGAAATTTCCTCCAACATAGAAGTAACCTTGCGAATGGATAGAACAGAGCTCGATATGAGGCAGAATCCGATGTTTGAACTCGTTGAAATAGAATGCACTCCAATAGAAAGCAATATAGATGAAGAATATTAGTATTACTTTCAATTATAAAAGATATTATTCATGAACCAAAATACTGAATACGAACGTTTTACCCAAGAAATATATCAACAATTGGTTGATTCGGATGTCGTGAAGGCAACAACTGTACAACATAATGTTAAATTGATTGGGAGATCAGGACAGAAACATCAGATTGATGTTTACTGGGAGTATGAAATTGCTGGCAATATGCATAAAGTTGCTATTGAATGTAAGAATTATAATAAGTCCGTTCCTCTTTCTGTTGTTCAAGGATTTAAAGGAGTGTTGGATGATTTGAATGGAGTTAATGGTATTATTGTCACAAAGAAAGGTTTTCAGATTGGCGCAAAACAATACGCAAAAGAATGGGGGATATCTCTCAAAGAATTGAGGACTCCAGACCGTGGAGAAACCATTATCGGAGAAATTGAGTTTAATACTTATTGTGAAATTAGGCACACGCTTTATAAACTTGATGAAGAATGGGCTTTACAACACGGGATGGATTTTTCAAGGTATAAGCGAACACTTGACTTGATGAGCTTCAGTAATGACAACAAGTGGAGTAATGCGACACATATTCCTTTGCAGACACTTGATTGCTTTTTGCGAGATTCTGATGGTGAAGAAATAACTTCTTTTGAGAAATTGGAAAAAGAAATTCCAAATTATCCTACGGAAGATTTTCCTTATATTTTCTGTTTTGATAATGCTTATGTGAAAATACAAGGTGATTCTCTTGTGAAGGTATTAGAAGTCAAATATGATTATGAAATTGTTGAGCAGAAGCATATTTCAAAATTAGATGCAGTAGGCTTTGTTCGAGCGATACTGAAAGATGCACAAACGGGAGAAACGACTTTGTTGTAGGCTGTTCCTATTATACTTGGCCGAGACTAATTTTATTATTTTATACCGCAAAAACAGAATTCAGATACCAGAGAACATAACTGAATCCCGTTTTTCATTTACACAAAATTGAGGACCCTGTCTTCGATTGTGTAATGCTATTTCTTTTTATGTAAGCATTCGATAAAGGTAAGCATCCGATTAAGGACGACTATCCAGGCTGCTGGGGAGTAGCTACCTTTGC
>ENA-ORML01001018-ORML01001018.1-human-gut-metagenome-genome-assembly--contig:-NODE-1018-length-27470-cov-8.403794_pt1 | contig 27470 bp, 19 predicted proteins | sample MGYA00242103_ERZ508995 | MGnify/ENA primary metagenome ERZ508995 (study PRJEB26280, sample SAMEA2338702) | human gut metagenome | biome: human gut; feature: human-associated habitat; material: faeces... | reverse complement strand
AAATCATGGATGAAAAGAAAAGACAGGTATGGCGCTTCGTCATTCAGACCGCCATCTCGATCCTCACGGCCATCGCCACGGCCCTCGGCGTGACGAGTTGCATGGCAGCCGTGTAGCCACCATACGAACGGTTTTAAGCAATTATAGGTAAATAAATGTTCGCGCCCTCTCTAAGATGTGAATCTTGGAGAGGGATTCTTTCCCCGGCTGATAGCACCTAGAGCGGGGTTGATAGCACCTAGAGCGGGGCGGATAGCACCAAGAGCGGGTGGGTAGCACAAAGGGCGGGAGGATAGCACCAAGGGCGGGAGGATAGGACGAAGAATGGGTGGACTGAACGATGAACAGGAAGGACAGGGAAAGAGAGAGGAAAACGGCGGGGTAGGGTACAAAAAAAAGGTGGCCGAAGCCACCTTGGAAAGTGTAGGAACTGTTACTTCTTGCTGGAGCGGACCGCCTTCACCGCCTTGGCACAGTCTTCGGGACTGATCGCGCGGCACTGCTTGATCCAGGCCGTAGCCACGCCGATGATGCTGCAAGAGTGGTCCGCGTTGATGCACATGGCATCGCGCGTTTCGTCGCCTGGCACGAGCCATTTAGACCCGTCCTCGTCCTCGAAATAGACCTTGACGGTAGGCAGGCCGTCGTAAATGGCCAGTACGAACTCTCCCGACTGTGCAGTGTCCTGTTTGCGCATTCTCAACTCGTCACCCTTGTGCATGCGGTAGTCGGCCAAACTGTCGTCCGCCAGGCGAACAATGAAGTTGCAGTCGGGTGCAATCGCCCTGGGGACTCGGTACATCTCTTGACTGATGCAACCATGATCATCGGTTATACCATCGTAAATGGGGATCAGGACCACGTCGTCGTTATCCACTTCCTCAGCGTTACAGCCTTGCTGGCGCATGAGGTTTACAAACTCGCTTTCTGTCATAGTTTTTTCTTCGCTTTTCATGATAGAATACTTAATTTGTTATACATACTTATTAGACGGTGCGAAGGTAGGAAATTTTTTCGACATGACCTAATAATAACCGTGAAAAAAATGCTTTCTTGCGCACGGGCTAAGAAGCCGTGGAGATTGAGAGAAAAAAATAAAGGGCCCGAACTGTCACAGCCCAGACCCTTCCGTTTACAATCTTAGTTACTAAAATAATTTACCTTAAAACCCTTTTTTTGTGTGATATTCCATTAGAAAAAGAGGTAGCGGTTGTCAACCACTCCCGCGCCGAAGACGAGGTCTTGCATGAAGTTGCCCATGTACTGCATAGCACGCTGGCGGCACATTTGAATCTGCTGCTCCTCGTTGTACTTGGCCGGACGCATCTGCTTCTTCACAACCTGGAAGACATAGACGCCGGCGTTGCCCTTGACAGGGGCGGAGCAGAACTTGCCCTGAGCCGTGGCTGCCACGGCACCCGAGAGGGCGGGCTCAGCAGCTCCCGTGGCCTGGATGAAGGCAGGGGCTGCAAACGTGATCTGATTGACCGTGCTGACCTTGGCACCCTTGGCCTGGGCAGCAGCGATGCTGTTGACGCCCTTGAGCTTGGCCATGATCATCTCGGCCTTCTTGTCGCGGATCACCTCGCGCTTGAGAATCTCCTTCACCTGTGCGTCGTCCCAAGGACGGTAGCCCTGCGGATGGATCTTGGTCATGCAGAGCACCAGCAGGTGGTCGTTCTCCTTGCCAGCCTCGAAGAGCTGGGAGACCTGTCCCTCCTTGGCCTCGAAGATCCACTTGATGGCGTCGCGGATGCCGGAACCACCGACGTTGCCCACCGTATGGCTGGAGGTGGCGAAGTCGTTGAGATCCTGGACCGTGTAGCCAAACTTCGTGGCGTGCTTCTGCAGGTCGGCCAGGCTGGCCTGGCTCTGCGTGACAAACTGGCTGAAACGGTTGTAAGCCTTGGAGTAGGTATTGTCGGAGAAACGGATTTCCTTCTTGATGACGGCAGCGACGGCCTTGCTCTTCATCGCCTTGCGGTTGAGCACCTGGATGACGACGTTGCCCTGGGTGAGCTCGATGTTCTGGGTGGAACCGACGGCACCGTTGAGCAGCGCCTCGATGTAGGCACGGTTGTCCTGGCTCATCGTGCTGGCCTGCTCATACATCGCACCCGTGAACCACGTCGTGGTGCTGTCCTGGCCGTAGCGCTTGGCGATGGCCTGGAAGTCGCCACCAGCGGCGAGGGCCTTCTGGATGCTGTCGGCAGAAGCGCGAGCGGCCTCCAGCGTCTTGCCACCCACCTGGATCTGACGGAACTCCACGGAGTCGGGGAGCTCGGTGCGAGAGAGGATGCGGACGATATTGTAGGTGATGTCCTTCGTGTTCTCCACGACGCCGGTCGTACCGACGGCCATGGAGTCGATCTTGGAGGCGATGTCGGGGTACTGCTGGAAAGCCTTGCCGCTGACGGGGAGGCCGATGTACTGGATCATGCTACCGCTCTTGCTCACCACCTGGGTGGGATCGGCGGCCGCGGCGAGCTGCTTCTGATAGCCGGCCATGTCCTTCTGGAGCTGGGCACGGTCGGTGGCGCTGGCCTTCACCTGGACGTCAACCATCTTGACGTCGCGCGTCTCCTGCTGCTGGCGGAAGGCGGGCTTCAGCTCCTCATACTTGGCCTTGAGCTCCTCGTCCGTCACCTTGATGTCGGCGTCCTTGATCGTGTTGTAGGCGATGGAAGCCAGCTGGATCTGGGCCTCCTCGTTCTCCTCGTTGAAGGCCATCTTGGCCTCTACCTTGTTGGAGAGGACGCAGTTGGCCAGCAGCGACTGATACTTCTGGGCCAGGAGCTGCGTGCGGAGGTTCTTCTCGACGAAGAGCCAGTAGTTGTAGGCGGGGCGCATCTGGTCGAGCTGCTGGCTGTTGTTGCTGGCCTCGGCCTTGCGGTAGGCGTCGATAAACTGCTTGAGGATCGAAACGTCAAAGCGGCCGGTCTGCTGGTTGACGAACGGGGTCTGCGTGAGCAGCTGGTTCGTGCCATCGTTGAGGACGTTCTGGAGTTCGTCCTCGGTGACGGTCAGACCGAGCTTCTTGCAGTCTTCCTTCATCACGCGCTCGGAGACGAGCTGCTGCCATACCTGGTCCTTCAGCTGGTTGAGCTGGTCCTCGCTGAGGTTGTCGGTGCGCATGGTCAGTTTCATCGCATCTTGATACTCCTCAAGGAGTTTTTGGAAGTCCTGCACGTAGATTTTCTCGCCAAGGACCTCACCTATCTGCTGGCTGTTCTGACCTTTGATGCCATTGCAGGAACGGAAAGCCTCCTCGGCAATGAACGCAAATAGACCCAAGCCGATGATGATGATCAGCAAGATGCCTTTGCTTCTGATTTTTCCTAAAGCTGTCATTTTTTACTTTATTTTTTATTATTTCTTTTCTCTTACTCTCTCCACCCCGCCCGCTTTCGGCTCCTTGCCCGCCCGCTTTTCGGATCCTTGGAGGACCGTCCGGAGAGGCTACGCGGCGCATAGCAGGATGGAAAATGCGTACAAAATTAATAAAAAGTTGGCAAATGACGGAATAAATTGCCGACAATTTGCGTTTGCCGCCCTGTTTCTTTGCTTTTTGACCGCCAAGATCGGCCATAATGCGGGTTCTGACAGGGCGTTCTTTCTATTTTTCTTGTCACGATTTGCTTGCCACGACACGAATGTTCTTGCCGCGACGCACGTTTTCTCGCCACGGTAGATCCCCACGTGTGGTGCGGAGCCTACTCCTCGGCCACATGGAGGCGCACGACCTCGATCTTGGTCATGGTCTTTTTGACGATCTTGAAGTGGTACTTGCCCACCTTCACCACCTCGTTTAGTTTGGGGAAACTCTGGTAGGCGTGGAGGATCAGTCCGCTGATGGTCTTGTACTCGCCACTGTCGGGCAGTCCGAGGTTGAAGAGCTCGTTGGCCTTGTCGATCTCCAGGCGTCCCGAGAGGATGTAGTCGCCGTCGGCGGTCTGCTTCGCGATATAGTTGGTGTTGTCGTGTTCGTCCTCGATGTCGCCGAAGATCTCCTCGACGATGTCCTCCAGTGAGACGATGCCCGAGGTGCCGCCAAACTCATCGACGACGACGCCGATCGACTTCTTCTGTCCGAGGAAGATCTGCATGAGTTTCTGTGCCGCCATGGTCTCGGGGACGAAGGGCATCTGGCGGATATGGTCGTGCCATTTCTCGCGGGCGCGGAAGAGTTCGAGGGTGTGGATGTAGCCGACGATGTGGTCGATGTCCTCCTTGTAGATAAGGATCTTGGAGTTGCCGCTCTCGACAAACTTCTGCTGCAGTTCGTCGGCCGTGCAGTCGTAGGGGACGGCATTGATCTCCGTGCGCGGCACCATGCAGTCGCGGACCTTGAGGTCGGGGAAGTCGAGGGCGTTCTGGAAGATCTTCATCTCGTCATCGACCTCGCCACCCTGCGGCGTGTTGTCGATGGAGGACTGGACGAGGTCGTCGAGGTCCACCTTGGTAAACGTGCCGTCGTTGTTGCCCTCCTCCATCTTGACGCCCAGGAGGCGCAGGAAGAGGCGCGAGAGCAGGGTGGAGAAGCGGCTGATGGGCCACAGGACGATATAGAAGAGGTAGGCCACGGGAGCCAGGAGGCTCATGAGGCGGTTGGGGTTGCTCTTGAAGAGCGTCTTGGGGAGAAACTCGCCCGTGAAGAGGATGACGAGGGTGGAGCAGATGGAGTCGAGCATGACGAGCGTGGCATCGTTGCTGATGCCGGCCAACTGCCATAGGCCGTCGAAGATGCGGGCGAAGAGAATGCCATAGACCACCAGCACGATGTTGTTGCCCACGAGCATGGTGGAGACAAAACTGTTGGGGTTGGCGTAGAAGACTTTCAGGCAGTGCTGCGAGAGTCCGCTCTGGTCCTTGCCGACCTTCATCAGAAGGCGGTTGCTGGCCACGAAGGCGATCTCCATGCCCGAGAAAAAGGCCGAGAGCACCATGGTGGCCAGGATGGCTATTATATTATAGGTATAGGTGTCCAATATGGTTCAAATATGATTCTCGATTCAGGGCTGCCGACGATCGGCAACCGTTGGTCTCCCGTCGGCGACGGGCTGGGCGGCGGCAGGTGGCCCCGGCGGGATCGGCGTCCCCTCTCTGCGGCCTGCCGAGGGAGCCATGTCGGCCTTGTCGAAGAGGCCCCAGCCCTTGGCGTCGCCGATCTCATACTCCGTCATGGTCTCGTCGCTGCGGAAGTAGCTGCCCTGGAGTTCGCGGTCGGGCGTCTTGATATGGGAGAAGACGTGGGAGTAGAGCTGGTGCTCGGCCTCGTCCCAGTAGAGCTGCTGGCTCGCATACTCCACGCCCTGGGCCGTACGGATGCGCACGCGGCCGCGGAGCACCCAGCGGCGCAATTTGTCGTAATAGACGGCGCTGTCGCAGGAGATGTAGCCCAGCACGCGCTTCTGCTCGTCAAACTGCGTCAGCAGGATGCCCTTGTCGAAGGTCCAGCGCGAGGGGTTGCGGTTCTCGTTGATCTCCCAGCGCTCGGCAACGATGCGATACTTGATGACGCCGGAGTCGGAGATGAGCGTGTTGACGCCGTAGGTCGTCATGATGGGCACGGAGTCGCGGTCGTGGATGGCGGGGGCGGTGTGCTCCTTGGGCTGGTTGCAGCCCGCGGCCAGGACCCCTGCCAGCACGAAAGAGAGCATGGAGGGCAACAAGCCCCTCATGCCCTGGTGGTCGTTTCTCGTGTGATGACTTAGAAAACTCATGCGGTCGTGGCAGCCTTTACGGTCAACATAGGTCCCTCGCAGGGCCTATTCGACCTTGAACTTGGCGAACATGCGCTCATTGAAGGTGAAACCGATATTGATGCGGAACGTGTTCTCCGTGAGCATCGAGGAAGCCTCGCGGCGCACCCACTGGGCGGAGATGTTGAGCATCGAGCGGTTGTTGTAGCTGTTGACGATGGGGATGCCCAGGCCCAGCGAGGCCGAGATCTCCTTGGGACCGTCCTGGCCGTTGATGGTGAAGTAGGGCGTGGCGTAGCCGATACCCGCACGGTAGTGGAGGCGGCTGAGGAAACCACGGTGGCGCTCGCCGCGGCAGTAGTCGGCGCCGAGGACGACCTTGTGGCGGTCCTTGAGCAGTCCGCTCTGGAGCCCGTAGCCGCCCTGGTCGGAATACTGCGGGTAGTCGAGGCTGCCCCATTTCTGCAACTGGTAGTCGGCGCCGACCATCAGTTGGCCGTTGTGGCTATAGATCGCTCCCACGCCAAAGGTATGGGGCAGGTCGAGGGCCTTGGAGATACGGAAGTGGGTCGTGTCGGCCACGGCCAACTGGGAGTTGTTCTTGATGACGGAGAGCTCGGGGTCGGCGTTGAGACTGTGGCCCAGACTGTAGGTCAGACCCAGCGTGACCTGGTCCTTGGCGCTGAGGGGCTGCGTGTATTGCAGTCCGAAGTCGAGCTTGTAGCTACGCACCTCGGCGGTGTAGGTGCGCTGCAGCGTGTTGACGTAGGCGTCGCTATACGTATTGGTCACGTACTTCGTGTAGCCACCCCAGAGATAGGAGGCGTTGACACCGACGGAGAGATTGCGCAGCGGCTCCGCACCCACGCCGAGATAGACCTGGTGGAGGCCCTTCGAACCGCTATACTTATTGTTGTAGGTGGCCGTGGGCGACTCGGGGGAGAGGCTGCCGTTGATGTGGGCGGAGTTGGAGTAGTCGTAGCCCACGTTGGTGTAGGGCAGCAGACCGAAGCTCACGCCCACATGGCGAAACAGGCGAAGGCCCGCCACCACATACTCCAGGTCGGCATTGCGCGCGCTGATGGAGCGGCCGCCCTCCTTGAACTGCGTCATCTGCAGGCTCACGCCCGCGTCGAAGATGAACGACAGCGAGTCGAGGGCCGAGTAGGAGGCCGGGTTGAGGGCGTTGACTTGGTTGTTGAGCCGGAGGCCATAGGCCAGTCCGTTCATGCCGCGGCTGAAACTGCCCGACTGTTCGGAGAGTTCGCCCAGGCCATACTGGCTGTAGGGGGAGTTGGTGCCGCTCTGCGCATGGAGTCCGAGGGAGGAGAGGAGCAGGAGCGATGCTGTTATCGTTTTCTTCATTGATTATCTACTGGGTTGGGGTCTGGGCAGGGCCTTGCCGGCACCAGGACCGTGATTAGCGATAGCGAGACCGTCGCTGGCGGCCTCCTGGGCGGAGGAAAGTCCGCCGAGGGGTCAGAGGCGGTTGTTCTCGGGGAAGACCACAGAGGGCTGGAAGGTCTTGGCCTCCTCGAAGTCCATCAGGGCGTAGCTCACGATGATGATGGTGTCGCCGACGACCACCCTGCGCGCTGCCGCACCATTGAGGCAGATGCAGCCGCTGCCACGCTCGCCCTTGATGACGTAGGTCTCGAAGCGCTCTCCATTGTCGTTATCCATGATCTGCACTTTCTCACCGGCGATGAGATTGGCCGCGTCCATCAAATCCTCGTCGATGGTGATGCTGCCGATGTAGTTGAGGTTGGCCTGGGTCACCTTGACGCGGTGCAGTTTGCTTTTCAGTACTTCTATATACATATAAAAAAGAAAGTGTAGCGTGTGTTATTCCTTATACTTGGTGTGATCGATCAGACGGACCGGGGTCTTGCCGCAATAGACGGTGATGCAGCCCACCACATAGTCGCTGTCCTGCCAGTCCTGGACGTCGAGGAGCGTGTTGCCGTCCACTATCTGGAAGTACTCCACCTCCAGGCCGTCGATGGCGTTGATCGTGCTGACCACGTGGTCGTGGGTCTCGGCGACGGTGTGGGTCTTGGCGTAATCGATGCTCTCCATCAGCGCACGGGCGATATGGGGGGCGATGGCGCGCTCCTCGGGGGTGAGGAGCTTGTTGCGGCTGCTCAAGGCCACGCCGTCGGCCTCGCGCACCACGGGGCAGGGGACAATCTCCACGTGGCTGCCGATGTAGGCGACCAGGCGGCGGATGACGGCGATCTGCTGCCAGTCCTTCTCGCCAAAGTAGGCGCGGGTGGGCTGGACGATGTAGAACAGGCGGCTCACCACCTGGCAGACGCCATTGAAATGGCCAGGACGATGGGCGCCCTCCATGACCGTCGTCTGGGGCGGAAACTCAAAGTGGCGGGTATCGGGAGTGGGGTAGATGTCGCTCACGGTAGGCGCGAAGACGAAGTCGGCGCCACAAGCCTCGCAAAGGGCGCAGTCGGCCTTCAATGTGCGGGGATAGCGTTCGAGGTCGGCGGGGTCGTTGAACTGTGTGGGGTTGAGGAATACGGAGACCACCGTCACGTCGTTTTCCTTGGCGCTACGCTTGATGAGCGAGGCGTGGCCCTCGTGGAGGGCACCCATCGTGGGGACGAATCCCACCGACTGTCCTTGCTTGCGCGCAGCGAAGAGCGCGTTCTGCAAGTCTGCGTTTTTTTCAAATACTTTCATTATCTGCAAAATATTTCGGGTGCAAAGTAACAACATTTTTACGAAATAGGCAAAAAGTAATCTGAAAAATATAATAAAATGCCGATGCCATTAGACAAAATATCTGAAAAGCCGCTACGAATTCGGGAATAAAATCGTAACTTTGCACCTGGGAAATCGTGTTTATCGCGACTTTTGTCAAGAAATAATCACGATAAAACAAGTTAGAATGGCAAAGAAAGTATTGTTTATCAACCAGGAAACCACCCCTTACGTCACCCAATCGCAGATGGCAGAGATGGGAGGTTTGATGTCGGCCAAAATGCAAGAAGCCGGATTCGAGATAAGAACCTTCATGCCGAAGTGGAGCACGATCAACGAAAGGCGTGGCCAGTTGCATGAGGTGATCCGACTCTCGGGTATGAATCTGATCATCGACGACACGGATCACCCGCTCATCATCAAGGTGGCTTCCATACCGCAGTCGCGCATCCAGGTCTATTTTATTGATAATGAGGATTACTACCAGACTCGTCCGGCCATGACCAAGGACGAGCTGGGCAACGACTATCCCGACAATGGCGAGCGGGCCATCTTCTTCGCGCGCGGCGTGCTGGAGACGGTCAAAAAGCTCCGCTGGGCGCCGGATATCATCCACTGCCAAGGCTGGATGAGCTCGGTGATACCGTTCTATGTGAAGACGGCCTACCACGACGAACCACAGTTTATCAACGCCAAGGTGGTGACGTCGCTCTTCGGCGAACAGCCCGCGGGCGACCTGGGCGAGAAGTTCAGGCGCTCCCTGCCGTTCAGGGAGGCCAAGGCCGAACTGATCGAGAAGTATGGCGACACGTTCGACGCCGTGGAACTGGGCAAACTGGCCATCGACTATAGCGATGGTGTCGTACAGGTGGACGACCAGGTCAACGCCGACCTCGTCCGTTATGCGCAGAGCGAGAACAAGCCGCTGATCGTCCATCCGCAGGCAGAGGCAGAGGTCAAGGGACTCTATGCTGACTTCTATGGCAAATTGTTGGGGGAATAGGCGGAGACAGCGTCTCTGACGTACCCTCGGGCAGGGGGACCGTGCGCCTTGTCGATAAGCAATGGGCGTGGCCTCCTGTTGTAAAAGATTTTATGACCATTACAAGCAAATGATAAAATTCCATCAGTTGGTCTGGGGCCTCGCCCTCGCTGCCACGGCGCTCTCGCTGGCGGCCTGCGACGACACGACCGACAACATCGGCGGTTCGCTGATAGACAATCCCGACAAGTTGACTGTCAAGGCTGACACCTTCCAGCTCAGCACGCGCACCATCATGGCCGACTCGGTCATCGCACGCAACATCACGGGCTATCTCGGCCGCGTGAAGGATCCAGAGACGGGCAACTACGTGACGGGCGACTTCATGGCGCAGCTGCATCCGCTGAGCAACTATCAGATCGCGGCTGCCGACAGTATCCTCAGCCGCAACGACCAGGGGGAGATCATCGCCGACTCGTGCGAGATCCTGCTGGTTTATAACGACTTCTATGGCGACTCGCTGGCACAGATGAAACTCTCGGCCTACGAGATGGGGCGGCCGCTGGAGGAGGGATCGGTGATCTACTCCAACTTCAATCCGGCGCTCCACGGCTACCTGCGCCAAGGGGGCAGCAAGCAGGAGCGTACCTATACGCTGGCGGACCAGACGCGCGGCGCCAAGTCCACCAACAAGGCGATCGCCATCCGACTGGACGACGCCTATACGGACAAGGACGGCGTCAGCTACAACAACTATGGCACGTACCTGATGCGGAAGTACTATGCCTCGCCCGAGGCGTTCCGCAACAGCTACCGCTTCCTACACGAGATCAGCCCGGGCTTCTTCTTCAAGGTGACCAACGGCATCGGTTCGATGGCGTATGTGACCAACGCCCAGCTCAATATCTACTTCCGGTCGCAGATCAACGGCAAGGACTCCGTCACCTCGACCTCACTGGCCAGTACGGAGGAGGTGCTGCAGACGACTACGTTCAGCAACGACAACAACCTGCTGGCAAGTCTCGCGGCACAGACGGGATGCAGTTATCTGAAAAGCCCGGCGGGCCTCTTCACCGAGGTCACGTTGCCGGTGGATGAGATCATGAGGGGACACGAGAACGACACGCTCAACACGGCGAAGGTGACTTTCCCGCGCATCAACAACACGATCAGTTCCGACTTCCTCCTCAGTGCGCCGACAACGGTGCTGATCCTTCCGCTCGACGAGCTCCATACGTTCTTCGCCGAGAACCGCATACCCGACTACAAGACGAGTTTCACCGCAGCCTATAGCGCGACGGTGAACGGCTATACGTTCAACAACATCTCGGGCTTGGTCAACTATATGATCAAGAAGCGCCGGGCCGGACAGGTCGATGCCAACTGGAACAAGGCGGTGCTCGTGCCGATCAGTCTGGCGACAACGACCATCACGGGTAGCTCTGGCACGAAGATAACACGCGTGACAAAGTGCTCCCACGACATGTCGCTCTCCAGCACACGACTCGTAGGTGGCCCCAACAACGCCAACCAGCCCATCCTCCTCTCTGTCATACATAGTACTTTCAATGGCAGATAACTTCTTGGAGCGCCACCGTGCCGACTACGAGCAGCGTAAGGCACGGTGGCTGAAAAAGAAAAGCCGCTGCCAAATCAAGGTCAAAAGACCCGGAACTGACGCACATGCTGACAAAAACCTGAGTGAAGGTCAAACTTAGAAGGGTTTGGCATGTCTTTTGCTCTATACTTTTGCAATTGAACAAGTTGTATTGAACAAACAAAGAAATTGTATTCTAAAAGAAAATCACGAAAGTCAAGATGATAAGTCAATTCTCTAAAGAACTCTCGGAGGTGCTCGCCTTCAGCCGCGAGGAAGCCGACAGACTGTCCTGTCCCTCGGTGGCTCCGGAGCATCTGTTGCTGGCTGTTTTCAGGCTCTCTGATCCGAAGATACAAAGGGTCATCTCGACGCTCAGCCTCGACGTGCCCACGGTCAAGAAGGAGCTGGAGCAGTATGCCTCTTCGAACAAGGAGGAGAGCAAGCGGATCTACGAGGAGATCAACGTCACGGACCGTGCTGCCAACGTGCTGCACCTCGCAGTACTGGAGGCGCGCATCCAGCATCGCAAGATCGTCGATGTGGAGGACTTGATCCTGGCCATTCTCCACGACCAGACAGACACGGGCGCGAAGATGACGCTGCAGGCTCACCACCTCGACTACATTGAGGCCAACGCGCTACTGCGCCAGTTGGCCAACGACGTGCAGGGAGGGCTCGACTTGTCCGACGATGACGACGACGATATGCTCTTCAACGACGACGACGAGGAGGATCGCGAGGAGGCGCGCAGCCAGGGTGGTGGCGCGCAGCAGACGCTCACCAAGGATACCAAGAGTGCGACGCCGGCCCTCGACAACTTCGGCACGGACCTCACGGCAGCAGCCCTGGAGGGGAAACTCGACCCTGTGGTGGGCCGCGAGCGCGAGATCATCCGCGTCAGCGAGATCCTGGGACGCCGCAAGAAGAACAATCCTGTGCTCATCGGCGAACCCGGTGTGGGCAAGAGTGCCATCGTCGAAGGACTGGCGCAGATGATCGTCCAGCACCGCACGTCGCCCACGCTTTTCAACAAGCGGATCGTGTCGCTCGACATGACGAGTATCGTGGCGGGAACGAAATACAGAGGTCAGTTTGAGGAGCGTATCCGCACGATCCTCAAGGAGATAGAGCGCCACCCGGAGGTGATCGTCTTCATCGACGAGATCCACACCATCATCGGGGCGGGATCGGCGGCGGGCACGATGGATGCTGCCAATATCCTCAAGCCGGCCTTGGCGCGGGGCATGATGCAATGTATCGGTGCCACGACGCTCGACGAATATCGCAAGTCGATCGAGAAGGACGGTGCCCTGGAGCGTAGATTCCAGAAGGTGATCGTCGAACCGACCACGACGGAGGAGACGCTGCAGATCCTGAAGAATATCAAGGACCGCTACGAGCACCATCATCAGGTGACGTATTCTGACGAGGTGCTCCAGTTGATCGTGAAACTCACGGACCGCTACGTCTCGGACCGCTTCTTCCCCGACAAGGCCATCGACGTGCTCGACGAGGTGGGATCGCATATCCACCTGCAGCATGCGGAGGTGCCGAAGGAGATCGTGGACCTGCAAAATGAGATCGAGGAGATCAAGCAGAAGAAGCAGAATGCGGTCAAGAACCAAAACTTTGAGATGGCGGCGGGCTTCCGCGACCAGCAGGTGGAGCGCGAGAAGCGGCTCGAAGAGGCCCAGCACCGCTGGGAGGAAGGCGAGGTCGGCGAGCAGGTGGCCATCACGGAGGACCAGGTGGCCGATGTGGTGTCGATGATGACGGGTGTGCCCGTGCAGCGCATGCAGCAGTCGGAGGGTCTTCGTCTGCGCAATATGGCGACGGAACTGAAGCAGGTGGTGGTGGCTCAGGACAAGGCCATCGAGAAAATGGTGAAGGCCATCCAGCGCAACCGCGTGGGACTGAAGGAGCAGAACCATCCCATCGGCGCATTCATGTTCCTGGGTCCGACGGGTGTGGGCAAGACCTACCTGGCCAAGAAACTGGCGGAGTATATGTTTGGTTCGGCCGATGCGCTGATCCGCGTCGATATGAGTGAATATACGGAGAGCTTCAACACGTCGCGCCTGGTGGGTGCGCCTCCGGGATACGTCGGCTACGACGAGGGAGGCCAGCTCACGGAGCGGGTGCGCCGCCATCCTTACTCCATCGTCTTGCTCGACGAGATCGAGAAGGCGCATGGCAATGTCTTCAACCTCCTCTTGCAGGTGCTCGACGAGGGACGACTCACGGACGGCAACGGACGACTGATCGACTTCCGCAATACGGTCATTATCATGACGTCGAACGCGGGTACGCGCCAGCTCAAGGAGTTTGGCCGTGGCATCGGATTCACGGCGGGTGGTGCCGAGGGCTTCGCGCGCAACGAGAAGGACAAGGAGTATGCTCGGTCCATCATACAGAAGAGTCTGAGCAAGCAGTTCTCGCCGGAGTTCCTCAACCGTTTGGACGAGATCATCACCTTCGACCAGCTGGACCTCAACGCCATCAAGCAGATTGTCGAAATCGAACTCAAGGGCTTGTACAAGCGGGTCGGCGAACTGGGCTACGCGCTCCAGCTCTCTGACGCTGCCAAGGAGTTTGTGGCCAAGAAGGGCTACGACGTCCAGTTTGGTGCGCGTCCGCTGAAGCGCGCCATCCAAAACTACGTCGAGGATGGACTCAGCGAGCGCATCCTGAGTGGCGAAATGAAGGAGGGCGACTCCATCCTGGTCAACCTGACGGAGGACGGTTCCAACCTGTCGTTTTACACGCAGCACCCGGTACAAGAGTCGAACTGACCTGGTCTTTTCGAAGCTCATGTAGCCCCAAGCTCACTCGTAGCGAAACAGTAATATACACAATAATATACAACGCTTTGCCAGGACAATCGGCAGAAAAAGTCCAAGGCGAAGCGTTCCATTTCATGGCACCCTTTCTCGCCATGGCAAAACTCGAGCACGCTCGGTTCTGCGCATGGCTTGTCGAAAGCGTTGTATTTTGTTGTTTACCTTGCAGCAGGATTGTAACACGCGTAGCGTGTAAGTTGTTATTAGTTGTAAAAGTTGTATTAGTTGTTTTCCATACTCAACAGGAATTTTGGTTGTGATATTGTTCTGGATGTCTTTTATTATAGCCGAAACTATTTTACAACTTTATGTCTTACTCTAAATATCCGATGAAGCAGGAACAATGAGGGGGAAGAAAGCAATCAAACTTTCTTCCCCCTTATCGAATTTGGGTCAAATCAAAAGCGGTAACTTAGTACTTCAATCCCATGTTGTAGAGGATGAAACTATAGATGTCGGCCTGCTCCTCCAGCTGCTTACTGACGGGCTTGCCGCCACCGTGGCCCGCCTTGCTGTCGATGCGGATGAGGGTGGGTTTGTCGCTGGCGTTGTCGGCTTGGAGCGTGGCAGCAAACTTAAAGCTGTGGGCGGGAACAACGCGGTCGTCGTGGTCTGCCGTCGTGATGAGGGTGGCAGGATACTTCACGCCCTTCTTGATGTTGTGGAGGGGAGAATAGCCGCGCAGATACTCAAACATCTCCTTGGAGTCGGCACTCGTGCCATAGTCGGGAGCCCAGTTCCAGCCGATGGTGAACTTATGGTAGCGGAGCATGTCCATCACGCCCACAGAGGGAATGCAGACGCCAAAGAGGTCGGGACGCTGCGTCATGCAAGCACCGACGAGCAGTCCGCCATTGCTGCCACCGACGATGGCGAGGTAGGGAGAACTGGTGTATTTCTCCTTGATCAGATACTCAGCAGCAGCGATGAAGTCGTCGAAGACATTCTGCTTCTGCATCTTCGTACCCGCCTCGTGCCAAGCCTCGCCATACTCGCCGCCGCCACGGAGAGAAGCCTGGGCATAGATGCCGCCGCGCTCCAGGAACGGGATGCGGGAAGCGGAGAACGAGGGATTCATCGAGATATTGAAACCGCCGTAGGCATAGAGATAGACCGGGTTCTTGCCGTTGAGTTTCAGGCCCTTCTTGTAGGTGATGAAGAGCGGTACGCGCGTACCGTCCTTGCTGGTGTAGAACACCTGCTTGGTCTCATAGTCGCTGAGCTTGAAGTTGACCTTGGGCACGGCATAGGGCTGCAGCGAGTTGGCGGCGCGGTCATACTGATATACCGTCCAGGGCTGCGTGAAGGAGGCAAAGCTGACGAAGCACTCCTTGCTGTCCTTGTTGCCGCTGACGCTGGCGCTGCCAATGCCCGGAAGGCTTACCTCCTGCTGCATCTTGCCGTTGAGGTCATAGACATAGATGTGGCTGCAGGCGTCCTGCTGGTAGCTCACATAGAGTTCGCCGCCGATGATGTTGGCGCCATCGATCACGTTTTTGCCCTCGGGGATGACGGTCTGCCAGTTTTCCATCGCGGGCTTGTGAATATCCATCACCATGATCTTATACATCGGCGCACCGTCGTTGGTCAGCAGATAGACCTTGTCGTCGATGGTGGCGATGGGAGAGTAGGCGTAGTCCATGTTGGGGACCACCTTCGTAAACTGCGAGTTGCTGTTTTTCAAGTCGCGGATATAGAAGATGTTGCCCGTGCCGCCGCCCGACTCATAGAGGAACTGCACCGTCTCCTCGTGGTTGACCGACGTACTGAAGAAGTGCATCGGCTCGGTGGGATTCTGGAAGAAGAGCTGGTCCTGCTCCTGCTTCGTGCCGAGGCGGTGGAAGTAGATCTTGTGGGTGGAGTTCTTGCTCGTATAGGCGTTGCCCTCGGGTTTGTCATAGGCGCTATAGAAGAAGCCGTCGCCGAGCCAGGAGGCACCCGAGAACTTGGCCCACTCGATGTGGTCGGGCAATACCTCGAGCGTCTTCGTGTCCATCACATAAAACTCCGACCAGTCGCTGCCCGAACGCGAGATGGCGTAGGCCAAGTATTTGCCGTCGTGGGAGAAACTGATGTTGCCCAGGGCCACCGTGCCGTCAGTAGAGAGCTGGTTGGGGTCGAGGAAGACGCGAGCGTTCTTCTCCTGCCCCAGGCCGTCCATCTCGTAGAGCACACTTTGGTTCTGAAGACCGTTGTTCTTGTAGAAATACCACTTGCCCGTGGCCTTGACATAGAAGGGTGCGCCCACCTTGCCGTAGTCGGAGACTTCGCGCAGGCGCTTCAGGAGTTTGCCGCGGAAGGGAATCTTGGCCAGGTAGTCCTGTGTCACTTGGTTCTCGGCCTCCACCCATTGCATGGTGGCCTCAGAGTGGTCGTCCTCCAAGGGGCGGTAGGGGTCGGCTACTTTCACACCGAAATACTCATCCACGGTGTTGTCCGTCGGAGGGGTGGGGTAGGTCAGGCCCTGTCCGGCAGCTTGGTTGGCAGCCATGGCAAACATGGCCAACGCTAATGCTTTTTTCATAATCAGCAGTTTACTTTTATAATTTTCGTCTTTAGGTTTTTACCTTTACTTTGTCTCATTCCTTTGACAAGGGGAAATGGGGTAATGCTTCTCCTTGCCACGAAAGAGGTATTGCCTTCTCACGAAAGGTTTTTTCCTTCTCGCGAAAAGTGCGTTGCCTTCTCACAAAAGGGCGCTTCACCTTGTCTTGATTAGGTCCTGCAAAGGTATGAAATAAAGTCGAACGGCCCAAACATTCCTCCCTTCTTTTCTGTATGACAGAATGGTTATAATCAGGAAAAGATTCTTCGGAGCAAAAAAATGTCGGAATAGCAGCCTTTTCGACTTACTATTCCGACACGATATCAAGCGGCAGGGCGGAGGATCGCTCCCTTCCTCAAGGGATGATCCTGCGCCTCCGGATGCGGCTTAGCTTACCTTATTGAGCTTCTTGATGATAGAGAAGATAAACAGGGCAGACACCAGGCAGATGCCAGCGAGGACACCCCAAATGGTGACGAGGTTGAAGTTGAGACCCCACATGATACCAGGCACCATCACCAGCTGGTTGCCGATGGCGGTAGCACCAAACCACAGACCCATCATCAGACCGGCATACTTGGGAGGAGCCACCTTCGACACGAAGGAAATACCGATCGGAGAGAGCAGGAGCTCAGCGAAGGTGAGGATGAGGTAGGTGGAGATCAAGAGGTTGGCGCTGACACGCGGACCCTCCGTAGCGGCATTGCCCTGGACGAGCGGCAACTCAAGACCCATAGAGCCAACGGCCATCCAAACGAAGCCGAGGGCAGCGACGAGCATACCGAGACCGATCTTCTCAGGAGAGGTCGGCTCCTTGCCGATCTTGTTGAGCCAAGAGAAGAGCGCCACGCTCACCGGAGTGAGGGCTACGACGTAGCACGGGTTGAACTGCTGGAAGATCGGAGCCTTCACGTCGATGGCACCATCCAGGCTGTTGTACTTGTAGAACAAGAAAGCGATGGCAGCAGCGATCACGGCCAGGGCGATCAACTTGCCCTTGGCCGTCTTGCTCTGTGCAAGAGAGAAGCTGGCATAGACCACGAAGATGCAGGCCACGAGGTTGGTCACGTCGAAGAGCATAGACTGAACGCCCTCGGCGCTGGTCTGTGTGAAGTCGCGTGCAAACAGCGTGAGCGTATTACCGTTCTGGTGGAAGGCCATCCAGAAGAAGATCACGACGGCGAACACCAGGCAGAGGCAGACGATGCGCTCCTTGGTCTCGGCCTTGGAAAGCTCGGGAGCGTTGGAGGCAGCAGCGTTGGCAGCCTTTTGGTTGCCCTCGCTGGCGAGGACGTGCTTGTAGGTGGAGCTGAAGGCGTAGTAGATAGCGATACTGACGATCAGCGATACGCAAGCCACGGCAAAGGCGAAGTGGTAGGAATCGGCCTCGCTGACGCCGAGAGAGGCCTGAGCCCACTCCATGATCTTGATGGCAGCGGTCGGGGCGAACATGGCACCGATGTTGATGGCCATATAGAACAACGAGAAACCGGAGTCGCGCTGAGAGGAATAGTCAGGACCGTCATAGAGACGACCCACCATCACCTGGAGGTTACCCTTGAAGAGACCCGTACCCAAGGCAATGAGGATGAGCGACAGACCCATTGCGGCAATGGCAACCGTGTCCTTACCCAGCGGCAGAGAGAGCACCAGGTAGCCGAGGAACATGATAAAGATACCCGTGGTGACCATACGGCCAAAGCCAAACTTGTCGGCAGCAATACCACCAATGATGGGCAGGAAATAGACCATCATGAGGAAGGTGGAGTAGATCGTACTTGCCGTACCAGTGGCGAAACCGAAGTTTGCCTGCAAATAGAGCAAGAACACAGCCAGCATCGTGTAGTAGCCGAAGCGCTCGCCTGTGTTTGCCAAAGCTAAGGCCCAGAGTCCTTTAGGTTGATTTGAAAACATAGATGATTTTGAAATTTTAGTTCCTTCCTTGCGGTCGGAAGAGTTAGTAATTGAGTTATTATTTCTTTCTGTTTTATTCTGTTATTTTGTGATGATGTTATTTCTTGATGATGTCAAACAAGTAGGAGGCCTTGACGACGATGTTGCCGAAGTTGGACTTGCCAAAGAAGTCGCTCTTCGAACTCCCGTAGATGTTGCCGAGACCGTAGTAGTAGCGCGCCTCCAACTGGAAGTGGCCCAGGCGTGGATGGCTCCATTCCGTACCCAGTCCGGCAGCGATGCCGTAGTCGAACTTCGTCACTACGGGCATGTCCTCCTGCTTCACGATGGTGTTGGCGCGTCCTGTGCCGTCGGTGGCGAGGTTGGGCGCCGTATAGTTGCGTTGGGTCGATTCGCTCAAGTAGAGTCCGATCTGCGGACCCGCCTTGAAGAAGAAGCTCCAGCCCTTGGTCTCCTGTCCCCATGCCAGGTGGGCGAAGACCGGGATCTGCACGTAGTTGATCGTGCGCTCGTAAGCCTCTGCGTTGCCATTGGCGTTGACGACGGGCTGGTCGGCGGGGGTGAGGATGTCCTGCTTCCATCCGAGCGAGGCATAGTTGACCTCCGCGGCAATGGAGCAGATCGTGGAAAAATATTTCTCGCTGGTATAGCGGACTGAGAATCCTCCGGTGAATCCCGCGTGCATCTTCTGCGGCACACTCGGGTCGAAACCGACGTTGGACAATACGCAACCCGCATTGACTCCGAGCGACAACACGTTGCGGTGTTCTCCCACCTGCGCCTGGAGCGCCTGCGAGCACACAACCGCTATCAAAAGGAGAATCGGTCTGAGAAGCCGCTTCTGCCTGGCGTATCGCTTGGAAGACCAAGGTTGCGCGTACCGAAAGATTGACTTTTCTGCTTTGACTATCATCTGTGGTAGCATATACTAATAGGTAAGGCTCTCCATGGTTTGGTCGGGCTTGAAGTGGATCAGCTGAAACTGCCTGTTCTGCTGTCCTCCGCCCTGTATGGGCAGGAAACGGAGCCGCGTCTGCAGCGCCTTATATTTCGTCGGCTGCTTCTCCAGTCCCTTGAATGCGGCGCCATACTGCCGGAGTCCCCGCACGAAATACTCGCCGTGGTCGTAGCCCGTCAAGGCCAGGCGCGGGATGTAGTTTTTGTCCATCGCTGCGCCATACGTTTCCTGGTAGAGTTTCTCCAGGGCAGAAGTCTTGTCCGACTGCTTATTATAAAAGAACGTAGAGGGAATATACGTATTGTACTTGAAGAACCAGTTGAGGTCATAGTCCTGGTAGATGAACCAGTCGTTGTAGCCATACATCGAGATGGCGAGCCCCGGGCGCGTTGCCGTGAGTGAGTCCAACTTATGGAAGACATGCGTCAGCTGCGGACTCTTCTCGGTGTTGAGGACCACGGCGTTGGGCTGCTTGGAAGAAAAATGCTTGGCAAAGTCGGCCATCGACGAGTTGATGCTGGTCAGTTCGTAGGGAATCTTGGCCGCGTCGAGCTGCTGTCTCAGCATGCGGGTGAATTTTCCTACGCGCGACGTCGGGTCGTTGCAATCGATGAAGATCGGACGGTGGCTGTTCTGATAGCGCTCCAGGAAGCAGCTGACCGCCATCGCGTTGAGCAACGAGTCGGTCTGATAGACCTGGAAGACCTGGGGATTGCTCTCCACCTCCCGGCTCTCGATGGAGAAGGGAATGACGAGCGCTATCTGGTTGCGACGGCAGAAGTCTGCCAGCGGCTTCACCTGCGGGGTGTAGAGCGGGCCAAAGATGATGTCGAGGGAAGCGGCGTTGGCGTCGAGGAGCGTCGTGCGGATATCGGCGTCCTTGGCTACGTTCCAGGCGTGGACGTCAGTGTTGATGCCTTCGGCCTTCATCTGATTGAAGGCGAGGAGCAAACCACGGTAGTATTCCACCATCCTGCGGCCATCGCCATCGTCGTTGTGCAACGGCAGCATCACGCCCACGCGGATCGTACCATCCTTCTTCTTCGTGGCGGGAGCCGCTGGACGCTGGGCCGATACCGGTCCCTGGGCGGCGACAGACCCCTTGGCAGCTTGCGGAGCAGTCTGCGAGGAGGGCGTGCTGCGGCGCTTGTCTCCTTTCTTACCAAAGGGGACGGCTATCCACGCACCTTTCTGCAGCTCATAGCCCTCCTTTTTCATTTCCGGATTGGCGTCTATGATCTGCTGAATCGTCACATTATATTCTTTGGCGATGCCGAAAAGGGTTTCTCCCCGCTTCACCTTGTGCAGGTCCTGCCACTGTGGGGCCTGACCGCTCGCATGAAGGCAAAGCAGCGAGGCGAAGACCGCGATCCACATCCTCAAGCAATGTCTCATTTTTCCAATTTTATTTTAACCACTTGCAAAGATAGCAAAAAATAGTTGGTTTTGGCATGGGAGTGGAAAGAATTTCGTAAATTTGCACAAAATATCAACGATGAGGCATATTTTCAAGCATATCTTGGCCGCTTTTGTGCTCTTTTGGGGCACACAGGCGATATTTGGACAAGCGCTCTCGCCACTTGCCACGTATATGGACGACAACGGCGAGGAGCAGACGATGGAACCTGGCGGAAGCTACACGGGAAGCGCACCGATAGAGGTCAGTTTCGACGCTGGCGTCACCGAGGTGGGCGACTATACGCCCCATTTCGAATGGCGCTTTTACGAAGGATCCGACGTGCAGAATCCCTACCTGGTCCGCTACGACGAAACCACCAGCTACACCTTCACCAAGGCCGGTATGCAGCACGTCTCGCTCACGGTCTCGTTTGTCAACGGTTCGGACACGATCCGCTTCACCACCGACGATTTCCTGCCCTTTGAGTTTTCCATCAGCGAAAGCAAACTCGAGTTTCCCAATGCCTTCTCGCCCAATGGCGATGGCGTCAACGATGTGTTCAAGGCCAAGAGCACCTATCAGAGTATCGTGGAGTTTCAGGCCACGATCTTCAACCGCTGGGGACAGAAAATCTTCTCTTGGGACAACCCTGCGGAGGGATGGGACGGCATGTTCCATGGCAAACCCGTCAAGGATGGTGTCTATTTCCTCAACGTGGATGCCAAGGGAGCGGACGGACGCCATTTCCGTATTCGCAAGGCAGTCAACCTGTTGCGCACCTACAACGAGGCTGCGGGATCAGGAACTGTGACGGAATAGACCTTCCGCCCCCACGCAAACCAATAGATTGTATTTCCACCGATGGACAAGGATAAAATAGAAGTGCTGGGCGCGCGCGTCCACAATCTGAAGAATATTGATGTCGTCATTCCCCGCAACTCGCTCACGGTCTTCACCGGCCTGAGCGGGTCGGGTAAATCGTCGCTGGCTTTCGACACCATCTATGCCGAGGGCCAGCGCCGCTATATCGAGACTTTCTCGGCCTATGCCCGCAATTTCCTGGGCAATATGGAGCGCCCCGATGTAGATAAGATCACGGGTCTCTCGCCTGTCATCGCCATTGAGCAGAAGACGACGAACAAGAATCCGCGATCCACGGTGGGAACGACCACGGAGATCTACGACTACCTCCGCCTGCTCTTCGCCCGCGCCGCCACGGCCTACTCCTATCAGAGCGGGGAGAAGATGGTGAAATATACCGAGGAAAAGGTGGTTTCGATGATCCTCAAGGACTATCTCGGCAAGAAGATTTTCATCCTTGCTCCGCTCGTCCGCAACCGCAAGGGCCACTACCGCGAACTCTTTGAGAGCATGCGCCGCAAGGGCTACCTTTATATAAGGATAGATGGGGAAATCCAGGAACTGACCCAGGGCATGAAGATCGACCGCTACAAGAACCACAATATCGAGGTGGTGGTCGATAAGATGAAACTCGCCGCGCGCCTGGGCGAAACGGAGGACAACCTCTCGCAGCGACTGCAAAAGACCGTGGCTACTGCCATGCGCCAGGGCGACGGACTGGTGATGATCATCGATGCCGACACGGGCGAGGCGAAGTTTTTCTCCAAGCGCCTCATGGATCCCGTGACGGGACTGTCGTACAAGGATCCTGCGCCCAATATCTTTTCCTTCAACTCGCCCGAGGGGGCTTGTCCTCATTGCAAGGGACTTGGCATGGTCAGCGAGATCGATTTGAAAAAGGTGATTCCCGACGACAGAAAGTCGATACGCGAGGGGGCGATCGCGCCGCTGGGAAAATACAAGAGTCAGATGATATTTTGGCAGATAGAAGCGATTCTGTCCAAATATGACCTGGACTTGAAGTCTCCGGTGAAGGACATTCCCCAGGAGGCTATGGACGAGATCCTCTATGGGGCGCTCGAGAAGGTGCGCATCGCCAAGGAACTGGTCCACACGACGACGGACTATTTTGTGGCTTTCGACGGCGTAGTGAAGTATCTGCGGGCCGTCATGGAGGGCGACGAAAGTGCCGCGGGGAAGAAATGGAGCGGACAGTTTATCGCCGACGTGACCTGCGGCGAGTGCCAGGGCCAGCGACTGAACCGCGAGGCTTTGTCCTACAAGATTTGGGGCAAGAATATCTCCGAACTCTCCGAGATGGACCTGGGCGAACTCTATGAGTGGATGGGGGAAGTGGGAAACCACCTCGGCGAGACCCAGCGACAGATCGCCACGGAGATCATCAAGGAGATTCGCAAGCGCATCCGCTTTCTGCTGGATGTCGGACTCGACTATCTGTCGCTCAACCGCCAGTCGGCCTCGCTCTCGGGTGGCGAGAGCCAGCGCATCCGACTGGCCACGCAGATCGGTTCGCAACTGGTCAACGTGCTCTACATTCTCGACGAGCCGAGCATCGGACTCCACCAGCGCGACAACGTCCGACTGATCAACTCGCTCAAGGCGCTGCGCGACTTGGGCAATACGGTCATCGTGGTGGAGCACGACGAGGATATGATGCGGGCCGCCGACTGGATCGTCGATATCGGGCCGCGGGCGGGCCGAAAGGGTGGAGAAGTGGTCTTCCAGGGTACGCCGCAGCAGATGCTCCACACCCATACGCTCACGGCGCAGTATCTGAACCATGAGCGGGCGATCGAGGTGCCGGCCCATCGGCGCAAGGGCAACGGCCAGCGTATCGCTTTGTGTGGGTGCACGGGCAACAATTTGAAGGACGTGGACGTGGAGCTGCCGCTGGGAGAACTGATCGTCGTCACGGGTGTGTCGGGATCAGGCAAATCCACGCTGATCAACGAGACGCTGCAGCCGATACTCTCTCAACACTTCTATCGGTCGTTGAAGAAGCCGATGGCCTACGAGAAGATAGAGGGTATGGATCTGATAGACAAGGTGGTGACGGTGGATCAAAGTCCTATCGGACGCACGCCGCGATCCAATCCTGCCACCTATACGGGCGTCTTCTCGGACATTCGCGCGCTCTTCGTCGGACTGCCCGAGGCCAAGATCCGAGGGTATAAGCCTGGCCGCTTCTCCTTCAACGTGAAGGGCGGACGCTGCGAGGCTTGTGGCGGCAACGGCTATAAGACGATCGAGATGAACTTCCTGCCCGACGTGATGGTGCCCTGCGATGTCTGTCATGGCAAGCGCTACAACCGCGAGACGCTGGAGGTGCGCTACAAGGGCAAGTCCATCGCCGACGTGCTGGATATGACGGTCAATATGGCGGTGGAGTTTTTCGAGAATATTCCCTCGATCTTGTCGAAAGTGAAGGTTTTGCAGGATGTAGGCCTGGGTTATATCAAGTTGGGGCAACCTTCCACGACTCTCTCCGGCGGTGAGAGCCAGCGTGTCAAACTGGCGACCGAACTGGCCAAGAAAGATACGGGCAAGACGCTTTACGTGTTGGACGAGCCGACGACCGGTCTTCATTTCGAAGATATACGGGTCTTGTTGGGCGTCCTGAATAAATTGGTGGATAAGGGTAATACGATCATCGTCATCGAGCATAACCTCGATGTCATCAAATGTGCCGACTATCTGATCGATATGGGTCCCGAAGGCGGACGTAACGGCGGGCAGGTTCTTTTCACCGGAACTCCCGAAGAAATGGTAAAAGCGAAAACGAAGAGCTATACGGCTCCATTTTTGAAAGACGAATTAAAAAGCGATAAGAAATGAAGAATCCTATTCAGATGATTAAACAATGCGTGGAGAAGGAAGAACCTTACTTTCTGCTGCGCGGACAGGATTTGTGTGCGTTGAAGGCCATCGAAACCTATTATGAGGAGGTGAAGAAGCACGTGAAAGACCCTTATTTTATTGAGGAGATAGGAGAGATAATGAAAGATTTCCGGGCTTTCCGGGAAGAACAGGAAACCCATATACCGGATTAAAAGATGGCGGACGACAGTTACAAGACCATTAAGCAGATAGCTGAAGGGTACTATACGGAGAAGCGCAGCCGCTTTATCTCGTATGCGATCCCGGTGCGTACGGTGGAAGAGGTGAAAGAGCAACTGGACAAATATCGTAAACAGTATTATGACGCCCGCCATGTCTGCTGGGCCTATATGTTAGGTCCCGAACGCCTAACTTTTCGTGCGAACGATGACGGCGAGCCTTCCTCTACTGCCGGAAAACCGATTCTGGGACAGATCAACTCGAACGGATTGACAGATATCCTGATCGTCGTGATCCGCTATTTCGGCGGAATCGAATTAGGGACGAGCGGTTTGATTGTTGCTTACCGGACCGCCGCCGAAGCAATAGCTGCTGCCGAGATAGAAGAGCGCACTGTTGATGAAGATATCACCATTGCGTTCGAATACCCTTATCTGAACGGAATCATGCGCATTGTCAAGGAAGAGAATCCAGTGATCGTCTCCCAAAAGTTTGAAATGGATTGTGAAATGACTCTTCGTATTCGCAAAGGGGAGGCCGAACGTTTGAAAGCGCGGTTATTAAAGGTGGAAAGTGTCTATATTCCCAGAACCGAATTTTAAGTAAGTTGTTATATTATTATAATTCTAAACAAAAACAATTTGTAAATAATGAAGAAGATTCTTTTATTTTCTTTTTTTCTGATGTTGGGACTGGTTGTATCTCAATTCCTGCCGGCGATGGTAGGTGAGGGGTATTCGTCGGTGAAGACGGTCTCCAATACCCTGTTGTATGTCTGCCTGGCCTTTATCATGATAAATGTGGGGCGGGAGTTCGAAATGGATAAAAGCTGTTGGCGGTCCTATACCGAAGATTATTTTATTGCAATGGCGACGGCTGCTTTCCCCTGGATCTTCGTGGCTTTATATTATATGTTCGTGTTGCTTCCCGATATTTACTGGAACAGTGGAGAAGCTTGGAAAGAAAACCTTTTGTTGAGCCGGTTTGCAGCCCCGACTTCGGCAGGTATATTGTTTACGATGTTGGCGGCGGCAGGGTTGAAATCTTCCTGGGTATACAAGAAGGTACAGGTATTGGCGATCTTCGACGACCTCGACACAATCCTGTTGATGATACCTTTGCAGATCATGATGGTAGGTTTGCGCTGGCAGTTGGGTGTTATCATTCTGATCGTGATGGTCCTGTTGATCATCGGATGGAGAAAGATGGGCAGTTATGACATGCGGCAGGACTGGAAGGCAATTCTTTTTTATGCAGTCTTTACCTGCGGGATCACGCAGGTTGTTTATTTGGTGTCCAAATACTTCTATGGTGAAGATGCCAGCATTCATATCGAGGTTCTGTTACCTGCGTTTGTATTAGGTATGGTGATGCGACATAAGCATATCGATACGAAGGTTGAGCACAATGTGGCGACGGCTGTCTCATTCCTCTTTATGTTCTTGGTAGGAGTCAGCATGCCGGTCTTTTTCGGAGTGGACTTCGCCGTGCAGTCTGCAAAGGCGACAACGATAACCGGAGCACAGCCGATGATGTCCTGGCCAGTGATCATCCTGCATGTCGTGATTGTTTCGTTCCTGTCCAATATCGGGAAACTGTTCCCGCTGTTTTTCTATCGGGAAAGGCGGAAGCGCGAACGTCTGGCACTGTCGATCGGTATGTTTACACGCGGTGAAGTAGGGGCTGGGATTATCTTTATTGCGCTTGGCTACAATTTAGGAGGTCCTGCGCTTATGATTTCCGTGCTCACCATAGTGTTTAATTTAATTTTAACTGGTATATTTGTCGTGTGGGTTGAAAAACTGACCCGCAGCGCTTACGAGCTGGAGCAAGCTGGCAAATAGGCGGACAGTTGTTAGGAAAAAATCAAAGGGAAGCGGTTTGCACGCCGCTTCCCATAAATATTTAAATACCATATGGATAGAACCATCAACGTTATCCTTAAACCGTTGCGTCGTTTTGCTATGCAAAAACCGAATGCGAGTATCTTATTATTCATGGCTATGATTCTTGCTATGCTATTTGCCAATTCCCCTTGGGCGGAGTCCTACCATAACATCTTATCTCATCCGATTGATTTGAAGATAGGTAATTTCACACCGTTTATGCATCATGGAGAAGTGATGCCGATGCTGGTCTTTGTGAATGATGCCTTGATGGCAGTCTTCTTTTTTGTGATTGGATTGGAGATTAAGCAGGAAATTCTGATTGGGGAGTTGAGTTCGGTACGGAAAGCACTGCTTCCGATTATTGCGGCCTGCGGCGGGATGATCGTTCCGGTATTGTTTTATTTTCTGGTTTGTCATTCGGCACCCGAAGTGCGAGGTGTGGCTATTCCGATGGCGACCGATATCGCCTTTGCCTTGGCTGTTTTAGGGTTGTTGGGAAAACGGGTTCCACTCAGCATGCGTATTTTTTTGACGGCATTGGCGGTGGTGGATGATATCGGCGGAATCATTATTATCGCCTTGTTTTATAGTGGTGAGATTGCGTTTGAGCCACTTCTGATCTCACTCGCCTTGCTGGCTTTGCTATATGTAGGGGGAAGGATGAGGGTGAATAACATTGCTTTCTACTATATAATAGGTTTCTTTGTGTGGATGCTATTTCTTGAGTCGGGTATTCATCCGACCATAGCGGGTGTGCTGGTCGCATTCACCGTTCCGGCTCGTCCGGTTGTTAAGCTGGATGATTTCACTTGTGAAATGACTGGCTATCTGGATATGCTGGATTACACAGAAGTGCGTCATTCCCGGAAAGCGGCGGTTCTTTCATCGACACAGATTCAAGTTCTCAACAATATTCATTCATTGGCGGACAAAACAATCAGTCCGTTGCAAAGCATTGCCAACAAACTCCATCCGTTAGTCAAT
>ENA-ORML01001017-ORML01001017.1-human-gut-metagenome-genome-assembly--contig:-NODE-1017-length-27470-cov-8.709028_pt1 | contig 27470 bp, 26 predicted proteins | sample MGYA00242103_ERZ508995 | MGnify/ENA primary metagenome ERZ508995 (study PRJEB26280, sample SAMEA2338702) | human gut metagenome | biome: human gut; feature: human-associated habitat; material: faeces... | reverse complement strand
GAGTAATTCTATCTTACATCAGTTTAGAGGTTTACACAATCTTTGGGATACTCCCTACTGCGAATACCAATAAATTCAAGTTTACAAATCGCATTGGCCGAATATCTTAACGAAACAAATTTATCGTATGATGATTATTTATTTTCATCCAGGCAATGGGAAAATAAACCAATTTACACTACACAATCACATAAAATCTTCCACGACATAGAGGAAACGCTGCACATTGATAACTTTGGCTCACACTCATTAAGGAAAAAATGGGGATATTTTGCGAATCAAAACACAAAAATATCGCCCTCATTATAGAAACATATAACCATATAAAAGAAAAAGTTACGTTACACAAGCATCCAACAAAAAGATCACGATGACTTATATAATCCAATCAAATTTTAGAAGGAAGTTTGAAGCAAATTCATTACAAAGTTTTAACAGTATATTGATTTGACATTTTTTCTGTTTTTGATATTATAATGCCAGACGAGGTGGTGTTTAAAGTAATTCTCCAATACATTTTATTACACTCACGATCAACAAACCATTAAGCTCGTCACTCCATCATATTTCCCAGAAGTAGGACCCCAACACTCCATATACTACTTCTGGGAAATGGAAACCTAACTAGTTCTATTTTTCTTATTGAGATTTGGGCTTAGCCAGATTTTTTAGCAAAATTTCCATAAGTTAAATCAACTTATTCCATTAAATCCCCCAAAACACTACCTGCCTATTCTGTATATACTATCAATAAAGATAAAGAGACTACTATTGCATTTTTCCTTTTTCTCTATAAAGAGCCGAAAAACTTCCACAGACACGTTCAGGTCGATACTTTTCTCATCAATTTTGAACCCTTGGCTCGTATCATATTCTGGATGATATTTTAAATCTGATAAATGGTAAATGATCTGTTCTATCTACTCAATAACCTTTTTAATCACAGGATCTCTCATAGACAAAGTAAACCAGACACTTCCTAGAATATAGGAAAGACATCTTGAATGTTTCTCACACCGTGTCTGGCTCACTCTATCGGTTTTCTTATTGATTTGACATAGCCAAAATTAAAACTATAACTTCCAAAACATCTCGCTCCAACTTATGCATCTAAATTTTGTTCCAATTATTCAATAAACACGATTGGTTGTATTAAATCTCTAGGCTTATCTTTCATCATCAACAGTGCTTCTTCCACTTTGTCAAATCCATAAAATTTATGTGTCACTAATCTAGAAGGATTGATACGCCCTGTTTCTATTAAAGATATCAGTTTCTCCATACGTAATCTGCCACCAGGCATCAAGCCTGCTGAAATCTGTTTATGTCCCATTCCACATCCCCATTCTACACGCGGGATCTTGATATAATCACCTTCCCCTATATAATTTACCTTCCCTATTTTACCGCCTGGCTTTAATACCTTAATCGCTGTTAGAAATGTATCTACATCACCACCAGCAATAATGACTTTATTTACGCCTTTACCGGAAGTAAGTTCCATAACCTGTTCTTCAATGCTTCCATTTTTTTGATAATAATTTCTGATATCCACTTTGTCAACTGATCCCAACAAATTCGTGGATAATAATCGCAACTTCTTGCGACAATATGGGTTGTACAGAAAAAGCGGCAAGTATTTTACTCCCTGCCGCCTGTTCGTTTTATGCGTAGATAAGTTCTGTGTTGACAATCTCGATTGCGAATATTATTTATTCGACCAACTCACAACATTTGATTTTCAGCCTTGAGTTTTTCTGTTACTCCCTCACGCTCAACCATTTGTTTTACCAGCTGAAAAACATTTTCTCTGCTTGCTCATCAATATCGGAAAGATAACTGTTTAACTTGCCGCTTGTGAGCAAAGTAGTATAGTTTGCTCTTTTATGCTCTCGCAGATAGCATTTGTGCCTCTGTCCCCATACGCCGATGGATTTTGTTTCTTTTTCGGTGGGTAAGGTAAGGCAGAGGATAAAATACTCTCCTTGCTGTTCATACCAAAGACCATGTTTATCATCATAAATGTACTTGTCCATTTTGAAATCCTCCAGTATGATATCTTCGCACATACATCACAGTTCTCCGACTGCCACACTTTGTTATATCTTATTATCAGTTTTTCCTGCCCTTGATTTTGCCCTTATGAGCAATCAAAGCAAGGGTAACATTGTGTGAAATCATATAAAGGAATAAGGCAGACACATTGCGATAAATCCTTTATTTTCAAGGCTTTTGGAGGATTTTATTAAAACTCGAAGAGGTGTGATAAGCATCTATAAAATTGTAATTTTACAATCGGAATTTGTCATCTTATTATGAGGAATGTGATAGTAGTTTGCAAAGATGTATTATTTGTTAATATATAGTCCGAGAGATCGCTCTTCAAGTGTTATGAACTAACAGCTTAGAATAAAAACAGTTTTTTAATGTTCATCAACATGGTCTTATTCGGACATATAAAAGAATCTCTCAGAGTGCCACTTGAAAAATTACCTTTTGGTTTTCCACAAGCACAAACGTAACATAGTGCAAAAATCTTCCTCTGAGAAATTTACACAAAGATGTAGAGACCATGATAGTATTACATTATCCAAATCATATTTTACAAAAATTCCATTCATATCATATAAGTCCACCATATTCTAAGTATGTAGCTTTCTTTCATGACATACTTTGCCTTTAACCATTGTACGAACAATCTCATAATCCCAATCCAAAAATACAAGGTCTGCGTCCTTACCGGGTTCGATAGAACCTATCCTATCATAAACACCGATTAGTCTAGCTGGGTTTTCCGTAAGCAATGGGACGATATCCTCCAGGGAACGTCCTGTAAATTCCAGAAGATTCTTCAGTGCTTTTCCGCTTGTCAGAGTACTGCCTGCACGTGTTCCATCGGAAGACAACTTGGCATCTCCATCCACAACGACAACATTATTCACCCCCAGCTTATAATTGCCATCCGGAAGTCCGGCTGCCATGATGGAATCCGTGACCGCAATCACACGGTCCAAGCCCTTAATCTTTATAATAAAACGTACAGTACCCGGATGAAGGTGTCTTCCATCACAGATCATTTCACAGTACACCTCATCATCTTCCAGTACCGCTCCCCAGATCGCCGGAAAATGCTGATGCAAAAGCTTCATGGCGTTGCCGGTATGCGTTGCTCCCAATGCACCGTTTTGTATGGCTCGCCTCGCCGTATCATAATCTGCCCCTGAATGACCGATAGCTACCTGAATTCCCAGACTTTTGATATAGGGAATAAAATCAACAATACCTTCCACCTCAGGAGAAACCGTGATATAGAGTACCTCTCCTCCCGCCGCCTCCTGATACGCCTTTAGAAGTTCCATATCCGGCTTCTTTAAAAGGTGTTCCGGCATGGCACCCTTATAAGCCGGGCATAAAAACGGCCCTTCCAGATGGATTCCCATGAGATTTGCACCACGATGCTCCGTATTTTTCCATTCTTTATACATCCGGATAGCATACATCGTCTGCTCCTTCGTGTCCGTAAGAACAGAACAGAGCCAGCTGGTCGTTCCCTGCGAAGCAAAGAAACGACAGATTTTCTCAAATCCATCCGCATCCGCTCCATTGACATCCACACCAACTGCTCCATGAGTATGAATATCGACAAACCCCGGAACCACCCGTTTTCCTCCGGCATCAATCACCTCATCACATCTCTCTCCCTCGCAGCCACCCATTTGGGAAATCCTTCCGTCCTCCAGGAGAAAATCCAGCGCCTCGAAACGATGGTTGTGGTACACAGATGCATTTTTTATCAATGTTTTCACTGTAAAACCTCCTATTACAATATATTTATATTAATATCCCTTACAGCCAGTAAGGAATCATCCATCTTGTTGCTTAAGCTGTTAGAATGTAAGGGAAATCTGTATAGTGGAAACCTCCTTGGGCTTTGCACCCGTACGAAAGTCTTCTAACCAGATCTTCATTCGCAGCGTTCGCTTTATGCAGGTTGAGCCGCCTCCCGGTGGCGTTCGGGTCACCCCACAGTAGATTGAATGGGCATTGAGTAAAACTGGTATTGACCAATTGAAATAAAAGTAGAGGAGTGACATTTTTATGATCATGAACGCAGTAGGTATTGACGTTCCCAAAAGTAAGAGCACTGTAACCATTCTCCGTCCCGCGGCGAGGTTGTTGCAAAACCTCTTGATGTTCCACATATGTGCGGCAGCTTCCAACAGCTCATTCAGCAGAGCAAGGCATGAGATAGCCTAACTCGCATTGTTATGGAGTGTACCGGCCGTTACTACGAATCGGTTGCCCGTGAACTGTCTCAAGCCGAATTCTTTGTCTGTGCAGCGAATCCGCAGATCATCCGTAACTTTCAAGGTCAGGCCAATCCTCCCCGAAGAGTAAAGACCAATAAAGTGGATTCCGTAAAAATCACTCTTCGCCAGCCCTGCCCGTGACTTACTGGCATGTCGACTGCATCCGCGAATGTCTCTCACTGCTTTTATCGAACACTATCAAAAGTGGTGCTGCCGTAAAAAATACAACTTCAGCAGAACAACAGAGGAAGAAATCTACGGGACAGCAAAGGAACTTATCCCTATCCTTCCAAAGGATCACTTTACAAAGCGCATCATCAAACAGGCTGTACAACAAGTGAATTCCGCTTCCCAGACCGTAGCGCATTCCATACTCTGATGAATGAAACTACCTGAATATCCGGCTGTCATGGCAATGAAAGGAGTCGGTTCTTCCCTTGCTTCTCAGCTTATGGCTAAGATTGGAGATGTCACACGGTTTACCCATAAAAGTACTATCACAGCATTCGCCGGGGTAGATCCGGGCGTCAACGATTCCGGATATTATTCCCAAAAGTGTGTGCATGCTTCCAAGCATGGCCCACCGGTCTTGAGTAAAACACTATTCCAGGTCATGGACGTCCTGGTAAAAACCAAACCGGATGCCCCTGTTTATCTGTTCATAGATAAACAGCGCGCAGAAGGGAAACCTTATTATGTTTACATGACCGCAGGCGCCAATAAGTTTTTCCGTGTTTACTATGGACGAGTGAAAGAATATCTTTCCGCTCTTCCGGCATTGGAATAACTAGCACATCACCTGTCTTTAAACCGACATACCCTAGTGGTCTTATTCTGATACCCACTTTTCAACCTGTATAAAATTTTCAATAAGATTTAGCTTAACTTTTTATTTGCAGGCTTCCATAAACTCTGTTAACGGTACAGCCAATGCCCTGTCTCCATAATATTTCAAAGAGCGCCGGGCATCGTTTAGAACGGCCTGCCAGCCGCAAAGTCCTGCCACTATAAGGCCGTTCCATTGTTGTATGAGTCAGGAATTATGTTATTTCTGCACACACCACCATTCAATTAATGGTGCATATGAGCTGCACAGGCACAATCTTCTGCCCCCTTTCCCTCATACACGTCATCCTTCATCATCAAATGTACAGCCCCCAGCTTAAATGTCTGTGGAAGCGCAAGAATATTCGGATTTGGTCCTACAAATTTCTTCTTTGCATCCTTCAGAGCCTCTTCAATGGTCGCTCTCGTCTTAAGTCCCATTCCCCTTGCGTAGCCCGGATCCTGAGCGCCACAAATGTAAATTGCGGAGGTATTCATCTCTGCAATATGGCCGCAGCTGATCATGGAAAATCCATGGAATGGATGGAACGCGTTGCAGTAGCGGTACTTTCTGATATACTCCTCATTGGTTGCAAAATACTCGCCGTAGCGGTTCATGTCAGGCAGCGTATTCATAAAGTCATGCTGGAACATCTTATACATCTCCCTTGTATACGGCCACAGTTCATCGTGAAAATATCCGTTGCAGAGAGAAGAACAGATAATCACACAGTGATCGCTCATAATTCTCTTGTGCCTGATAACCTGCGCAGAAATAGCCTGAAGCAGCATAATCGGATTGGTTCCCATGCCTTCCCCGTAATGGAAAAACTGAGGCATACCGAATATCATGACATCGTACTTCTTCTCTGCCCACGGCACATACGTTCTCTTGTCTGCCGTAATCCAGGAATGAGGCTGCATAACCTTTGCATATCCGCTGTTGATTTCAATCTGTCTGGACTTTGTATCGAGAACCGCATCACAGCAGAAAAACTTCTTGCCCATGCATTTCTCCATGTGCTGTCCGATTTCATCAAACTTCGTTCTCATCAGGGACTTTCCGCTTACCGGGGTAAAATCCTTCCGGTGCATAACTTCTGGAACATGGTGAGAGGCGATGGAGCGCCAATGGGTAATCCCCGTTGCACAGTGCTTGTATCCTCCTGAATATCCCCCATAAGGATTGCCCTGAGTATGGCCAATCAGAATCGCAACATCACTGTCGTAGACGTATTTATTCATCAAAACCGGGTCCCCTCTGTCCGTGGTTCCCAAATCTACCAGATGATCGTAATCCTCGCTATCGTGGTTGATAATCTGGTGTGTATGCCAGAATTCATGGAACAGCTCATCACCCAGAATGTTATGTATCTCCTGTTCCGTATTCTTCCGATGGAGACCATTCGAACAGATCAATAAGATATCCTTCTTCTCAACACCAGCCGCATACAGTTCGTCCAGAATCAGTTTAATAGAAATCTTGCGGTGGGACATTGGCTGCTCTCCGCCTTTTACGCGATCCGGAAAAATAATGGTAACCTTGGATCCCTTGTGAGCCAGCTCAGAAAGCGGTTCCATTCCCATAGGGTTCCTGATGGACTTTAAAGTCTCTTCAATCAGACGGTTCTCCGGTATGCATGCCGGATCCGGCACAGTCTCGCCAGGAATAAAGATGTCAGTTGTATCGGGAAGTTCTGCTGCCATAAGGCCTGCGCCATATTCAAATGATAATTTCATATTATTTCCTCCTCAATTTCTCATAGTGTCAAGTCTGACACCCCGTTTTTTATTAAAAACCTTGTATTTCCATGGATTACACTACTTTTAAAAATAAAAAAGCAATGACCTCCCTTTTTTGGTATAATGTAGTCACCACAACAACATAACCAAAAAAGTGATCATTGCTATGGATAACATTATACTCTATTTACTTACTGTAATTCAAGAACAATATAAAACCATTTGCTGGCTCCTGAACTTCATCTGCAGATATATTCCTCTCAAGCAGTGGGCTTTCGATGATTCCCACTCCCCTAAATACCAGAAGTTTACCACTGACCGCCTACCTGTCATTCAGCCATTCATCAAACAGGACTGGCAGTTCCTTCTCGAGTACTATCTTTGGAAGTATTCCAAAACCGTCAGACCGGTCCAGAGGCGTAACGGGAAATCCATCCCTGAGGATATTGTCTGTCCCCTCTGTGGCGCTCCTCACCACTATCTCTACGATAACAATGTCGGGAACGGACAGTACCAGTGCAAGGTCTGTGGCCAGACGTTCGTCACGGGAGAGGTGGTTACCTCGCCCGTTCGGTTCGTGTGTCCTTATTGCGGGCACTCCCTTGTCCCAAAAAAGGGCCGGAAGTTCTTCCGCATCCACAAATGCATCAACCCTAAGTGCTCCTTCTATCTGCATAACCTCTCCAGCGTTGATAAAAAACATTTGGACGAAGACTATGGCAAAAATAAATACAAGCTCCATTACCTCTACCGGGAGTTCACCGTGGATTTCTTCCGCATAGACTTAGACTCCCTGCCAAAGAGCGCTTCCTCCCTGAAGTTCTCCAGGCACAACGCACACGTCATGTCCCTGTGCCTTACCATGCATGTGAACCTCCAGCTTTCCCTGAGAAAGACCGCACAGGCTTTAAACGATCTCTATGGCATTCGGATTTCCCACCAGCAGGTTGCCAACTATGCCAGGACGGCCGCCATTGTCATCAAGCCCTTTATTGACCACTATGAATATCCGAAATCATCCGTGTTCACTGCTGATGAGACTTATATCAAGGTACGCGGCATCAAAGGCTATATCTGGTTCATCATGGACGCTGCCTCACGCTCCATCCTCGGTTACCAGGCTTCAGACAACCGCTCGGTCGGCCCATGTATCCTCGCCATGCGCATGGCTTTCCGGGGTATAAAACAACTCCCGGAGAAGTTTCGGTTCATTGCCGATGGGTACAGCGCCTATCCCCTAGCGGCCCTGCCGTTCGCAAAAGAACTGAGGGAAGGCTTCACGTTTGACATCACTCAGGTAATTGGACTCACAAACAATGATGCGGTCTCCAAGGAGTTCCGTCCCTACAAGCAGATGATCGAACGGCTCAACCGTACGTTTAAATCCACTTATCGAGTCAGCTGCGGCTATGATAATTACAATGGCGCAAACTATAACGTGGCACTCTGGGTTGCTTACTACAACTTCCTGCGCCCACACCAGCACAACCATTATCAGGTGCTCAATCAAGTGGACATTCTGGAAGGTGCGGACAATATGCCTGGCAAATGGCGGCTCCTGATCCTGCTCGGACAGCAGACGATCCTCCATCTGCAGGAGCAGCAGGCATCCAGTTAAATCTGTTCTTAGATTCCAAGCCGGAGGGCCAAAACACAGCCATCCCGCAGGGACCTGCCCTTGATGGCACGCCAAAACAATGCTACAATGCTGTGACAACGATGGTGAAACGTGATCTGTTCTTGAGTTCTTCTCCATCGGTAAGACGTTCAGAGCATTGTTTTAGTGTGCCGTCAAGGGTGGCGGAAACTGCTGGTTTCTTACATATCTGCAATTTTCAAGGTTCTAATGCTGCCGGTTTACCCCGGCTTTGGGTTTTCATAAATCATTTGACACTACCATTTCTCATTACAGTGTTAATATCCCATGTATGTCTTGATGATGCCCAGATATTCCTCCGGATAAAAACCGATTTCCCCCTTGAATCTGGTCAATGCGATGAGGCCTCCATCCATTACCGGCACAGAAGCCAGCATCTTCGCGTTATCCACCTTTAATCCGCCTCCGTACACAACATCGCAGCCTTCGGCGATTTCTTTTATATAGGTACCGATCATGGTGATATAATCTTTATCCGGCGGAATCTTTCCAGGTCCGATGGCCCAGACCGGTTCATAGGCAATGGTAACCAGCTCTTTTTCCACACCCTTCAAACCGATATCAATCTGCTCTTTTAATACCTCTTTCCATCTCTCCTGATCTTCAGAAGGCTCTCCGATACAATATAGCACAGAAAGACCAGAAGAAACAGCCTTCTTTATCTCCTGATTCAGCAGACGATTCACTGCCTTTGTATCCGTAACACCGGCTTCCGCAAGGATTCCTGCCTTGTCTTTTCTCTCTTCACAGTGACCGATGATTGTCGTAGTACAGCCGATGGCTTTTGCCGCGTTCGCGGTCCGGTTCGTTGTAAAAGCGCCAAAGCCACCCCCAATCGCCGTATCATCCCGGTATACGCCCTGACATCCCACTTTAACCGGACTGTTCTCACACAGCGCTCCCACAGCGGGAATCAAGTGTGCCTCTGGCAAATACATAGCAAATTCCACTTCTTCTCTGGCGTACTTTTTTAGTTGCTCCTGTGTATTGGAGACAATAAAGCTTCCCCATTCTCCGATTGGAGCAATACTGTTTACCCCGCCGTATTCTTTTGGGATGTCAAACCGTTTCAGATTCAAAAAAATGTGTCTCATGAACTACGCTCCTTGTTTTCAGTTTGAATACACCACTCATAATATTCTTTAATTCTCATTAAGATAACTCACTTTACGTATCTTCACGTTTCATCAGACCCAAAAGTACAATATCTCAATGATGTTGCGTCAGATAAACCATAAGTTATTTGGTATGAGTTCTACTAGTTATGTTAAAATCAATAAAGTCTCTCAATTCCGGCCCAATCAAAGGTCTGCACCAGCGGATAAACTCCTCTGTCACATCATTGCCGCGCTCATTTAAGTAGGATTTCGGAATAGTACGCTCATACATCATTACTTCTTTAATCGGTATCATCTCTGTATGCATGCGATATACGCCGTTAGTCTTCTCCGCCTCTTCATCACGGATAAATCCAACCATAACGCCACTTTGACCGGCAACTGCCGCTTTTAATGCCTCCCTTCCCGCCAAAACAGCCTCATCGCGATCCACAGGAGACTGCCATGCGATTGAAGCCCTCCCGCAGATACCCGGTTTCTCACTTCTCGCCTTGATTCCCAGTTTCTTAATAACCAGCTCGGCCAGATAGGCGCTGACATCTCCATAATAGGTTGCCCGCTCCGTCTTGAAAATTGGTGGAACAACGGGTTCACCTGCTTCATTTTTGAGGCCCTCGCTGACTACAACTACAACTCCACCCTTCTCTTTATGAAGCTGTTTTACATCTTCTAAGAATTCCTCCTCGTTAAAAGCCCTTTCCGGCAAATAGATCAGATGAGGGGCGTCCCCTGGCTTTTTCCTGGCCAGAGCAGATGCCGCGGTAATCCAGCCGGCATTCCGTCCCATGGCCTCAATGATACATACATGAATTGGAAGAGCTTTTACATCCACGCCCACCTCAGCGGTTGTAGCCGCTATGTATCTTGCTGCGCTCCCAAACCCCGGCGCGTGGTCTGTAATTGCAATATCGTTATCGATAGTTTTGGGAATTCCAATCACGCGGATATCTTTGTCCTTACAAACCTCATAAATACGTCCACACATATCCATGGTTCCGTTCCCACCGTTTAACAGCACATACTTAATCTCATACTTTTTAAAAATACCGACCATGGCCTCATAATCTTCCTGATCCAACGCATACCTAGACGATCCGATTGCCGTTGCAGGAGTTTCCAAGAGCAGCTTCAGTTTCTCTTCCGGAAATGCCAGAAGATTTAAAAAGCACTCCTTCAAAATCCCTTCACTTCCTCCGATTGCCGCGTAAACCTTATCAAATTTTCCAATCTTCTTCGCTTCCTCTATAACTCCGTAAAGGGAAGAGTTGATAACCGCTGTTGGTCCGCCTCCATGGACAATCAAAACATTTTCTGTCATGCTTTTCCACCTCATTTGGATATACTTACTTGGATAACGCGTTATTCAAACTATGATTGCTTTGTAGCCAACCAAGTGATAATATATAACTTTTACTGATAAATTTATTTTTTCATACTATTAATAATTTCATGGCCATCTCTATACAACACAATAAAATATTACATTAGCTCGGTAAACCTCCCATTCGAATGCGCCTCCAGAACTATACGAAAAACATATCAATTTTTCTTATACCGCTCAATCATTTCTTCCAGAGTCACCTGCTCCACCAGCGGTGCCTTGCCAAACGAGCCAAACTGCACAATCAGCGTTCCTACCACTTCCTTCACACCGCGTTCTACGCAGTTTACGATGGCCGCCACATCTTCATCCGGGATGTTTCCCTTCATAACTGTATCCATAATCGGAGGAAGGAAGACACGCGGGTCAAACTGGCTCTTTTTCGCTTCTAGCAACTCATAAATCTCACCGATGGACGTACTGGTACGCAGTTCCGGATATTTTACAAACAGTTCCTTCATGTTCCTCGTAACTGCCAGGCGGATATCGGTATCCACGTTGATCTTGTTGATTCCACAGGAAATGGCGGCCTGCAGCTCTTCAACAGCGATTCCATAGGTATTCGTCAGGTCTCCACCCAGGGCATTGTTCTCATCTACAATATATTTCGGAACCGTAGAGGAGCCATGGGATACAAGCGCACCGAAAATACCTTCGTGGCTTAAGCACTCTCTAATCGCCATGGCGATCTCCTTTCTCAGCTTCACGTCTTTTCCCTTGGACGCTCCGTGCATGGTTCCGTAGGAAATGGCAAGCGCGTCCACGCCGGTCTTGCGGAAAAACTCTACTGCCTTTAACGGATTTGTATAGGTAGAAGAATCAGAGAAGACGTGGTCTTCCACACCGGCCAGAACCCCCAACTCCCCTTCCACACTGACGCCCCTTGAGTGTGCATATTTTACCACTTCTCTTGTCAACTCCACATTCTCGTCAAACGGCAGCGAGGAGCCATCAATCATGACAGAGGTATAGCCTCCTGAAATCGCCGCCACGCAGGAATCAAAATCGCGGCCGTGATCTAAGTGCAGTACAATTGGAATCTCAGAATCGGCTCCATATTTCTTTACTGCATCCGCGATATTCTTGGCGCCGATTTTCTTGTCTTCCAGCGTTGCGTTCATGAAATCCGTACGGCCGCCCATAAAGCCATTTGCTAAATCTGCTCCCTGTAAAATGGCCGGGGAACGAAACATCTCGTGCACTTCGATGGCCGCTTTTGCCTGGGCTACCGCATTTACATTAAATGCGCCCTGACCGAATCCGTATTTTATAGTTGCCTCCATCAGAGGTCTTAATGGAATCAATGGCATTGTCTTTATCCTCCCTCTTTTCCTGTGCAGTTTCTGTTTTCACTGCTTTTCTGTTTTTCTTCTTCCTGCTCCCTATACCGTGTCTTCCCTTGTCAGTCTGTCAGGGCCGCCACATATTCCGTCAGCATCAACATAATATCCGGATGGTTCTGAAGTAAGCTCACCGGAAAATCGGTGGACGGCTCTCCGTAAGCCGTACGGCGCACCACCGCTCTGTGCCAGTTGCGGAATACACCCAGGCGGATTTTTCTCGCATGGGCAATCTCATAGATTCCAATCGTCACGCAATAATGCGGCATATCCTCCAGCGCTCCGCCGAAATCACCGATGGCGTTGGCCGTCCTAGTCTCCGGTGTAATAGCCAGAACCCTCGTTTTCTGCACCAGAAATTCCTCCGGTGTAAGAGAAGGATCTGCCTCATTAAATGCCACATGGCCATTGATGCCGATGCCTCCGAATGCGATATCGACACCGCCCAGCTTCTCAATCAGCTCCGGAATATAGCATACATTGTCAGGATCCGGGAATACCCGCTGCTCTTCCGGCATAATTAATTCCGGCCTGATTTTCGTATAGACAGTCCTTTCCATGAACCCATGGAAACTTAACGGGTGATCCATTGTAATACATTTTTTATCGTCATCTAGATACTCATCCATGTTGATAAACCAGGTATTCTTAAGACTCAAATTCTTTTCGTTGACCATGTCCACGAAATAGGGGTACTGGCCAACCGGGCCAACCGGGCAGATAAATACTGTCTTCTCTCCGGCCTGGTTGTTCTCCTCGATCGCCTGGAACATCTCCTTTGCCATCGCCTGAAATACCGTGGCATTATCAGGCATGCAGATCAGCGGGAGCCTCGGATTCTTTAAAAGCTGTTCTTTGTTGTACTGGTAATATGCGTGATTCATCTTTAACCTCCTTAGAAAAGAGAGTGTCTCTGAGTTGGAGATACCATCTCCGGGACACTCTCTTCACCTGTGTATTACTTTTAACAGTTACTGTTTACTTCTTATTTGCCTGCTTCTATCATGTTAGCGATCATAACGTAATCGGCTACCGGAACTTCCTTCTCAACCACGCCTGAATTGATAAAGTTATCCTGCTGAATCTTATAGTAATTTTCTACACTACCGTCTGCCGCTCCCTCGGAGACTTCTTTTCCTGTCAGCCAGTCCGCATCACCGCGCTGTGCATAAACGCTGTCGTAATCAGTGGCCGTCTGTGTCGAAACATACTTGGCAACCTCATCATAATGATCGTCTGCCGCGTAGTTCATGGCCTTAAATAATGCCTTTGTGAAACGCAGGATATTATCCTGATTTGCTTCCGCATACTTTGGTGTTGCAATCCAGCTTGCAAGGGATACCGTGATGTCGGAGAACGTTAAGTTATCACAGAGCTTTGTGGAATCTTTCACTTCCTCTAAAATCTTTAAACTGTTTGGAGACCATGTGGCGCATGCATCTACGCCGCCGGAAATCATGGCGGTAACAATACCGGATGCATCCATATCTACAGCAGTAATATCCTCCATGGTCATACCGGCCTTTGTCAGGCTGCTAACCAGAATGTCCTCGCTGGAGGTACCGGAAGAATATGCAACCTTCTTTCCTTTTAAGTCTTCTACTTTAGCAATTCCGGGGCCGGCAATTAAAGCATCACCATTGGAAATATGAGACAAAGCAAAAATCTTCGCCTGTCCATTGACACAGAGCTTATGAGCTCCCTGACCGATGTACCCTACATCAATGCTGCCGGATTCCATGGCTGCGATGATGGTTGGACCATCTGCAAATTCCACAAGGTTTACGGTAATGCCTTCCTCATCAAAATAGCCTTTTTCCTTTGCCGTCATCACGGACCATAAGCTTCCGTAGTTAGGCATATATGCCACGTTCATGGTAATCGGTTCTGCCTTGGCTTCTGTAGGTGCCTCTGTTGTCTCCTCTTCTTTTGTCTCTTCCTTTATTGTCTCTTCCAGTACCTCTGTTGTCATCTCCACCGGTGCTGCTGTTGTTGCTTCTGTCTTGCTGTTTCCGCAGCCTGCCATTGATGATGCTACCAGAGCCGCCATAATTAATGGTAATGCCTTCTTCATAAATGTTTTCCTCCTTTAAATGCCGTTTTTATATATTATTTACGCACTTCCAGATATTCATGATAAACCTCGCCCCAGATATAAGTCTTTAAATCCAGGAATGGAAGCTCCATCTTCATCTCCTGCGTACGCGGATATGGAAGATTGATATCCACAATTTTCTTAATACGGCCTGGTCTCGCGCTCATAATAATAACCTTGGTTGCCAGAAGGACAGCTTCTTCTACATCATGGGTGATGAAGAAACACGTCTTCTTCTCTTCCTGCCATGTCTTTGTGAGCTCTGACTGAAGCTGGGTTCTTGTTTGAGCATCCAGTGCTCCAAAGGGTTCATCCATGAGAAGCACTTCCGGCTGTACCGCATACGCTCTGGCTATCGCCACCCTCTGCTTCATGCCGCCTGAGAGTTCCTTCGGGTATGCATCCACAAATTCTTCCAGTTCCACCATTTTTATGTACTTCATAGCGATTTCCTTCGCCTGTTCATCGATCATTCCCTTTAATTTAAGGCCAAACATAACATTTTTTAATACGGTCAACCATGGAAAGAGGGCATACTGCTGAAAAACTACTCCGCGTTCCGTCCCTGTGCCCTCCACCTTCTTGCCGTCCACATAGATGGCACCGGAGGTTGCAGGAAGAAGACCGGCAATAATGTTCAACAGGGTAGATTTCCCACAACCAGAAGGACCGACTACGCAGATAAACTCGTTCTCCATAATATCCAGGTCAATTCCATTCAACGCAATCATACGACCCTTGCGGCCTTCATAGATTTTCTCCACATGGTCAATCCTAACCTTTATATTTCTCTCGTTTCCTGCCATCCCGTGAATTTCCTTTCCAGATATTTGATGATCTTTTCACTTGTAATTCCAATGATACCGATGATAATGATATAAAGAAGCATCGGTGGAACATCGAAGCTGTTGTTCAAAGAACGAATTCTCATACCAAGTCCTGCCACGGCGCCTGTCGACTCAGCTGCAATCAATGTTGTAAGGGCGACAGATACACCTAGACGAACCGCTGTAATAATAAACGGAGTCGTTGCCGGGAAAATAACCTTTACAAAGATATCTCGGTCTTTTGCTCCCAGAACCCGCGCGGCCTTAATCAGTGTCTCATCCACGTTGCGGACGCCCTGATAAATCGTAACGCACATAATTAAGAAAGTAGCCATCCAGATGACAATAACCTGCGGCTTCCTGCCAACTCCTGCAGCAATAACAACCAGAGGAACGTATGCCAGAGGTGGAATATTACGAATGAACTGAATCCACGGTTCCACGATGTAGCGTACCGGACGATACCATGCCATCAAAAATGCGATCGGAACTGACGTAACAAATCCAAGAATAAATCCCAAAATCACAGAAATCATACTGCTGGAAAAGTCATTCCACAGAACCCCCCTCTCAATCATAGTTTTCAGTGATTGAAATATTTCTGGAAGAAATGGAAAACTTCTAGCGGTGGATGGATTGACCGACAGCCAGAACCAAAGAGCTAAAGCAACCATAAAAGATAGAAGTAACCAGCCCCAATTTGGTATTAAGGCAATGATGTCTTTTTTCTTTTTGTTTTCAGATTGTTTTAAAAACATTTGCATATCCCCTTTCTCTGTATTTATCACAAATACCAGTTCTCTTTGTTTTAATAATTATAACATATCAAACACAAATATCATCTATTATTTAGTCAAACGTTTGCGTATTTCAAGACTTTTTACAAATATTGGGTATTTATTATATGATATTTTGTTTGTTTTTTCTATATACTTGTGATAGAGTATAATTCAATAATACTACTTACATAAAAGGTGATGAATTTATGACATTAAAGGAAATTGCTAAAGAAGCTGGCGTATCCATTTCGACAGTTTCTCGCGTTATTAATAATAATGACACACGTGCTGCTAGCAAAGAGGTTCAAGAGCGACTTTGGGAAATTGTCCGGCGCACTGGATATGTTCCCAACACTTCCGCACGCGAGTTAAAAATGAAAGGTGCTAACTCACCTCTCATATCCCACTCAATTGCATGCTTATTTGCCAGAGCAGAAGATTCTAAATCGGATCTTTTCTTCTCTTCTCTTGCCAGGAGCATTGAGCAAGAGGCGTTTAAACGTAATTATATTTTAAAGTATTCCTTTACAGCGATTGACATTCATCACCCCAATATACTTCGGCTCATTACAGACAATCATGTCGATGGAGTTGCCATTTTAGGAAGATGCAGTAAGCAGACGCTTAGTGCCCTAAAGAGGTATTTCAAGTGCGTTGCTTATACTGGCTTGAATCTTTTGGACGCCAAATATGACCAAATCATTAGCGATGGATATCAGGCCGCTTTAACAGCAATGGATTACCTTATAAATCTCGGTCATTCGCGGATTGGTTACATTGGTGAGACTACGTATGAAAATCGATATACTGGTTACTGCTCTGCATTGAATACTTCTGGATTGCCATTCAAAAAAGAATATGTGGTTAATGTCCCTCTTTCATCCGAAGGTGGCTATTGTGGGGCAAAAAAATTGATTGATCGCAGTGTTGACGTGTCTGCACTCTTTTGTTGCAACGATGTAACTGCCATCGGAGCTATGAGAGCGATTCAGGAAACTGGACGTAAAATTCCGGACGATATATCAATCATTAGTATTGATGATATTGATACAGCTCAATATCTTTCTCCTATGCTGACTACTATTCACATGCCTGTAGAGGAAATGGGGCAAATGACCGCTAAAATTTTGATTGACCGAATTGAAGGTGGCCATTGCCTTCCTGTTGTAATCAACCTACCATATTATTTAGCTAATCGTGAAAGCTGTAGACCATATAGCCCATCTTATAATTTATCAACACTTAAATGAAATGATGTTAGGGTCAAAAGTCCAATCCATAGGACCTTGAAAATTTAATATTTTACAGTAAGCGTAAGCAATCAGTCCTTTTATGAGTTACAATAGTAATAACTTCTGAAAGGTGGAACGTACTATGTCTTTTAAAACAAACGAATGTCAACAATTAGCATTGGAAGATAGCTTTATTCAGCTGACTGAACGTGAAAGAAAAGCATTGGAAAAGTCATGGGCAAAGTTTTTCGCGGATGAAATTTTTCCGGTGATCGATGAACAACGTTTTTCTGTCCTATATAGCGATAAAGATTCCAGACCTACTGCACCTGTAAATGTTATCATAAGTGCACTCATCATCAAAGAGCTTTTTGACTATTCTGACGATGAGCTTTTTGAAAATCTTATGTTTGACCTCCACCTTCAATACGCTTTACACACGACAAGCTTTGCAGAGCAGCCGCTTTCGGATAAAACGCTGAGCCGTTTCCGCAAGAGATGCTACGACTACGAAACAATTCATGGTGTTAACTTATATCATGATTGTGTAAAAAATCTCAGCGGTAAGATTGCCCGAATAATGAAACTAAACGGTCATATTCGCCGGATGGATTCTATGATGATGAAATCCAATATTAGATTTTTAAGTCGTATGGAATTAATTTACATCTGTATTTCAAAACTGGTTATGCTCCTTACAAATGCTCATCCGGATCAGGTGGTTGAATCATTAAAACATTACACGATTCCAAATGACTATAGCCTAATCTTTTACCATCAGAGAAATGGCCACATGGAGGCAATGATCTAAACTTTGCTGGCAGACAGCAACTGCCTGCTTGATATCTGTAAAACAGATTTTGAAGAGGCCACAGAATATCAGCTTTTTGTCAGATGCCTTTCTGACCAGACGGTTGTTCGATCAGAGCAAAAAGCCAGAGATATATGCAAGGAAAAAAATTCAGCAATTTAGCAAAGTTGAGGAATGGTGTGGAGAGCATACCGTCCAATATCCGAAAGAATTACCATCTCGACAAACTTCCCAGGGTGAAGCAACGTAGGAAGCTCTTTTTCGGCAGTATGATAGCTGCATTAAATTTTAGGAAGCTCCCTGGTTTTCGAAAGGGCTTGGGTAATTATGCTCTGAATACAATACTGGCCTAAAACCAAACCGGGGATATTCCAATATTCTTAAACCGGATAAACAATATATAACCCATCTACTGTAAAATATTAAATTTTCAAGGTTCCTATGAGAGAATCAAACATAGCATTGCCTATGTTTTGACCCCAACATCATCACATTTACATTAACTTGTATTAACATAGATTTTTCTGCAACGGCATCCAAAATCCCCTATATTTCAATCCAATAGTTACCGTATCTCAACAATCACTGGCTAAGGCCAGTGGTTGTTGAGATACATGGCTTATTGTACATAAAGTTCTTCCTCTATGTATACTTTTTGTGTCTTATAATTTTCCCTAGGCGTATTTCAGAGTAATTTTTTAATATTTTTACTGTTATTCTATTAATTAGTTTTCACTATGTTCATCAACAAGTAGATATATGTCGTTTGAAAGGGTATTGCAAACAGGAATGCCACATTTGTCAGACGTTTATTTTACCTGTTCTGAAATCACATTCACATATTGCCCTGTTTTTACAGCAACACGTATCGTCTAGATTCTCAATCAGCCGGCATTGAGCCTCTTCTCTTTTACGCACAGAGTAAAAGCGAGGAGGAGAAAAAAGCCCTTTCCTTTCAACCACTGCTTAATATCTGGCCCTTCCATGACTGTCACATGCTCAATCTTCCTCTTGAGTTCCTCTTCCCCAGCAAATAATAGTGATAGGTAATCCTTTGAAGTTATCTCCGGATTTTCCCCCACTCCACACCGTGCATGAAACTTTCATTTCACACGGCGTTCCATCAATATTTACTTATTCTCACTAATCTCACAATTTCCAACTAAACGTCTCAAGTTATTCAGCTTCACGAAGTCTATTGATTTTCGTTTCAACAATTCAAGGTATTTTTCAATGGTTTCTACTTCTTTTGTATGAATCAGCTTATGCACTGCTCCAGTAACAAACACCAGATTTTTATATGCATCTGTGCCTCCCTCCGAACGCATGGTTTTATGATGTACTTCCATATCTGATATTTTCAGTTTTTCTCCTGTAATAAAACACCTTCCACGTTGTCCAACGTAAAGTGATATCCGGTTATCATTGTATTCCAGACTTTGGTTCTGAACAGGATTCTTCATGATATATTGCAATGTATCATAACTGAAATTTTGCAGATATTTATGGATTTTCTCCCTGCCGTTCACCGTGTAATTGCATATATCCTGCGAAAAACATACCGGTGGAGTTGTCTGCACGTAATGGATTGGATAAAGTGCCACCCGCTGTATAAATAGGGGCTTTACCTTACACTTTCCATAAAAGCGTTCATATGCCCTGCTTTTTATTACCTCGTTTACTTCGTATACATTTCGTTCTGCAATAAAGGCTCTTATTGACATGAAAAGCGATTTCTGCAAAGTCTTTACTGATATGACTGGCTATCTTATAATACCCATGCAACCCCAGTACAGTAGCATTAAACTGCTGTACCCGTGCACCGATAGCATCATGTTGTAATACTTTGATTTTCTGTTTTAATTCTTTCTTGCATTTTTCTTTGCTTTTCTTTGTCATGTGGGATTTGACCACATATTTCTGACCTTTCTTCCAAAGCTTCAACTTAAATCCTAAAAATTCAGAATATCGTTTTCTTAGATTTACTATCTTGGACTTTTCCGGGCTGATTTCTAAGCCCAGTCTTTCTTCAAGCCACTGTTTTGTGGCTGCAAACATCTTTTCGGCAGTTTTTCTATCTTTACAGAGTAACTTAAAATCATCGGCATATCTGACGATAAATACTTCTTTTAAATTACCCCTTCTCAACAACTCATATTTTCTTGTCGGATTTTTATATGAGTGGTGGGTTTTATGGTTCTCCCACTGGCTTGCAATCCACCAGTCTAACTCATTAAGAACGACATTAGATAATAATGGACTGAGAATTCCGCCCTATGCAAAGTAGAAGACTATGCAAAGAATGTACTGTTTTTCCTTATAAATAAAAGATTCTCTCAGATTTTACTTTGCATAGTATTCTGCTTATAGCAATTACAACTCGGACAGCCACGCCATCAGGTCACTGTTTCCGCTCCAGTCCGGCAGATTGGAATCTACCAGTTCCGGGTAAGCGTTCTCCAGGGCTTTACGCTTTAGTTCCGTATCGGCTCTTGCGTAGATTTCTGTGGTCTTGATATCACTGTGGCCCAGAAAGTCACGGATATAGATCAGGTTTACACCTGCCTGCAGCAGATGAACCGCCTTGGAATGCCGCAGCATATGGCATTTTACTTTTTCTGGTACTTTGTCAGATATTCCGTGCGCCATGACAGCATATTTGTTAATGACATAAGCAACCCCTTCCTTCGTCAGTCTGTTGTGCTGCTTATTCATAAAAAGCGGGTAACTGGCCTTATGTGCCAGATCCAGCCTGTTTTCGAAGATATATGCTTCCACAAGCGCAGCTGTATTCTTCATGATGGGAACCCGCCGTGTTTTGCTGCCCTTTCCGGTAAGAACCAGCACAGGACTGTTTCCTGGGATGAAATCCCTGACAGAAAGGTCTACGATCTCCTGGACTCTGGCGCCGCTGTCATACATCAGGCTCATCAAGGCAAGATCCCGCCGTCCATGGACTGTATATTGATCCGGCTGCTCCAGCAGAAGCCTGATCCCTTCCGGGGACAGGTGCTCCACTACGGCCTGCCTCTTTTTCTTTACCGGGATGGCAAGCACTTTCTGGTAGTGGTACAGGGATTCCGGTGATTCGGACTGGGCATACCGGAAAAAGGAATGGATCGCTGTCAGGCGCAGGTTCCTCGTAGAAACCGAACTTTTCCGTTCTGCCTCCAGCCAGTTCAGAAACCGTACGACCAGGTCGGAAGAAAGCTTCTTCATGGTGATCTTTTCCACCGGGAGAGATTCCTCTTTTTCGCAGAAAAGAAGGAGGAGCTTAAAAGTATCCCTGTAGGATTTTATCGTGTTTCTGCTGACATTCTTCTGGACAGGGAGATAGTCAGACAAGAAAGCTGTCAGGTGCATGGAGAAATCAGTCGGCTTCATAGGCGGTTTCCTCCCTTTCCGGGATGATGTCCTTATAACACTTTTCCAGCTTCATCCGGATATCAGGAAAAACATCTGCCGTCCATCTGAGGTAATAGGCTGTTTCATGAAAGGTCTGGTGTCCCAGGTAGGTGCGCATCATGGGGATCAGTACCATGAGATCCCGGTCCTGCTGTGCCCACTGTTTCAGACGGTAAATGCAGTAGGCGTGCCTGAAATCGTGGACTCTGGGGCTGTCCCCGGTATGGGAGATGCCGGCCTTCCAGAGAAAGCGCCTGAAGTTTTTATAGATATTCCCCAGTGTCATCGGCTTTTCACCGTAACCTGGGAAAAAATATCCTGAAGGCTCTGGAAAAGGATGAACCTGTCCGGCATACCTGCGTAGTCTCAAGGTCATGGATTCCGGCATTGGAACCAGGCGGCTGTTATGGTTCTTTGAATCACGGACCGTCAGTATCCCCTGATGCAGGTCAACGTCCCGTACCGTGAGCAGCCGGGCTTCCGAACATCGCAGCCCGCAGGAAAGGAGCAACCTGAAGAATTCCGGTATCACCAGATGCCTGTAAGGGACTTCCGGGCACAGACGGCACTTATCTGTTTCTGCAAAGAAACGCCTGAGTTCATCCGGGGTATAAATATGCGGCACATACTGCTGGCCGACAGGATAATAATTCCTTGGAAGTATCCATGCGTTGGTCCCAATGCTGTCCAGGTACTTTGAAAACTGGCGTACTACCGAGGCCCGTAAACAATGGTTTGCGGTCGATTCGTGCATTGTTCTGGAGCACCAGCCGGTCACAGCCTCCCTGGAAAGGGTAGCCGCATCTGGATATTTTGCCGCAAGGTAGCTGTCAAAACGCTTTAGTATGCCAGGCTCTGTGTTGTATTTGTATCCGACAGACCGTTTGAGGGAGATAAAGTCTTCCATTTCTTTCCGGAAAGGGCCTGTAAAGGTGGGTTCAGCCAAGATGGATCACCTCCTCAAAGTCCAGGGGGCATTCCGCCAGCCGTTCCATGTCCACCTTGAGGTACACGGCGGTGGAATTCGTGTCCAGATGTCCGATGATATCGGAGATGACCGGGAGAGGGGTATCCTTCTCCAGAAGGACGCTTGCCATAGTATGGCGGAGGCTGTGCATCCCCCGGTGCTTGCCGCCCATCGGGATGTGGGCTTTTACCATATATGTCCTTATCAGCTGGTCAAGATGGTCCCCATCGGAAAAAGGAAGGAACGGGGCCATATGGCGGACAAAGATACGGCTGCTGTCAACCTTCGGCCTCCCATATTTCAGGTAATCGATCACTGCCCAGCCCACATCCGGGACAAGCGGCAGTTCCATGGGCTGCCCTGTTTTCGACTGGGTAAAACAGAGTTTTTTCTCCGTCCAGTTAAAGTTTTCAAAGCACAGGTTTTTAATGTCCGTGCAGCGCAGACCCAAGCGGCACGCGATCAGGATGATGGCATAGTCACGTCTGCCTTTCGGACTCCCCCGATCAATGGCCCCGACCAGCTGCTTCAGTTCTTCATGGGTCCAGACCGAGGGGATGGCAGTCTGCTTCCTGGCTTTTACCATGGGCATTTTTGCTGCAAAGTCATCCTGCACGATACCTTCCTGGTACAGGAAACGGAAAAAGGCACGCAGGGAACAGATATGCTGCTCCACCGTTTTGTAGGAAAAACCTACCAGTGTCCTGATATAAGCATGAACCGTATCCAGGGTAACTGCATTGAAATCATCCATTCCTTGTGCGGCCAGATAATCCATCAGATAAGAGGACTGCTTCACATAATGCTCCGTAGTCACCTGGGAATAGCCTTTTTTCTCACAGGAACTCCGGAACCGGCTGCGGATATCCACAAAAAACGGGGTTGTCAGTATTTCCTTATGCTTGAGATAACGCCGAAGCACCGCATGGTGGAGCTGGAAATCCCCAACCATACGGACCACACGGATCTCCTGTGTTTCTGCCTGTGGCAGAGTCCTTGAAAAATCCTCCTGTGTGATTCCGAAGAACTCTTTCAGGAAATCCATGCCAAGCTGTTCCGTGTAATAGCATTCACCCCTGTCTTCCGCATAGGCCATCAGCTGGTTCCAACGCCGGCGGTAAAATGTCATGCTCCCTTTGGTATAGCCAAGCCGGAGCAGTTCTTGTTCCAGTCCTGAGATTAGGTCTGGTAAGTATGTTTTGTCCATAAAGACACCTCCGATATGATATTTTCGAGAATAGCTCTCATAAATATCTTCGGAGACTATGCAAAGCAGCGCAAGAAAAAATGGCTTGAAACAGGGATTTCATGGATTTACTCTGCATAGTTACTTGCTTTGCATAGGGCGGACTATGCAAAGCTTAGCATAGGCCGCCTTGCGGGACCCCTTTTTGTGGAACCCCTATTCCTTTAATTTCAGTCTTTAGCATCTTGGATATAATACATAACAATTGTTTATCCTGAATCCCCAGGCTCCATAACTGTTTCATGAGTTTCCCATGATTGACATTATCGAAAAATCCTTTAATATCAATATCTACTACATACTGAAAGTTATGCCGGTTGGTCAGTGCCAACACTCTGGCAATGGCATGATGAGTGCTCCGATTCGGACGGAAGCCATAACTATGTTTATAAAATTTGGCTTCACAAATCGGCTCAAGAACCTGCTTAATACATTGTTGTATCAGCCGGTCTTCCATGGTCGGAATCCCCAGTGGTCGTACTTTCCCATTATCTTTTGGAATTTCTACCCTACGAACTGGCATTGGTTGAAAATTTGACATTCTATTTCGCACATATGAGATTAACCTCTCCGGATTGTCTTTTCCAATATCCAGAATCGTAGTAGCATTGACTCCCTTGGTCTTACTGCCTTTATTCTTTTTGATGTTACGATATGCAAGCAATATATTTTCTCTGCTTACAATCAGGTCATATAGATTTGTAAATCTCCGATTTTCTTTTGCTTTGGAATACAGTTCATCATAAATCGCCTGAGTATCATAATACTCATTGTTTCTCAATCGCTGTTTCTTCCTTGATTTTCTAGTTGCCATAAGTCGGCTTTCACTTCCTTAATTGCGGAAATCCTGCCTCTCTTAGTCATACTCGAACCTTATGCAGTTTCATAACTGTTTGTAAGTTGTGTTTTACTGTAAATACTGACTTGTGGCTATCCCTCCACCGCTTATTATCACGGCTTCATCGGTACTGTGCCACTACTTTCATCAACATAAAAGCAGGTTATACAAAATGTTTTCCCTGCTAACGCTTCATAGGGATTAAGCCCTCCACGTTGCTGACTTACCACGTTCCGATAATCCTATCTTTACATATATACCCTTAGGTTCCTTCTTTAAGCCTGTCTGCTTTGACACCGCCTGTAACGGTGTAAGGAGTTTCATATCAACAAGTTTTACTAATCCTCACAGACCTTGCATTCTGCAAGCACAGCCGTTAGACTGTTTAGAGATTTAGACCCGTACACTCAAAGGTTCGCCGTCTACTGCCTTTTTACAGTAGAATTCTAACCATAGGTATTTTATAGACCCCGCCCTATCACTCCCAGCCACCTCTGGCTTGGTTTTGCTGTATCCTTTTTGACCTTAGCAAGTGCATACAGGCGACTTCAGCGAGCTTTATGACAATCTTGTGCTTAATCACAATCATGCCATTCGCAGTTTTAGGCAGGCGTTTCAAGGCGTTCCCCTATCATTCCACCTATCGGATTATCAGTTCTCCTAAACCGAACTTTGTTACATTCTTACGTTTGGTGCCTAACCTTTTCAGCTAGGAACGTGTCGCACTATTAATTCTCCTCAATACCGGAATACGTAATAAGCCACTTACCTTCGCCATAATTTCTTCCCTCTATAACTTTTATTAAGTAGCGTAAAAAATAATTATAATGATATTTTCTATAAAAATGCAATCTGTTTCCTTTGTTATTTTAGACAAATTTTCAAGCATGTGTTTGTTGTTTTTCATAAACTTCCTATTTTCTCTTGACTTTCCCAATATTAAGGTATATTATATGTTTTTTCATTTAAGTTCAGTTTTCTTTTTACCATATCCAATTATTTTTACAATTATAAGGAGGAACTACCATATGAACAAAAATGATACTAATGTTACATTTTCCTCATACCTAAATGATATCACCATTCATTTCTATGAGGATGTTGCTTTCATGAAATCCGTTGGAAAGCAATTCGGCATTGATGTCGACAAGGACTACTTTCTTGCAATGTCTTTTCTATATCCCTCTGACATGATTGTCTCTTATGAAGATAAGCACTTATTAATGGCGCTGTTAGCCCCAATAGTGGCATATGGTCCTTTAAATAAGTCCATTGATTCCCCCCAGTTCATGACATGTGATAAGGGAGCTACACTTTTTTTGGCCGCACACACAAAAGAAGAATTAACCAGTGCTAGTATCAAGGCATGTGATGAGGCCCTGAATCTTTTAAAAAAGAACCTGCCGGACGTCTTTATCCGCATTGGCATTGGCACATCCGAAAACGGATTGACTGGCATAGAGCGCACGTATCAGAACAGCCTGCGGGCCGTTAATGCCGGAGAAAAATTCAAAAAGGAACGCCGTATTCTGGATTTCATTGGAATGGAGATATACAGTGCAATCAATGCCATGGTCTTAGCTCACGGGCAGTCCTTAATCAGTACCATTTTACTGCAACTGACCGATGAGGAACAGACGATATTGGGAAAATACTACAAATGTAAGGAACAGATACCTGCCGTTGCCTCATCACTTAACATCAGCGAGGAAGAGGTCCGAAACGCCTTATATAAGGTGAAAGAAAAATCCGGCCTAAATGTCAATGACACCGAAGACAATTTTAAGTTGCATTTTGTCATGATTGCAAAAAGAGTGCTGGAAAAAGAAAAGAAGCGGTGCTGACAATCATACCGCGCCAGGAAGGAGCAACTCTTTATTAGATGATAAAAAGTTATTATATTTGATATGGATGGTACTGCACAGGTGCAGTAGGGGGGTAAGCATTGACCAAATCACACCAAAGTCGATGGATTTCCAACGGTTTTTGGCAAAGCAACCCCAGGTCAGGCCGTGAAGCAACTCATGAATCACAATCAAAGCGATGATCATGAGCAGCATTACAGCACCATCCCTAGCTGTAAATGTTGCCGCACTATTGGGGACGGTCAGGTGGAACATCCATAGCGCCAGTGCCATAAAAGGAGCCATTACCAGGATAGCCAGGACATTCGCGGCCACAACCCCCACGGTTAAATCATACTTGATATATCCGTTTGCAATCATTGTCTCACAGATTGCATCGAAGTTTTTCTTTCTCTGCTGCTCTTTCCGAGACAGATTTCGTTTTATAAACAGCCAGGCTTGATATTGTCATTGTTTCAGATTCGTTTGCGTGAGATAATGAAAATCAATGCTGTTCCGGCACTGGTGATCGGTGGAGGGCTTGCGCTCATTCTTTTCGCTACCGGAGGAACGGATAATCCACTCAACTATGCCGTGCTGATTGTTTCCATCCTGTGTATGAGTTTGTTTTTCTCCATTCACTACCTTACGATTTACTATCTGCTTCAACCCTATAACGCTGGAACCGAGTTGAGAAGCGGCACATACCGTATTGTGTCGGCAATAACTTATATCATCTGTTGGGCTTTCATGCAGATTCGTATGCCGATTATGGTCTTTGGAATACTGACCATTATGTTTTGTGTCCTTTACAGCATCGTTGCGAGTATTTTAGTATATCGTTTAGCGCCCAAAACATTTAGGATTAGGACATAAGGCAAGGTATTGAAGGACGGGCAGATGAGTATGAATGCCAGTGCATGTCGGCTTTAAATAGGGTGTGAACAAATATTCGAGCCACTTAGCATCGCGATGCTGAGTGGCTCGATTTTTTCTATCATCATTTTTGTCATTCCTTTCGCTTCGCTCAAGGCACAAACAAGTTATGAAAA
>ENA-ORML01001015-ORML01001015.1-human-gut-metagenome-genome-assembly--contig:-NODE-1015-length-27508-cov-3.386114_pt1 | contig 27508 bp, 13 predicted proteins | sample MGYA00242103_ERZ508995 | MGnify/ENA primary metagenome ERZ508995 (study PRJEB26280, sample SAMEA2338702) | human gut metagenome | biome: human gut; feature: human-associated habitat; material: faeces... | reverse complement strand
ACGGAGAAGTTTATACAGACACAAAATCCGGAAAGACCTATGTTTCTTACAATTATGGAGAGAATAAACAAGGGGAAGCGATAGATGTTTACTACCTTCCAAATGGAAAAGGCGTTGCATTAAATTTAAAAGATTCTGTAAAAAAGGACAATTCGTTTTATTCCGTAGAGGTAAAGGGCGAAGGGCAGGATCGGATCCGTTATGCATTAACAGGAACTGTAGTGGAAGAAGCTGTGGCTGACTTTAATCCCCAATTGCCAGACCAGACAGACCAGATCGAATGGACCTGTATGGGAACAGACGATAAGGTGATAGATGGTGTACGGGAATCGGGGAACCAGACGAGATTCGCAATTGGAAAAATCACACAGTCTTATGTGATCCAGAGAGCGGACCAGACAGCCTTTGATATTCAGTTTTATATATATGTGGACAATGAGGTTCGAAAGCTGCCGGCTGATTCTCTGAAAAAGGTGTATAAATGGAACCGTCAGGGCAGATGCTATTTATCTGTCAGTGATCTTGCTGAGATTTATAGAGAGTTCGGCTTGAATGCAGAGGAAACACAGTCCGGACATTATTTTCCATATACAGTCCGTGGTGAGAAGACATTAGCACAGGCGACAGTGGTAACTTATAAAGGACAGCAATATGTATCTTATAACCTGGACAAGCAGGAAGCAACTGTACCAACAGACGTTTATTATATGCCAAAAGGAGCATCTGATGGCGAAAAAATTCCGGATAATGATTCAGACCAGATTAAGCAGAATAAGAACAGTTTCTATTCGGTTACAGTGATCAATCCAGATGGAAATCGAACAGTGAGTTACTATAAGAAAGATTCTGCGGTCACAATTTCCGTTGATCCAGGAGATACGAAGGAAAGCGACTGGCTTTGTGCCAGTGAGGATGAAAATAAAACAATATCTCCGGTGAAACAGGGCGATAAACTAACCTTTTCTATTGGGAAGATAGAGCAACCATATACGGTTGCATGCAACACTTTTGCACCAGCAACCTTGAACATTAAATTCTATACTTTTGTAAATAATGAGAGATATAATGTTCTAAACGAAGAAATTCCTGTTATAAAAGATACTACAACAAAGCCGGGAACAGTTTATTATTATATTTCTAATGATGAGTTAAAAAAGCATTTTGAAAAATTTCATTACGATGGTTCTATTCAAAATGGAGCAAAAGAGCGTTTTTATTATTCCAAGAGAGATTACGATACAATCCATAATGCAGGGAAATACACGATAGAAGGTCATGAATGTATTTATATAGGAAAGTCCGGAGAGCCGATGGATGTGTATTACCTGCCAGACGGACAGAATATTGCCACAATGAGTGCAAAGACCTTACTAGAACACGACGATGATAGATATAACGGTTTTTACAGTGTGACAGTACAGGATGAAGATGGACAGGTTTACAGCCAAACAGCTTTGCGTGATCTTCCGGCAATTGATTTTGTTGCAAGAAAGTCAACACTTACAAGAACAGTTAGTACAAAGCCGCGTGTAGAAGAACAAACGCAGGATATAAACTGGGAATGCAGAAAGGAAGATGGTACTCTTTCAGCGGTTACATGGAGTAAAAATGAAGCAGAGCATACCATGAGCTTTACTATTCAGCCAGATGATGCAGTACGTCCATATGTGATTGTTCCTGATAATACAGAAAAGCCGGCTGCGGTAAAAGAAGCAAATATCAGTTTTTATGTATTTATCGATGGACATTATAAGCTGATAAAGAACCTCAATGCTGAGCAGCATTACATAATCAAAGCAAACAGTGGCCGAGCCAGTCGTTATTATTTGCGAGCTACACCAGATGATACGATTTCTAAAATTTACAGTGAGTTTGGTTTCACCCCGGATAAACTGGAACCGGAAGCAGATGGCAAAGAAAAAATCCTGTTTGGTTATGCGACAGACAGCCGTGTGTTTGTACAGCATCCTTATAAGGACAACGATGGTACATGGTATATTCCTGTCCTGAAAAACGGGAAAGATGTATCTGTCTATTATTTCTCACAGCCAAACCCACTGAATCCAGACAGAATCGAAAATTATTTTGATCGTTTGACAGGACTTTCTTCTCAGGTGGGGCTGGCAGGAAGACATTTCAGTGTAGAGGGAAGTTTTCATCTGATTGAAGTGTTGGATCCACTGAATCTGACCAAAAGAGAAGCAATTAAGAGACAGTATGTAGGCCATGGGGAAGCATATACTGTGGAAGTACCAAAGAGGGCAAGTTTAGAAGGTGAGTATTATGGCAAGGAGATTGTCTGGAGTTGTACATCTAATGACAGGGACGAAAATGAGGTTCTTCCGGAACCGTCCGGAGGTGACAAGGTAAAATTTGAAATTCCGAATGTTAACTCATCTTATGAGGTGATCGCAGACAAACCGCTGGAGTCTGGGGCGGTCAGGGTTATCTATAATACAACTCGTTATATGAAGAAACTTCCTAAGGAAGCTAAGTTGACCCCTCAGGTTGGAAATAAGACAAGACATACAGATGATTATAAGGATAAGATAGAAGCTTCGAATCATAACGTTAAGTCACCATATCCTTTGGTTTATGATCATGAAGATAATGACAGCAAAGAGTTGGAGCAGTATGAATTTGATCATTGGGATTACAGAGACAAAGATGGAAAGTGGCAGAAATGCGGTGCAGGGGATCCTATTTCTGATCTTATAAATAATAATGCAAGACAGCCAATCACCCTCTATGCAGCGTGGCGTAAGGTTAGTAACCAAAATCGAAAACAGGTACAGTTTTATATCTGTAAGTCAGCAATGCCGGAAGATGGTTCGGTAGCATTACCAACCACGAATGTAGACGATTATACAAGTGCGGTTGCAGTGGCAAACTGTAATATAAAGGCAAGTAAAGTGCATGATGTTCCAGTTCTTGGAAATAAGAATCCATCTACGTGGGAACAGTATGCAGATGGAAATAAGAGAGTGCAAGAACTTTTGCAGGGAACAAAACCAGATAAGGGATATATTGGAAATGGAGACTACATATACAAGATAGATAGAATTCCTTCCGATGAAGAGGTATTCCAGACAATTCGTGAAAGTGGACGTATGATTCGTATCGGAGACAGGGAGATTCCGCCATCGAAATTAGATACCGAATTCTTCACCATTTATTGGTATTCTTTCAAAAGTGAAATGTCCGATGGGTGGCATATTGACGGACGTATTGTAGCAAAAAATGGTTACCTGACAGTAAAGAAAGATTTTGTCGGAATGCCGGAAGCAATAGAGGAAGTCAAGAAAGATTATTATATCCAGGTAGATATGGATGAAAAGCTTTCAGATGGAAAACCTCAGCCACCTGCATTTCATCAGCACATGAAACTTGTGCTTCCTTCTGAAGATAATCAGACGCCGGACACAGAAGCTCCGCAAGCGGAGGATGCTCCGATAGAAGTCGTAGGTACATGGACAGATGATACACATACAAGTTGTACGTGGATCGTTAAGGCGGACTCATTCTGGAAATACACATTAAAAGAGTACAACTATAAGCCAAAAGATTCGAATGTGAAATTTTCGGGTTGGTACAATGTCCGCAATTCTCATGAACAAGGAGATAATGTAAATTCATGGGAAGCATATCCAGAAAGTGGAATTAAATTCACAGGACGTGGAATTGGACGCGGTGGTGAAACTCTTACTATTGAATTGGAGAACCGTTATCAGAAAGAGGGAATACTCACACTGAACAAATTTGATGAGTCTACCGGACAGGGAATGGAGAAGATCAATTTTGCTGTTAGTAAGAACGGTGTTGAGGAGGAAGCGGTAACAACTGATAAATACGGAATCGCACAACTTCATATTCCGTTACAAGATGAGAACAAACAGAATCGAACAGCAACTGAGACGTATTTGTTGCGAGAGACAAACTTACCGACGGGATATATAGACACAGGAGATATACAGATCACAGTTGAGATTGCCAATGGAGCATTCAAGATCAAAGAGGCGAAGCTTGTAGACAGACCAAAAGGAGAGAATCAGGAAGCTGTATCAGCTCCGGAAAATGGTCTGGTCAATGGAAAGGCGGTACTGATACCACGAGGGGACACAAACCTGAATATCCGAAATTTTGCTAAAACAGGCACTCTGCATATCAAAAAGACATGGGGAAATCCAAATGATGCACTGACGGAAAAACAGGTGAAAATCAGATTGTATCAGAATGGAATTTCTACAGGACAGGAATTCCTGCTGAATGAAGAGAACGGATGGGAACACACAGTCGACAATGTTCCACTATTCCAGGACAGAAATCCGGTGGAATATAAGATCGAAGAAGTGGAGATTGGAAAGACGCACTATTCGCCGGAATTTGGAGACGGTTTCCTGTATTATGAGGTCATTTATCCAGAGGTTCAGTATAAGGATTCAACAGGGCAGCAGCTGTCGCCAAAGAATGATAAGGAATTCCAGGCGGTTTCCACAATAGAACTGGAAGTGAAAAATTTACACTTTAACCTGGCTGAGCGAAGCTTCCTTAAGACCGATGATGTGCCAAGCAAGCGGCTTGCCGGTGCAAAATTCCTGTTCTATAAGGTGCCGTATAATGAAGGTGAATATGAAGATGATGCAGGTTATTCCGTAGAATATGAAGATGGCAATAGCACGGATCCCATCGTTCTGAAAAAGGATGGAAATACGTGTGCACCGTATCGTTCCTTAGAAACAGATGAAAATGGAATGCTTCAATTACCGGAGGACTTTGAGAACGGCAGATACTGGATGGTAGAATCAGTTACTCCGAATAAAGCAGATAAAAGCAAGACGCAGTATCAGGATAACCTGACTATGTATATGATGGATGTGGAATCTGAGATCTTGTTCTTATATGAAAAAGATCAGAATACAAACACCTGGAAATCTCTTTCGGACAGACATATTGTGAACCATCCGGTAAAAGGTGGCTTGACGGTTGAGATTACAAAGGAAGTCACTGGTCCACTTGGAAACCGCAAGAAGCCATTTGATATGGAAATTCTCTATTGGGAAGATGGTCAAAAGCTGCGTAGCAAGACAATTAGAACTTCTTTGAAACATGGAGATAAAGTTACATTAAAAAATGTAGATATATCTTCGGATATCATAATAACAGAAACTGTTGATACATCAAAATACGCTGTTTCGATTTCTAAAAAAGAAGAGAATGATAAGTATTCAAATCCAGTGCAGGCAACATCGAATGGAAATACGGCTGTCATGAAACAGCGGATTGAGGCTGCACGAGGAGATGTGATCGAGTTAAAAATCACAAACGAAAACACACAATTAATACCGGAAACAGGGGTTCGTCTGAGAACAAGCAGGCATGTATGGCTATTACTCGCTATAAGTATCGTTATGGTTCTGTTTTTCTGGAGAAGACGGAAAATGGAATAGACACTGCTATGGAACAAAACTTGCAAAAATACATCCGCCTTTTTACATGTTTGTTGCATTGAAGCCAAAAAAGAAAGTGCTATAATGATTGAAACGAACTAATACCGTGGATGTCCGAGTTGACCTAAAACAAATAAATCCCTTAGAAGGGTTACGGACATCCTTTTTTATGGAAGGATAGGATGAAGAACGAAACTGAACGGTCAGATAAAAACAACAATATAGTACAGGAAACATCTGTAGCACAGGATATTGTTCAGTTGTTATTGAAGATTGCATTTATTGTCTTAGCAGTATTTCTTATTTTTACATTTCTCTATGGAATCGTAAGAATAAATGATGTCTCCATGAAACCGGCAATCAAAGACGGTGATCTGGTCATATATTACCGATTGGATAAAAGGTTTATTTCCGGTGACGTTGCAGTGTTTAAAGATGACGGCAGAACCACGACCGGACGTGTTGTGGCGGTAGCAGGAGACACCGTTGACATTACAAAAAACGGACTGAAGATAAATGGTGCAGAACAGATATCTCAGGACATTTACTTTGATACCACCCAGTTTAAAGATGGAGTGGATTTCCCGGTCACAGTCGGGAGCGGTCAGGTATTTGTACTTGGAGATAACAGGCCACAGGCATCGGACAGCCGAATCTATGGCTGTATTGATATAAAAGATGTCAAAGGAAAAGTCATTGCGATTATTCGGAGCAGGGGAATTTAATTACCAGATCCGTTAATCAAATAAAAAACAAAATAATTCACAAGGGAGGAACTAAAATGAGCATGAAAAAATTCACTAAGAAAATGCTCGCAATTGTCGCAGCAGGTGCTATGACAATGGGACTGGCAATGCCTGTATTTGCAGAAGGGGCAGGCACACCGACAAAGGAAGCGTATATTACAAAGGTTTTTAACACTGAAGTAGAAAAGAACGTTAACTTTACATTTAAAGCAGAACAGCAGAAAAACGGAGGAAATGTTGATAACTTAGTAGAGACTGAAGCAGATGTAATAATTGACGATGCTAAATTTACAACAAGTGATAAAACAGGTACTTTAACTAGAAGATGGGCTGTAACATTTCCTGAATATAGTGAAGCTGGTAAGTATAGTTACAAAGTAACAGAAACAGGAAACTCATTGGGTCTTGACGATACGGGTGAGAAAGAAAAAATGCTCATGTCCAAAGCAGAGTATCTTATGGATGTATATGTTTCCAATACAACAGCTGGAGGCTATGAGATTTCCAATATCATTGTTAACAAAATTAAGAATGACCAGGGTACCGATGAAAAAAGTCCTGTAAAAGTAGATATTGGTAGTGGAGAAGATAACGGATTTAAATTCGAAAACACTTATGTCCAGGAAGCTGGTAATGGTACAGATCCATCAAATCCGGGTACTGATCCTGATGCAGATTATGACAACCTTGGTTCCTTAAATGTATCTAAAAAGGTTGAAAAGAACGTGACGACAGGTAAGACAACTGAACCTACAACAGGTGACACATTTAGCTTCACTGCAGAGTTTACTTTCCCTGCAGGAACAGACGAGAATACCCTCGGTGGTGTAAATGCAAATGGTAAAAAAATTACTCTTACAAATGGCACTACTCATACATTTACACTGACAGCTGGTACGAATATGAAGTTCACAAAGCTTCCAGTAGGAACAAAGATTACCGTAATTGAGGATGCAAAAGCAAACTACAAAGGAAGTGCTGCTGTTGTAATTAATAATGAAAACAAAACAGCTGTTGCTGCAACAAAATTTAATGAAGAGATTAAAGTATGGGATGACAAAGCTGCAACTGGTTATAAACTTGGACAGAAAAAGAACACTGTTGACGTAACCAACAGATTCAACAACGTACCAACAACCGGTATTATCATGAACACTCTTCCATACGTTCTGATGGTTGCTCTTTGTGCTGCAGCACTGTTTGGATTCGTTGCTTTCAAACGCAAAAAAGTACAGAAATAATTACATAAAATCATAAAAGTAACAACAAAGGGAATGCGTGCGGCGATACTCCGTCGCATTCCCTTTTGCAATAAGAAAGGAAACTTCAGGAATATTTCATATGAAAAAAGCAGCAAAGTTTTTAGTCAAAATAGTCGATCATATGGTGAATTTTATAGCGTTATTGCTGATCCTTATGGTAATGTTCCTGTCATGCTATATGTTATGGGATTCCAATCAGGTATATCAGGCTGCTGATGCGAAGAACTACGAAGCCTATATTCCAACAGAAAAACATACGAAATCTTTTGAAGAATTGCAGAAAATCAATCCGGATATTATTGGCTGGATTCGAATAAATGAAACAAACGTTAATTATCCGCTGCTTCAGGCAGAAGATGATGATACCTATATGAATACGGATGCCGAAGGAAAATATTCTTTAAGTGGTTCCATATTTTTACACTGTGCAAACAAACCGGATTTTTCCGATTTTAATAATATGATTTATGGACACCATATGGAAAAACACATGATGTTTGGAGATGTGGGGCTATTCGCAGATAAGGAGTATTTTGACGAACATCCATACGGAAATCTTTTTTTTGATGGAAAAGATCATGGAATTGAATTTTATGCATTGATTCAGGCAGATGCTTATAATGAACGGCTGTTCAGTGTCAGTTCAGAGGAGCCGGAAGCAAAACAGGCGTATCTGCAGGAAATATCAGACAATGCTTTACATAAAAGAAACTTTGAACTTACGGAAAATGACCATTTGGTTCTTCTGATAACATGTACCTCAGACATGACAAATGGAAGAAATATATTAGTAGGAAGGCTTACGGATCAGGTCTATCCTGAGAAAGAGAAAGCCAAGAATCTGGGAACTGGAATTGATAAATTAAAAGAAAAGATGATTCAGGTGCCGGTTATCTACTGGATACTTTTGCTAATTATCGTTCTATTGCTGATAGATAGAAAATTAAAGAAGAAGGGAAAGAAAAAACATGAAAATCCTTGATTTAAAAAAAGTAACTATCATATTGGTGACTATGCTCCTTTTTCTGAGCATGCAGATATCAGTGTTTGCATCTGATAACTGTACTGTAGTAAAAATTCCGGTGAAACAGCTCTTTGACAGTGAAGTGGAAAGTGTTGCAGACGAATTTTCTTATATTATGACAACCGATCAAAGCGACGCACCAATGCCCGCCGGAAGCCGCAATAAGCAGTATTCCTGGACAATGGAAAAGAATGCAGCTACTGAGATTACGCTGAATGTGAAGACAGCAGGACAGTATCACTATACCCTTTGTCAGACAACTGAGAAAAAAGATAATTACAAATATGATCAAAATAAATACCATGTAACTGTTGAGGCTTACTATAATGAATCAAATCAATTAAAAGTTGTTACGATTGTAGCTAATGAGAAGGGGGAGAAAATAGAAACGATCTCTTTTAAAAACAGTTATATGGGAGAAGAGAAACCAAATCCAACACAGCCCTCAAATCCGTTACAACCATCTAGACCGTCCCATTCAGATGGATCAGGAAAAACCAATAGCGTAAAGACCGGAGATGACAGTCCTGTTATGGGATATTTCTTATTGTTGTTTGGGTCGCTGATTTGCCTAAGCATTTTAACATATGAAAACCAGAAAAGAAATAAGGGAGAGTCACAAGATGAGGCATAATATATGGAAAAAATACTTGAAGATCGTTTGTTCCTGGATTTTGATTTTTTCTATATGTGGTTTATCATTAAATGTAACCGAAGCATCTGGTGCCGGTGTGGAAATGGAAAGGGAATCACAGGAGACGGTGGACTTTATCAGTGACATTGAAAATCAGGAGACAGAACCGGAAACAGAGACCCCAGTGGAAACAGAAGAACCGACGGAATCAGAGGTTCCGACAGAAACAGAGACCCCAGTGGAACCAGAAAATCCGGTTGAAATAGAGGATTCCGCAGATCAGACAACTGATCTGGATGCACCGGAACAAATGTCTGTACAGAGTCTGGAGGAAGAATTACTGGCGGTTGCCGAGAATGGAGAAGAAGCCTCAACAGATAGAGTAGCGTATGTAGATGTCAATGGAAACCCAATTGCAGGAGCACCTTCTGTCATTAAATTTGGAGCAATTGCGGATCATAAAGAGCTATCTATGGAAGGCAGACATTTCGAGTTTAAGAGTGCAAAAGTAAATGGAAAAAACTGTGTATACATCGGAAAATATAACGACACCATTTACTATAGTACAGATGGTGTGATTGCAATTAAGCTGGAAGAAGCTCAGAAATTAACGATGATGTACCAGGAGTATCACCTGGTCAGCATAAAGGAAGTAATTCCTGGTAGTTGTGCACCTGGAACGATCACTAGAAAAAATGGCAGCCTTGATGTACCGCTTGATATATCGAATCAGATTCGTGTAAATGCGGGAGAAAACTTTATAATTTCAGTAACTCCTGGCACAGACACAGCAAAAGCAAATAATCCCAAAGCGAAAAGATTTATAATCGAATCCGTTGTTTCTCAAGAGGGTGCGACAATTACGAAGGAAAATGGAAATGAAAACAAAGCTACCTATTCCATTAACTTTGTAAAAGACGATACGATTACAATTACCTATAAAGAACAAAGTATTTACAGAATAACCATTAATACAAAAGATATTAATGGGGAAGAATACATTAATATTGCACACAGCGTAGCCAAGGGCTGGGAGTATTTGGAAGGCCAGGACAAAATCATGTGGACTTTTACACCAGATGATGTTTATGAAATGTCAGGCTACAACTTAGATATTCCTGCTTTTCATACGAAGAGAGGCTACCGTGTAATACATATGGTGGTGAATGGTACTTCCATTCAAGCCTCTCCTGAGAGCGGAGTGAGTGAGGTGCCAATAAGTAAAGGCGATAGTGTTTCATCAGCTCCAGGTAAATTAAGTTTAATTACCAAGATGACAGATAGCTACACAACTACCAGAGGTGAGGAAAAAGATTGTTCTTATGAATATAAGATGGATTTGAAAGTTCGAACCGGTAAATTTGAGGATTATAATTTTAACTTAGTGCCATACAACGAAAACCGTGGAAGACAGGCTGTGACAGTAAGGCTATATACGAATCAATCCCGAAGCGGCGAAGGTTTGGACGTAGTTATGTGGGACTATGAGAAACAAGAACTGGTTCCTGTAAAAGATAATCAAACCATAGATATGGATCCTGTAACGTATAATAGACATAATAACATAAGACAGGTACGAATTTTCTTTGCCAAGCCAAAAGCCGGGTATGAATTTACAAATGGACTTCAAAGTGCTGTTGGTGTTATGTATGGACAGCCCCACGGTGACAATCCTGTGGGAGATGGAAATAAGAATGATGCTGATGCTGGTAACATAGATGCAATGACAGCTACGTCACTTATAAGAGGGAATAATTCCTTTCAAATATATACTGATCAATGGCAGGCTGCACAAAAAGCTGCGAAGGAAAAAGGTTATACCAGATATTTAGCGTGGGGAGGGGCAAAACCTTCACTAGCAAATAATGGCTGGCGTTTATATTCTGCCTCTTTCATGGTTGCATCCAGTAGCCTATATGTACATTATAATTCCGGTGCCGGTATGGGAGTACTTCCTAAAAATGCAGATGTAAAGAACATTCCGGATAATCCGAAGACAAGGAGTTATAACACAACTCCTATGCATTCTTATGGAAAGGATCTGGAAACTGGAAAGGGAATAAGAAATATAGGTACTACCTTTATTATGGGGGAAGGCTGGGCAGAACCCACTTGTGAAGGCTATGAATTTATAGGATGGAAGCTGAAAAACAAAGCTGGTAAGTTAAGTCAAGAGACATACCGTAACGGTGAAATCTTTACGATTTCTGATGAGAATTACGGATATGCAAATAATACGGATTTGCCGGTATTCGCATCTAAAAATTTTACAGGCTATCAGATTGTTGCACAGTGGAAAAAAATAGCAAAAAAGAAGTAAAGGTTGAGCATTATCTCAAGATACCGGATGGAACAGAAAGGCTGGAGAAGACAACCTCAGGAACCATTTCATTTTCTGCTGACGGCGAGACTGTTAAGGCGTTTGCGAACCCTGAGCCGGATGGAACATTTCCAGGTTATGTATTTGATGGTCAAAGTACATTAGAAAAGGATGTGCAAAACGATGCTTTAGCAGAAACTGTCGTATTTAAACTGTATTATAACCCCACTGTATTGCATGTCCGTAAAACAGTGGCAGGATATAATCCGGAGTCAGATAAAGAGTTTACCTTTACACTTACAGCAACTCCACCTGCAGGAGCAGATCCGGGTACATCGCAGATTAAGGATGGACAGATTTATATAGAATCTGATGAACCTGAGGCGACAGCAATGGCTCTTTCTTTTGCAAATAACGAGGCGACTTTTACATTAAAACAAGGCACAGGGGTAAAGATTAACTGTCTGCCGACAGGCTGGTCATATAAGGTGTCTGAAGTGGATCCGGGTAAAAATTATAAGACAACACATGAAATAAACAATGGTTCTGCCACAGATGGAAGAGATGTATCTTTCAAGATGGACAAAGAAACAAACATTGAATTTATTAATAAATCAACAATGGAACCGCCTGTAACAGGACGAACACTTGCAAACAATGGCCTGATGGTTTTGATGTTTTTGGTTCTTGCGGTCAGCATGGTTGGTTTGGTATTCTTTAAAGGAATAAATAAGAAGAACTGAAAAAGCTGATAATGAGATAAAGAGGAAAGGTTATACAATATCCCGAATTTACTAGACTTGAGGCGATAAAAGATGAAGCGCAAGGATAATAATTCGGGATTTTTCCTGTTTTGGAGAGGAGCGATTATGCAATTAAAAATTACAACGGATTATGCGATCAGAATTGTATATTATCTGGCTTGTCGTGGTGAAGTAATCACTGCGTCTGAGTTAGCTTATGAATTAAAGATTCCAGAAAGCTATATTCCAAAGATCACAAAAAAATTAAAAGAAGCGAATATAATTACAGCCTGCGAAGGAATAAAAGGTGGGTATTCACTTGTGAAAAAAACAGAAGATATTTCTCTGTTTGACATAATATCTTCCACGGAAGTAACCATGAAATTAAATCGTTGTTTAGAAGAAGATGGGTTTTGTTCCAGAAATGCAACAGAGCATTGTAAAGTACATAAAATATTGCTGGATGTGCAGCAAACTTATGACAATCTACTAAAGGGCATAAAGGTCTCGGAGATTATAAAACCAGATGCCGATGAGTTATCAGAATAGCTAAGAAAAACAAACTAGAGAATACGAAAAACAATTATAGAAATGACTCCCCAAATATATTAAAATAGATATAGCCTAATAAGGTGAAATAAAGATGAATCAATTCAATTGTAAAAGGAAAGGAGTACAAATGGGGTATACAGTAAAGGACTTGCTTGAATCAAACAAATTCCCGGAAATGCAGCTGATAAGTGATGATTCCGGAATTGATCGTGAAATTAAAGGAGTCCGAATCATTGAAGTGGCAGATATGGAAAAATTTCTGGGGGGGGGGGGAACTGCTCCTGACGAGTATGAGAGCCTATGAAGCCACAGAGGAAGATGCTTTTTTGTATCATTTAAAAGAATTTGATAAAAAGCAGATAAGTGGATTTATAGTAAAGTGCTGTCAGAGAACGGAACACCTGAAAAGATTGTTTGATATTTTAATGGAATTTTCGCAGGAACATCATTTATCTGTGATAGAAATTCCTGAGAATCGGTATTTTTGGGAAATTATTAAGTATATAGTACTTCAGTTATGTGATATAGAAACTGCAAAACTGAAATATTTTAAGATGACACATGATAATTTGAGTAATATTTTACTGAACGTGATAGATTCAAGGGAATCCATAGAGAGAATTCTTTTCTTGATCAGTACCATGCTCGGGAATCCGGTCGGTTTATATAACGCAGATGGAACTTGCTTTTTTCCAAGTAATTCGGAAACACAGGATTTTAGAATGGAAAAAAATATTACGGAATATAAGCCTGAAATTATAACAAGATATCAATATTTGTGTCAAAAAAGAAAAAATACTAAGTATGTTGAATACATTATAAAACTCGATATTTTTAAAAGGCAGGAAATGTATTTTGTTGTTTCAGAACAGAATGAACCATTAAGGGAATTGGATTTTGTCGCATTAGAGAATATTATCATTACATTACAATTTAGTTTGATCAGACATGTAATGGAAGAGAATCTTGAAAAACGATATCTAAGAGATTTGGAATATCGTTTGCTGAATGGTTCTCTGTCAAATGATGAAGAAAATGAAGTTGCAGGTATGCTTGGCCTTAATGATGCAGAGATATATCGGGTTGTAACTTTCCGTATGGATACAATGAAGAATATGGAAAAATTTACCAATGCCCAGATAAAAGAAATAGAATTGGTCGAAAACGAAATTATACGTTATTTACCGAGGGAACATATTTTTTCGCAAACCAACCAGATTGTATATATCCACAGAGAAACGGAACAGGAAACAGGATTGGAGTTTCGTAAAAAACTGGAGAAACTGCAGCAAACGATACAAGAATTTCTAGTTAATAAGGGAGTTGAAATAGATTTTCTGATTGGTATAGGTAAAACTGTCACAGGATACCATGAATTGAAGGAGTCTTTTAAATCTTCTAAAATTGCACTTAAATATATTAAAGTTATTAGACGAATAATCGGAGACGAGGATAAGTCAGTTATAGATAGTACAAAGATAGGATTCTTTTATCATGTAATGGAAAAGATGAAAGATATAAATCAGTTGCAGGCGTTTATACCGGAGTCATTGAATAAACTTCGCCAGTACGATATTCAGAAAAATGGAGAGCTGGTTGATACATTGGAGTGTTATCTGAATGTCAACCAAAGCTTAAAAAAGACTTCTGAATTAATGTTTATTCATTATCGAACTGCCTCATATCGTTTGCAGAAAATAATAGAAATAACGAATATAGATTTTAATAATGTAGCAGAAGTGCTTAGTGTTCGAAATGGATTGATAGCACTTCGAGCTTTTGAAGTAATGTAGAATTTTTATGGAGTTTTCAGAGAGGCAAAGATGAGATTCATAATATTAAAAATATTGAAATTATTATAAAAGATAACGAATCACATGGTTAGTGTGGTTCGTTTTTTTTGCATATTAGTCTTAAATGGAACACTTTGAACAAAAAAACGATAAAAATTTTTCATCCGTTGCACATTATATTTTTAAGTTTAATAGCGTATAATATTGTATCTGATAAGATACCTGATAAGAAAGATTATCAGCGAAAAACAATGAAGATATCAATTTTTGATATTTTTTTTGATATAAACTAAGACCTCGCAGGGTTTAGATTAGAGGGATAACGATGCAACTGAAAAATTCGACAGATTACGCAATTAGAATTGTATGTTACTTAGCAGCACAAGAACGGATGGTGTCTACATCAGAATTGTCGCAGAAAATATGAACCGGAAGAAGCGATACGGATGATTTCAAATGGTGAATGCGGAGCGTTTTCTAAAAAACTGATCCAGTGCTTGACGGCGGCAGCAAAGCAGCCAGAGTGGTTAAAAGTAACAAAAAGTCAAGCATGACAGAAGATTTGAGGCGATTTTATGAACAAGAAATTGAGTGTTTTAAGACGAATTACAGCAGTTGTTCTGTGTGTTACATTATTATCTTCGCAAGTCGTAGTTGCGAATGCTGAAGATTCAGAAAGAATGAATGTGCAGACCAATAGTGAAATTACAGATATATCGGAGCAGGATAGTTTCAGCAGTGATACATCTGAAACATCTGATATCACAGAAAGTGATATTCCTGATTCTTTTGAAGGCGAATCAGAGCCAAATACAGATATTAGTTCTGAGGTGACAGAAAAATTCGACAATTCTGAAGATCAGGGATTTACAGATGAAGAAGAAACAATTATGGATGACGAAAACACATCGGACACATTGGAAGAAGTAAATCCAGATTATGTAGATGGAAAAATATGTATCTACAATTATCAGCAACTTCTGCAGATAGGTACAGGAACACAGATGTTTTCCGGAGACAAAGACGGAAAAGTTGGTGAAGGGGATAAGGTTCTTGCAGATGGTACAGAACTTACCTATGCGGCGGATGCTTCCTATTGTCTGATGAATGATATTTCAATAGATAATGAAAATATCTGGAACTTCCCGTCTGATTTTACAGGAAGCATCACTTCATCATCTGAGCACACTGACAATATGGTATATGATTCAGCGACAGATACGATTTATGTGTATAACCGATATCAGCTGGAACTGATGAAAGAGGAAGACTCAGACAGCGAACCCGTAATGAGTGAGGATTATATTGCAGAAAAGGTTGGAATGGGACAGGTTTTCACTTTGGAAGATGGTTCCTATCTTACTTACAGCAAAACACATAATTATGTGCTTGCTTCTTCTTTTACAACAGAAACACCGGAGCTTCTCGCCAACAAGGCCGGTACAGAGGAGACAACTCAGAATATTTCAAACGTATATCCATCGGATTATGAGGGAAGAAACTATTTCGGTCAGGTAGTAAAAAAGATTGGTGATAAAGATTATATCCTGATTGGTAATGAAGCACAGCTTCGGGCGATCGGAACAGATAAGCCTGTGACGGAGCCAATCTGGCGGGTATATGAAACAAGAAAAAGAGCGGGAATACTAGGAGAGGATACAAAGTGGAAACCGGCAGCGGATACAGGAACATACAAAACGGAACTGTATTATCCAGGTGATGCGGACATTGTAAAGTTTGATGGTACATATAACTGGTCCGGCAGAGAATTGTATGAAATAAAAAAAGGTGATCATAAGCTGGGAGAAACAGAATATCTGGATAATTCATCCTTGGATATAGCTGGCACAACAGCTACAAAGCGTTATGTATATGTGAGCAGTACGATTCAGGAGTCAGCCGATATGACGGTAACTGCGACAGACAGTACTGCCAGTGCTTCCGAAGCGGCATCTGTTGAAGCAGGTGCAACTGTAAAAGACAGAGATTTGATTGATATGACTCCGGCAGAAAGTGAGAAAGTAGCTGAGCCAGAAAGTGATGATATAGATGCTTTTACAAGTGATGGTGACGAAAGTGATCTTACTGATGATACAACTCCGGAAAGTATAACGGTTGACGAGAATAAAACTTACATCCTTACCTATGATACATCCAAAAGTAGCAATACCAATATTGCAGGCACCGGATATAAATATAGCAAGGATGCGAATTACATCATCTTTCGTGATATTGATCTTTCCAAAGAGGGGACAAATTCTAATGGGAAAGATGATGATTGGAATCCTATTGACAATTATCAGGGAAACATGGAAGGCCGAAAGGGAATGGTTGAAGGTCAGAGTATAACCATCAGCCATATCAACATTTCACAGGCTAATGCAGTCAATCAGGACAACCAGGCAGAATATGGTATCGGATTTTTCAGAAATTTGACAACACCGTATGACACATACTTGAAAATAGCTGAAAATCCGATCACTGTAAAAAATATGACGCTTTCAGATGTGCAGGTTTCCACGACTACAAAAAATGTCAAACAGGATTTCAGTTTGATAGGAACTCTGCTGAAGCCTTTACTTGGAAACTTAAGCGGACTTAAACCGGATCCACAGTCTCTGGCAACCGGAGGATTTGCCGGTGTTGTAAAAGGAAATATTCAGATTGAAAACTGTCATGTGGAAAATTTACATGGAGTTTCCAATGCGAATGACCGGACAGGTGGTTTCGCAGGGTATATCAGTGGTATGACACATTATGATTTGCTATCACAGGGATTAGGAACGCTGGTCAAGACTTTAACAGATATTCTGAACCTGATTCCACTGCTAGGAGTGGGAGATCTGCTGACGGTACTTTTAAAAGGAGGACTGATCAGTGTAGATAAACTGATTCCTGTAGGTTATGTTAATCCAAGTATTCAAAACTGTTCCGTAAGCGGTGACACTTCTGTTACAGGTCAGAAGAGTACCGGTGGATTCGCCGGGGAAGCCATCGGTGCAGTGATGAAAAACTGTTCTGTAGGCGGCACTACCACAGTATCTGGAAATGACTGTTCCGGTGGATTTGTGGGACGTTCTGCGAATGCAGTCGTAGCAGGCGCATTAAGCAGCCTTGGTATTGAAGTAATGGGAAATTTCCCGGTCAATACAGTTATGCTGAACTGTAGAATCGACGGAGCGGTAAACGTATCTGCACAGGGAACCCCATCTAAAGAAAGTGGTTATGCAGGCGGATTTATAGGAGAAATGCGAAATAGTTATGCGGTGGACTGCAGTATTTCCTCTCTTGGCACAGTGTCCGGAAAAGATTATACCGGAGGATTTGCCGGTATAGCAACTCTTGGTGATGTAGCGGATATTGATGAAAGCCAGGGACTTCTGGTAATTGTAAAGGATCTTCTTACAGGGTTGTTAAATGGTAAATTTACCAACATGGATCTTCTGAATCTTGTGGGACTTCGACCTTCTGTTATAAGCGGATGCACCATCGCAGGAGATAATATTTCTGTAACAGCAAACGGTAAAAATGCCGGTGGACTTGTGGGATATGCAGGTGCTGTCCAGATTTCCAATACTTTAGAACTTACAGACGATTCAAAATCAACTACTAAAGCCATCCAGCGAATGCTTAATAAGACTGGCGTTACCTATGAATTTGCAGACCGTGTGAATCAGATCAATGCAGTTTCCTCTATGAAGGTTTCAGCAACAGAGAATGCAGGAGGAATCTTAGGCTATGCGAAAATGACCAGTGTCGGTGATGTCCTTGGTGGAACAGTTACAGCAGCGGATTACATGCGTTTTGAATGTAAAGATTGTTCCGTAAACGGAGGCTCTTTGGGACTTACAGTTACTGCGTCAGATCAGGAGAATGGTCGTGCTGGAGGTGCTATCGGTTATGGAACAGGTGGAGAAGTAAGGAAAACATCCGTCACAAATCTGAATTCTGTAACGGCTGGAAAGTGTGCAGGAGGCTTTGCCGGATATTTCGGAAGTGGTACTCTTGCTAATGTTGGTGGTATTAAACTTCTTGGATTACCGCTTTTGAAAATTGACAGCCTTCTTTCTGTAGGGCAGATGATTGAGACGTTTACAGTTGACAGCACTGTTTCAGGTGTTTCGTCAGGATATAGTGTGTCTACTGGCAATGAGAAAGGTTACAGCGGTGGCTTTATTGGAGAATGTATTAGTGGACGAGCAAGGGACACAAAGATCAGCAACCTGAAAACGGTTACTGCAACTGCAACATCCGGAAAAGCCGGAGGCTTTGCAGGTTTTGCCAAAGCAGGAGATGCATTAAGTGCAGGAGATTCCACTACATCAAAACTGACAGGAATTGAATTAGAAAATCTGCTTGGAGTTGTCAGTGCCCTGAGACCGGAGTTCAATAATACTTCCATTGCCTATGTTTCAAATGGAAATGATCCTCAGGTATCCGCTGATATGGCGGGCGGTTTTGTGGGTGACGGACAGGCAGTAGATATCAACTATGGAAACAACAATTCCGGATTCAAGGCAGACACCGATACAAATTCATCTTCGAATGAATCTACAGGTGAAAAGAATAGTGAAGAAACAGATTTCATTTCAGCAGATACGAATAGTGAAGATGAAACAGCCGAAGGTGAGACTGGTGCGATTGCAACAACAAAGATTACCGGACTTTCCTATATAAAGGGAACCAGCTATGCCGGTGGTTTTGCAGGAAGGCTGATGCCTGGTGATGTGGCACAGACAGGTTCTATTAAGTTACTGGGCCTCTTGAATGTAACGCAGCTTCTCAGTGTTATGGATGTGGCTTATCCGAGAATTTCCGATTCTTCTATTGAGGGAAACAACTTAGTTGTAACAGCATCCGGAAAAAATGATGATGTGGCACTTGGAGATGCCGGTGGTTATATCGGTAATGGAAAAGCAGTCATGGTTAAGAACTCTGATGTGACCAATGTAAAAAAAGTCACAGCACCGTATCATGCCGGTGGCTATATCGGAATCATGCGTTCCGGAAGTGCAGCGGAGGCAGGAGATGCCACAGGAGATCTTTTGAACAGTGTCCTTGGTAAGATTCTGAGTCTGAAAGAGTTGGCGAGTGTCTTGCAGGCTGCATCCAGTAAGATTACAAACTGCAAGGTAAGCGGTATTAAAAAAGAAAACGAAGGACTGACTGTCATAGCTGACAGAGGATCTGATAACGCAGAAGGCTATGCAGGTGGATTCGTTGGAGAGATGCAGAGCGGTCATGTAGATAATTCAGCAAATGCTGTTGATTCCGGAAAAGGAACGGCAGTAGAAAATCTTCTAAAAGTAGAAGGGCTTCGTTATGCCGGAGGCTTCGGAGGTCTGGTAAAAGCCGGAGCGGTTGCTGAGATTGGAGCTGAGTCATCGATTCTTACAAAAGTGGTTGATCTGACAGGATTACTTTCCCTGGTCAATGCCTTTGTTCCGGTGATCAGTAATGCCAGTGTTAATTCTGTAGAAAAAGGGTTTACTGTTACAGTTACAGGGACTCTTGAAAAAGACAGCACCAAAGATGCGGATACCGGAAGTGCAGGAGGCTTTATTGGCTGCGGAACCGGTGTGCAGATCAGTAATTCTGATGTAAATAAACTGCAGCATACCCCTGTCAGCGAGCCAAATAAACTGCAGCAGGAAGATGGCAGCAGTTATTACGGAACTGGAAGTAAGTATGCGGTAAGTGGTTACCGCTATGCAGGCGGCTATATTGGGAAAGCTGCTATGGGAAGTACGGCGGCTATCGGAGGCGCAAGCGTTTTGGATAAGGTGCTTTCTGCCTCAAATCTGTTATCAGCGTTGACCGTAGTTGCATCTATCATAGAAAGTTCAGATGTTTACGGAGCAACAGGCGGATTTAATGTTCTTGCAACAGATGGAGACGGTGATACCGGAAGAGCCGGTGGATATGCAGGAGAACTTCTTGGAGTTCAGATTCAGAATAGTAATTCTTATAATTTTGCACATATCATAGGGCGTGAAAGTGCCGGTGGATATGTTGGAACCATGGAGCCGGGAAGTGCGGCAGATGTGGTAAATGGATTAAGTGCTCTTGGAGGACTGATCAAGGCAGATAATCTTCTTGGCGTTTTACAGGCATTTGTTCCTGTGATCAAAAACAGCGAAACAACCTGTGTACCTTGTGGAGGTGCTGTGAGGGCTCAGGCTGAAAGTGATGACAGCATTTACCGTGGACTTGCAGGAGGATATGCAGGTTACAACTATGGCGGTCAGATCTGGGGAAACAATACGGATAACTGGAAAGGCACTGCATATACAGGAACCGTAAGAGAATGTGCGGCCTATCGTATCCGTTCCGTATATGGAACGGAATATGCCGGAGGTTATACAGGACTGATGCGGTGTGCGAATGTTGCAGATACAGGAAGTCTGAAGGTTTTATTTGGTCTTATCAAACTAGATAATCCGCTGACGCTTCTTCAGGCAGTGTATCCGACAGAAAAGAATACAGCTGTTTATGGACCGCTTCGTGGACTGGATACGGATACCTGGAACAAATGGGTTGGTGCTGTCGGTTCTTATGGAAGTTACGGTAATAAATTACAGGCACTTGGTAAAGTTAATGATCAGAATCGGTTAAATGAGATCATTTCTCAGTATGCATACGGATACGCAGTCACAGCAGGAAGGAGCATTCTGGCAAATAAAGCAACACAGGGCGGTTCTGCCGGAGGCTATGTAGGACGGATGGAAGGTGGTACCGTTACAAATGGAACTGCAACAGATCTTCAGTTAGCAGAGGCTTATAGAAGCAGTGGTGGTTTTGCTGGTGAGATGCTTACCGGTTCTGTGGCAAACACAGGTGATGTTTCATTGGCAGGTCTTAAGATTATCGGTGCCGACAGTCTGGCAGCATTAAAAACCTTTGTTCCGGTTGTAAAACAGTCCCATGTGAAAGGCTATCGTTCCGGAGCAAGGATTAAAGCAACCGGTATTGCAGACAAAGACCCGGCAGGATTTGCCGGAGGTTATGTGGGAAGGATGATCGGTGGACAAATCTGGGGAGATGGAACCAACTCCTGCAGTATCACAAATTTAAGGCGTGTAGATGGAACTTCCTATGTAGGCGGTTTTGCCGGAAAAGTAGATCCAGGTAGTGTGGCAGCTATTGATACAGCTACAAAGCAGGGACTTTTGAATAAGCTTCTGGATGTTCTTATGGTAAATGCTCCGGCAGAGCTGATCAAGGTTCTGAATGCCACCGTTTCCAGCATCCGTTGTGCATCTGTTTCAGCCTGGGATGACTGGGGCGTGATCGTAAACGGAACCTATCAAAATGGAAGCAATACCGGGTACGCAAAAGCAGCAGGAGGATTTGCAGGAAGTCTCTGTGGAGCGGTCCTTGGCGAGAAGGATAAGCAGGGAAGCGGAATCCGTGCAGACAAGATCCGTTCCGTAGTAGCCGGTGAATATGCGGGTGGATGCTTCGGTATTGCGGATGTTTCCGGTGCTGCAAATATTAGTGCCAATGGTGAGACCTCTGTCTTACAGTATCTTTTAAAGCTTGGAAAAACCGATGTGTTGGATGCGTTCCGAAGCTATGTATATTACGGAAATGTCACCGGCAGCCCGGATGCAGGGCTTGGTGTCAGTGCAAACACAGCGACAAAATCAGGTCAGAATAATGAAGTAACATATAGCGGAACGGCTGGAGGATTTGGCGGTTCCCTGTTAAATGGCTCTGTCAAAAACAGCAGCGTAAAAGGATTAAATTATGTAACAGGCCTGAACAGCGTAGGTGGCTTTGTAGGTTACTCCGGAAAAAGCGGAGTTGTAAAAATGGAGAAGCTGGATGTGCTGGGAAATAATACCGGACAGCTTCTAGGCGGTGCCCTCGGCGTTCTGGATATTTTTGGTTCCCACATAGATGACAGTAGCGTGACAGGAGTGCCTGGTGGTTATACGGTTCAGAGTAAAGGCGGAATGGAGCAGATCGCCGGAGGATTTATCGGCTATGCAAATCTTACCAGAATGTCAGGCTGTAATGCCGGAGATGCCCAAAATCAGGAAAACAGCCTGAAACAGGTAGCATCAGGCGGAACAGCAGGAGGCTTTGCCGGAAGAACAAGCTTTGCCTATCTTGCAGATGTAAAACTGGATTCCACAGTAGTCGACGCTTTGCTCGTAGTCCTGAATAACCTTGTAAAGGCATTGTATCTGGATAAGATTCAGGATTCCAATCTTTTGCATATTAATCTTGGAATTGTGAAGGTTGATGCACTGTACGATGGAAATCTCATCCATGTGAATCTGCTTGGACTGGATATTTCCGTTGGGCTGTCTAAAAAGTCTGATGATAATAATCAGCAGACAGATTTTGCAATCATTAAGATCGGAGATTCCTCTATTAAGCTTCCATGTGACAAAAACGGAATCATAACGAAAGATAATGATGTAAAGTCCAACATCAGTGTCAACCTGATTAAGGCAAACAGGACAAAAATTACAGACAGCAATGTATATGGAATCAGTACGGGATACGATGTCTATGCCGGCGGTGCCGGAAATGATGCAGACGGTACTGCTAAAGATGGACGAAGCGGAGGTTTTGTTGGCTACAACGACGAAGGCCTGCTGAAAAATAACAACATGTATTACTGCGACGTGGTCCGTGGAACATCTAAGCTGGTGGGACCATTCAGCGGAAAAAGTGATCTGAACTCTGCATATGACTTTAATACAAAAGCAGGTGTAGAAGGTGAGAATAACAATTATCGTATCTACCGAAAACCGGTGATCACTTTTGATGAGATCAAAAAGAATTCCAAACTCCTGACAGATACGTTCAGTCAGGAAAATGGATGGAGTATCTTTTCCATAAAACATGTGGTACAGGTAGATAAATATGATACCTTGCAGGATGCAGTCATGGCAGCAAAGGACTCCTCTGAAACAGCAGATCTGAATGCTTATGTATCAGATGCAAAAGCCGTTCTGATGTCAGATACCAAAACGACAGTCAATACAGAGGATAGCACGTCACCGGAACCATCAGATGCACAGGATCCATGTGATGAATATGTAAATCTGACCATTAATAAGGTATGGAAAGATTTCCGGAACATGGACAACATCAGACCAGACACTATTACGGTTACAATTTCCAGAAGCTGGACGGATGCGGAAGGAACAAAACATACAGAAGTTGTGCCTGGATATAAAAACTATGTGATAAAAGGCGATAGATCAAAATCCACATGGCAGGAGATTATTAAGTCAGAAAAACCGGATAAGCTACTCCCGGCCTATATAAAAGATGCTAACGAAATTCCGCATTATTATAAATATTTTATTACCGAAAAGGAAATAGAAGGATATACAACTACAATCGAAACCTCTAAAGATGGATTTACCTTCACGATTATCAACCGGCATTTTGCACTGCTTCCGGATACCGGCGGCGAGGGCATCATGATGTTCATCATAGCAGGTGGTCTGTTGTTAACGTTCCTGCTTTATACCGGACGCAGAAGGAAAAGGAAACAGACGATGTAGGAAAGGAGGAGCAGAGTCATGAGAGAGGTATGGCTGCGTGGGGAACTTCCACCGTAAAGGCTGAAAGAATCCCCAGCAAACCAATAAAAAATCAAAAGAAAGTGAGAAGAGGAACATGAAGAAATTAGTATCAAGATTTATGGCAGTTCTGATGGCAATGACCATGATATTGTCCATGAGCATGACTGCATTTGCAGCAGATGCTCCAAAAGGAACCCTGACAGTCAACAATACAGTGGCAGGAAAGACTCTGGATCTGTATCAGATTTTTACAGCAACAAAAAATGAAGCGGGCAATGTAGCATATACACTGAACAGTGCATATGAGGGATTCTTCCAGAGCAAAATTTCTGGTGCTTCTACATTAACAGGGGAAGCATTAAGTGAAAAAGCTTATGATTATGTTAAAAAACAGGTCGGACCAGATGGAAGTAATGGTGCAGAATTTGCAAAAGCGATCCTGGGCTGGATTCTTGAGAATGATACTACTGTAGCTACTACTCATAAAACTGCAACTACAACCGATGGTTCTACAGTAATTAGTGATCTGGCATATGGATACTATGTAGTTTATCCATTAGGTGCAACAGATACATCTACAGCACCTGGAAATGAGACAGTAAAATCCGTAGCATCTTTAGTCAATGTTACAGACACTACAGTTACAATTAACATGAAGAGTAATTACCCGACAGTAGACAAGAAAATCATTCCGGCACAGAGTGGAAACGGAATTACAATTGGTGCTATTGTGAATGGTAACTGGGAAGGCAATCACCAGATGGAATTAGATGACGAAAATGAGTCTGAGGATACCATCGCACCACATGGTGCAACAGATGAAAAGAAAGCTGAAGATTTTGGAATTGGCGATACCGTCACTTACCAGCTGACTTCTAAAGTACCGGATATGACAGGATATAATTCTTATACCTTTAAATTTAGCGATACCTTATCCAAAGGACTGGATTTAAAAGAAGTACTGTCTGTAAAAGTTGGAGATACAGTACTTAAAGCAGGTAAAACAGAAGCAAATACATACTTACCGACTTATACAACAAATAACGATGGAACACATACGTTAACTCTTAATTTTAATGATTTCTATAATTTATATAAGAATCGTACAGGCGAGACAATCACAGTTGTTTATACTGCAACCTTAAACAAAGATGCTGTTATCGGTATGAATCCAAATACCAACAAGGCGGTCGTTGAGTACAGTAATGATCCGAAGTCAGATGGAACAGGTACATCCGAACCAAGCATCGTAGATGTACATACTTTCAATTTCACAATCTTCAAATATTATTTAAAAGGTGAGACTCAGACTGGACTTGCAAATGCAGAATTCGAGCTTTACAAGGCAAACGAAGCAGGCGATGCAGCAGATACAAATGCTAAGATTAATATTGTAGACGAAGGAAACGGCGTATACCGTCAGGCAACAGCTGATGAAGCTAAAGCAACAGACTTTACTTCTGCAAAAATTGTATCTGATGCTGATGGTAAAGTTCTTGTAAAAGGTCTTGATGCTGGAACTTACTACTTAAGAGAGACAAAAGCTCCGGACGGATACAACAAACTTCTCAGCGACATCAAGGTTGAGATCAAACCAGTATATGATAAAACAACTGGCAAACTGACAAGCTATTCAGTTGATTACACATACAATGGAACTACAACAACAGGTAAAGAAATTAAAGATACAAAAACTTCTCCAGAAGTAGCTGTAGAAAACAAAACAGGTGCACAGCTTCCATCTACTGGTAGCAAGGGTGCCCTTATGGTAACACTGGCTGGTATCGTTCTTTTCGGTGCATTAACAGCAAGCAAAGCTTTTGGTAAAAAGAAAGCAAACAACTAAGACATTCTGAAGTTTAAGAATGGACAAAAAGACAGTTCATCTTCCCGGTATTGCACCGGGAGGATGTCTGCTTTTTCTGAAATGTCCAGTGTGGACTGGGTATTTCAGAAGAAACAGACGAAAAGGTGAAAGGTATTATGAAGAAAGTAGTAAAAATACTAAGAGGAATCGGATATCTGGCGGCATTTTCTTTAATTCTATATCCGGTGGTGAGCAATTATATCAATCAGATGAACAGCACAACCATTGCTACAGATTATGAACAGGAAGTTTCGCATTTGTCGGAAGAACAGGAGAATGCAATGATCGAACAGGCACAGGAATATAACGAAAGCCTGATCGGAATTGGTTCCATAGCAGATCCATTTTCAGAAAGCAATGAAAATCAGACAGAAAATGATGTGTATAACAGTCTTTTGAAAATTGATGATACCGGAATGATGGGATATATTGATATTCCGAAACTTGATGTTGTCCTTCCGGTTTATCATGGAACATCCGAAAAAGTACTGCAGTCAGGTGTAGGACATCTGAAAAACACCTCGCTTCCGGTAGGCGGTGAGAGCTGTCATGCGGTATTATCCGGACACCGTGGACTTGCAAATGCCAAGATATTCACCGACCTGAACAAGATGGAGGTTGGAGATGTATTTTATATTAAAGTTCTTCATCATACCTTTGCCTATCAGGTGGATCAGATTCTGACAGTATTGCCATCCGATACAGATGCTTTACAGATTGAAAAAGGCAAGGATTATGTAACACTGGTCACATGCACTCCTTATGCAGTTAACACGCACAGACTGCTTGTACGTGGCACTAGAATTCCGTATGAAGAGGCACAGAAGATAGATGAGGAAGTTGGTCTTCAGCGTACAATCCCATTCAATTTGATTCTATTGATTGCTGGAATTGTTGCTTTCATCATCATATGGGTGAGCATTAAGTTACATAAACGAAGGAAGGAGAAAAAACATGAGCAGAATAAGTAAACGTAAGCGAATATATATGTGTATGGCAAGTGTGATGTGTATGCTTTTACTCCTCATTCCGTTACCTGTGTCTGCGAATGATCTGGGAAGCATATTATTAAAAGCTACTGTTGAAGATGAAGCTGCAGTATATAATTTAAGCAATACTGAATTTACGATGTATCAGGTTGGCATATATAAAAAGAATTCATGGGTTTTAGAGACTGAGTTTGCAAAGTCCGGAGTCGTATTTGACTTTGAGGATTCTTCCGCCCAGGCAGAAGCTGCAAAAAAACTGGGAAAATATGTACAGGATAACAGCATCAGAGGAATATCCGGAAAGACCAATTCAGATGGAGAAGTTATGTACAGAGATCTGGAAAAAGGAGTGTATCTTTTTGTCCAGATACACACAACACAAATTAGCAATCAAGTATATCGAAGTGAACCTTTTATCATAACAGTTCCGGGTAATTATGACGGTCAGATCATCTGGAATGTAACGGCAGAACCTAAATTTAAAAATGAATCGATACCACCAATTACCCCGAATACGCCACCAGATTCAGTCGGTCATTTTTTGCGGACAGTTCATACATGCTATCCTTTTCTGTTCTCT
>ENA-ORML01001013-ORML01001013.1-human-gut-metagenome-genome-assembly--contig:-NODE-1013-length-27542-cov-3.040747_pt1 | contig 27542 bp, 24 predicted proteins | sample MGYA00242103_ERZ508995 | MGnify/ENA primary metagenome ERZ508995 (study PRJEB26280, sample SAMEA2338702) | human gut metagenome | biome: human gut; feature: human-associated habitat; material: faeces... | reverse complement strand
ATTCGCACTTTCTGCTGATGCTTGTGCACTCTGCGATGAATTTCTAGCACTCTCTGCTGATGAAGCTGATGCATTAGATGCACTTTCAGCAGATTCCTGTGCACTCTGTGATGATTTACTAGCTGATTCAGAATATCCTTTTACAGTTTTTTCAACTGACAATACAATTTCACTTGCTTCAATTGCTTTTTGTAATAGCGGAATATCAGTTGAAGATATCGGTGTATTTTCTGATAACGGAGATTCCTCTACACTCAACATAAAGTTCGCTGTTGCGATTCTTTCCCCACCCTTTGATAACAGAATTTCGCATTTGACATATCCTGCAAGAACAGTCATTTGTTCTTTCATGTCAACTACTACTTTATTATTTTCAATTGAGCAGTCGTATCTGAATCCCTTCCCATCTGGCTTCAAACCATTAATTGAAGCACTTGCTTCCGAGGGGATTTTAAACATGCTACAATCATTTTTTAAAAGCGTAATAAGCAATCTTCTGCCAGTATCATACTGTGATACTTTTACATACTTTTTAGATAATTGTGATTCTAAATTTAAGTTATACTCTTCTTGTAATATCATTTTTTATCCCTTACTATCTCGTTGTACTCTTCCTGTGTAAGTTTCTTCTTTGCTAACAATACATCCAATCGTTCCTTACTCCAGTACTTTGGATAGTACTTTTTCGCTAAATCAAATACTGCTTTCATTTGATGTTTCCTCCTGATTATTTATTATTAAACTTCTTTTATTCCAAGCAATAGCCGAAGCGCCATATTTGCCTCGTGGCCCGCACAAATCTGCACCCGGGGAGCCATGAGAGAACCAACCGTTTCAATGCCGGACACCTTATCGCCGCACAGATAGAGGTTGTTCATGGCCTTTTCAGTGCGGATAGTATTGGAACTGCCATATCCGGCCATCCCCGAACCTGAAATCAGCGGCAGGCCCGGACAGTTTTCGAGAAGGCTGTTGATCAGTTCGGCTTTAGCTTCCGGTTTATCAAAGGCTTCGCAGACTAAATCACAGTCCCGGAAAAGCTCCGGGGCGTTTTCACCGGTGATTTTTAAGCACCGGGTGTCAAGCTGTATGTAGGGATTTGCCTGTAGAATTAAATCCTTAATCGCCTCGGATTTTGGCATCCCGAGATGGGAGATCATATAGTGCTGGCGGTTTAAATTGCTCGGCTCCACAGTGTCAAAATCAATGAGCAGCAGATGACCGATACCGCTCCGGGCCAGCATCATGGCGATGTTGGAGCCAAGTCCTCCGAGTCCGGCAATTCCCACACAGGCTTTGGACAGTATGTCAAATGTTTTTTGCCCATGCCTTTCAATAAGCATGGCGTCATATTCATTTTTCGTAAGCATTATCAACCGCCTCCGACAAAATGGACAATTTCAAGGGTATCCGCCTCAGTGAGCATAACGGAATCATAGGCTTGTTTTGGAACGATATTACCATTGCGCTCCACAGCAATGCGTCCTGCCCTGTATCCGGAGTTTTCCAGAAATTCCTTTAATGAGACAGATTGGGAGAGGGTGATGGTTTCACCGTTGACTTTCATAAGAAAAATACCTCCTTTATCTTTTTTAAACACAAAAAGGGATACACCCGCGGTGGTGTACCCCTTTTATAAAGCATCTGCTAAATAAACTTAACGAATCTGTATGAAATTCTTACAAAACAAAAATATCACAATACCGGTGCGTTGTCAAGATATTCCTGCTCAAGGCGAAGGACGTTCTTCATGGCTTCCACACCCGGTGCGCCAATGGTGTTTCGTGTGTTGACACAGGTTTCAAGGGAGATGGCTTCGTAAATATCTTCCTCGAATACCGGGCTGATAGCCTTATATTCTTCCAGCGTCATATCGTCCAGGGCCTTATTATTTTCAATACCGTAGAGAACGAGCTGTCCGATAATTCCATGGGCATCGCGGAAAGGAACGCCGTGTTTCACAAGATAATCGGCGGCATCGGTTGCATTGGTAAAGCCGTTTCTTGCGCTTTTTGCCATGGCAGGCTTATTGATTTTCATTGTCTGAATCATGCCGGTGAAAAGCTTAATACAACCTTTGGTTGTATCGATAGCATCAAAGGTCAGCTCCTTATCTTCCTGCATATCCTTATTATAGGCCAGCGGCAGTCCCTTCATAGTAGTGAGCATGGACATGAGAGCGCCGTAAACCCGGCCTGTTTTTCCGCGGACAAGTTCAGCGATATCCGGATTCTTTTTCTGCGGCATAATGCTGCTTCCGGTGGAATAGGCGTCATCCAGTTCGATAAACTGATATTCATTGGTATTCCATACAATGATTTCCTCGGAAAAACGGCTGAGGTGCATCATGATTGTGGAGAGAGCGCTTAAAAGCTCAATCAGATAATCCCTGTCGGAAACCGAATCCATGCTGTTCAATGTCGGGCTGTCAAAGCCGAGAAGCTCTGCGGTGTATGCCCTGTCCAGAGGGTAGGTGGTCCCGGCCAGAGCGCCTGCACCGAGAGGACAGGTGTTCATACGTTTATAAATATCAGCCAGACGGCTGCGGTCCCTTTTAAACATTTCAAAATAAGCGCCGAAATGATGGGCCAGCGTCAATGGCTGTGCTTTCTGTAAATGAGTAAATCCAGGCATAAAAGTTTCTGTATTTTCCTTCATAATGGAAAGAATAACAGAGAGAAGCTCGCGGAGAAGGGCATCGCATTCCGTAATTTCATCCCGGGTATAGAGCTTCATATCCAGGGCAACCTGATCATTTCTGCTTCGTCCGGTATGCAGTTTCTTTCCGGTATCTCCCAGACGGTCAATAAGGTTTGCTTCCACAAAACTGTGAATATCTTCATAAGTCGGAGAAATCTCAAGTGTACCTGCTTCAATTTCATTTTTAATATCATTGAGAGCGGCAACAATGGTATCCCGTTCCTCATCGGTCAGAATCTGCTGTTTGGCCAGCATGGTTACATGGGCGATACTGCCGTCAATATCCTGTTTATAAAATTTCCGGTCAAAGGAAATGGACGCATTGAAGTTATGTACCAGCTTATCGGTTTGCTTCGTAAAACGTCCGCCCCATAATTTTAATTCCATTTGGATTCACTTCTTTCTATAATAATAGTGTATGTCCTCACAATATTAGCTTATTTTGCATGAAAATGCAAGAAATATTCAATGTAAATTTACATCTTTACAATGAAAAATGTCTATGATATAATAGCACGGTATGAATAATAACCCGTGCTCAGATGTGGGAAACTCCAACCCGTTCTTAGCATGAGGCATTTTAAAATTCAGGAGGAAATATACTATGATTACATCAGAGATGAAAAAAGAAATCATCGCAACTTATGGAAGAACACCGGAAGATACAGGTTCACCGGAAGTTCAGATTGCTTTATTAACAGCAAGAATCAGCGATTTAACAGAGCATTTGAAAGTGCACAAAAAAGACCATCATTCCAGACGGGGTCTGTTGAAAATGGTTGGTCAGAGACGTGGTATGCTCGACTATCTCAAGAAGACAGATATCGAAAGATATAGAGCTATCGTCCAGAAGTTAGGTTTAAGAAAATAATTTTAAACAGTGGGATGGAGCTTTCCATCCCACTATTTACATTCAATTTTCACAGGAATCTGCTATTCGAGACCACTGAAAAGCGCATGCAGCCGATGGATTTTTAATGGGCAGTTTTACAGAGGAATTTCATGGCCCGCCTGCCTTTTTCAGTAGTTTCGATTGGTTTCCTGTGAAAATGACTAATATTTTTATAAGGAGATTGAATATGTCAAAAGAGTACAAGAGTTATTCTATGGAACTGGCAGGAAGAACCCTGCGCGTTGATATCGGCCGTGTTGCCAAACAGGCCAACGGCGCCGTTTTTATTCACTATGGAGATACTGTCATTCTTTCTACAGCGACAGCTTCTGAAAAACCGAGAGAGGGAATCGATTTCTTCCCATTAAGCGTTGAGTTTGAAGAGAAAATGTATTCTGTAGGTAAGATTCCGGGAGGCTTCAATAAAAGAGAAGGAAAGGCCAGCGAACATGCGGTATTGACTTCCCGTGTGATTGACCGTCCGATGCGTCCTTTATTCCCGAAGGATTATCGAAATGATGTCACATTAAACAACCTGGTTATGAGCGTTGACCCGGATGCCAATCCGGAAGTTGTCGCCATGCTTGGCTCCGCTCTGGCTGTAGCTATTTCGGATATTCCGTTTGACGGCCCGATTGCTGCTACACAGGTAGGACTTGTGGACGGCAAGCTCGTATTTAACCCGATGGAAGAGGAAAAACTGAATTCGGATTTAGCCCTGACAGTTGCTTCCACCCGCGAAAAAGTTATCATGATTGAAGCCGGAGCCACTGAAGTGCCGGAAGATAAGATGATTGAAGCCATTTTTGCCGCCCATGAACTGAATCAGGAGATTATCAAATTTTTTGACGGTATTGTGGCTGAGTGCGGCAAGGAAAAACACAGCTATACAAGCTGCGCCGTGCCGGAAGAGTTATTTGCCGCAATTAAAGAGCTTGTTCCGCCGGAAGAGATGGAAGAGGCTGTGTTCACTGATGAAAAGCAGGTGCGCGAAGAGAATATTCGCCAGATTAAAGAAAAACTGGCGGAAGCCTTCGCTGAAAATGAAGAATGGCTGGAGCTTATCGACGAGGCTGTTTATCAGTATCAGAAAAAGACAGTTCGCAAGATGATTTTGAAAGACCATAAACGTCCGGATGGCCGTGCGCTGAACCAGATTCGTCCGCTGGCCGCAGAGATTGACTTGCTTCCGAGAGTTCACGGTTCTGCCATGTTTACCCGTGGTCAGACTCAGATTTGTACAGTAACAACACTGGCTCCGATGTCTGAAGCACAGCGTATTGACGGAATTGATGTCAATGTGACGTCTAAACGGTACATGCATCATTATAATTTCCCGTCCTACTCTGTCGGCGAGACAAAACCTTCCAGAGGGCCGGGACGCCGTGAAATCGGTCATGGCGCACTGGCTGAAAAAGCATTGGTGCCTGTACTGCCAAGTGTGGAAGAATTCCCATATGCGATTCGTACAGTTTCTGAGACATTTGAATCCAATGGTTCCACATCCCAGGCAAGTATCTGTGCATCAACCATGTCACTGATGGCTGCCGGTGTTCCGATTAAAAAACAGGTTGCAGGTATTTCCGCCGGACTTGTTACCGGGGATACGGATGATGATTATGTTGTATTGACAGATATCCAGGGACTCGAAGATTTCTTCGGCGATATGGACTTTAAGGTAGCAGGTACCCATGATGGTATTACAGCGATTCAGATGGATATTAAGATTCATGGCTTGACCCGTCCGATTATCGAAGAAGCAATTCGCCGGACAAAAGAAGCAAGAGAATATATCATTAATGAAGTATTAACTCCGGCCATCGCCGAACCTCGGAAGGAAGTCGGCAAATATGCACCGAAGATTAAACAGATTATGATTGACCCGCAGAAGATTGGCGATGTTGTCGGTTCCAAAGGCAAAGTTATCAATCAGATTATCGATGAGACCGGCGTTAAGATTGATATCACCGATGATGGCGCAGTGGCTGTCTGCGGCGTCGAAAAAGAGGGCATTGATAAGGCCATCGAAATGATTCAGATGATTGCTTCCGAATTCGAAGAAGGCAAGATTTATGTCGGCAAAGTTGTCAGCATCAAAGAATTCGGCGCTTTCCTTGAATTTGCACCGGGCAAAGAGGGAATGGTTCATATCTCCAAACTGGATAAAAAACGTGTAAACCGGGTTGAAGATGTCCTTACTCTCGGCGATGTCATCAAGGTTAAATGCCTCGGAAAAGATAAGATGGGCCGTATCAGCTTCAGCAAAAAAGATGCTGAGTAAAGAATCCATTTTGTAATTGTATAAAAAAATAAAAAACGTTATCTCCGGGAAACCGTTTCAAGGTTTCGGGAGATAACGTTTTTTGGTTGGTAATTTATGTCGCATATTCGTGTATTTGGTAGATGAATGATGATTGCATTTTTTGAAAAATAGCATATAATAAAAATAGAGATAGGAAACTATCTTTGGGAGAGTCCCTGCCGTATAGTGGGAGATTTTAAACTCGGGAGAGTCCCTGCCATATAGTGGGAAATTTTAATTTAAAGGAAGTGGGAGAGTCCACTTCCTTTTTTAAGGAGAATATTGGGTGATAAATGGATTTAAGATTTACAGTGTATCAGACAGGTACATTAACTTTTTGAAGGCGCATTGCCCAAACGTATATTCCAATAAGGAATTACAACGAGTACATACAAGAAAATATATAGGGATAGTATTAAAGATAGAAGATTTTTGTTATTATATCCCAATGTCATCGCCAAAGGAGTCTGATTATCAGGTAGCAGGTAAGGATAAAGTGATTAAAAAAAGTATTGTACCTATTATTAGAATTGTTGTGAAGAATAGCCGTGGAATTAAAGAGTTAAAAGGAACTTTGCGAATCAGCCATATGATACCTGTGCCGGAAACGGAGTTAGAATTATATGATATAGAGCATGAAACAGATTTGGCATATAAGGATTTAGTTCAAAATGAGATTATTTTTATCCGGAGAAATAAAACAAAAATTGAAAATAATGCAAAGTTGATTTATAAACAGAAAAAAGAAGGAGATACTTCAGCGGGATATGTGAAATCAGCATTGGATTATAAATTATTGGAAAAGTATTGCTTGGAATATATGTCTAAAAAATAAAAAACGTTATCTCCAAGAAACCGTTTCAAGGTTTCGGGAGATAACGTTTTTTTGCCAGATAACGTTTTTAACTCTTACTTATGTTCCGGCGCCATGTTTTCTTCCGGTTCCGTCAGATAAACATGGATAGTATCTATTCGGTTTTTATCCATTTTCTCAATCACAAAACGGATGTAATCTTCGGTAATTTCTTCGCCCTCGGTTGGAATATGTTCCAGCACATTAATCATATGGCCGGCGATGGAATCGTAGTCATCGGATTCGATATGGCAGCCGAAGGTTTCATTAATGTCATCCAGGCGGGTAGAGCCATCCACCAGATATTCGCTGGTGCTCAGTTTCTGAATCGCATCTACTTCATCATCATCATATTCATCGCGAATCTCGCCGACGATTTCTTCAAGAAGGTCCTCGAGAGTAATGATACCGGCGGTAGCGCCGTATTCATCCAGCACAATGGTGATATTGATGGAGTTTTCACGCATCTGAATAAGTAAATCCGAAGTCTTTTGATATTCATAGGTAAAGTAAGGTTCGCGAAGCAATTCGGAAAGTCTGAAATCTTCTTTTCGGCCTTCATAGTTGAAAAAGTCTTTTAATGTGACAATGCCGATAACATTATCCTTGGTTTCTTCATATACCGGGAGACGGCTGTACATGTCCTCTTTAAAGACGGCGCGCAGTTCATCATAGGATGCGCCAATCGGGACAGAAACCATGTCGATTCGGGGAACCATGACATCCTTCGCAAGGGAGTCGCCAAAATCAACCACGTTATTAATCATTTCTTTTTCTTCGCTTTCAAGAACACCTTCCTCATGGCTGACGTCAATAATCGTTAAAAGTTCATTTTCGGTCATCACCCGTTCTTTGCCCGTATAACGCATACCGAGAAGCTTCATAAGGCCAAAGGAAATTTTGTTGACAATAAAAATCAATGGCGTGAAAATAACGGTGAGCCAGTAGATTGGCTTGACATAAATAAAGCAAATCCGCTCAGCCGAATGGGTGGCAATGGACTTTGGCGTAATCTCGCCAAATACCAAAATGACAAGGGTTAATACACCGGTTGATACACCGATGGCAGTAGCTGTTTTTGAAGCCAGTCCCAGATTCATCATAATCCGGGTGACCATAGTGGTTGTCAGCGAAGACGCGGACAGATTGACAATATTATTGCCAATCAAAATAGCACTGAGCATTTTCTGAGGCTCTTCAATAATCTTACGGATTAAAGCGGCCTTTGGACGGCCCTCCTCCTCAAAGGTTCGGATACGGATTTTGTTTACTGTTGTAAATGCGGTTTCCGCCGAAGAGAAAAATGCTGATAAAAGTACGAGAATAATCAGCGTGATTAGTTGCGCCACACTCGTGGGATCCAAATAAAATCATCTCCTGTATTTTAATATTATAATGAAAGATTCTATCTTATATAGAGATGATTGTCAAGAAATAACAGGAAATCAGAGATTTCCACTTGTCATTCATGGAAAATCATTGTACAATAGGAAGGGTCTAATAGTTATGCTATTGTCAAAAGGAGGCATTATGCGTAAGAAATCACATATTTCACTTGCAAATCATATGTTGAATGAATTTAGAGATGATGCGTTTATAGCTCATACCTATATGTTTCAGTTTGGAAGCCTTTTGCCGGATTTGGTGCCGTCATTTATTACAAAAAAGCATCAGATGGATACGACTTTTGACATTTTAGAAAGAAAATTGCGTAAGGTGATTGAAGAGTATAGTGGCGGGGAAGGCCTTTCCATGTCCAGATGTAAGGATTTGGGCGTAATCACCCATTATATTGCAGATTATTTTACATTGCCTCATAATAAGAAATTCAAGGGGAATCTGAAGGACCATGTGAGTTATGAAGAAGTTCTCAAGCATGCCATGCGTCATTATGTCAGCCAGAAGAATATTGAGAATCAGCCGTTGATTCGAATGTCCATGTCTTCCGTAGATGATATTTGCAATTTTATTAAAAACTGCCATATGGAATATATTAAAATGGCAGTCGACGGACAGGATATTGACTGCAGACACAGTGTTGAAGTATGCCGTCAGGTGCTTGAGGCTGTGATGTTACTGCTTCACCAGCAGCATCATCACTATATACGGGTGGCCTGAAGGAAGAATCATAAGGACTTATAAGAAGTACTTTAACAATCCTGGTTGAAGTACTTTTTTTACAATTTATATAAAATAAAAGTAGAGGATGATAAAATTGGAACCAATGATTAAGATTGAACATCTGGATAAGACGTTCAGAGGCAAGACGCAAACCGTTTATGCGCTGAAAGATATCAATCTGGATATTCAAAAAGGGGACATATTTGGAATCATCGGCATGAGCGGGGCCGGAAAGAGTACATTGATTCGGTGTATGAACTTTTTGGAACGGCCAACTTCCGGGACAGTGAAGATTGACGGTAAGGATTTGGCAGCTTTGTCCGATAAGGAGCTTCGGAAGACCCGCCAGGAAGTCGCGATGATTTTCCAGCATTTTAATTTGCTCCAGCAGCGGAATGTCCGGAGAAATATTGCATTTTCCATGGAAATTGCCGGAATGAAAAAAGAAGATATCGATAAGCGGATTGACGAGCTTTTAGAGATTGTTGATTTAAAGGACAGGGCGCTGATGTATCCGGCCCAGTTGTCCGGCGGGCAAAAACAGAGAGTAGCTATTGCGAGGGCTTTGGCGACGAATCCGAAGATTATTCTCTGCGATGAGGCGACCAGTGCTTTGGACCCGGCGACAACCCAGTCGATTTTGAAACTGCTGAAGGATATTAACCAAAAATACGGTATTACGATTGTAATCATCACCCATGAGATGTCCGTTGTGGAGAGCATATGCAGCCATGTGGCTATTATCGATGACGGCCAGTTGGCGGAGGTGGGCACGGTGGAGAAGGTATTTACACAGCCTGAATCCAGAACAGCAAAACGGATTATTTATCAGAAATCCGGAGGAAATCAGGCAGCCCTCGGAAAGCGTTGTATCCGTGTTGTATTTGACGGTAAATCATCCTATGAGCCGGTGATTTCCAATCTCATTATGGAGTGCAAGATTGCGGTAAATATCATGTTTGCAGATACAAAGGATATCGATGGCAAGGCCTACGGCCATATGATTCTCCAGCTTCCTGAGGACGGGCTTCAGGGGGACAGGGCGATCTACTATCTCCGTTCAAAAAATCTTGTGGTAGAGGAGTTGGAAGATTATGTTATTTAGTTCAGATATTTGGATGATGATCGCAGAAGGTGTCCAGGGAACTTTGTACATGGTTTTGGTATCTACAATTTTCTCTTATATTCTGGGGCTGCCTCTGGCTATTCTGTTGGTTGTCACCCGAAAAAATGGTTTGCACCCGATGCCGGCGGTCAATATGATTGCTGACGTGGTTGTAAATATATTACGTTCCGTACCGTTTTTGATTCTGATGATTCTGGTTACTCCGCTGATGCGGCTGATTGCCGGAAAAAGCTATGGCCCCACGGCTACTATCGTAGCTTTGGTCATTGCGGCGGCGCCTTACGTGGCTCGAATGATCGAGTCTTCGCTGCTGGAGGTAGACCCGGGAGTGATTGAGGCGGCTCTGAGTATGGGAGCTTCCACGAAAACAATTATTCTCAAGGTTTTAATTCCGGAAGCAAAGACGTCATTAATCGTGGGCTGTACCATTGTCATCGGAACAATTCTTGGATATTCCGCTATGGCGGGAGCTCTTGGCGGCGGCGGTCTGGGAGATATTGCCATTCGTTACGGCTATAACCGTTATCAGTTCGATATTCTGATCGTGACGGTTATCCTGCTCGTAATTCTGGTACAGATTTTCCAGATTATCGGTATGAAGATTTCCAAGAAAACGGATAAACGTATACGGGAGTAGACGAAAAAGGAAAGGAAGAATAAAAATGAAAAAAGGATTGTCTTTCGTATTGGCTGCAGCACTTTGCGTTGCAGCAATAACAGGATGCGGAAATTCTGCAAAAGAGACAAAGGCAGAGACAAAGGCTGAAACAACAGCAGAAACAGCAGCCGAGACAGGAGAAGAAACAAGCGGCGCTGCCGAAGCCGGAACAAAATTAACCGTAGCAGCATCTCCGACACCTCATGCTGAGATTTTAAATGCTGCAAAAGAAATGATGGCTGAAAAAGGTATCGAACTTGAAGTTATCGAGTTCACCGATTATGTTCAGCCAAACAAGGTTGTGGATGCAGGCGATGTGGATGCAAACTACTTCCAGCATTTCCCATATCTTGAAAACTTCAATGTAGAACAGGGAACAAAGCTTGTTTCCGCCGGTTCGATTCATTATGAGCCGCTGGGAATCTATCCTGGAAAGAGCAGTGACCTGGCAAATATTGCAGACGGCGCAGAAATCATCGTTCCAAACGATGCAACAAATGAAGCAAGAGCTTTACTTCTGCTTGAAACAAACGGCGTGATCACATTAAAAGAAGGCGCCGGTTTAAATGCAACAGCCAATGATATTGATGAAAATCCTCACAATGTAAAAATTGTTGAGATGGAAGCAGCTCAGATTGCAAGAGCAGTGGCAGATGCAGATTTTGTTGTATTAAACGGAAACTATGCGCTCCAGGCAAACTTCAATGTTGAGACAGATGCTCTGGCTAAAGAAGAAGCAGACTCTGAAGCAGCTCAGACTTATGGAAATATTATCGCAGTTCGCGAAGGCGATGAGGAAAGACCGGAGATTAAAACTTTAGTTGAAGTTTTAAAGAGCGATGAAATTAAATCTTACATTGAAACAACTTATGAAGGAGCTGTATTGCCTTTAGATTAATTGATACAGTAATTATACGGCGGCCGGAGTTTTTTCGGCCGCCATTTGTTGTACGCTTCGGTGTGCCTGAAGGGAAATACAAACTGAAGGAGAGAAAAGGTCTATGGAAAATCTCTTAAGCAGTCTGAAAAGGGAAAATAAAGAACGAGAGAGACGTTTGAACGTCGGAGACAGAAAACTTTTGTCGGATATGGTCGGTTATATGAAAACCCGGAAAATATGCGACTATGATGTTGAGCAGGTGCGTAAGACAATTATTCGGAACACCCTGCGTTCTTATGGAAAACGAAAGAATCTTGAAATCTTATCCGGTGGCGATTACCGGGAATACTGTAATAAACTGTGTGAAAATATGCGTCATGCCTCCGCCAAGGAACTGGTTTTATCGAGGGGAGTGACGATTATATATGCGCTGGCCCTGATGTATCTTGTGCGTTTGATAGATACGCTGATTGCCGGCGGAAACTTTTTTAAAAACCCTGTGGAAATTAATCTTGGATATTTGACGGCAACAGCGGCCATTCTTTTGGGGACGGTTTTCATTTATCTTTATGTATCAGGTATTTTAAAGACGAAAACTAATCGGATGACAAACCCGCAGATGATGGGACTGATTGTTTTAATCGCGGTGATCGTGATTGCGGCTTATGGCGGCGTCTACTTCTTATCGGATATTCATCTGTTTGATATCCGGTGGTGGATTCCGGCCATCATTATTGGAGCGCTGTGGCTTTTGTTTAAAATATTATACATTCAATATGAAAATCAGATGGCGAAAGAGGCTTGAAGCCTGATTCATACTGTGATATACTAAAGTGCACATTTGGTTGATAAAGAAAGAGGGAGAAAAAATGAACTTAACATATACCAGCACACGGGGACATGGTGAAACGGTAACTGCATCCCAGGCAATTTTAAAAGGACTTGCGGATGACGGCGGCTTATTTGTCCCGACATCTTTACCAAAATTGGAAGTACCGGTAGAAAAACTGGCGGGTATGAGCTATCAGGAAGTAGCTTATGAGGTGATGAAACTCTTTTTAACGGATTTTACGGAAGAGGAGTTAAAGAAATGTATTGCCAATGCCTATGATTCCAAGTTTGACACAGAAGTCATTGCACCTCTGGTACAGGCTGACGGCGCATATTTCCTTGAACTTTTCCATGGCAACACCATTGCCTTTAAAGATATGGCTTTATCCATTTTACCCCATTTGATGACGACGGCTGCAAAGAAGAATCATGTGGATAATGAAATCGTTATTCTGACGGCCACATCCGGAGATACAGGCAAGGCGGCGATGGCTGGGTTTGCCGATGTTCCGGGAACCCGGATTATTGTATTTTATCCAAAGGACGGCGTGAGCCCGGTGCAGGAAAAGCAGATGGTAACCCAGAAGGGTGAGAATACCTTTGTTGTAGGCATCGAGGGTAATTTTGACGATGCTCAGACCGGCGTAAAAAAGATGTTTAATGACACGAAGCTGGCTGAAGAGCTGGCCGGAGCCGGTTTCCAGTTTTCCTCTGCAAACTCCATTAATATCGGCCGTTTGGTGCCTCAGATTGTTTATTATGTGTATGCCTATGCAACGCTGGTGAAAAATGAGCAGATTAAAAACGGTGATTTAATTAATATTACGGTGCCGACAGGCAACTTTGGTAATATTCTGGCCGCCTATTATGCGAAACTCATCGGCCTTCCGGTGGACAAATTAATCTGCGCGTCCAATACAAATAAAGTTCTGTTTGATTTCTTTACAACAGGTACTTATGATAAAAAACGTGAATTTACGGTGACATCTTCTCCGTCTATGGATATTTTGATTTCCAGTAATCTGGAACGCCTCATTTATCGTATTGCGGGCAATGATGCGGAGAAAAACGGGGCGATGATGCAGGCTCTTTCCGGCAAGGGCGAATACACCATTACGGAAGAGATGAAGGCGGGACTGGCAGATTTTTACGGTAATTATGCCGATGAAAAAGAAACGGCGGAGTCTATTAAGAATCTTTATGAAAATACAGGCTATGTCATTGACACCCACACGGCGGTGGCGGCTTCCGTCTATAAAAAATATGTGGCGGATACAAATGATAGAAAACCGACAGTGATTGCATCCACTGCAAGCCCGTATAAATTTGCCCGCAGCGTGATGACAGCGATTGACGGGAAATACGATGCCCTCAGTGAATTTGAGCTGGTAGACGAACTGGTGAAGCTTTCCAACACGCCGGAGCCGGAAGCGGTGAAAGAAATCCGTACAGCGCCGGTACGCCATAATAATGTATGCGCTGTGGAAGCTATGGAAGCGACCGTAAAACAGTGGCTTGGTATTTAAAAATATAAGGGAATACTCCCTGACAGGTTAAAGTGTCTGTCGGGGAATATTCCCTTTTTAATTAAGGCTCAAACCCTTCAAATATAATCATATCCGCATTGTTCCGAACCGCATCGTAGGCATCCATCGTGTTGATTGTCCAGAGGGCCAGCCGGGCCTTAAACAGCAGACAGTTGATGCGGACCATCGGATTTTTGTAATCCGTATATTTATAGGATATGAAATCCGGCCGGGACAAAAAGTTGGAGGCCAGAACAGTAATCATAAATAATACCAAATCACAGTGCGGTTTCTCCTTGAAGAAGTTGCAGGAGAGCTGCCCTCGCAAAATCTGGGGCTCATTTTTGCGGAACCATCGAAGCGCCAGCGGGTTGAAAGATTCCAGGATATATTTACCGTTATAGCTGCGCATTGTTTTAGAGATGATACGGCATAGACGGCTGCAGGTGTGGGCCTCTGTTTTGAGCTCGATGAGCAGCGGAACCCTGCCGTCAACCAAATCGAGGACTTCCTGGAGTGTCGGTATTTTTTCATCGGTTGAGAGCAGTGTGTATTGGCGGATTTCCTTGAGAGTCATATCTTTAATATCCCGTTCGACATGGCACATCCGATACAGGGTGTCATCATGGTGGACGACCAGTTCATTATCCGCAGTCAAATGCACATCCAATTCAATGCCATATCCCTTGTCCACGGCGGCTTTGAAAGCCGGCATGGAATTTTCAGGGACGCCCCACATATTGTCATGGAGCCCCCGGTGGGCATAATCCCAGTGCATGAAAGGCGCCCATTTTTTTTGATGATTCAGCATGAGACGGGGACAGATAAGAAAAAGAACGGCCCCGAAAAGCAGTGTCAGCAAATGTGTAATTGATTGGGTAAGTTTTGAAAGTTTTTTCATTGTAAAACCTCATTTTATATGTAATTTTGCATATACTAATAGTATCACGGAGAGGAGGAAAAGTCCATAAGGATAAAGGCCAATGACAATTTTTGTCATATACTGTATATGCATTATTGATACTTGAATTTTAATAATAATTGGGATATAATAAATAAAGAAATAGCCTGGGGTGTTCGATACTCCTGCTGTTTTGAACCTACATTATTTTGTACGGGATACCATATATTAAGAATATGTCAGGCCTCCGTTTGCAGTGGAAGACAAAAAACTTGATGAGGTAACCCACTTGGCGTCGGGTTAGGCGTCAAAAGGCAGGAAACGGCACTCTGGGTATATATGAAAGAGTTACGAAAGATGGTGATTTTGCCGTCTTTTTTTGTTTTTATGGGGAATTTTGAAAGGGGTTGGATGATTTTTGTGGAGATACCTGTTACATATCGGGATACTGGCAGCGGCGTTGACTGTGCTTCTGTTTTATTTTTTAAATATCCACCGTCAATGGTCGGCAAATGAAATGATGAATCGGGCGCAGATTGCCCGAATGTTGGCCCTGATGCGCTATGAGGTATCAGAGTGTGAAGAAATGGGAAAAGCCGATGGGGACGGGGCGCTGCCTGAGGATATCCCTGTGGACGAATGGTATGGCAGTTATGCGGCGGTTGCCCTGAAAGAGGGATGGATGAAGGTCAAAGAGGATGGCGGCTTCCATCCGGCGGATACATTTTCCTATGGTGATCTGCGGTATATGATGGAGCAGTTTCATTTGTCGGAGGACTTGCTGTCCTTTTCTATTAAGTACCGGCAGGATGACGGCATGGTGCCTAAAAAGCAATGGTGCGAAGTTTACCAACTGCTTCTGGCGGAAAGTTCAAAGGTTAATAAAGAAAGATTTTCGATTCATGGCACGCCGGCCAATATCGCCGGGCTGGGAGCATGGCAGGTTTTGACAACTCAGGGAATCAAAAAAGCGGAAGGACTGGCTGTCGATATTTATATGGATAGGACTGTTCAGGCTTATATGGCCGGGGATGAGATTTTGTGCATTATCGGGGAGGAAACGGGAGAATGTCGGCTGGAAAATGTCTGGATTGAATCCGGCGAAAATGACAGTCTTCGAGTGTTTTTTGACGGCTATGAGCGCCGGATGGAGCTTGACGGAAGGCTGAGTCAGGCGTTGGAGCCGAATATGGCGGATTTGACCTTTGCCGATGGGAAACTCACCGGGATAGATTATAAGACAAGCCGTATAAAAGATGCTTTGACAGGGATGGAAGAGGGAGCTTTTGTGCTGGAAAACTATGGCAAAATTCCGGTGACTGGGAATCTGGCGGTGTATCAGGTTTCGCCATCGCCCCGGGAGATAGCGAAGGAAGAGTTGGCGGCGGATGGGACGGTGTATGGATTTGTTCTTCAGGGAAATGAAATCTGCGGTGTGATTTATCAGGATTATGCCGAGGAAACTATCCGGGTGCTGCTCCATGGAAATGACGGAGGATACGAGCATAGTCTGGCAACGGTGACGGCGGATGAAGCTTTTACCGTCACTCAGGGGGATGATGTCCGGCGCTGCGAGGGCGGCAGTGAAGTGACCATATCGGCCGGAACAGGCAGCGCCAGAGTAAGGACGGAGAATGAGCGGGGCCGGATACGGGTCTTATCCCTGGAACGGAGCTGCGGAACGCCGTCCTATCATGGCGCCCTCTGCATTGAGGATGAGGGAGAAAGCCTTTTGCTTATCAATGAGGTGAACATGGAGGATTATGTGGCCGGGGTTATCCCGGGAGAAATGCCGGTTTCCTATGGGGCGGAGGCATTGAAAGTTCAGGCGGTATGTGCCCGGACTTTTGGCATGAGGGCCCTTGGAATGACCTTCAGGGATTATCCGGCCAATCTGGATGATACGGTGTCCAGCCAGGTGTACAATAATCAGGAGGAGTGCGAGGAAAGTATTCAGGCCGCTTCGGCGACCCGGGGCCAGGTTCTTCAGAATACGGAAGGGCTGACGGCAACCTATTTCTTTTCAACCTCCTGCGGCCATACGTCCGATGCGGCGGATGTGTGGTACAGCGGAGGGGACAGCGGTGATGATGAGGCTGTATCGGTGTTTTTGAGTGATGATTCCGTGGAACTTCAGCTAATGCAGGAGGAGGATTTCCGGCGGTTTATCAATATGGAAGATGGGACGTCCTATTTTGAGCAGGATTTGCCATGGTTTCGCTGGCAGGTTTTCATAGCCGCGGAGGATATTCGGAACAGCGCGGCGGCTGTCTGTCAGACAGATATCGGAGAGCTGGAGGATATCACCGTGCTTGAACGGGCGGAGAGCGGCCTGCTGAAAGCAATTCAGCTTCATGGAAGTCTGAATTCTTGCACAGTGTATGGGGAATATAAAATCCGGCAGATATTTTCCCCGGCCAACGCCGAGCTTATGCCCCAAAGCGGAGAATCGGTGACGGGCTGGTCCCTGCTTCCGAGCGGCTATTTTTATATGGATGCGATGATTGAAGACGGCGTCTGCGAGGGCTATCTGATTCACGGCGGCGGTTATGGCCACGGCTGCGGGATGAGTCAGAATGGCGCCATGAAAATGGCGGAGATGGGCAAAGGCTATGATGAGATTTTGAAGTTCTTTTTCCCGGATTCCGAGTTGATTACAGAGTAAAAGAAATCCGGTCTTCTTCTGAGTTGATTACAGAATAAAAGAAATCCGGCCTTCCATGGAAGACAGAGGAAGCTGTCTGCCTGTGGAATGGCCGGATTTTTTAATACAGCAGATGGAAATCTTCTTTTTTCTCCGGGAACAGGAAGTAATTCAGTTCCGCGCCCAAAAAGAAAATATACATCATCAAATACAGATAAATGAAAAAGAATATCAAATAGGAAAGGCTGCCGTACATATAAGAAGAGCTGCTGGAGTATTCGACATATAAAGAAAAAATGTAGGAGCCAATCATCCAACCGGCGGTCGTAAAAATAGCCCCCGGAAGCTGTTTTAAAGTTTTCATCGGCTTGGCCGGGAGAAACTTATAAAACAGGGTAAATATTAAAATATAAAATCCGATAGCAATAAAGGATTGGAGCATATTTAACAACTGCGAATATTCGGGCATATGGGGCATCACCGTGCGGAGCCACGAATAAATCCGGTTGCCAAAAATAAGAACAAGTATAGTGAAAACGATAACGACAGCAAACAACAGTGTATAGAGGGCAGCCTTTAGCCGGAGGATAAAATAATTCCGATTTTCATCAATCTCCTGTACCGAGTTCAGGCCATCAGACAGGGCCATAATGCCTTTTCCGGCAGTCCATATGGTGATAATAACGGATAAAGAGATTAGGGTAGTTCCGGATTCCACATAGATATCATCCAGGATAGCTTTGACGATATTCTCATAGGACCTTGGAATGACCAGAAATATTGCATCTGTCAGAGTGTCCATGTCAACCGGCAGATGTTGTATCAGCATTAAAAGAAAGAGCAGGAAAGGAAGGAAAGACAGTATGATAAAATAAGCCGACTGGCCTGAGTATGCTGCAATCCGGTCTTTTCTGATTTTTTTTAATATATTTTGAACCCAGACAATTATTCGAAGCATTACAGTTTCCTCCTGGTATTATCATTTTCAGATAACAACGATAATATCACGGATTTGAAAAAATGGCAACCAAATCCAGCCGCGACACTTGACAAAGAAAATGAATATGTTAAAATAAAACACAGTGTAAAGGCTGTGAATGTGTCAGTAGATATATATTTTCTTCCAGAGAGGACCGGTCATCGGGTGGAAGCCGGTCTAAGTTCAGATATATGTTGAAATTCCCACAGGAGCTGCATCTCTGAATCCACGGTAGTAGGAGATGACGTTGATGCACGTTACGCATATCCGAGTGTCAGGCGTTTGCCTGGAATTAGGGTGGTACCGCGGAAGAATCCGTCCCTTTGTTGTAACGAAGGGGCTTTTTTTATGCCATGGATGGTGAAGAATAAAGGCCCCAAGAAGTATTTTTTAGAAAGGAATCGATAGAGATGAAAGACAGATTAGAACAAATCCGTCAGAATGCGCTGGCTCAGATTGAAGAGGCCGGTGCTCTGGAAAAGCTGAACGATATCCGCGTCGCTTTTTTGGGTAAAAAAGGTGAGCTGACTTCAATCATGAAGTCTATGAAAGAGATTGCGCCGGAAGAACGACCGGCTTTTGGACAGATGGTAAATGAAACCCGTTCCGAAATTGAAAAGAAGATGGAGGAAATGAAGGCGGAACTGGCCAGAAAAGCCAGAGAAGCCCAGTTAAAGGCGGAAGTCATCGATGTCACCCTTCCGGCAAAGAAGAGCAATGTGGGCCACCGCCATCCAAACACCATTGCGCTGGAAGAAGTGGAGCGTATTTTTGTCGGCATGGGTTATGAGGTGATTGAAGGACCGGAAGTTGAAAAGGATTATTATAACTTTGAAGCTTTGAATATTCCGGCGAACCATCCGGCAAAGGATGAGCAGGATACTTTTTATATCAATAAGGAATTTGTTTTGAGAACCCAGACTTCCGGCACCCAGGTACACACCATGGAAACCCAGGAACTGCCAATCCGCATGATTGCTCCGGGCCGGGTTTACCGTTCCGATGAGGTGGATGCAACCCATTCTCCATGCTTCCATCAGATTGAGGGACTTGTCATTGACAAGCATATTACTTTTGCCGACTTAAAGGGAACTCTGGCCGAATTTGCCAAAGAGCTTTTTGGTGAAGAGACAAAGGTTAAATTCCGTCCGCACCATTTCCCGTTCACTGAGCCGAGCGCTGAGATGGACGTTACCTGCTTCAAGTGCGGCGGAAAGGGCTGCCGTATGTGCAAAGGCTCCGGCTGGATTGAAATCCTTGGCTGCGGTATGGTTCATCCGAATGTACTTAAAATGAGCGGCATTGACCCGGAAAAATACTCCGGTTTTGCTTTCGGTGTGGGCCTTGAGCGAATTGCCCTGCTGAAATATGAAATTGATGATATGCGGTTACTTTATGAAAATGATACACGTTTCTTAAAACAGTTCTAAAAGGGGGAAGGAAAAAATGAATACACCATTATCATGGATTAAAGCTTATGTTCCTGGCCTTGATGTAACTGCTCAGGAATACACAGATGCAATGACCTTATCCGGCACAAAGGTGGAAGGTTTTGCTGCAATGGACAAAAATCTGGAAAAGATTGTTGTCGGTCAGATTGAAAAGATTGAAAGACATCCGGATGCGGATAAATTAATTATCTGCCAGGTGAATGTGGGTGAGGAAGAAAATATTCAGATTGTTACCGGCGCGCCGAATGTCAGCGAAGGCGATTTGGTGCCGGTTGTCCGCGTGGGCGGCCGTGTGGCCGGCGGCCATGACGGCGGTCCGCTGCCGGAAAATGGCATCGCGATTAAAAAAGGAAAACTCCGCGGCGTGGAAAGCTTTGGTATGATGTGCTCGATTGAGGAGCTTGGTTCCAGCCGGGATTTCTATCCGGAAGCTCCGGAGGAAGGTATTTATATTTTCAGGGCCGGTTCCGTAAAACCGGGGGATGATGCGGTGGAAGCCCTTGGCCTTCACGATGTGGTATTTGAATATGAAATCACATCCAACCGTGTGGACTGTTTCGGTGTTCTCGGCATTGCGAGAGAGGCAGCGGCAACTTTCCGCAAGCCGTTTGTGCCTCCGGTTGTCGAGGTCAAAGGCAGCGGCGGCGACGTAAATGATTATATTAAAGTCCGGGTGGATGACGGGGATTTATGTCCGCGCTACGTTGCCCGTGTTGTTAAAAATATTAAACTGGCGCCGTCGCCGGAATGGATGCAGCGCCGTCTGGCTGCCAACGGCATCCGTCCAATCAATAACATTGTTGATATTACCAACTATGTCATGGAAGAATACGGACAGCCGATGCACGCCTATGATTTGGATACGATTGAGGACCATCAGATTGTTGTTCGCCGTTTTGCTGACGGTGAAGAATTTGTCACCCTGGATGGACAGAAGCATCAGATGGATAATTCCATGCTGGCAATTTGCGACGGTAAGAAACCGGTTGGCGTTGCCGGAATCATGGGTGGTGAAAACTCCATGATTACGGACAGCGTTCAGACAATGCTCTTTGAGGCGGCCTGCTTCGACGGCACAAATATCCGTCTTTCAGGCAAGAAACTCGGTATGCGGACCGATGCTCAGAGCAAATTTGAGAAGGGCCTGGACCCGAATAATGCGCTTGACGCTATGAACCGGGCCTGTCAGCTTGTGGAAGAACTGGGAGCCGGAGAAGTGGTTGACGGCATCGTCGACATTTATCCTGAAAAACGGGAAGAGCATGACATTCTTTTCAGCGCTGAAAAAGTCAATGATTTGCTCGGAACAGATTTGACTCTGGATGAAATGCTGGCCTATTTCGAGCCTCTGGAATTAAAATATAATCCGGAAACAAAAATGGTGACTGTGCCGACATTCCGGCAGGATTTGGAAGGCCAGGCTGATTTGGCGGAAGAGGTTGCCCGTTTCTTCGGCTATGACAATATTCCGGTGACACTGCCAAGCGGCGAGGCGACAACAGGAAAATTATCCTACAAGCTTCGCGTGGAAGCTGTGGCAAGAGAAACGGCTGAATTCTGCGGTTTCTCCGAGAGTATGACCTATTCCTTCGAAAGTCCGAAGGTGTTTGATAAACTTTTATTGGATGAAAATGACCCGCTTCGCCGGACGGTAACCATTATGAATCCGTTGGGAGAAGATTTCAGCATTATGCGTACGACACCATTGAATGGTATGCTGACATCTCTGGCATTTAACTACAGCCATCGGAATAAAGAGGCAAAACTTTATGAGCTGGCGGTTGTCTATCTGCCGAAGGAGCTGCCTTTGACGGATTATCCGGATGAACGGGTACAGTTTACTCTGGGTATGTACGGTTCCGGCGATTTCTTTATAATGAAGGGCGTTGTGGAAGAATATTTGGAGCGCATCGGCATGAAGCAGCAGGTGAATTATAATCCGAAGGCGGGTAAAAACTATCTCCATCCGGGACGCCAGGCCAATATCATTTATGATGGCGAGGTCATTGGTTATCTCGGAGAAATCCATCCGGAAGTTGCTGATAACTACAAACTGGGTGCAAGAACCTATGTGGCTGTTCTGGATATGCCTTATCTGGTTGAGCGGGCATCCTTTGAGCGGAAGTTCCAGGGTATTGCCAAGTATCCGGCGGTTACCCGTGACATCAGTATGGTTATGAGCAAGGACATCATGGTTGGCGAAGTTGAGGAAGTGATTCGCAAACGGGGCGGCAAGCTTCTCGAAAGCTTTGAATTGTTTGATATTTATGAAGGGGCTCAGATTAAAAAAGGCTTCAAATCCGTGGCCTATTCTATTGTATTCCGGGATAAGACACGGACACTGGAAGATAAGGATGTCAATGCCGTTATGGATAAGATTCTTGCAGAACTTGAAAAAATGGGCATTGAATTGAGAAAGTAACCGGCTATGAAGACATCGGATTTTTATTATGATCTGCCGGAAGAACTGATTGCCCAGGACCCGCTGGCGGACCGTTCCAGCTCCCGCCTGATGATTCTGGACAGAGAAACCGGTAATATTCAGCATGAAATATTTAAGGATATTATTGACGAGCTGAATCCCCAGGACTGCCTTGTTATTAATGATACAAAAGTTATTCCGGCGAGACTCCATGGTGTGAAAGAGGGGACGGGGGCCCATATCGAAGTCCTTCTTTTAAAGCGGAAGAGCGATTCGGTTTGGGAAACCCTGGTGAAACCGGGGAAAAAGGCCCGTCCGGGGGCCCGGATTTCCTTTGGCGACGGTTTGCTTGTCGGCGAGGTTATGGAAGTCGTGGAGGAAGGAAACCGCCTCATTCGCTTCGAATATGACGGAATTTTTGAGGAGATTCTTGACAGGCTTGGCGAAATGCCGCTGCCGCCGTATATCAGTCATAAACTTCAGGATAAAAACCGTTATCAGACAGTTTATGCGAAGCATGAGGGCAGCGCGGCGGCGCCGACGGCCGGACTTCATTTCACGGAAGAGCTTCTGGATGATATTCAGAAAAAGGGAATTCGGATTGCCAGAGTAACGCTGCATGTGGGCCTTGGCACCTTCCGGCCGGTGAAGGTGGAAGATGTGACCAATCATCATATGCACTCGGAATTTTATATGATTGGCCGGGAAGCGGCGGATATCATTAATGAGACGAAACGTCAGGGCGGCCGGGTTATATCCGTGGGAACAACGAGCACGCGGACTCTGGAATCTGTGGCGGATGACCGGGGATTTGTCCGGGAAGCCAGCGGATGGACGGAAATATTTATTTATCCGGGGTATCGGTTTAAATGTATTGATGCGCTCATTACGAATTTCCATCTGCCGGAATCCACATTGCTGATGCTTGTATCTGCTCTGGCGGGAAAAGAACATATTTTGAATGCCTATGAGACAGCCGTTAAAGAGCGGTATCGGTTCTTTAGCTTTGGAGACGCCATGTTTATTGAATAGAAGATATCGCGCGGAGTCTGACGCAGCGCGGCTATTCGGGCTTAAATTAAGCTGATGCATTCTGTGATTTTATGAACACGGAAAGCATCAGCTTTTTTGTATAAATAGGGTCAGACAGGATGGAAAAAGTTAAAAATGAGCAGAAATAGAAAACATATCTGTTCGTTTCCGGCGGAACCTGCTCGGCGTATGGCCTGTGACGGATTTAAAAGAAGCGGAAAAATGGGCATTACTGGAAAAACCAAGGGCGTTGGCAATTGTGGTAATGGGTTCATCCGAATAGAGGAGAAGCATCTTTGCCTCGTCTATTTTTCTGTTTCGGATATACTGATAGAGGGTCATCCCTGTCTCTTCACGAAAAATCGTAGTCAGATATTGGGGGGTCACAGATACTGCGGCGGCCACTTCTTCCAGCGTAACCGGAGAATAGAGTTTTTGATCGATATATTGAAGACTGCGTTCGATTCGAAACGAGTAAGAAACCAGTCTTTTCTTTTGTGCCAATTCAAAAAAAGTGTCAGTCACTTCTTCAAGAAATTTAAGAGCGTCGTCAGAGCTGTTAATTTTATTAATCTGATTAATATAGTAGTCCGAGGCGTTATAAACCAGCTCTTTATCTACATTGTATCCAAGAAGATATTCACAAAAATAAAAGCAGTCATTGACAAGGGTGTAACGCAGATTCATGAGGTCGTTATCATTTAGAAAACCCTGTTCGCCGTTCAGTTCTCTGAAATATTGGGCAACCTGTTCTTTGGCATCGCCTTTACTGTGAGAAACCTTGTGAAAGAGGCCCATAATATTTTCGCGGGTTGGATGCTGGAATCCGCTGATTCGATTATTCATGATGAATTGTAAGCAGTCTTTATTCATTTTATCATCTCCGTTTTACTGATGGTCAATCAGAACTATATTAAAAATTATATAATAATCTTAAAAATATGTAAATAAGGATGGATACATATTGTACAATTTAGTTATCATTGGATGAAGGGAGAGGGTTTAAAGTGACAAATGAAGAATTGTTGAGACAGGTGAATTTTGATAAACCGGATTTTTCCGCGCGTTCATCAGAAGTTTATAATCTTGGGGAAGGAAAGGTGCTGAAGCTTTATTTTTCGGAAACAGAAGACGCCAGCATAGACAGGGAAATCTTAAATACAAAGATGGCCTTCGAAACAGGATGTACGCCGATGGCCTGTTATGGGGATGTTAAGATTAATGGAAGACGGGGGCTGATATTAAAGAAGCTTGAAGGATGTTCCATGACAAATATGCCGGCGAAGAATCCGTTGATTTTATTTAAGGCGGGGAAAATACTGGCGGCTCTTCATGCGAATGTTCACGAAAAGGAAGCGCCTCAGTTAAAGGATGTACGGATGGAAGCCGTAGAAACACTTGAAAAAAAGGAAGTTTTTGAATTTTTGACAAAAGCGGAGAAGGAAAAAATAAAAGAATATATTCTGTCACTTCCGGAAGCAAATAATATTCTCCATATGGATTTTCATACAGATAATATTTTATGCGATGGGGAAAACTACCAGGTCATTGACTGGATGACAGCGGTGCGAGGAAATCCTTTGGCGGAGGTTGCCATGATGAATTTCCTTCACCACGAGGCAGAATTGTTTCCGGGCAGTTCAAAGATAAAGATTGCCTTTATGCAGATGGTGCGGGGAAGCATCTATAACAGTTTTATTAAGAATTACGAAAAGATGACCGGCCGCACGGAAGGGGAGAGCCATAAGTGGGATATCATCGCTTATATTCTGCGTCTCGGAAACTGGAATATCGATTTTGAACGAGAAAATCTGCAAGGGAAAATTACCGCTTTTGTAAAGGGGGTTTAGAGTTCGTGAGCAGTTTTAGAAGCAAAGTAAAAAAGATTAAGGCGCTTTCTCCGAACATTGAGGTCACTGAGGAAAAGGGCTGTATTGTTCTCCGGGGCGAAGTGGATCAATGGGAAACCGTCGTCAAAGCCGGACGGCTCGCCGTGGATCGTAAGAAATATTACGGTGTGATTAATGATATCCGGCTGAAGGGATATCAGCCAAAGGAGAAACTTCCAAGCGAGAAGGATAATCTTTATGATGGAGAGAAGCCGGATGTATTGATCATCGGCGGCGGACTGACCGGATGTGCCGCCGCAAGGGAGTTGTCCCGCTATCGTTTGAATATTATGCTTGTGGAGAAGGGGGCGGATGTGGCTGCCGGACAGTCCTCAAGAAACGGAGGGGCAGTACATGTGGGAATTAACTATTCTCCGTCATCCCAGAAAAATTATTTTAATTACAGGGGAAATGTCATGTATTCCAGATTGTCAAAGGAGCTGGATTTTCCTTTTGAGCGTACCGGACATTTAATGCTCATCGGAGCAAAATGGGAAAAAATTTTACCGAAGCTTTTGGTGATGAATTCAAAACGGCTTCATATTCCGGGCGTGAGATATTTAAACAGAGAACAATTGTTAAAAATCGAACCCTATGCTCCGTCATGGGCTTACGGCGCTTTATATATGCCGACGGGAGGTTTTACATCTCCTTATAAAGTCAATGTTGCATTGGCAGAAAACGCTGTGGCCAACGGTGCAAAAATCTGCCTGAATACAGCGGTTCTGGACATGGAGATAAAAGATGAGAAAATCTATTCCGTGAAAACAAACAGAGGGACAATCTACCCGAAGCTTGTCATTAATGCGGCGGGCGTGTATGCGGATGTCATTGCTCAGATGGCGGGGGACCGGACTTTCACCATTCACCCGAGAAAGGGAACAGATATCATTTTAGATAAGAAAGTCGGAAAATACATTCGCACCACAGAGGTGAAGTCACCCATTACTGTTCTGGGAAAGGGCAGAAAACTCAGCACGGCGGAACGGATAAAGATGATAAAATTTGCTTTGTCCCATGAAAATACAAGCAAGGGAATCGCAGTCATTCATACGGTGGATAAAAATATGATCGTAGGCCCGGATGTTCAGGAGATTCCTGACCGGGAGGATGTGACAACGGACAGAGAAACAACAGAGCGGATTCTGAGAGAACAGATGCAGGTGGCGGAAAAAATAAAACCATCGGATGTGATTGCTTATTTTGCCGGAGTGCGCGCTCCGACCTATGAAGAGGATTTTCAGGTTCGGAAGGGGATTTTCTGCAAAAATATTCTGGAGGCGGCAGGAATCCAGTCACCCGGGGCAACGGCGGCGCCGGCCATTGGCGTAAAACTTGCCCGTTGGGCGGTGGCTTATTTAAGGGAAACAGGGCCTGTAAAGAAATATAAGGATTTTAATCCGATTCGAAAAGGAACGCCCCATCTTGCTTCCCTTTCAGAGAAAGAGAGAGACGCCTTAATTAAAGAAAATCCGGATTATGGGGAAATTGTATGCCGGTGCGAGGAAATTTCAAAGGGCGAGATACTGGATGTTCTTCGTTCTCCCCTTCCGGTTTATACGCTGGATGCAGTAAAACGGCGCTGCAGACCTGGTATGGGAAGATGTCAGGGTGGATTCTGTTCGCCGCTTGTCGTACAGATTCTGGCAAAGGAATGTGGATGTTCTGTTGAAGATATCAAGAAGAGTACCGAAGAAAGCAGGATTCTTTTCAGAAGAACAAAGGAGGCCGGAAAATGAGATATGATGTGACGGTAATCGGCGGCGTGACGATCGGCGAGGGTTGCGTGATCGGTGCCGGCTCGGTGGTGACGCGCGATATTCCGCCGCACACCGTGGCCGTGGGTAATCCGGCCCGTCCGATTCGCGAGATTACGGATAAGGATGCTTCCGCGCTACAGTATTACGCGCAGTGATATATGAATGCTCCCGCTGGCGAGCTGTCAGCGGAGCTGACTGAGGGTGGTTGCCGGAAATCTCCGATAACCACCCTCAGCCTCACTTCGTGAGGTAGCTCCCGCCAGCGGGAGCATAGTAATGTGAGACGTCACGCGCCGAGGTACGCCTTGCGCACCTTCTCGTCGTGCAGCAGGTCGGAGGCCTTGCCCTCCATGGTGATCTTGCCGGTCTCGAGCACGTAGGCGCGATCCGCGATGGACAGGGCCATCTTCGCGTTCTGCTCCACGAGCAGCACGGTGATGCCACGCTTGCGCAGCGTGACGATGATGTCGAAGATCTCCTTGACCAGCAGCGGGGACAGACCCATCGACGGCTCATCCATGAGGATGGTCTTCGGATGGCTCATCAGGGCGCGGCCCATGGCCACCATCTGCTGC